>VFQO010001267.1_pt1 | contig 20339 bp, 24 predicted proteins | sample 3512331 | NCBI WGS metagenome assembly VFQO01 (sample SAMN10412371, study PRJNA504923) | tailings metagenome | isolation source: Replicate 3 from Balatoc abandoned mine | place: Philippines: Itogon, Benguet | collected 2017-08-28 | reverse complement strand
CATCGCCAACACAGACACGGAGCCGATGATGAACACCACCCAGCAAACAAATATTCCCGCAACTCAAAACGAAGCTTGGGGCTTTTGGGGCACGATGAACGAATATGCCGAAGCAGCCTGGCCGATGGCCATGACCGCGATCTCGGACGCTACCGGGCAGCCCCTGGAATCGGTACGCACTTTCCTCGACAGCCGCCACGGTCGCCACTTTGCCGACGATGTGCACAACGGGCTGTTCGCCGGAGCCAACCTCAAGGACGCCATCGAGCAGGCCACCCAACGTTGGATGGGCTGGACCATCGGACGCCTGACCAGCAAGCAACACGGCATTCCCAAGGGCCTGCCTTACCTGACGGGCTTTGTGATTCACTGCGAGATCGTCGAAGAGGCCATGGCCGACTGAGAAAAAGGTTCCTTTTTGGTCCATTATGGGCTATCATGGAGCCAATCAAAGGAGGTTCATATGGCCGTCAACGTCAAACTGCCCGAATCTTTGGTTGAGACTGCCAAGCGCTACGGCACCATCGAGCACCGCTCGGTGCCCAAGCAGATCGAATACTGGTCTCAAATTGGCAAGATCGCCGCAGAAAACCCCGATCTGCCCTTCAGCGTCATCCGCGACATTCTGATTGCGGACCAGGAAGAGCCTATCGGTGAATACCAGTTCGGCTGATGCGCATTCTTGTCACCCCGACCTTCGAGCGCGCTGTTAAAAAGCTGCACAAGCAACAAAAAGCCGCGCTTGACGAAGCGGTGCGAGCCATCGCCAGCCAACACGACGCGGGTGAAACCAAGGTCGGTGATTTGGCCGGCGTGCATGTTTACAAGTTCCGCATGGGCACCCTGCTGTGCCTGCTCGCCTACCGCGTCCTGGATGAAAACACACTGAAGTTGTTGATGGTCGGTCCGCACGAGAATTTCTACCGCGACCTCAAACGCACCGAGCACTAACCAGCCAGATCATTGAACTTGAGCCCATCCGCTTCCCGGTAGGCTTCCTGTCCACTCCAGTCCTGCCAGCGACGCACGATCACATCGACGTACTTGGGATCGAGTTCGATCAACCAGCCGATGCGGCCGGTTTTTTCTGCGGCAATCAGAGTGGTGCCAGAGCCACCGAACGGGTCCAGCACGGTGTCGCCCGGTCGGCTGGAGTTCCGGATCGCGCGCTCCACCAGCTCCACCGGTTTCATCGTCGGGTGCAGGTCGTTTTTCTGTGGCTTCTTGATGTTCCACACGTCGCCTTGATCGCGGTCGCCGCACCAATGACGGTTCTGCCCTTCGGGCCAGCCGTAGAGGATGGGTTCGTACTGTCGTTGATAGTCGGCGCGGCCGAGCGTGAAGGTGTTCTTGGCCCAGATGATGAAGGTAGACCACTTGCCACCGGCAGACCGGAAGGCCTGCTGCAGCGTGTCCAGTTCGCTGGACGACATGGCGATGTAGGTCGCCCCGGCGCAGCGCTCCAGCATCGGCGTCAATGCCGCCAGCAGGAAGTCGTAGAAGCCATCGCCCAAGTTGTCATTCAAGATCGGGCGGTCCTTGCCGCGCATCTTGTCCTTGGCACTGTTGGCGTAGTCCACGTTGTAGGGTGGATCGGTGAAGACCATGTCGGCCTTGGCATCGGCCATCAGCAGCTCGTAACTGTTGGGGTCGGTGGCATCCCCACAGACCAGACGGTGATTGCCCAGCTCCCAAACATCACCTGGGCGGGAGATCGGGGTGGCCAACACCTCGGGAACGGCGTCGTCGTCGGTTTGGCCGTCAGTCGTGGTCTCTTCGCCCGCCATGATTTCGGCCAGGGCGTCGGCGTCAAATCCGGTGATATCGAGATTGAAGCCATCCTCCTGCAAGGACTGCAGTTCGATACGCAGCATAGCGTCGTCCCACCCAGCGTTCTCGGCGATGCGGTTGTCCGCAATGATGAGCGCTCGGCGCTGGGTGGGCGTCAGGTGGTCAAGGACGATCACCGGCACAGTCTCCAGGCCCAGCTTTTGTGCAGCGGCTGCGCGCCCGTGGCCAGCAACAATCACGCCGTCAGAGCCAGCGAGGATCGGATTAGTGAATCCAAATTCGACAATGCTGGCAGCGATTTGCGCGACCTGCTCCTCGGAGTGGGTGCGGGCATTTCTTGCATAGGGCACCAGCTTGGCCGTCGGCCAGCGCTCAATGTGAGTGGAGAGCCAGGGTTCAGACATGGACCAGCCCCGGCTCATAGACGGTCTTGCCCTGCGCCAGTTTGGCGGTGAGCAATTGGGTGCGTTCGTTGGATGCGGCAACTGACAGGTGCGCCCAGCGGCCAAACTCATGGATGATCTGTACGCAGGGCAGCTTCAACTGGTTGGCAGCCTGGCATACGGCCAGCGGCGACATGCCTGGCACGATGATGTCGGCGGCACGCCCTTGCATGTGGTGGCTGGTCGGACTGCCGCCAACGGCGCGGTTGAGTGCCAGCGAACGGTAGCCACTGGTGATCACCACCGGGCGCGCCAGTTTGACGCGCAAGGGTTCGAGCACCGACTGACACAGCCGACGCAGGTTGCCGATGATCTCCGGCGTGGGCTCATTGGCGATCCCTCGGCGAGCAGCCGTTTCCGAGACCAGAAACTCCGCCAGCTCGAAATGTTCAGACAGTTGCATATTCTTCTCGTCGCTGTGCTGCGACGACCTCAAAGGGTTGTCCGGTGGCGGCCAGGGTGACCGGCACGCCTGGGAAGTTCTGTTGGAAACGGATCAGCGCCACGTCGACGTACTCGGGTGCGATCTCCACCGCCCGGCCAATGCGACCGGTGCGCTGCGCGGCCATCAGCGTGGTACCGCTGCCACCGAACGGTTCGAACACGATCTCGCCTTCATCGGTGTAGGCCTCGATGACCTCGACCGGTAGCGTCACCGGAAACACGGCCGGATGATCGATGTCCTTGCCGATCTTTCCCTTGTGGCGCATGACACGGATGACCGAGTCGGGGATGCGGTGGTCCTGTGTGGGTTGACCGGCAGCGGTCCAGCCATTGACCTGACCGTCCTTGCCGCGCATCGCGGTCGAGGACCCGTCGGCACGAAGGTGGGTTTCCTGACCGGCAAACTTGCAGGGCACCGTCTTGTTGGGTTTGCGCGTCTGTCGGTTGAAGTGGAAGATGAATTCGAAGCTGGGTGCCAAGCGGCCTTGCCAGTCACCCGGCATGCCCGGCCCCTGGTCCCAGACGTACCAGGCAAAGCGCCGCCAACCTTGGCTGCGCATCCACTCCAGCCACTGGTCCCAATACGGGATGAACTCGTTGTCGCGGTGGATCAGCCCGAGGTTGACCAGCACCTGGCCATCGGTGGCCATGGGCACCTGCGCGAACACGCCGCGCATCAGGCCATCCCAGTCGGCGATGCCACCCGAGGTGTAGTCGCGCTGGTTGCCGTAGGGTGGCGAAGTGAAACACAGACTGGCCTGATCACCCTGCATCAGCGTGGCGATCACCGAAGGATCGCTGGCGTCGCCGCAGATCAGGCGGTGCGGGCCCAACTGCCAAACGTCACCGACGCGCGTGATGGGTTGCTTGGGTAGCTCTGGGACATCGTCGTCTGCTTCGGCATCCGATTCATCATCGGCACTGTCAGCATCAGGTTCGTCCATGTCGACCAGCATCTGTGCCAGCTCGTCATCTTCGAATCCGGTGAGCAGCAGGTCATACCCCGCGTTGGACAGTTCCGCCAACTCCAGGGCCAGCAGTTCGTCATCCCAGCCGGCGTCCAGCGCCAGGCGGTTGTCGGCGATCACGTAGGCGCGCTTTTGCGCACTGGTCAGGTGGCCCAGTTCAATGACCGGGACCTTGGTCAATTCCAGCTTGCGTGCGGCGGCCAGACGACCATGGCCCGCAATGATGCCGTTGTCGCCATCGACCAGGATGGGTTGCGTCCAGCCAAACTCCACGATGCTGGCCGCGATCTTGGCAATCTGCGCCGGAGAATGCGTGCGCGGATTGCGCGCGTAAGGCAGCAGCGCATCGATCGGCCGGTATTCGATCTGCAGGTTTGGCGTCATGGAATTGAAAAACCCGCCGAGCGTTGCCGCCGGGCGGGTTGGAAATTTTGAGTGGGTGGTAACTGTCTTGGGCGGTGGTAACCACGGGCCGGTAACCTGGCCGAGTGGTAACCTGTTTTTGCGGTCAGACGCTATCGAAATCTCGCGCTGTTGCCCCCCGCATACCCTCATGGGCAGGAAGGACCCATCAGATTTCCGCAGGGCTCCTCAATAGCCCTCTACGCATCAGCCATCAGCGGTACGCAGAGATCCTCATCTGTTGCCATGACCGTCGGCGATTAAACGATCTGCTCGTTGCTCACGCCTCTGTCCTGACCATAGCTAAAAATGTACCCCCGAATAGGGCAAAACGCGACAGGGGGTGTTTTGGCGTTTCCCATCAACATTCCTCACTGTCCCGCAGTTACCCCCAACTTGCCTCAACTTCTATCAATGCCCTTTGTTCAGATGAAGGGTAACGAGGTGGATTGCTGCGTCGTAACGCCGCTGCGCAGTGCGGGCCGCACATGCAAAGCGCCGACCGATCTGCTCCCACCGATACCGGTTCGAGCGCATCCAGACCAGGTGTCGCTGCTCCACCTCCAGCCACTGCACCCAGCGCATGGTCTCGAGCATCCGTTCCACGGCTTGTGGACTGGGTGGCATGGGCCGGTACAGCCGCTCGGGATCGGGGTAGCGCTCGGGTACCTGCATGGCCAGGGTCATCCACGGGTTGAAGTAGCCGCCCGGGCGGACCCGAGGCAGCTTGTGCGCCGTGTCGGCAGCTTCGGCAAACCGGGCAGCCACGTCATCTACAGTCCATTCGGTTCGGGTCTCAGTCATGGCGCTTGCCTTCATCCCCGTAGAGGCGTTCGCCCAGCCTGCGCACAAACTGTTTTTCCACCCAGTCGAGCCGCTCGTCGTGCTCGGAGACGACCAAGATGTGATCGGTGCGCCAGCCCTCGCGTTTGACGGCGTCCAGGTCCGGCGTGATCGGCTGCAGATTGCCCAGAGGGCAGCGGTAGCGGTATTGCGGCACTTTCATGTCACACCCCCTCCGTGGCCATTTCACGGGCCAGGTACAGCAAGGCAATGGCATCGGCTTCGTTGTCGTCAGCCGGGGCATGGCCACGGGCACGGACGGATGCCACCATCTCGTCCTTGCTGGCATTGCCCTTGCCTGTGGCGTGCTTCTTGATCGTGCCGACCGGGATGCCTTGGTACGGGATCTGGTGGTGCTCACACCAGGCAGTGAGCTGCCCCATGAAGCCGCCGTAGGCATGGGCGGCGTCAACACCGACGTGGCGGCGGACCTCTTCAAATACGACCTGGTCAATGCCGTCGTTGCACTGCTTGATGTCGGTGAGCCAACGCTTGAACCGCAGGAAGCGCATGCCGCTCCCTTCGAAGCGCTGGGGTTTGAAGGATTGGCTGCCACTGGTGATGCCGCCGTCGCGGCAGGCCAATGCCCAGCCAGTTTGGGTGCCCAGATCAAGGGCGAGGATGGTTGTTGTGTTCATGTTGTCAGTCCTTGTGTTTGGTTCGGTCTGACGGATCGGACAGGTTTTGACGTAACTCGCCACACGCGCGCGTGACGCGCGGGATATAAGGGTTTCGACAAGGTCTGTCCGATCCGTCAGACTCGGGGTTTTCATGGCGGTCAGTTGTCCGAGTAAGGGGTGTAGGTAGGTGTTGGCGGCGCCTTGAGACCAATGCCCTGAAAGCCGCGCAGGCCCATGCCGTTGCGCCACTTCTCCAGGCCACGGGTGAGCAGCAAGTCGGCAAAACGCTTTTGCGAGCCAATGAACTCCCCTGCGGCTTCGGCCCACTGCTTCCAGTCGGTGAAGAGCTCGGCGGTCAGCGACTTGGCGGTGCCCACGCGCACGCAGCGTTCATCGAGCCAGCGCCCGAGGGCGTCTTCGGCCTCGAAGTACTCGTCCGTGGCGTCCACAACCTGCTGAGGCGGATCAAGTCGTCCCAGCCGCTGCCAGGCCAAACAGCCCTCCAGAGCCCATGCCAGGATCCCGTCGCGTTCTGCGAGCAGCTTTTGCTGCAGGTGCTTGTCGCGTTTTTCGTGGGGCACGGTGATCGTGAACGGGATCAGGTGCAGCCGCCGCTTCATGGCCTCGTCGATGTTGCGAATGGCAGGCTTGTGGTTGCCGGCTACAAAGAGCTTGAACTGCGGGAAGAACTCAAAGAAGTCCTGCCGCATGAAACGCGCAGCGATCTTGTCGCCCCCAGTCAGACTCTTGACCTTGGACTCGGCCCATCGCCGGCCCTGTTCGGTCTCAATGGCCGCCACGAAGCGCGCTCCGCGCAAACCCGCCATGTCGGTCGGATGCCGGTCTGTGCGCGTCTCCATGAAGGTGTCCATGGGCGCATTGGTCGCGTAGTCCCCCAGGATGTCGGCCAGCGTGTTGACAAATACTGACTTACCGTTGGCACCAGTGCCGTACAGGAAGAACAGCGCGTGCTCACGTGTGGAACCAGTCAGTGCATAGCCCACCATCCGCTGCAGGTAGTCCTGTAAGGTCTGATCGCCACCCGTGACGTCGTTCAAGAACGATCGCCACTGCGGACATTGGTTGCGCGGCGTGGCCGTAGTGATCTTGGTCATCCGGTCGGCACGCTCGTGCGGACGCAGGCGACCGCTGCGCAGATCGACGACGCCACCCGGGGTGTTGAGCAACCAGGGATCGGCGTCCCACTCCTCCGTGGTGGCGGCATGCCTGCGGTCAGCGCGTGCCAGTCGCTCGACACCACCCACCGTGCTGGACGCAGCCAACTTGGACGCAATGCGCGGATTGCGGGTGTTGAGCGACGCGTGTCGACAGACGTGACGGATCAGGTCGGTGGCAGCCAGCGTGTCTTCCGAGCGCCAGCGCTGCCCATCCCAGACCAGCCACTTGCCCCAGCCGGCCACATAGCGCCAGTCCTTGTGATAGCGACGGGTGAAGGACAGCGCCAGCGCATCCTCCGTCCCCCAGACCGCCTCTTCAGGCCCAGCTGTATTGGCCAGGGTGTCCGGGTCGTCATCGACCAGGTGCATTTGCATGCGCGGGCCATGGGTGATGAAGCCTCCCACATCAAAGCCTTCAGCACGCGCATCGGCGGCATCCCAGCCTTCTGGTGCGTCTTCTGGCGGATAGAGGATGTGGCAAGTGCGAGCCCCGGCCATCAGGATGGCCTGGGAGGCACGGTCGGCATATTCCCAGCCGGGCTTGTCCTTATCAGGCCAGATCAACACGACCTTGCCAGCCAAGGGAGACCAGTCGGTTTTCTCGATCGGGGCGTTGGCGCCGTGCATGGCGGTGGTGGCGCACAGCCCCAGTTCGATCAGGGCTTGTGCCGATTTCTCACCCTCGACCAGAACCACGGTGTCTACCGCCCGCAGGCCGGGCTGGTTGTAGAGTGGCCGAGGCTCAGGCGGAGCCATCTTGCGCCGCTTAGCATCCCAGGGGCGGAACTCTTTCTTGCCTCCGGGCGGGTCATAGCGGTAAACGACCGCAATCAGTTTGCCCTCGCCATCGAGGTAGTCCCACTTGGCGGTGGCAGGGCCCAATTCGTCGACAGGGGCCTCCTGCTTGCTTCGGCGTGCCGGTGTTACTGGGCTGCGGCCGACCAAATCAGCGCATCGCGACAGCACCGCCGCAAAGTCAGCATGGACATCGATGCCGAAGTGACCGCCGATCAGGTCGAAGATGTCGCCACCGGAGTCGTCGGCACGGTCGGTCCACAGACCTGCTTTCTCGCCCGTAAGCACAACCTCCAGGCTATCGCCCGGGCTGCCGAGGATGTCACCGATCAGAAACTTGCCGCGCTTAACCTTGCCGGCAGGAAACAAGCTGAGCAGGACCGATTCGAGTCGCCCCAAAAGCGCAGCACGGACGTCCTCGCGGTCAGATGGTGAGGTGGTTGGCACCGGTTGTTGAACCGGAGCGTCGTCGTTGAAATCCAGACCAGGTGGTCCGGGTAAAGGGTGTGGGTGTTCTTCTTCTGTGTTCATTGATTCAGGTTCCAGCAACGCTGCGCCCATGCGCAGAACTTGCATTCAAAGTGGGTGGATTCGGCAAAATTGCGTGGCAGCAATTCGCCGGCTTCGGTGGCCTGGATGACCTTGGCGGCCCGATCGGACATGCGCTGCGCCAGCACCGGATCGAAGGGCACGAGCTCTGCGTAGATTTCCATCGTGTCGGCGTTGACCGCCGTGAAGAGCGCCGGGTGCTCGTGCAGGGTCAGGTAGCTCTGGTAGACCGCAATCTGAGCGGCATAGACCGGCTTGGCCACGGCCAGCTTGTGCTTTTGCAACTCACGCCAGGACTTGGACCCCAGGCACTTGTTTTCCCAGAGCGCTGGGTAGGCGAAGCCCTCGGGGCCACCCACCAACACGCCATCGACGTGACCACGCAGGCGCCCTTGGGCCACGCTGAAGCCGAACTGGCGACCATCGGCGTCTTCCGTTTTGAGGCTGAAGCCGGCCATGCGCAACCAACGAATGACCATGGCTTCGGTCTGGTGCCCACGCTCAAAGATGCGAAGCAGCCGGCCGCCGAAGCCTTTGCCTGGGTCGACCGGCGCTTTCGCATACTCGAACTGCAGTTGCCGCTCGCACGACACCCCCAGACGGGAGCCACCCAGGTATTGACGTGGTGGCGTGGCATCGCGCTCTTCCTCCAGCGCCTTGTCGACCAGGGCTTCGATCCGGCCCGAAAGACTGGCTGATGCGTTGTAGTCCAGCATCAGGGCGTCTCCCAGGGCAGATCGCTCTCCAGATCGGCGAATGGGTCGTCAACTGTAGGCTTCATGCCACGCACCGGCGGGTACTTGGCCTCGGCGTGATGGGCGACCATGGACTCGGTGTACCGGGTGACGATGGCTTCGATGACCTGCAGGGCCTCCTTTTCCGAGTACGCGCCCAGGGACTTGTCGAACCCGATGTCACCGGCCACCTCGCCAAAGGCGCGCAGGCACGAGCGCATGGCCGAGCGTTCAATGTCCGTGGCATCGATCATCTCGACCTCCTGCCCGAATTTCTTCGCATCGACCCAGCGCCCGTACATCTGATGAAAGATGTCCTGGCAGCGCCGGCTGCAAAATACCCAGTCCAGCGGATAGCGCTTGGCATCCCCAATCGGGTAGCGGTTGTCGGTGTGCCCCAGCCCGCGCGCCTGGCGCGAGCACACCCAGCATTTGCCTCGCATGCATGGCGCCTCCCTTACTGAGCCCAGGCGGGTTTGCCGGTGGGCACCACAGGGCGCGACGTTTGCGCCTGTGGCGCCTGTTGCGCGTAGGCGGGCGTGGGTTGCACCGGTGCGCCAGAGTGGCCACCACCGCCCCTGTGGCCGCCACCCGGGGTGTGCATGCCGGTCAGGGGAACGTAGTCCTTGTGATCGGGCTCGATGGCGACCTTGACCACGTTGCGGTCTTCGCCCTTGCCGTCTTTCTCGACATCGACTCGGGCCAGGAACTCAATGCCATCCAGGTCAGCGAAGCTGTTGATGCGCCGTGCAGCTGCCGCCTGTGGGGAGTTGTCCTGGGGCTGCACATTGCGGGCACTGTTGAGTACGGCCCGGATGAAGCTTCGCCCCATCTGACCCCAGGTGGGGCCCTTGGGGGAATGCAGTCCGACGTTGGACCACATCTTGCGCTTGGCAAACGGGCCATCGGTAACGACGAACTCACAGGCCAGGTACACCGCGCCAGTGTCAAACGATTGGGTCGCATAGCCACCGGTCCAGCCTTGGGTGTGGTCGTCATGGCCACCGGGCTTGATGGTCATGCGCACGGGCACGGAAATACCGCGCGGGATCAGGTCGAAGCCCCCTTGCTGCGCTTCAGCGTCGTTGAAGTCGCTCCAGCTGGCAGGCGCAGTCGCGTGTTCGTAGGTATTCATGGGGTGTCCTTTCAATTCGTGTTGTCTGATGTGTTGGTCTGGCCTAAGCACTTGGCGATGAGCCGGCCCAGATGGGGTTCTTCAATGGGGTCAAGCCGGCCGCTGCGGTCTTTGCTGGGAAAGCCAAAGCTGTTGTCGGCCCCCGTCACAAAGCCCCGATAGGTCGAGCCGTCATCGGCCTTGAGCACGGCCAGCGTCACCACCTCATCGAGCACGCCTGGGAGTTCCAGCGCGGTCTTGCTGCCCTCGAGCTGCAGCTGGTAGTAGCGGCGGTTGAAGTCGTCGGTCTTCTCTTCCAGGATCGCGACGTAGATGACGTGCTTGTCGCGCACGTGCTGCAGGTGCGTGAGCGCCGTGATCATTTCCTGGCCCAGTAGGCCGTAAGCCCCCCGGTTGTCGGGCTTGCCGGTTTTTTCGCTGAAGGCCTGCGGCTGGGTTTTGCACCAGGCCAAGCACAGCCGGGAAAGCACGGTCAGGCTATCGACAAAGTAGATGTCGTACTTGGCCAGCTGCGCCGGATCACCGTACGTGGCACAGACATGGTCGAAATGCGCCTTGGAAAAGGCCTGGTCAGCTGATGCGGTCGGCATCGGCCCAGCCAGAAACACCACGAGGTCACGGAATTCCTGCCAGGTGCGGGGGCGCACCGTGTCCCCTGGCCAGTCTTTGACGGAGAGGTCGCCGGCTTCCAGATCCACGAACAATGTGGACGTCGGCGGCAAGGTTCGCAGCTGGGTGGTTTTACCCACCCCGGGAAAGCCAACAAGACCGACCTTGGCGCTGTACCGTTCTTTGAGCCGTTCTTCGGCGGAGATGATGGGCAACATCACTGTGCTCCTTCGCCGGCAGAGGGCTTGCGCAAGGTGAACTTGGCCGCCTTGGGCTTGACCGTGCGCGCGGCCATAAAGGGCTGACGGAAAACCTCGGGCCAGGCTTTGAAGCGCGATTCGCTCACGCTGTACTTGGCGGTGATGAATTCGGTCGGATCCTGGCCGGCAGTCACCATGCGACTCCAGATGGCCTGCAGCGCTTTCTGATCCCAGGACACGTCCTTGCTGACCTCAACGGTCACGTCGAAGTCACCTTCGAAGAGATGCGTGGTTCCGGTGTCCTTGTTTTCGGCAAGAAGTTGTGCCTTGGCCTGTTCGCCGTAGCGCATGTCCAGGCCCGTCTGGATCATGTTGGACAGTGCCGCCAGCTCGGATTTGGCAGCTGTCTCGAAACGCTTAAGGTCAGCCACATGGGTCAACGGCAGATCACGAATGACCGTGGCCGACAACTCCATGAATGGCACCGGCAGTGCAATGCCGCTGCGCTTGAAGGCGGCCTCGAGTGCCGAGGTTTCGGGGGTGGTTGTGGTGAGCGTGCTCATGCAGCCACCGCCTTGCTGGTGCTGGCACGCATGCTGTCTTCCTCGAATGCACGGATGTCTTCGAGTCGATAGCGGACCTGGCCGCGCAGTTTCAGAAAGATGGGGCCAATGCCCTCGGCACGCCACCGCTCGATGGTGGATTCACTGAGTTGCCAACGCTCTGCCAGCTGACTCTGTGAGATGTGTGTAACGGTTTCGGACGCTTGCACGTAAATCTCCTTGATGGTTGATGAGCCCTGGTTTCAGGCCACTTGGGAACGGCGCTAACCAGTACTGGCATTGCATCAATCGAGATTCCACAAAACGTTCTGCAGATTCTGCAGAAACGTTCTGCAAAACGGATTCGTGCTGCAGATTCGTTCTGCAAGCGCTGCTCGCCCGTTCTGCAGAACGTAAAAAACCCGGCCTACGTTGTACGGGGCCGGGTCATTTGAAGGGGAAAAAAGGTGTGCGGCTTGGGGGCGGATCAGTGCAACCAGTCACGATCGCCGTCGGGGATGATCAGCGCATATTCCTTGTCGCCAAAGATGTACTTGATGAAGGTTTTGTAGACCAGTTGATTTCGTCCGAAGAATTTGATCGGGGCAAACCGCTCGGCATCCGAGCCACAGGCATCGCGCAGTACGCTTCCCTCCATCCGGTGGTCGAAGTCGTCCATCAGCGCCAGCAGAATGCTGGCCTGCATCGCCTCCAGCGAATAAGCCACGCCGTCGATGTAGGCCTTGCGCTCAGACCGGACATACCTCAGCGTCGTGCCCCGGTCCGTCGCCGAATCATGCACTTGGTACACGGCGGCTGGTTCCATGACTCGGTTGGCAAAGAACTCGAAGCGGTTTTGCGACACGCGCATCACATCGGCCAGATGGACCACCTCGTACTGCGCCAGCGGAGAACTGGCGGGAAGTGGCACCTGACTGCTGGTCAGGATTCGGGCACTGTGGTCGGCACGGTGGCTCGCCAAATGGGTCAGAAGTTTGTGAGCAGTGACGTCGCGATTGAGATGGCGGGCAAAGTACCAGGTGACCGGCTTTCCGCGTCGCTCCTCGACCAGGCCCATGCGCCAGGCCAGATCAGGCACGAGGCATTCGACCTGATGCCGATTCAGATCCAGACCCGTGGCCAGATGGCCGACCACACGTTCGGTGTTGACCACCGTGGTTTGGCGCACGCTGCGGGGCGCCTCGAAATCTTCACAGTCACCGCCGCACAGTAGCAGCACCTTGTCACCGGGCAGTTCACGCACCACGCGTGCCATGTCATCGCGGCATTCCGGGCACTGCAACCAGTTGAGCGGCTCACCAAAACCCACCAGGTGTTCACGCCGCAGTTGCGCCAGGGCATCCTGATTGCCCGGATCAGACAACAGCGGCCCCGAGATTTCCTTGGCGGTACTCTCTATCATCCGGCACAGCAAGGCCATGGCCTCGATCTGCGTCTGGCTCATGCCGCCGCACCAGGCGATTCGACGATGCCCAGGCTGCGCATCACGCACTGCGCCAGTTGCTGATTGCGGTGGGACAGGTTTTTGATGGTGGTCGATCCGCTGGCGTAGACGTCGAAGCTGAAGTGACCCTCTCGGCTGCTGTTTTGGTCACGGGTGTAGACCATGAGCGTGGCACGGTCCATTTCGAATTCGCTGTCGAAAGAGTGCGCCACTTTCAGCTTGTCGCGGGCCACGCAAATGGCATCCTCGCGATTGGCCTCGGGGCTGGCTTCGATCTGGATCGCACTGCTGCGTTGGTCGGCCGGCGTGAACTTGGCCCGGCGCAGCCGAACCTTCTGGATGCCTTGCGTTGACCAGTCTTCCTTCGGCGCCAGCAGACCGTCGTTCAACACGCTGAGCTTGAACCGACTGGGCGTGATCGCCTCGGGTTTCAATTCGGTCTTGGCCAGATGCTTGGCAAACAGGGTTAGGAAGGCGGCGTGATTTTGGGCACCACCCTTGACCACGGTTTCCACCACACCCGATTTGGGGTGGTAGACCAGCGCGTTTTCCAGGGCGACGCGGGTGGCGATGCGCTTGAAATCGTGTTTACGGAACTGAGCAATGGCCGTGATCGGTCCCTCGACGTACAGCGTGAACTGGATGCTGCCATCGGTGCCGTAGCGACTGACCTCGATGTGTGAACCGATGCCGCCGCCCGATTTTTGGTAAAGCGCGGCCACGTCCCGCTTGAAGGCCTCAAGGGACTCCTGATCCAGGTGTGGCACGAGGTTGGGAAGGATCTGGCTGGGCTTCCACGACCGGCCATGAGTCTTGGCCCGAAAGGCCAGCCGCAGCTCGATGTTCCGAAACACCTGTTCATGGTGGGCGAGCATCCACAGCGCCTGCTCGCGCGGATCCATGCCCTGGAGATGTTCCTGAGCGGCGGTGTCATGCGCCAGCGCCAGCGAAAACTCTCGGGCCCCGGCCTCTGTGCCGGTGATGTGAGCACGACGCAGGTCTTCGTTCCACCTAAACAAGTCTTCCTCGAGCGCGACTTTTTCAGCCGTGGTCAAGGCGATGTCTTCGAGCAGTTGGGCCTGCAGGTTTTCGACGGCGTCGATGAGCGCATGGGCCAACTTCGCCTCCGACAATGTCCAGTCGACTGACAGGTGCGCCCCCAAGGGATGGGATTGCACAAAGTCCTGCAGGATGGTCGGCGCAATGTGGCGCAGGAAGTGGCGGGGGTTGAAGATCTTCATTATTGGACTCCTCCAGGGCTGGGTTACGTGTATCGACGCACCAGACCCACGACCACACCGAAGATCTCCAGCTTGCCGTTGGGACGCATGACAGAGTAGTCCGGGTTGGCCGGGATGAGGTGGTAGCCATCCTGATCCCGACCGAGGGTCTTAAGGGTGAACTGGTCGTCGACCACGGCCACAACTTGTTCGCCCACGTTGGCGTTCTTGCGGCGCTCAACCACGGCCAGATCGCCGTTGTGGATGCCTGCGTTGATCATGGAGTCGCCCTTCACCCGGATGAGCACGGTCTCGCCGGGATCCTGGATCAGGAATCGGTCAATCGTCATCTGTTCGACCCCGTCATCCAAGGTGGTGACGGGCATGCCGGCCGGCACGGGTTCGTTGGCCACCACCCGCTCGAAGAACCGCTCGGTGGGTGCCCAGTCTCCGTCGGGGGTGCGCTCCAGCATGCCAGCGGTCTCCAGGCGTTCGAGCACTTTCTTGACAGCCGACTTGGACGCGTAGCCCAGGATTTCCATCAGCCGGGCGTAGGACGGCAGTACGCGATGCTGGGCGTAGTAGCGCTGCAGGGTCGCTAGGTGCTCGTGGTCGTGAAGGGCTTTCATGATGAGCTTGATTATAGAGAACGATCGTTCACCATGCAAGCAAGTGTCAAAACCCGCAACAAACCTTGAACTGATGAAAAAAATTTCTGCGTCTTTTCCGCAGCCTTCCCCAGGCGTCGTTAGCTCTCACTAACTCCCTTCTGGTGTTGCCGTGGCCTGGTCCTGAGAATCTGCGCATGCAGTTTTTCTTTCAGGAGCCCCTACCAATGAACGATGTCAACCAGACTCCGCCCGACAAGATGCGGACCGATGAACGCCTAGATGAGGTGGCCCAGTTACTGGCCAGAGGCCTGCAGCGTCTGCGTGCGGGACATGCCCACGGCAACGGCAGTGACGGAAAGAGCGCGTTAGGACTTGGCTTTTCTGGCACCCAGCGCCTTCATACGGACACGTTCAACGAAGTCACGGAGTCCCATTGATGAGCCCCTCGTCCCCCTACGCTACGCCACCGTCGGTGCTAGCCCAAATCACTGCACTGCCAGACCTGTCCATGACGGACATCAAGGCTCTCTGGCTGGAATTGTTTGAGGAAGACACCCCCACCCACAACCGCCAGTTCCTGGAGCGGCGGATTGCCTATCGGCTGCAGGAAATCGCCTTCTGCAAGGTCGACCGCCATTTGATCGAACGCAACAAGCGCCGGATTCAAGCCATCCTGGAAACCGGTCTCAACACGCAGGACAACCGCGACGCACCGCTGATGGCGGGTACCGTGCTTGTTCGCGAACACCAGGAAAGAGAACACCGTGTCATGGTGTTGCCGGACGGCCAATTCGAATACGAGGGCCGTCCATATCGCAGCCTGTCGCGGATCGCACGTGAAATCACGGGCACCGCATGGTCGGGACCGGTGTTCTTTGGGTTGAAGAAGCAAAAGTCCACCAAGGACAAGAAGACGAGAGCGCGCGCATGAGTGATGCATTCAAACGCCGGCAGCGCTGTGCCGTGTATTGCCGCGTGTCCAGCGATGAGCGGCTGGACCAGGCTTTTAATTCCATCGATGCCCAGAAAGAGGCCGGTCACGCCTACGTGGCCAGCCAACGCAGCGAGGGCTGGATTCCAGTGGCCGACGACTATGACGACGGCGGATTCTCTGGCGGCAACATGGAGCGCCCTGGCCTGCGTCGGCTGATGCTTGACATCGAGGCCGGCAAGGTGGACATCGTGGTGGTTTACAAAATCGACCGGCTCACCCGCAGCCTGGCTGATTTCTCCAAGATGGTCGAAGTCTTTGAGCGCGCCGGCGTGTCCTTCGTGTCTGTAACCCAGCAGTTCAATACCACCACGTCGATGGGTAGGTTAATGCTGAACGTGCTGCTGTCCTTCGCCCAGTTTGAACGCGAGGTCACCGGCGAGCGGATCCGCGACAAAATTGCGGCATCCAAGCGCAAGGGCATGTGGATGGGTGGCGTGCCGCCTTTGGGCTATGACGTTGAAAATCGCCGCCTGATCCCCAACGAACGGGAAGCCAAAATCGTCCGGCACATTTTCAAACGCTTCGTGGAACTGGGCTCGGGAACCAAGCTGGTGAAGGAATTGCAGCTGGATGGCCTGACATCCAAGTCATGGACCACCCAGGACGGCAAGCAACGGGAGGGCAAGCTGATCGATAAGAGCTTGATCTACAAGGTACTGAGCAACCGCACCTACCTGGGTGAGTTGCGACACAAAGATGCATGGTTCAAGGCCGAGCATCAGCCCTTGATCGAACTCAGCACATGGGAAGCCGTTCAGTCAGTTCTGCAGGTCAGCCCGCGCGTGCGCGCCAACAACACCCGCGCCGCTATCCCGTTCCTGCTCAAGGGCATCGTCCAGGGTGCCGACGGTCGGGCTTTGACCGTGGCCTGGACCCGAAAGGGCACAGGACGGCTGTACCGCTATTACATGCACACCCGAGAAAACAAGGAATATGCTGGCGCATCCGGACTCCCCCGGCTGCCGGCCATCGAATTGGAGGGCAATGTCATTGACCAAGTGCGGCAAATTCTGCGCGCCCCGGATCTCAAAACCCGAGTGGCCAAGGCCATGCATGCGCTGGACTCAACCATTGATGAAGCGCAGGTGTGCGTGGCCATGCTGCAAATCGACAAGATCTGGGATCAGTTGTTTCCGGCGGAGCAGGAGCGCATCGTACGGTTGCTGATCAAGAAAGTGGTCGTCACCCCGCACACCATCGAGGTGCAATTCCGGCCCAACGGGGTTGAAAGCCTGGCCACCGAGATGTTGGTCAAGGAGCGTAAGGCACTGAACCAGGAGGTAGCAGCATGACCGGAGTCAATATCAAGGCCATCGGCGATGCCGACATTGCCACGGCCAGCAACGGCAGCTACCACGTGACCATCCCGATCAAGATCACACGTCGTGGTCGGCGCAAGGCAGTCACGCTGCCGGACGGTACCGCATTTAAACCGCGCGCATGGGACAAAGACCCCACACCCATCCAGCTGGCGTTGGCCCGGGGGCATCAGTGGCTGGGACTGCTGGAGTCCGGCAAGGCAAAAAACCTGTCCGAGGTTGCCGAGCAAGTCGGCATGGACCGGGCCTACGTCAGTCGGATGGTGAATCTCACCACCCTGGCACCGGACATCGTGGCCGCCATCCTGGACGAGTCGTTGCCGGACCACGTCACTTTGTTTGATCTGGCGTCTGGCACGCCGTTGCTGTGGGATGAGCAGCGGGCGTTGCTGTAGAACTCCCGCTCACCGGTACATTCCGACCCTTAATGTCGCCGCCAAGGCACCTGGCCGGCCCCATGGAACAACCTCAGGCGATACGGAATTTGGCGGAAAAGAACCAGCGTTGCCTGTCTCACTCGACGACAACATAAAACGGCTCCGACTTCCCGTACAGGCGGTTGTCGTTCTTGCCAATCAAGAAGGCTTCCACGAAGTGCACGCCGCGGTAGGCCAGATCCTCTTCGCGTGAGAAGCCCGAGTCGCTGCGGTAGAAATCGCCGCGCAGTGAGTTAGCGTCGTAGGCCGCTTGATCGGTGTTGGTGATGCGCCACTCGACTTTGAACGACGCATCGAAAGGCAAACCATTGATATTGGACGCCGTAAAGCGGATCGAGCGGTTCTTCGGAAGAGGTTGCAGCGACACGACCCTGCCCAGCCTCGTGCTCCCTTTTGCAGTCAGAAGCTCGGCCGCAACGTTGACGCGGTACGACTGCGACGCGGTACGCCACTTGGGGCGTCGAACATAGGGCAGCCGGGTGATGCGCTCTGGCAGTGCCGCACGACCGAGTTCTATGACACGCTGGACAAGATCCTTGAACTGGCCCGCCACCACCAATGCGTTGCCCTTCGACACGCTCTCGCTGAGCCTCGCAGATTCCTTGGCCTCGCCGGCGGCAAAGCTGTCGCCAAAGACGCGCTGCCACTTGCCGATGGACTCGTCGCGGTTCTCCTCGGCGAAGGCTTCGTCGATCCAGGTGCGGTACAGGTTGATTTTCTCGCGGAAGTTGCCGTACTGCGTCTGATCCCAAAAACGGCTCTGGATGTCGGACGACAACACCGGGTTTCGGATGTCAGGCACCGTTGGCCGCGCCTGCAGGTAGTCGTCCAGCCTACCCATCACTGTCTTCAGGCAGGTCGGCGTGTCTGCGAAGGCTACCGTGTCCTTGTCCGAGTCGTAGATGTGCATGCCCACGAGCGTCGTGAACAGGAAAGACGGGCAGGTGAAGTTGGTCTTGATGTCTCGCAGATACTTCAACAGCCGCGTGACCTTTTTGAGGTCATTGCCGCCTGCGACGCCGTTCCTGCCAACAACCCAGTCCGTGTAGTCGAGCGCTGCGGTAGTCTCGAACTCGTTGGTGGTTCGGTTGCAGACCTCGTACGTGTTTGACCACATGCGACCCTTGACGCACGGCGCGATGTCGATGCGGCGCTCGCCCGCGTATTCGATGGTCACGCAGTGCGAATACCGGTGCACCTTGTCCTTGTATGTGCTGTGGCCGTCAAAGAAGGCCCCCAGCTTATTGACGTAGTCCTTGGCTTCCCAGCCCTCGACCGGTTCCACGATCACAAGCAGGTCGGCGTCGAACTCGCCGCCCGTCAACGGCTTGATGATGGTGCCGTGGGCCCATGAACCGTGGGCCTCAAAGTCGAGGATCTTTGGCTCCCAGCTCGAGGCTTTAATCGCCTTCTGAACCGCTTCAACGCTGGCGTCCAGCTGGTTCACCCTTGTGTCGTTGAGGTTGACCTCAGCACTGAGAAATATCTTGAACTGATCGACCAGTTTCATGCCTTGCCGCCCTCTCCCAGCGCCCTCTCTGCCTCTCGCACAAAATCCTTGGCCGCGTGGTGAGCCTCGTCCTCATTCGCTGACCTGAATAAGTAATAGACCCAGTCGAAGACCAGTGGGCTGCGCTCACGGTGTTGGTAAATGGCATCCTGCAAAGACCGCGACTCGGCCTTAAGTACCATCGCATCAGTACCCCCAAGAGCCTTTGTCCAGATTTTTTCCCACTCGCCGTTAAGGTTGGCCAGCGAAATCGCGGCGTTGGCCTGTTGCATACGTTCCCGTAGTGCCCAAGTCAACACTGGTAGGAATGGAACTACCAAAGTCATTATGAGATCGGGAAACTTCAGCCCCTTGTGCAAGCCCGCGTACAGCAGCGCCACACCGAACAAGAGGGTGAGTGTCAGCAGCCAGCCACCGTACCGGCGTCTGAGACGCATGTCGTAGCTGATATTAGTGCGCTGGCCGATGAGCCGAGCCAAGTGCAGGGGCAAACGGCCGACGCACTCCTCGTACCAGGCCTGGAAGTGCGCCTCGCGCTTCGCTGAGAGCGGCTTGGCAGACAGTCTGCGCACATCTTCATGCTCCACTGGCGTGCCCGTCACGAAGCGGTTCCAGGGCAGACCGAAGACGTCCGTGTCGAACTGCTCCTGCAGCTTGGCGCCACGCTTGAGCCGGTCCTTCTGAATCCGGTCGAACAGTGCCGTCTCCATCACCAGCAAAATTAAGCTGGTCAAAGCCAAGTGTGGCATTAACTCCGGGACTTTGGGTCCAATCCAGACCCCAATGACCGGCAGAAGAATCCAGACGAGGACCAGCAGACCTTGGGTGACCTTGGCGGCACGGTAATTGCGGTGGCGAGCCCGCAGCAGGTCACGGTTTTCATCCGAAGCCTGCCGCGTCGGGATGTCGTTTCGATAGCTGTTCATTGATCCTCCCGAGCGTGGTTTTTTCTTTGCAACGACTGTGTCAAGGCCATCGTGCGCATTTAGAGGCGCGTGCCACACTTATGAGTGCTTGCAGGCCACGGGTCGAAGGTACTTCAATGCGACCGCCGGCGACCCGCTCCACAACTCTAAGGAGCAGTAATAATCATAAACACAACCATAATCATGATCGGATTTATGCAAACAGCTTACTTCAGGCAACTCGGGCGTTCGCGACAACAACAAGCAATACGGTTGTGACTCCCTTTTCCCCAATATTGAAATAAAACCGCTCGACTCATCAACACATAACCCTTTGATTTTATTGATGTCGATGAGCGTGTTTTATGGCCTCTTGCGGACTTCCACCCAACTCTGAACTCAGGGCCCCCGGAGAATATGTGCCAAAGCTGAGGAGGCAGCCACCAAGAACGTCCAGAGCAGGCCTGATGCGAAGTCCGCAGGAATACTCACGAACCCGCAGCAACCACTGGCAACACCCGCCAACGGTTATAAAAAAACCCCAACTCAGAAGAGCTGGGGTTTATGAATTGGTGGAGCTGGGGGGAATTGAACCCCCGTCCGCAAGCCTTCTTCGCGCAGTTCT
>VFQO010001266.1_pt1 | contig 20346 bp, 19 predicted proteins | sample 3512331 | NCBI WGS metagenome assembly VFQO01 (sample SAMN10412371, study PRJNA504923) | tailings metagenome | isolation source: Replicate 3 from Balatoc abandoned mine | place: Philippines: Itogon, Benguet | collected 2017-08-28 | reverse complement strand
ACCAGCCGTGGACCGGCGGCGTCGCCTGGTACGAACTGGTCGTCCATAGCGAGGAGGGCTGGGATTTCGCGGGCGCCAATTTCCCCGGCTCGCCCTATCCGTTCTTGGGGCACAATAAATATCTGGGGTGGACGAATACGGTCAATCGCCCCGATTTGATCGACGTCTACAAGCTCGTGCTCAATGAAAACGGCGATCAGTATCGCTACGACGGCGCCTGGCGGCCGCTCGAGGAAAAACGCATCTGGCTGAAAGTGAAGTTCGGCCCGTTGGTGCTGCCGGTGCCGCGCACCGTGTATCGCTCGGTGCATGGGCCGGTGGTCAAGAATGACAAGGGTGCATTCGCAATCCGCTATGCCGGGATCGATCAGTCGGCGATGGTCACCCAATATTACCGGCTGAACAAGGCGAAGGACTTCGCCGAATGGCGCGCGGCGATGGCGGCGCAGGGCGTGCCCGCGACCAATTTCATCTACGCCGATGCCAAGGGCAATATCGGCCTCTTCTATAACGCGATGTTCCCCGACCGGCCTGCCGGCTTCAATTGGCGCGGCGTGCTGCCCGGCGACCAATCGGCGGCGCTGTGGACCACGACGCTGCCGTTCGATCGCGCCCCGGCGCTGGTCAATCCGCGTTCGGGCTATGTGATGAACGCCAACAACACGCCGTGGGTCGCGGCGGGTCCGGGCGACGAACTCGACGCCGCGGCCTTCTCGCCGCTGCTGGGGGTCGAGGATGACATGACCAACCGCGCGACACGGCTGATCGAATTGTTCGAGGCATCGGGCCAGATCGACGAGGCACGGCTGAAGGCGATCAAATATGACACCGCCTATGCGAAAACCGGTTACGCCAAGGCGTGGATCGATCGCCTGCTAGCGCTGGATGTGAAGGACGATCCGGCGCTCGTCGACGCGCAGAACCTGCTCCGCCGCTGGGACTGGAATCTCGACGGCAAGGGGAAGGGTGATGCGCTCGCACTGATGGTGTTGCGCCCTGCCAACGGCAGTCACTACCAGCGCCGCGCCGGGCCCGATCCGCGCACGATACTTGCCGAGACGGTGGCGCATTTGCAGGAGCATTTCGGCGGGCTAGACCCCAGGCTCGGCACCGTGCTGCGGCTGCGCCACGGCGAGGGAGCCTCGCGGATCGACCTGCCGCTCGATGGCGGCAACGATACGGTGCGCGCTTCGACCTTGTGGGACGCCGAACCCGACGGGCGGCTGAAGGTGCGCCACGGCGACAGTTTCATCATGTTCATGACGTGGGACGCCGCGGGCCGGGTCCGCTCCGAATCGATCCAGCCCTTCGGCTCGGCGACGACGCGGCCCGAAAGCCCGCACTATAATGATCAGGCGCCGCTGTTCGTGCGCCACCAGCTGAAACCGGTGCTGTTCGACCCCGCAGCGCTCAGGGCCAGCGGGGCGCGGTTCTATCGGCCTTGAAAGCCGCGCACCGCTGTCCTAAACCGTTGATACAGTGCCGTCCGGCACCCGGTCGCGTGCAGGCGCATCAAGCGCCTGCGCCCGTAATCCAAGAGGATGCTCATGCCCCGTCTCCATCGTTTCGCCGTTGCCCTGGCGGTGACCACCTCGCTGGTCGCCGCCGGTCCCGCGCTCGCCAAGTCGAAGGCCGCCGATCCGGCGCCGATCGCCGACCTGGTGAAGGCGGTCGATATTCCCTACGAGGCCTTCACGCTCGACAATGGCCTGCGCGTCATCGTGCATGAGGACCGCAAAGCGCCGGTCGTCGCGGTATCGGTGTGGTACCGCGTCGGGTCGAAGCATGAGCCCAAGGGCAAGACGGGTTTTGCCCATCTGTTCGAACATCTGATGTTCAACGGGTCCGAAAACGCCCCCGGCGATTTCTTCGAGCCGCTGCAACAGGTCGGCGCGACCGACAGCAACGGCACGACCAATGTCGACCGTACCAACTATTTCGAGACCGTGCCGACCGGCGCGCTCGACCGCGCGCTGTTTCTCGAAAGCGATCGCATGGGCCATCTGCTCGGCGCGGTGACGCAGGAAAAGCTCGATAACCAGCGCGGCGTCGTCCAGAACGAAAAGCGCCAGGGCGACAACAACCCCTATGGGCTGCTGCGCTACGAAATCTTCGAGAATCTGTTCCCGAAGGGCCATCCCTATCACCACAGCACCATCGGTTCGATGGCCGACCTCAATTCGGCCAGCTTGGATGATGTGAAAAAGTGGTTCACCGACAATTATGGCCCGAACAATGCGGTGCTGGTTCTGGCGGGCGACGTCGATGTCGCCACCGCCAAGGCGAAGGTGCAGGAGTGGTTCGGCGACATCCCGCGCGGCCCCGCCGTGGCGATGCCGCAGGTGACGGTGCCGACGCTGCCCGCGCCGCTGGCGAAAGAGGTCAAGGACCTGATCCCGACCCCGCGCATTTATCGCATGTGGGCGATTCCCGGGCTCAACGATGCCGACGGGGTGCCGCTGCAGATGGCGACCGCCGTGCTCGGCGGGCTGTCGTCGTCACGACTCGACAATGCGATGGTCCGCAAGGACCCCGTGGCGGTCAGCGTCGCCGCCTTTGCCCAGACCTTTGAAGATGCCGGCATCCTGATCATCCAGGCCGATGTGAAGCCGGGCAGCGACGTGGCGACGGTCGGCAAGAAACTGGATGAGGAAATCGCCAAATTCCTCGCCACCGGTCCGACCGCCGATGAACTGCAGCGCGCGGCCGCGAGCTATCTGGGCGGCACCATCGCCGGGCTGGAGTCGGTCGGCGGCTTTGGCGGCAAGGCGGTGACGCTGGCCGAGGGCGCGCTCTATTCGAACGATCCCGCCTATTACAAGGTCGAGCTCGACCGGATGGCGAAATCGACGCCCGAACAGGTCACGGCCGTGGCGCGCAAATGGATGTCGCGCCCGGCCTTTTCACTGACCTACACCCCCGGCGAACGCACCGAAGGCGGCGAGAATCGCGGCGGGGCCGTGACGGCGGGCAAGCTGACCGAAGCGGTCGCGCCCGATCGTTACTGGAACCCGGCGCTCGGTGACATCGGGCCCGACACGGGTATCGGCGCCGCGGCTTCGATCGCCGATCGCTCGCAATTGCCCGCGGTTGCCGATCTTACCGCGCTCGACTTTCCGGCGATCGAACGCACCAAGTTGAAAAATGGCGTCGAAGTCGTCTTCGCGCGCCGCACGACGGTGCCGACGGTCAATGTGGCGGTCAGCTTCGATGCGGGCTATGCCGCAGATCCGCACAGCGCGCTCGGTACCCAGTCGCTGATGCTCAGTCTGATGGACGAAGGCACGACGAGCCTCGATTCGATCGCCTTTGCCGAGGCGAAGGAACGGCTGGGGGCGCAGATCGACGCGACCGCCAACGCCGACGAAACGGTGTTCAGCTTGTTCGCGCTGAAACCCAACCTTGGTGCCTCGCTGTCGCTGCTCGCCGACTATATTCGCAACCCGGCGTTCGATGCGAACGAACTGGAGCGGGTGCGCGCGCAGCAGCTCAACCGACTCAAGGCCGAGCTCAACAATCCGAACGCCATCGCATCGCGGCTGATGGCGCCGATGCTTTATGGCGCCAATCATCCCTATGGTATTCCGCCGTCGGGGCTGGGCGATGCCAAGGCGGTCACCGAGGCGACCCGCGACCAGCTGGCCGCGTTCCACAGCAACTGGATCCGTCCCGACAATGCTCGGGTGTTCGTCGTTGGCGACACGACGCTGGCCGAGGTCAAGAAACAGCTCGATGCGACGCTAGGCCAGTGGAAGGCGCCGAAAACCGCCAAGCCGGTCAAGAATTTCGACATCGCGATCCCGGCGCCCAAGCCGCGCATCCTGTTCTTCGATCGCCCCAAATCGCCGCAATCGGTGATCCTTGCCGGCAAGGTGCTCGATGCCAAGGGCGGCGACCAGCTGGAGGTGCTGCGGTCCGCCAACGACATCTTCGGCGGCAATTTCCTCTCGCGCTTCAACACCAATTTGCGCGAGACGAAGGGCTGGTCCTATGGCGTGCGCAGCCGCATTTCGAGCGAAACCGACCGCCTGAGCTGGGTCGCGGTGGCGCCGGTCCAGGCCGATCGCACGGGCGATTCGATCAAGGAGCTGCAGAACGACCTCAAGAGCTTCCTCGCCGATAAGGGCGTGACCAAGGACGAGCTGGAACGCACGGTCAACGGCAGCGTGCGCGAATTGCCGGGCAGCTTCGAAACGTCGGCCGATGTGCTCGCCGGTTTGCGCAACATCGTGAAATTCGGGCGGCCGGACAATTATTACGAGACGCTGCCGGCAACCTATGAGGCGATGACGGCGGCCGAGATCGACGCGGCGGCGCGCAAGGCGCTCAGCACCGACGACCTCGTCTATGTCGTTGTCGGGGACGCGGCGGTGGTCAAACCGCAGCTTGACGGATTGGGTTTGCCGGTGGAAACAGCAAATCTCGATAACTAACATTGATTTCAGTAAGGAGAGCTTCGATGTCCGTAGACGGCAGCTATGATTGCGTAACCAAGTCGCCGATGGGCGACCAGAAGTCGGTGTTCACGGTCAAGAGCGACGGCGACAGCTTCACCGGGTCGAATGCCGGTGCAATGGGCGCGCTCGATGTCGAAAATGGCAAGGTCGACGGCAACAAGCTGACCTGGACGATGAACATGAAGGTGCCGATGCCGATGACGCTCGAATGCGAAGCGACGATCGACGGCGACGCGCTGACTGGCACGATCAAGGCCGGGGCGTTTGGATCGATGGCGATGACCGGCACCCGGCAGGGCTGATTTTCGGTTCGCGTAATCGAAAGGGCCGCTCCTCGCTGGGGTGGCCCTTTCTTTTCACCACGTCGAATCGGTGATTTGCGATTCCCGCTACAGCAGGTCGAGACTATTGAGCGCCAGTGCTTGCCGTGCCGGGCGCTCGGCCATCACGGCGAACATCTCGTCGCCGCGCTCGGTCCGCTCGACATTCATCGATGCAAACACCGCCATGAAATAGCCGCTCAGCGCGCCGACGCGGTAATCGTCCCATAGCGCCGTCGGATCGGGATTCACGCCGTGTCGGCGCAGCGCCGCGATCCAGTGGTCGAACGCCGGGCGATCGGCGGCAGCGCGCTCGAACGGGTCGGCGATGCTGGTGCCGACCAGATAGGCGAGGTCAGCGGCGCCACTGCCGCGCCCCAGCGTTTGCCAATCGACCAGCCAGCATGCCGCACCGTCGGGCGCGAACAGGATATTGTCGATGCGCAGGTCGCCATGGACCAGCGTCCGCACCGCGGGGTCGCGCGACAGATAGGCGTCGAGCTTGGCGACGATGCCCGCGCCGATGTCGAGGATTTCGGGCGCCAGGCGGGTCGCATAACGCTCGCGAAAGCCCAGATAGAGCCCCGGGAACAGCGCCCGCACCAGATCGCCATTGTCGCGCGCGAGCCACGGAGTCTGGGCGAGCTGCGGATCGGCCCACAGATGCGCGTGGAGCGTGGCGGCCGCCTCGATGCATGGAACGAGGCCAGCAAGATCGAGCCCCGCTAGCTGATCGCCCTGCCGTGCCGGGGCGAGGTCGGACAGGATGAGGACGAATTCGACCTCGTCCTCGGCAATCTCGGAATGGTAGCAGCGCGGCGCTGGAACGCCGCTGGCCGCGGCAAGCTCGCGGTACCAGCTCACTTCCTTGACATAGGTGCCGGTCAGCTTGGCGATGTTGCGGCTCGCCTCGTCACGGCTGGGGCATTTGGCGATGACTGTTGCGGGGGCGTCGGTTCCCGCCTGCCAGTCCAGCGTCAGGCGGTAGCTGTCGCACATCTGCCCGGTACCGACCTTGGCCGCCGTAAATGCCTTGAGTTTGCCCGGCTGCCCCAGAACGGCGCCGAGCCAGTCGGCGGTCATCGCCTCGGGCGACGTCGGAAAGCTCATGCGGCCGGGTCCATCAACCTGGTCAGGCCGGTCGGCGCGTGCGGGCCGACGAACAATTGTTCGAGTACCCCGACCCCGAGGTCGCTGCGGTCGCCATCGGTCAGCTCGGCGCGCACCAGCGCCTGGACGTGCATCGCCAGCGGATTGCCCCACGCCCGCTCGGTTTCGGACAGGCGGTCGTGCGCGACCGCCAGCCCGCCATGGTCGAAGCCATGCCCCCAGACAGGATGCGTATAGCCCAGCCCGCTCATCGCGAACAAAGGTCCGCCGGGGGTCAGCGTCAGCCGCGTGCTGTGATCGAGGTCAATGGTCAATCGCGCCAGCCGCCGCGTTCCCGGCTGCCATTCGGCGGTAAAGCCGGGATCGGCATAATGGCGTTCGCCGCCCCCACTGCCCGATGCGTCGCCCACCAGCACCGCGCGGCGGTTCCACGCACGACCCTCGCCATCGTCGTTGCTGTGAAAGAACAGCGAGCGGTCGGCAAAATTGCATGGCGTCCACAGCCAGAAGAACTGGTGGAAATTGCCCTGCGGCGGCGGTTGTGGTTCGGCGGCGCCGACCGGGCGGATGCCCCAGCTGCGGTCGCGGGTACCGCTCCAATCCGTGCCGACCTCGATCCGCTGCCCATCGATCGCCAGCCAACCCGACCAATGACCGTTCTGCGTCATCCGCGTATAGTCCATGAACAGGCGGGTGCCGTTGCGCCGGGTGAAGCGCGGCTCCTCGATCGGGAAATGGCGCGCCGTGAAATGCAGCTCTCCCGCCAGCGCGCCGTTGTTCGCCGCGATGGTCAGCGTCAGCCGCTCGAGCGGTTCGTCGATGCGGATCGCAATCGGGCCGACGGCGAGGTCGAGCCGTTCGCCCGCCGAGCGGCGGCTGGCGCGGAGGTTGTGCTGGACCCCGTCGATCAACACACAGAAGGCCGCGTCGACGATGCCGAGCTGCGGATAGAAACCCATCGCCGCGGCAAAGAATATCGACCCGTCGGGCGCATAGCCGTTGAAGAAATAGCGGTCGTAAAAATTGCGGTCGGTGCCCGCGAACGCGATCGGCTCGGCGCTCTGGTGCAGCGGGAAATCGTCGCCCTTGGTCAGCATATTTTGTCCTCTTCCCGTTTTTTCTTGCAACCTAACGGGATCGGACGCGGCGTCAATGCACCGGCGGATCGACAGGCGGCACGGCGTGGATTGGCGCCACCGGCTCATCCGGTGCGCGCGGCGGCAAGGCGTCGGGGGGTATATCCGCGATCTGCATGTCGGGGGTCGGCACCGCCCCGATGTTGCGCACCCGAACCGCGACCTCGCCATCCCTGATCCGCAGCTCGTTGAAGCTGGGCGGGGTCGAACGGATGCGCTGCGACAAGGTGCCCGCGCCGATCATGCGGATCGAACCCGCCGCGGTCGGCGCGATCAGGTCGAACGCATCATGGACATGGCCGGTCAGCACTGCCGCGACGCCGCGCGCCGCAAGCGACTCAAGCGCCCAGGCGCCGCCGCGGGTCAGCGCGCGGCCTTTGGTGCCAGCCTCGACCAGTGGATGATGCGCGGTGACGAGCGCGGTGGCGTCGCTAGGCAGCGCGTCGATGGCGGCCAGCGTCTTGTCCAGCGCACGCTGGGTCACCCAGCCCTTCGACCAGTCGAGCCGCCACTGCGCCCGCGCAGTTGTCTTGAGGGGGACGACCGCAACCCCCGGCAGATTCAACTCGCGCTCGACCAATCGCTCGATCCGCTGGATGCGGCGATAGGGCCAGAAAAAGCGCGCCAGCGGGTTGAAATAGGGCAGATCGTGATTGCCGACCTCGACCGTGACCGGGACGTCGAGCGCCTCGATCCAGTCGCACGCCGCGGCAAACTCATGGCTCCGCGCGCGCATCGTCAGGTCGCCGGTGATCAGCACCGCGTCGGGTTGCTCGCGCCGCACACAATCGCGGAACCAGTCGAGCGCGGCGCGATCCTCCAGCCCGAAATGCAGGTCGCTGATATGGAACAGTCGGGTCATGCCGTCGCGATGAAATCGACCGCGCTGGTGCCGAGCGAGAATGTGGCGGGCGACGGAACTTCGTCCAGTTCGCCATCATATTCCAGGCTGATCGGCTTGTCGCTTTCCAGCACGATTGTTGCTGCGGTCGCGATCGCCTCGCTGGGCCCGTCGCGAAAATCGCCGCCGAGCCACGCGAGGCCGTGGCGCAAGACGTCGCCGGCGCCTTCGGCCAAGATGCCGTCGGCGTGAACGCCGGTTGCGGTCGGGGTCAGGATCACGGCCGGATATGCTTTGCCGCCCGCGCCGACGCGGACGCCGGGCGCATTCATCATCTCCTCGAGCGCTTCGGGCGCCGCGCGGCTCGCTTCGATCAGACCGTCCTGCCGCATCGTCTCGCGCACTTCGGCCCAGCGTGTTGCGGGGCCGGCAACGACGGTGATGAAGGCGGTGCCCGCATCCGACGTCACCGTCGGTATCGGGCTGCGCCGCACTTTCCCGTTCAGCGCGTCGGCGACAATCTCGGTCGCCGGCCGGTCGCCGTGCAGCGCTTTCGACAGCAGGTTGAGCGTTCCGCCGGGCAGCGGCAGGATCGCGCCATCCCACCCTGCGGCTTTGCTTGCCGCGGCGTTGATCGTGCCGTCACCGGTCCACACGATCAGCAGGTCGATGCGCTGCCGCTGCAAATCGGCGACGTCGGGGATTTCGCCGTCGGGCAGGGCGAAGGTCGCCACCAGCGGGGCGCCATGCGTTTGGCATAGCTCGGCAATCTGTTCGCGCACGGCATCATCGTGGCTGCCGCTTTGCGTGTTGCAGATCAGGGCGGGGTGGGTGAAGGGGCTGGACATCGTCCTGTCCTACGCACGAGCAGCGAAAAGGTGGCGGTGTTCCTCTCTCCCGCTCGTCATCGGACTATATCCGGGATCCATCAGCCCTTTCCCGCATGCCGTCCCTCACAATTCATGGACTCCGGATCAAGTCCGGAGTGACGACGTCAGGCGTCGACCCCGCCGAGCCGCTTGTTCCCCGCGCCACCGCCCTGTAGGGCGCAATGATGACCGCACAGGCTTCCAAAGGACGGCGATTGATCAAATATCTGTTGGTGGCCGTGCTGCTGGTGCTGCTATTCGGCGGTGCGGCACGCTTGGTCGTCGCGGGCGGCGCCAAATCGCTCAATCTGGGCGATCGGTTGCTCGGCGACAGCGACGGTGCGACGCTGCAGGTCGCGGGGCAGCCCTATGGCCCTGGCGAACGCAACAGGCTCAACATCTGGGTGCCGACGGGGACGAAAAAGACCGACAAGCTGCCGGTGCTCGTCTGGCTTTACGGCGGCGGCTGGTACAGCGGCCAGCGCGATGATTATGGCTTTGCCGGGCGCGCCTTTGCCCGGCAGGGCTTCATCGTCGTCATCCCCGATTACCGGATCGTGCCCGAGGGGCATTGGCCTGACTTCCTGAACGACAGCGCGGCGGCGGTGGCCTGGACCGACGCGCATATCGCGAACTATGGCGGCGATCCCGATCGCATCGCGCTGGCGGGCCATTCGGCGGGCGCCTATAACGCCGTGATGCTGGCGCTCGACCCGCAATGGATGCGCGCGGCGGGTAGCGACGCGTCGGTGATCCGCGGGGTTGCGGCGCTCGCCGGTCCTTATGATTTTGCGCCGTTCGAAAAGGGCGGCCGCGCCGATGTGGCGATGGGCGACATCCTCCCGGTCGAGCGGACCCAGCCGATCAGTTTCGTGCGCCCCGATGCGCCGCCGCTGTGGCTCGGCCATGGCACCGCCGACACCGTGGTGCGGGTGCGCAACAGCCAGCGACTGGCCGCGGCGATGCAGAAGGTCGGCGGTGCGGCAACGCTGCGCGAATATGACGGGCTCAGCCACAATGACCTCGTCATGGCGCTGACCAGACCGCTGGGCTATAAAGGTCCGATCCTGCCCGAGATGACCGATTTCCTGCGCGGCGCGACCGCGCGCCGCATTTCGCCCGCGCCGCCCGCCGAATGATTCCGGCGATCGTCCTTGCGGGCAGTCGCCCCGGCCCCGACCCGTTGCTGACGGGCAGCGGGGTGTCGACCAAGGCGCTGCTGCCGGTCGCGGGACAGGCGATGCTGGTGCATGTCGTGCGCGCGCTGCGCGCCGCGCCGCAGGTCGGGCCGATCACGATCCTGGCGCAGAACAGCGCCGCACTGGCCGCCGAGCCGGGGTTGGCCGGGATCCCGGACCTGCGTTTTGTCGATTCGGGGCAAGGGATCAGCAGTTCGATTGCCGCGGCGCTGCCCCCCGGCGACGATCCGCTGCTGGTGACGACCGCCGACCATGTGTTGTTGACGCCCGCGATGGTCGCCGAATTCCTGCGCGGCGCGGAACAAAGCGACGTCGCGGTGGCGATGGTCGAACGCGCCGTGCTGCTCGCGCGCTACCCTGAATCGAAACGAACCTGGCTGAAATTCCGTGGCGGCTGGTGGTCGGGGGCGAATCTGTTCTATCTGCGCGGACGCCGGGTGCTTCCGCTGCTCGATTTCTGGGGGCGGATCGAGCGCGACCGAAAAAAGGGGCTGAAAATCATCGCCGCCTTTGGTCCGTGGCTGTTGATCGGCGCGCTGCTTCGGCTGTTCACGATCCAGCAGGGCATCGCGCGCGCGGGGCTGCGTTTCGGGCTAAAGGCCAAGGTTGTCCCGATGTCCGCAGCCGAAGCGTGCATCGATGCCGACAAGCCTTCCGACATCGTGTTGATCGAGCGGATATTTGCCGCGCGGCGGCAAGCCGCTATAGGGCAGCCGCTATGAGCATCGAAAAAGCCATCATCCTCTCGGCGGGGCAGGGTTCGCGCCTGCTGCCGCTGACCCGCGACATCCCCAAATGCCTGATCGACCTAAACGGTCGCACGCTGATCGGGTGGCAGGTCGCGGCGCTCGCCGCCAATGGCATCAAGGACATCGTCGTCGTCACCGGTTTTCGCACCGAGCGGGTCGAGGATCATGCGCTCCAACTGTACCGCGACACCGGGGTGCGCATCCGCACGTTGTTCAATCCCTTTTTCCAGGTCGCCGACAACCTTGGCACCTGCTGGATCGCGCGCGAGGAAATGGACCGCGATTTCATCATCCTGAACGGCGACACCATCGTCTCGGACGAGATCGTCGCGAAGCTGATCGCGGGCGCCCACGAACCGATCACCGTCACCGTCGACGTCAAGAGTGACTATGACGACGACGATATGAAGGTGAACCGCGACGCCGCGGGGCGGCTCCACCACATCGGCAAGCGGTTGCTGCCCCCCGACACCAACGCCGAATCGATCGGCATGCTGGCGTTCGTCGGCGACGGCCCGTCGATTTTCCGTAACCAGATCGACCAGATGATGCGCACCCCCGAAGGCGTCGAACGCTGGTATTTGCGCGCGATCGACGTCATCGCCAAGGGCAACCGCGTTGGTACGGTGTCAATCGAAGGGCTCGAATGGCAGGAGGTCGACTTCCCGCAGGATGTCGAAGCCGCCGATGCGCTCACAGCCAGATGGGCGGCCGCTGGACTCTATGCGAAATAAGGCCTGAGCCAGCCGGTCAGCGCCGCGATCTGGGCCTCGCCCAGCTTGACCGCCTGCGCCAGATCGGGTGGCCCCGGCCAGCCGGTATCGACGACGGCAAGGCCCGCGCCCATCCGTTCGCCGTCATAGCGCGGTAGGACGTGGAAATGGACGTGCGGATCGACCATCATCAGCATCAGATAATTGATCCGGGTATAGCCAACCGCCTGGCCCAGCGCCGCCTCGATCGCCGCGGTCGCGGTCTTCAGTTCGGCATGCGCGGCGGCGGGCAGGTCGCCGAACGCGGTCGCATCGGACTTGGCCGCGAGCACCAGCGCGCCGAGCGTCGGCTGCGCGGGGCGAAGCAATACGACCCAATGGTCATATTCGGCGATCAGCGTCGCGGGGTGGCCGAATTTGGTGATGGTGTCGTTCATGTTTCCTCCATCCAGCTGACGATCGGGCGCCCGGCGCGGCGCTGGGCATAGGCCTGCACGAGCTGCACCGCATGGACGATCAGCGAGATGATCGTCCACCAGGCGACCGCGATCAGCCCGATGTCGGGGCGCCCGGCGAGCGTAGCGAAGAACAGGATCGCGATATTCGGATTGCGCCGCGCGGTGATCAGGCGGAACTGGCTGTCGAAGCGGCGCCAGACATGGACGTCCATGCCGAAATCCTTGATGAACATCCCCTCGATCACGCGTTGCAGCACATAGCCCGCGACGAGAGCGATCATCGCCATCAGGAAGGTTTGATGGGGCAGTGCGAGCCCCCAGGCGCCAAGCCCGACGCCCCAGAAATACCACCAGAAGGGCGGGTGAATCAGATCGACGCCATGATCGGCGACATTACCCCATTTCGACGAGGTAATCGTGCAGCGCGCCAACTTGCCGTCGACGGTGTCGAGCACCATGAAGATGAAGGCAGCGAGCATCCCGGTCCAATAGTGGCCGTAAGCAAAGAGATAGGTCGCATAAACGCACAGCGCGGCGCCGATGGCGGTGACCATATTGGGGGTCATGCCGATGCTCGCGGCGATCCGGGTCAGCCAGAGCGCGAGTTCGGGCCACAGATATTTGGTCAGCACATCGGTGACGCCCTTATAGGCGCCGAAATAGCTTTTGCGCTCGATCTCGCGCCGCGTTTCCGGGGTCAGCCGCTGGATGAACGGCGTATCGAGCTTGCGCAGCTGGCGATTATAGATTTGCGGATTGTCACGATAATCGATGATCGTCAGCGCGTCGCGGTGCGCCGCGATATCGTCGGGGGTCAGGCCGCCGGTCAGGTGCGCCATCACCAGCGCGTCGCCGTCCATCACCACCGTGCCGGGCAGGGTGACGATGTGGCGCAGCCACACCGGGTCGAACACATAGTCGAGATTGACGAACAGCCGCGCGCCCGATGGCGGGGGCGTTTCCGGTAACCCCTCGGCGCGCGCCATCCGGCGCAGCCGTTCGGCGTTGGTCATTCCCCACAGCAGGGTCGGATTGTCGCCGATAAGTTCCAGCGCGGGCAGGGTTGTTGGTTCGCTCATCCGCCGCTCATATCCTGTGCAGCATCCTTTGCAAGGAAGCGCGCAATCGCTTCGGCCCCGCGTTGCGCCGCGCCCGCCGGATCGCCGCCGATCGATTCGGCCAGCCGCTCGCGTTGCGCGTCGATGTAGCGCGAATGACGCGCGCCCGCCTGATCGAGCGCCTTGGGAAGGTCTGCCAGATCGTCGATGACATCGCCCAGCGTCCAGAACAGATAGTCGGGATCACCGACCCATTGGGCGTCATGGGCGTTGAGGAACAGGCATGGGCGCGGGGTCGCCAGAAATTCGTAAACCTGGCTGCTGACATCGCCCAGATAGAGGTGCGCGCCGCTTGTATAGCTCATGTCGAACAGCCGGTCCGAATCGAGGTCGATCAGGATCTTGTCGGGGATCGCGAGCGCCGTCACCGCCGCCCGCTCGACGTTGCTCGCCTCGGCGAACAGGCGGACGTGCGGGGCGACCACCAGATTGTAACGATCTTGCGCGGCGAACCAGTTGATGATGTCGCGCCCGAAGCGGTCCCATGACGACAGGTCGCGGCGGAAATGCGGGGCGTAAAGCACGGTCGGGCGGTCGTTGCCGAACAGGTGCGCGCGCGTTGGCTGGAGCCGCCGCATCAAGTCCAATTTGACATAGCCATTAACGGCATAATGGCCCGCACGGATAGTCCCGGCGCTCAGCATGCGCTGCTCGCTCTTTTCGCCCGCGACGAGCGCGAAATGAAAATGGCGGTCACGGACATCGAAGGTAATGGCGCGGTCGCCCGCGCCGTGCGGGGTAAAGATCAGCCGGGTCCGGCGGGGGAGGAAATGGCGGATCGCGGTCGTCGTCCGTTCGGGGACGACGATCGCGTCGAACTGCCGTAAAAAGCGCAGCGCGCCCAGCAGGATCGGCAGGCGCGGGTGGCGAATGATCGCGCGAGCGCGCAACCAGCGGCTGATCCCGCGCTGCCCGAGCAGCCGGATCTGCGGCGAAAAACCGGGGTAGGCGGCCATCACCTGTTCGACCACCGGCAGATGCGCGGCGCTGGCGACCGCGACCTCGACATCGCCGCCCGCCGCCGCCATTTCGGCGGCGATCGGCAGCGCGTGGAAAATCTGGTGCGGTTCGCCGATGAACAGGAACAGGACCCGCATTATCGCGCCTCGGCAGCGGCGCCTGCCGCCGCGTCGTCAAAATCGACTGCCTGCCAGCCATGCTGCTCGGCGAGCCGGACGAATTTGTCGCCGCGCCCGACCAGCCACGCCTCGTCGGCCAGCGCGAAGGTCGGCGCGTCGCTGACATGGTCCGAATAGGCGCGAATTTGTCTCGTTTCGGCTGCATGGGCTTGAAGCCATTCGGCGACGCGCCGCGCCTTTTCGGCGCCGTAACAATTGGGTCCGTCGAGCAGCGGCAGCCAATTGCCGTCGGCGTCGCGCTGGTGGCGCGAGGCGACGATCGCGTCGAACTTCAGCGCATCGGCAATCGCGCCCGCGTAAAATTCGGGCGCTGCGGTCGCCATCAGCAGTTGGTACCCCTCGGCCCGATCGCGCGCGATGCAGATTTGCGCACCCGGCGGCACATCGCGCGGTACGCGCCAGGCGGCAAAGCGCGAGGCGAGCTGCTCAGCGCGGGCGGGGGCGAGATGCCGTCCGAGCATCAGGCGGATTGCGGCGGGCTTGAACCGGTCGCGGCCATAAAGGCGCAGCGCATAACCGATCATCAGTCCGGCGAGCAGCGGCAACAGCAGTAAGCGCCACGGCGCTTCACGCGCCGCCGCCCACAGCAGGAATAGCGTGAAGGTCGGTTTGCGCAGGACGGTGCGGTCGAGATCGTAGATGGCGACGCGAGAGGCGGGGCTGGTCATGGCGTTTCTTCCCCGATCAGCCGCAGTTTCCGCCCCGCTTTGCCGAGCGAAGCGCGATCCGAATACGGCAGGGCAAAGCGGATCGCGGCCCAGATCGATGCCAGCGCGATGATCACGATCAGCGGCAGCGCAACCGGATCGGGCAGCCGGTCGGCGAGCAGCGTGGCGGCACCTGCGACAATCGTCAGCGCGATTCCGCGCATCGCAACGATCGGGAACTGATGGTCGAAGGGGTGCAGTTTCTCGTTCATGGCCAGCTGCAGGGTCGGAATGCCCGCCATCACCACCAGGCCGATCGACGTTGCGAGCGTGACGCCGGTGAGCGCATCCATATGCCCGACGATCAGCCAGCCAGCGCCGATCGCGACGGCGACGCCAAAGATGCTGGCGGTCAGCTGGTGACGAAAGGCCGAGACAACCTGCAACACTGGCGACGAAATGCCGAGCACCGCTTCGGCGGCGCGCGCGAACAGCAGGATGATCAATGCCGCCTGCGCCGCCTGAGCCTGTGCCCCGAACAGGCTGAGCAGCGACGCGCTACCCGCCGCCAGCACCGCGGCGAGCGGCAGTGCGATCGCCGAGATCAGCCGCGTCGCATAGGCATAGATGTCGGCGACCTGGCGCCGGTCCTCGCGCTCGGCGCTCGCGGCGAGCGGTGCCATGACGTAGACAAAGGCAATGCGGACGAGCTGTACGACGCTCGACAGCTTGCGCGCGATGGTAAACAGGCCCGCCGCCGCAGCGCCCGCGGCGCCGGGCAGCAGCAGGTTGAGGACCAGTGCCGGGGCGTCGCCAAACAACCGCGCGATGATGTTCGACGGCAGGATCGACAGCCCGGCCCAAAAGGTGTTGCGCGTGGTCAGGGTCACCCACGGCCCGCGTCCCAGATCGGCGAAACTATAATGTCTGGCCAGCAGTCTGACGCACAGGATCGCGGTGATCGCGAGCGAGAAGAGATGGGCGATGAACAGCCCTTTGAGCCCCAGCCCGCCGGCAAAGAACAGCCCGGCGAACACCAGTCGCAGCACCTGTTCCCAAACGATCCGCAGCCGGATCTCGGCGCCGAACACCATGCGGGCCCGCAGCGCCGAAGTTGCGATCTCGACAAAGGCCCATAGCGGCAGCGCCCAGACGAAAATCTGGATCGCCGGCGTCACCAGCGGTCGATCCTTCGCGGCGACATTGAGCAGCGGGCCAAGATCGGCGGCGAAGGCCGCGATCAGGGCCGCGACGACGATACATGGCCCGACGCCAAAGATCATCGCGGTACGCAGCGCCGCCGCGGCATCGGCATCGCTTGCCGACTGCGGTACGGTGCGCTGCATCGCGCTGGTCATGCCCAGGTCGAAGATATTCTCGAGCAGGTTGATCGCCGCCCACAGCACCGCGTACAGCCCATAGCCCGCAAGCCCGAACATCAGCACATACAGCGGCTGCGCGACGATTTCGACGACCGCGCCCAGCCGTGCAAGCACCGTGGTGCCTAGCCCGCGTGCGACGCTTCGGCTGGTGACGGCGGGTTGGGCGGCGCTTTCGCTCATCGCTGCCGCCCTAGCGCCTTGCCCGCGCGGCTGCCAGCGGCTTTCGCGCCATCAGCCTCTTGTCGTCCCCGCCAATCGGGTCTAGTCAGCCCGCAATTGCCCAAGGGAGTCCCGCGACATGGCCGAATTCCGCCTGCCCAAGAACAGCCGCCCGCAAAAGACGGGCAAGGTCCACAAGGCCGAGGGTGCGGCCGCGGTCAAGACGTTCAAAGTCTATCGCTACGACCCCGACAGCGGCGAAAATCCGCGTTTCGACACCTTCGAGATCGATACCCAGAAATGCGGCCCGATGGTGCTCGACGCGCTGATCAAGATGAAGAGCGAGCAGGACAGCTCGCTGACCTTTCGCCGGTCGTGCCGCGAGGGCATTTGCGGCAGCTGTTCGATGAACATGAACGGCAAGAACGGCCTTGCCTGCACCACCGCGATCGAGGATCTGAAGGGTGCGATCACGATCACCCCGCTGCCGGCGATGGATGTCATCAAGGATCTGGTCCCCGACTTCACCCATTTCTATGCCCAATACGCCTCGATCGAACCGTGGCTCAAGACCAAGACGACAACGCCGAGCGGCAAGGAACGGCTCCAGTCGCCCGCCGAGCGCGAAAAGCTCGACGGCCTCTATGAGTGCATCCTGTGCGCCTGCTGCTCGACCAGCTGCCCCAGCTATTGGTGGAACAGCGACAAGTTCCTCGGTCCCGCGATCCTGCTCCAGGCATATCGCTGGCTCGCCGACAGCCGCGACGAGATGACCGGCGAGCGGCTCGACGAGCTGGAGGACCCCTTCCGCCTCTATCGCTGCCACACGATCATGAACTGCTCCAACGCTTGCCCCAAGGGGCTGAGCCCGGCGCGCGCGATCGCCGAGATCAAGAAGCTCGAGGCCGAGCGGCAGGTGTGAACGACGGGATCGAGGAGCCGCGCCGCGCCGACCATTTCAGTGCCGAGGCTCAGGGCGATGGCTGGCTGAGCTGGGATCTCAAGGACGCGAGCCGCTTCAACAGCTTTATCGAACCGTTGACGGTGCGGGTCGAACCGCCGACTTCCGATGGTCGCCCCCGGGCGCGGGTCCGCATGATCCCCAAACGCAAGCACAGCAATCTCGGCGACAATGTTCATGGCGCGGTGACGCTGGCGCTGGTCGACATTGCGCTGTTCGCAGCGTCGCACCAGTTCGGATCGCTCAACGCGGGGCATTCGGTGACGCTCGACCTGTCGACGCAGTTCGTCGGCGCGGGCCGACTGGGCGAGCCGCTGGATGCGGTGGTCGAGCTCGTCCGCGAGACCGGGCGCCTGATCTTTCTGCGCGGCCTTGTCTTGCAGGGTGCCGCCGACGACCATATTGTCCTCACCTTTGCGGGCACCATTCGCAAGGCGAGCAAGGATCGCGGCTGATGTCGGTGCTGTCGGCCTATGACGCGCTCGTCGCGGCGGGCGAGCTTCGGCCCGATCCCGAGCAGCGCGCCGCCGCTGAACGGCTGAACGCGTTGCAGGCCGAGCTGGAGGCGGTGCCGCCGCGCGGCAGCCTGCTGTGGCGGCTGACCGGGCGCAAGCCCGAAAGCCCGCGCGGCGTCTATCTGTGGGGTGCGGTCGGGCGCGGCAAATCGATGCTGATGGACCTGTTTTACGACCAGCTGCACATCCAGCGCAAACGGCGCGTCCATTTCCACGCCTTCATGCTCGACGTCCATGCGCGGATGCGCGAGGTCCGCAAAAGCGAGGCGGGCGATCCGATCCCGCTGGTCGCCGATGCGCTGGTCGAAAATATCCGCTGTCTGGCGTTCGACGAGATGGTGGTGAACAACAGCGCCGACGCGATGATCCTCTCGCGCCTGTTCACCGCGCTGATCGATCGCGGGGTGACCGTGGTCGCGACGTCGAACCGCCCGCCGTCCGACCTCTACAAGGATGGGCTCAACCGCGAACATTTCCTGCCCTTCATCGCGCTGATCGACGCGAAGCTCGACGTCATGGGGCTGAATGGCCCCACCGATTACCGCCGCGACCGGCTGGGCGATGGGGCGCGCTGGTTCGTTCCCGCCGACGAGGCGGCGAGCGCCGCGCTGTCGGCCGCCTTTTTCCGCCTGACTGATTATCCGCCCGAGGACCGCGCGCATGTCCCGTCGCTCGACCTCGACCTCGGCGGCGGGCGGACGCTGCACGTCCCCAAGGCGTTGAAGGGCGTCGCGGTCTTTTCGTTCAAGCGGCTGTGCGCCGAGGCGCGCGGGGCGTCAGACTATCTGGCGGTCGCGCGGCACTTCCATACCGTCATCATCGTCGGCATCCCGCGCATGGGGCCGGAAAACCGCAACGAAGCGGCGCGCTTCGTCACCCTGATCGACGCGCTGTATGAATATAAGGTCAAGCTGCTGGCGAGCGCCGCCGCGATGCCCGACGCGCTCTATGTTGCGGGCGATGGCGCGTTCGAATTCGAGCGCACGGCGAGCCGTTTGTCCGAAATGCAGTCGGACGACTATCTGGCGCTGGGCCATGGACCCGCCGAGGGCGCGTCGGCTTAGGCCATCGCGAGCAAGACGCCGCTGGCGATCTTCCCCCAGCGTGACGAATTGATCGTGACCGCGATGACGTCGCGAACATAGCGCACCTCGTGCGCAAGATGGCCCAGCCCCTGCTGAATGACCCGGCGCAGCGTACGCAGCGGGCGCGGGGCGGGGACATGGATGCGCGCTGGACGCGGCGGGGGCGCGGGCAGAGTAGCAAGCCCGCCGCTGGTAACGCGCGGATCATCGTCAACGGCGCGGCAGAGCGCCTCCATCCGCGAAATGGCGAGGCGGTTGGCGACGCGGCGGTCGCGGCTCAAAAGCTCGAAACTGTGGCTGAACGCCGAAAACTGGATCGCGCCGCTGGCCGCGGCATGATCGAGCGCGTCGCGCATCTCCTCTTCCGACATCGCGCACAGCTGCGCCGGGCGAAAGCGGCTGGCGCGGTCCATCAGGCCGCTGACCGGCACCTCGATGACGCCATGGTGCTCGCGCATCCCCAGATTGCCGGCATCGAGCGAGATTGCACAGCCGTGACCCAGATAGGCGCCGTTGAAGCTGCTGTCGAAGCGGAAGCCCAGCGCCGCGAGCGCGCGCAGCGTGTCGTCGTTGGCGCCGAAATTGCCGGCGCGAAAGGCCGTCGGTTTGGGCGCGCCGGCGCCGACCAAGATGTCGCGGGCGAGCGCGATCAGCTTCTTTTGCGCCGCCAGCGGAAAATCGCCGATGTTGCGCCCGGTCAACCCCCCACCGGGTTGAAGCGCGCAAAGGCCAGCCATTCGGTGTGGATATGCACCTGCACCTCGTGCCCGCGCTCGACAACCGGGCGGACGATGGCGTCGATCACCCCGGGGCCGTAAACGAGCGCGGGCATCGGATCGACGAAGAACACCCCGGTCAGCCCGTGGCGTTCGAGCATATCCATCTGGAAATGGATGCCGAAATCGCCGTCGCGGCAGCGCCCGAGGATCGAGCTGTCGAAATTGGCGCGCGCGTCGGCACCGCGCTGGTACAGCCCGGCCGACAATTCGGTGTCGAAACTGATGATTGCCTGCGTCATCCGCTCGCGCCTATCACCCCTGCTATAAAGGAGCGTTAACCCGCGTCGGCGGAGCCCCTTGCCGCGCAAAAGCTGTCACGGCCTTGCCACTTCGTCCACTCATTCCCATCGCAGGACCACGGCGCTTTCTGCTTTATTGTTATTGCGAACTATTTGCATAAAAAGGCGGATTTTCGGCCTTTTCGCGGTTGTTTCGTTAACGGAATCGGCGTAGGGGCGACGCCAGTCTTGGGATCGACATGGCACTTTAGCCCGTGTGCCGCCGGTCTGTGAAGCATTGCCGGGCTTGCCAGGAAGGGAGTGCCGCGCGCCATGGGACGCAAGAAGATCGCATTGATCGGAGCCGGGAATATCGGCGGAACGCTGGCGCTGCTCGCCGCGCAGAAGGAACTCGGCGATGTCGTCCTGTTTGACGTCGTCGAAGGCGTGCCGCAGGGCAAGGCGCTCGACCTGTCGCAGGTCGGTCCGAT
>VFQO010001265.1_pt1 | contig 20357 bp, 22 predicted proteins | sample 3512331 | NCBI WGS metagenome assembly VFQO01 (sample SAMN10412371, study PRJNA504923) | tailings metagenome | isolation source: Replicate 3 from Balatoc abandoned mine | place: Philippines: Itogon, Benguet | collected 2017-08-28 | reverse complement strand
TCGCGACCCTCTGCTCCCAAAGCAGATGCGCTACCAGGCTGCGCTACGCTCCGACACGAGTCGCGGATTCTACCCTGAGGCGTTGACCCACCCGCTCGTTCGAATGGCCTCGGTCACGCTCAGCGTTTCTGGTACTGCGTGTTGCCGAACAGCACATCGCGCGCCTTGTCGTCGGTGAGCGGCTTGCGCGCATCGGCCAGCACCGCCACGCCGCGCTGCACCGCCGGGCGCGCAGCGATGCGGTCGAACCAGTCTTTCAGGCGTGGGTAGTCGGCCCAGTCGATGCCCTGGTTCTGCCAACTGCGCAGCCAGGGGAAGATGGCGATGTCGGCGATGGAGTAGTCCTCGCCAGCGATGTGGGCGTGGTGAGCGAGCTGCTTGTCCATCACGCCATAGAGGCGCTTTGCTTCGTTGGTGTAGCGATTGATCGCGTAGTCGATCTTCTCGGGTGCGTAGATGCGGAAATGGTGTGCCTGGCCAAGCATCGGCCCCACGCCCCCCATCTGGAACATCAGCCACTCCAGCACCTTGAACTTCTCACGATCAGTGCGCGGCAAGAAGCGGCCGAACTTGCTGGCGAGGTACACCAGGATGGCGCCGGACTCGAACAGCGTGATCGGCTTGCCGTCGGGGCCGTGCGGGTCGACGATCGCGGGAATCTTGTTGTTCGGGCTGATGGCGAGGAAGCCGGGCTTGAACTGGTCGCCCGCGCCGATGTTGACCGCGTGCACCCGCCAGTCGTGCCCGAGGCGCTGACCGCATTCCTCCAGCATGATGTGGACCTTGTGGCCGTTGGGCGTGGGCCAGGAGTGGACGTCGATCATCGAACGGGCCTTTCTCGCGCTTTCCGTGCGGTGTTGAACAGTGAAAGCGGGCAGCTTACGGGACAATCCCGACCCATGTTCGATTCGATGTGGAATGCCCTCAGCCCGGCCCGCCGCCTGCGCGCCCGGCATGCGCCGCTGGTGCAGTGGGCCGAAGCGCGAGGGCTGGAATTCCTGGCCCGGCGCGACGATGCCTGCGCCTTCGTGGGGGAATGGTCTGGTCAGCCGGTGCGTATCGACCTGCAGCCCGCCGGGCGGCCGTATCTGGAGGGCTGGGAGATCAACGCGCGCACCGAGGTCGGGTTGTCCCAGCCATCGGGTGTGGTGCTCATGAACCGGCCGCTCAAGCTGTCGATGGAGCGCTGGGCCGACTACCTGTACTCGCAGCTCACGAATTCGGTGCAGACCATGGCCGACACGCTGCCCGAAGAATTGCGCTGGCTGGCCACCTATCGGGACGCTGGCTGGCCGGGCCCCGAGCCGGCGTTCTTCGAGCGCTATGCGGTGCTCACCGATTCGCCGGACGAGGCGCGCGTCCTGATCGACGAGGCGAGCGTGCAGGCGCTCATGCACTGGCCTGACAACGCCCGTTCGGCGGGCACGCCGTTGCTGCTCATGCGGCTGCGCGGCAAGCTGCAGATGCGCCTGCAGCTCGAGCCCTCAAGGCACGCCGGCTGCGAGTGCCACGCGCTCGATCTGTTCGAGCGCCTGAGCCAGCGTCTGCTGGCACAGGCGCGCGAGCTCAACTCCCGCGGGTGACCGGCATCTCCACCTCGCCCGGCACGGCCATGTGCTTGGCGAGTTCGAGTTTGGCGATGGACTGGCGGTGCACCTCGTCCGGGCCGTCGGCCAGGCGCAGCGTGCGCTGGTGGGCGTAGCTGTAGGCGAGCGGGAAATCACCGCTCACGCCGCCGCCGCCGTGGGCCTGGATGGCCATGTCGATGATCTCGCAGGCGATGTTGGGCGCCACCACCTTGATCATCGCGATCTCGGCCTTGGCCACCTTGTTGCCCACCGTGTCCATCATGTACGCAGCCTTGAGCGTGAGCAGGCGCGCCATCTCGATCTTGCAGCGCGCATCGGCGATGCGCTCGTGCCAGACCGACTGCGCCGACACCGGCTTGCCGAAGGCCACGCGGCTGTTGAGGCGCTTGCACATGAGTTCGAGCGCGCGCTCGGCCGCGCCGATGGAGCGCATGCAGTGGTGGATGCGGCCCGGGCCGAGGCGGCCTTGCGCGATCTCGAAGCCGCGGCCTTCGCCGAGCAGGATGTTGCCCACCGGCACGCGCACGTTCTTGAGCACCACTTCCATGTGACCGTGCGGCGCGTCGTCGTAGCCGAACACCGAGAGCGGGCGCACCACGGTGATGCCCGGCGAGTTGGCAGGCACGACGATCATGCTTTGCTGCGAGTGACGCGGTGCATCCGGGTTGGTCTTGCCCATCACGATGTAGACCGCGCAGCGCGGATCGCCCGCACCGGAGGACCACCACTTGCGGCCGCTGATCACATAGTGATCGCCGTCGCGCTCGATGCGGCACTGGATGTTGGTGGCGTCGCTGGAGGCCACCTCGGGCTCGGTCATCAGGAAGGCCGAGCGGATCTCGCCACGCAGCAGCGGCTCGAGCCATTGGTCCTTCAGGGACTCGGAGGCGTAGCGTTCCAGCGTCTCCATGTTGCCGGTGTCGGGCGCCGAGCAGTTGAACACCTCGGGCGCCCAGGGCACGCGGCCCATGATCTCGCACATCGGCGCGTATTCCAGGTTGGACAGGCCCTCGGGCGCGCGGTGGCTGCGCGGCAGGAACAGGTTCCACAGGCCGGCAGCGCGCGCCTTGGGTTTGAGCTCCTCGATGATCTTCGTCGGCACCCAGGCATTGCCCTTGGCGCGGTTGGCCTCGATCTCCTCGAAGAAGCGGTTCTCGTTCGGGTAGATGTGCTCGTCCATGAAGGCGAGCAGCCGCTCGCGCATGGCCTTGACCTTGTCGGTGTAGTCGAATTGCATGGGGTCTCCTGGTGGGTCGCGGGCCGAGGGGAATGCCTGGCGCTGGTGCTGGTGAAGGGTCAACCGCCGTTGGCGAAGCGCCAGGCCATCTCGGCCATGGGGCGCGCGCCGGCCGCCGAGCGCACCGCCTGCTCGCTGGAGGCCGTGCCGGCCTCCACGCGCTTGGCGATGCCCTGCAGGATGGCCGCAAGGCGGAACATGTTGTAGGCAAGGTAGAAGGCCCAGTCGGCCTTGAGCTGCGCCGGTGTCGCGAAACCGGTGCGCTCGCAGTAGCGAGCGATGTACTCGTCTTCCGTGGGAATGCCGAGCGCCTTCACGTCGAGCCCGCCGATGCCGCGGAACATGCCGGGCGGGATGTGCCAGGACATGCAGTGGTAGCTGAAGTCGGCCAGCGGATGGCCCAGCGTGGAGAGCTCCCAGTCGAGCACGGCGAGCACGCGCGGCTCGCTGGCATGGAACATCAGGTTGTCGAGCCGGTAGTCCCCATGCACAACGGACGTCATCGATTCGTCGCGCGCCATCGCGGGGATGTTCTTCGGCAGCCAGTCGATCAGCTTGTCCATCTCGGGGATGGGCTGCGTGATGGAGGCCTGGTACTGTTTGCTCCAGCGGCCGATCTGGCGCTCGAAATAGTTGCCCGGCTTGCCGTAGTCCGCGAGGCCCACCGCATCCGGCCGCACGCGGTGCAGGGCGGCCATGACGCGGTTCATCTCGTCGTAGATGTCACCGCGCTCGGCATTGCTCATGCCGGGCAGTGACTGCTCCCACAGCACGCGGCCCTCCACGCACTGCATCACATAGAACGCACGGCCGATCACCGACTCGTCCTCGCACAGCAGGTGCATCTGTGCCACCGGTACGTCGGTGCCGGCCAGCGCGCTCATCACGCGGAACTCGCGTTCGATGGCGTGTGCCGAGGGCAGCAGTTTGGCCACCGGCCCGGGTTTGGCGCGCATCACATAGGCGCGCTGCGGCGTGATGAGCTTGTAGGTCGGGTTCGACTGCCCGCCCTTGAACATCTCCACCGTGAGCGGGCCTGCAAAACCGGGAAGGCGTTCGCCCAGCCAGCGCTCCAGCGCCGCGGTATCGAATGCGTGTCGGTCGGTCACCGGCCGCGTGCCGGTGAAGTTCTGTGCTTCGGTCATTCGGCAGCGGTCGGTTGTGAAGGCCGGACCTTCAGGTCTCGGCTTCGGCGATGCGCATGAGCGCCGCGCGGTTGCGGATCACGAGTCCACCCTGCTCGATGCGGATGGTGTCCTCGCGCTCCATGGACTTGAGTTCCTGGTTGACGCGCTGGCGCGAGGCGCCCAGCAGTTGCGCCAATTCCTCCTGCGCCAGTTGCAGGCCGATGCGTGTCTCGTTGCCGTCGTTCAGGCAGGGCACGCCGTAGCTGCGCACCAGGTGCAGCAGCTGCTTGGCCAGGCGTGCGCGCAAGGGCAGGGTGTTGAGGTCTTCCACCAGACCGAAGAGCGTGCGGATGCGCCGTGCCTGCAGGCGCATCAGCGCCTCGTACAGCTCCACGTGTGTGGACAGGATCTTCTGGAAATCGTTGCGCGCCACGCAGAGCAGGGTGGTGGGCCCGTGCGCGTAGGCATCGTGCGTGCGCTGATCGCCGTCGAACATCGCCACATCGCCGAACCACACACCCGGCTCCACATACGTCAGTGTGATCTGCTTGCCCGAGAGCGACGTCGAGCTCACGCGCACCGCACCCTTGGCCACCGCCGTCCACTCCGATGGTGGATCGCCGCGCGCGACGATCAGGTCGCCGTCCTTGAATCGCTTGACGTAGGCGCATCGAAGAATGTCGTGCCGCAGGGAGGGGGAGAGGCTGTTGAACCAGCGACCAGCATTGATCGCCTCGCGTTCTTCCATTGTCAGAATCGGCTCGTCCATGGTCTGTCTTTTGAGTGACTGATGTGCCTGCGGATGTCGCGGGGGGGACCTTGTCCAGCGCGGCTGGTCAGCGGTAGCTGGCGCTGCGCTTGTCCATGAAGGCAGCGATGCCCTCGCCGGCGTTGGGGTGGTGCAGGTTGCGCACGAAGTGATCGCGCTCGGCCTTCAGGTGCGTGTGCAGTGCAGCATCCGTCGCCTCGTTGACCAGTTCCTTGATGCTGGCCAGCGCATTCGGCGCACGTGCGTTGAGCCGCTCGGCCAGTGCCAGCGCCTGGGCTGGCGCCTCGCCAGCATCCACCACCGCGTTGACCACGCCGAACTGGAGCAAGCGATCGGGGCTGGCGCGCTCGCCCAGCATGAGCAGTTGCATGACGGTGGCACGCGGCAGCGCACGAGCCAGGCTCCAGCTGCCACCGCCATCGGGCGAGAGCCCCACGCCGCTGTAGGCCATCACGAAGACGGCGTTGTTGGCCGCGACGATGAAGTCGCAGGCGAGCGCAAGGGAGAAACCGGCCCCGGCGCAGGAGCCTTCGACGGCCGCGATCACCGGCTTCGGAAAGGCACGGATGGTCTCGATCCAGTTGTGCAGGCCCTCGATGCTCTGCGCCTGCACCTCGGGGGGCTTCTGCCGGTTGCCCAGCAGGCGCTGCAGGTTGCCGCCGGCGCAGAAGTGGCTTCCCTCGCCCGTGATGACGACGCTGCGCACTTCCGGGTTGCTCTCGGCCACGTTCAGCGCCTCCACACCCGCGGCGTAGATGTCGGGGCCAAGCGCGTTGCGGTGCTCGGGGTTGCTGATCGTGAGCACCAGCGTGGCACCCTGGCTGTGGCTCTTGAGGCTGGCGGTCATGTTCGGGTTTCCGGTCAGATTTCTTCGTGCTTGAGGCTCAGGCCCAGCGCGCCGCGGCGGCGCAGCCAGGGCGAGGGGCGGTAGCGCGGGTCGCCGTAGACCGTCTGCAGGTTGAACAGGATCTCGAGCACGTTCGTGGGGCCGATGCGGTCGCCGAGCGCCAGTGGCCCCAGCGGGTAGCCCAGACCCAGGGTGACGGCCACGTCGAGGTCGCCCGGGCTGCAGATGCCTTGCTGGCACATGTCGGCGGCGATGTTCACGATGGTGGCCACCACGCGCTGCGTGACGAAGCCACCACTGTCGCGCACCACGCTGACCGCCTTGCCATCGCGCGCGAAGAGTGCGTGCGCGGCGTCGCGCATGTCGGGCCGCGTGGCCGGGTTGGTGGCAAGCACGCGGCGTTTGGTGGCGCTGTCTTCCAGCATCATGTCGATGCCGAGGGTGCGCGTGGCGTCGAGCCGTTCGACCGCGGCCAGCGTGGTCACGTCCATGCCCAGCGGCGCCACCAGGATCAGCGCCTGCTCGCTGGGCGCTGCGCCGGTCTCGATGCGCGCGTCCAGGTTCTTGAGCAGTTGGTACAGCTCCTGGCGCCGCGCCGCCTTGGGCGACACCCACACCGGCGGCAGCTCGGCCACCGCGGGCGCCGGCTGTTCGGCGGGCACTTGCGCGGCGCCGTCCGCATAGCGGTAGAAGCCTTCGCCCACCTTCTTGCCCACCACGCCGCCGGCCAGCCGCTGGGCGGTGATCACGCTCGGGCGGTAGCGCGGCTCCTCGTAGTACTGGTGATAGATGGACTCCATCACCGGGTGCGATACGTCCAGCGCGGTGAGGTCCATCAGTTCGAAGGGGCCAAGGCGAAAGCCCACCTGATCGCGCAGGATGCGGTCGATGGTCGCGAAATCGGCCACGCGCTCGCCCGCCACGCGCAGCGCTTCCGTCCCGTAGCCGCGGCCCGCGTGGTTGACGATGAAGCCCGGGGTGTCCTGAGCGGCCACCGGCGTGTGGCCGTAGGCGCGCGTGAAGCCCATGAGCCGATCGCACACGGCAGGGTCGGTCTTGAGCCCGGCGATCACCTCGACCACCTTCATCAGCGGCACCGGGTTGAAGAAGTGGTAGCCCGCAAAGCGCTGGGGATGGCGCAGGGCCGAGGCGATGGCCGTGATCGACAACGACGAGGTGTTGCTCACGAGCACCGCATCGGGTGCCACGATTTCTTCCAGTTGCTTGAACAGCGCTTGCTTGACGTCAAGTCGCTCCACAATGGCTTCGATGACGATATCGCATGCCTTGAGGTCCTGCGCAGACTCGGCCACCTGCAGCCGACCCATGAAGGCCGCGCGGTCATCGGCCGTGAGTTTGCCCTTGGCCACCAGGTTGTCCCAGGTCTTGCCCAGGGCCTCGCGGGCGTTGGTGGCGGCACCGGGTTGCGCGTCGAGCAGCAGGACGCGTGCGCCGGCCTGGGCCGCCATCTGGGCGATGCCGCGGCCCATGGCGCCGGTGCCGACGATGCCGGCACAGTCGAAGAACGATTGCATATCCGTGTGTTTTTTGGGTTGAACGCCACTTTGACTATGACAAAATGTTTCAACCTGTTGCGAAGGAAATCCGACGTGCGCCAGATCTGGACAGCCTGCATTTTGCTATCAACCGCCATGGGCTCCTCGGCAGTCACGCTGGGGCGCCACAGCGGGGTGGCATTGATCGGCCAACCGCTGGACGTGCGTTTGCAGGTCATGCTCGCGCCGGGCGAGGACATCGGCACCCAATGCATCATGGCCGACGTCATCTACGGCGACATACCGGTCACGCCCAACCTCATCACGGTCACCACCAGCGCGCAGCCCGGCGACAACACCGGCACGGCCCGCATTCTGGTGAGCTTGCCGGTCAATGAACCCATCGTCACGCTGTCGGTGCGTGCGGGCTGCGGCCTGCCGTTCACCCGGCGCTACGTGCTGCTGGCCGATCTGGTGAGTGAGCCTGCCGTCGCGGCTGCACCACCACCCGCGGCTGCGCCCGTGCCACTGCCTGTGCCAGCCGCTGCCGCTTCCCCGGCGCCGGCGCCCGCGCCCGTGCAGGCTTCGCCAACGCCTGCTCCTGCGCCGGCCCCGGTGGTGCGCGCCCGCCCGCCCGCACCACCCAAGCCCCCGAAGGTGGCTGTGGCCCCGCGCACCAAGCCCGTGGCTGCGCCCCAGGTGGCTTCAGCACCCACGCCCGCACCCACAACCGCACCCGCACCTTCGTCGTCGGCCGCCGCCGGCACCGCGGCGGGCGCCGCGGGCGCACCGCGCCTGCGCCTGGACCCGCCCGAGCTGCCGGGCGGTACATCGCCCAATGCCATCGGCCAGGCTGCACCGGCAGAGCCCGCCGCACCGAGTCCGCTGGAGACCGCCCTGGCCAGCGCCAACGCCGAGGTTCAGCGAAACGCCGAGCGTCTGGCCGCCATCGAAGCCGAGATGGCGCGCTTTCGCGAAGCCCAGCAACGCGACCAGGCGCGCATCGCCGAGCTCACGGCCCAACTCGCGCGCGCCGAGGAACAGCGATACAGCAACTGGCTGATCTATGTGCTCGCGGGCTTGCTGCTCTTGTCGCTGGCCGCGATGGCCTTGCTGGTGCGCCGTCAGCGTCGCGAGTCGGCGATCGAATCGGACGCATCGCGTGCCTGGTGGGCCGGCCCGCGGGACGACGACGAGGTCGAGGAAATGCCGCGCATGTCGCGCCGCGCACCGCTGGAGCCCAGCGCGCCGGTGCCGCTGGAGTCCGTCGACGTCGACCTTGACGTGGACTCCTCGCCCGCGCCGCTGCGGGCGACGCCCGCTGCCCGCAAGGCCCCGGCTGCCATGCCCGCGAGCGAGCGTCGCGAATTCATGCCCAGCGCCATGGGCGTATCGCGCTCGGTTGCCACCGAGGAACTGTTCGACGTGCAGCAGCAGGCCGACTTCTTCGTCTCCCTCGGCGAGGACGATCAAGCCATTGCGGTGTTGCGCAACCACCTGGCCGAGAGCCACGAGCCGAGCCCGCTGGCTTACCTCGACCTGTTCCGCCTGTACCACCGCCTGGGTCGCCGCGCCGACTACGACGCCCTGCGTGAGGAGTTCAACCGCGTCTTCAACGCCGGTGCCCCGGTGTTCGACCGCTACTCCGACAAGGGCCGCGGGCTGGAAGCCTACGAGACCGCATTCGAGCGCATCCAGGCGCTGTGGCCGCAGCCGCGCGTGCTCGACCTGATCGAGCGCAGCATCTTCCGCGACAGCGAGGAGGGTGAGAACGAGGTGTTCGATCTGGAGGCATACCGGGAATTGCTCCTGCTGCACGCGATCGCCAAGGACCTGGTGGAGCGCGAATCCGCCACGCAGCCGCCGGTGGATTTCCAGAACACCAACATGCAGCCGCTCAAGGCCGCGGGCAAACCGGCAGCGGCTGCCACAGCGGCCGCTGCTGCCACCACCGGCACCGAGGACTCGATGCGGCGCACCGTGCCGATGGACCTGCACGTGATTCCGCCCGCATCCTCGCGCGTCGCGCTCGACGTGAACATCGAGGACCTCGAGGCCGAATCCCAGTTCGAAGCGTCATTGCCCGACGTGGACATGCCGGTCGAACCCACCGCCGGGCGCAACCATGGCGCGCGCGACGGCGAAAGCATGATCGACTTCGAGATCATCGATAACGAGCCGCCCGCGCAGCGCCGCGACAGCGACCGCACGGACGACGGCTCGCCACGCTGAGGCCTGCGGGCCCCGGCGCCTGCCTCAGCGCCGGACCTGCAGTGCGCCCGGGTTGACGATGTTCGTGGGTGTGCCTTTGATGAAGTTCACCACGTTGTCAAAGGCCGAACTGAAGAAGTTCTCGTAGTTGTCGAGTTCGACGTAGCCGATGTGCGGCGTGCAGATGCAGTTCTCCAGCCGCAACAGCGCATGGCCCTGCAGGATGGGCTCCGACTCGAACACGTCGACCGCGGCCATGCCCGGGCGGCCACGGTTGAGCGCCGTCAACAACGCCTCGGGTTCGAGGATCTCCGCCCGCGAGGTGTTCACGAGCAGCGCCGTGGGTTTCATGCGCAGCAAATCGTCGATCGTGACGCAGCCTGCGCTGCGCTCGCTCAACCGCAGGTGCAGGCTGAGCACGTCGCAGCACTCGAAGAAGCCCTCCTTGGACGTTGCAACGTCGTACCCGTCGGCGGCGGCTCGCGCGCGGGCTTCGTCGGAGCCCCACACCACCACACGCATACCGAAGGCGCGCCCATAACCGGCGACCAGCGACCCGATGCGGCCGTAGCTCCAGACGCCCAGCGTCTTGCCGTGCAGCACCATGCCCAGGCCGAAGTTGGGCGGCATGGCCGAGGACTTGAGGCCCGACTGCTGCCAGGCACCGTGCTTGAGGTTGGACACGTACTGCGGAATGCGACGCATGGCCGCCATGACCAATGCCCAGGTGAGCTCCGCGGTGGCCACGGGCGAACTCGCGCCTTCGGCAACCGCCACGCCGCGTTCGGTACAGGCCGCCACGTCGATGTGGCCCCCGACGCGACCGGTCTGTGCGATGAGCTTGAGGCGCGGCAGCTTTTCGATGAGCTGTCGCGTGACGTGGGTGCGCTCACGGATCAGCACCACGATGTCGGCATCGCGCAGCCGGATCGACAACTGGCCCACGCCTTTGACGGTGTTGGTGAAGACCTTGGCAGGGTAGGGTTCGAGCTTCTCGGCGCAATGCAGTTTGCGCACGGCATCCTGATAGTCGTCAAGGATCACGATGTTCATGGGCGCTTATTGTGCCCGCGAGCCCCGAACTCGCCCCGCAATCAACGATCACCCGACGCTGCAGCCGCGCAAGCCCGCGCCGGCGCTTGCCCTGGCCTTCACACGCCACGCCGCATGGCGCGCGATGCGCTCAGCACATCGGCCGCTGGCGTGCGCGAGCCTCGTGCGCGGCGAGGCGGTCGAGCTCGCGGCAGACCTCGTCGATACGCCCCGCCAGGGCCACGCGACCGTCGCGGCAACGCGGCGCCGTGACCTGGTTGGCGGCGGGGCGGCCGAGCCAGCCCGCGCGGGTGAAGCGGCGCACCGCGGGCGTGGCTGTTGCCGCAGGCCGCGCAGCCGGCGCCATGCGCCCGCCCGCCATGGCGGGTTCAGGCAGCCAGCATTCGATGAGTTGCAGGGGTTTGCGCCAGCTGCTGGATTGGAAGAACAGTCCCATGTGAAACACCTCGACGGGGTTGAACACAGGCAGGATTGACCGGGGAAGCCACCGTTGCGGGGTCGCCATGCAGGCCCTGGGCCGACTGGCAACGCCCGCCACCCGCAACGGTGGCGCAGACCCGCGCGGGTCAGTTCTGGAAGCTGTTGCGGATCAGGCCGACGGCCAGACCCTCGATCTCGAAGGGTTCGCCAGGCTCTACCACGATGGTGGGGTAGTCGGGGTTTTCGGCGCGCAGCTCGATGTGGTCGCGCAGGCGCATGTAGCGCTTGACCGTGACGTCCTCACCCAGGCGGGCCACCACGATCTGGCCGTTGCGCGCTTCCCGGGTGGCCGCAACGGCGAGCAGGTCGCCGTCGAGGATGCCGACGTCGCGCATCGACATGCCGCGCACGCGCAGCAGATAGTCGGGGGTGCGCTGGAACAGGCTGGGCTCGACGGCGTAGGTCTGATCGATGTGTTCCTGCGCCAGGATGGGCGAGCCGGCGGCGACGCGGCCGATCAGGGGCAGCACCAGTTGCGCCAGGCCCGGCAGGGGCAGGGCGAGTTGGCGCTCCCGGGCGTCATTGATACTCTGCAGGTCGGCCCGGCGCAGGCGGATGCCGCGCGAGGTGCCGCTCACCAGCTCGATGACGCCCTTACGCGCAAGGGCCTGCAGGTGCTCCTCGGCCGCGTTGGCGGACTTGAAGCCCAGTTCCGCTGCGATCTCGGCGCGCGTCGGTGGCGCCCCGGTTCGCGCAATGGTGCTCTGGATCAGCGACAGGATCTGTTGCTGGCGGGCGGTGAGCTTGGGGCTGGCGGCGGAGTCGTGCATGGGGCCTCGCGGATCGGTGGTGAATACACTGTTCGGGTATCCAGTGGCTGTATTTTTAACCAGTTGATGGAGAAAGCGCAAGTGGCGGGTGAACTCTCAGGCGGGCGTTTCGCGGTGCTGGGCATGGGAGGCACCATTGCCGGCCGTGCTGAACGGGCCGGCGACAACGTGGGTTACACGGCCGGGCAGGTGCGGGTGGAGGACCTGGCCGCCGGCCTGCCGGCCTTGGCCGGGCTGGCGCTGGATTTCGAGCAGGTGGCGCAGATCAACAGCAAGGACATGCGCCTGCCCGAGCTGCAGTGCCTCGTGGCGCGCGTGCAGGCCCATCTGGCGGACGACGCGGTGAGCGCGGTCATCGTCACGCACGGCACCGACACCATCGAAGAGACGGCGTGGTTGTTGCAGACCCTGCTGGCGCCGGCCAAGCCGGTGGTGCTGACCTGCGCCATGCGCCCGGCCACGGCTGTATCGCCCGATGGGCCGCAGAACCTCAGCGACGCGATCGCGGTGGCCGCCCACCCGGGGGCGCGCGGTGTGGTGGTGGTCTGTGCCGGGCGCGTGCATGGCGCGGTCGAAGTGGCCAAGGTCCACCCTTACCGGACCGATCCGTTCGATTCGGGCGACGCCGGTGTCATCGCGCTGGTGGAAGAGGGGCGGGTGCGGGATTTGCGGCCCTGGCCCACGCAGGCGCGCCACACCGACCGGGTGTCCGCCTTTCTGGCCGCCAGCGCCATGCCCCGGGTGGCCTGGCTGTCGAGCCACGCCGACGCCGGCGCGTGGGAGGTCGAGTCCTTGCTGGGCGCACCTGCGGCTCGGCGCGTGCAGGGCATTCTGGTGGCCGCCACCGGCAACGCCTCGTTGCACGCCGACCTCGAGGCCGCCCTGCACAAGGCCGAGGCCGCGGGGGTGCGCGTGGTGCTGGCCAACCGCAATGGTGCGCCGCCGGTGCCGTATCCCGCCCAGCCCTTTGCCGACATCGATGGTCTGGCGCCGGCGAAGGCGCGCTGGGCGCTGGCGCTCGATCTGCTGGGGGCCTGAGGTGTTTGCCGCGCTGGGCGCCCACCCCTGGGCCTATCCGATGCTGGAGGTGGTGCACATCGTGGGCATCGCCTTGCTGCTGGGCAATCTCGTGCTCATCGAAGCGCGCGTTTTCGGCTTCGGCGCGGCCCTGCCGGCGCAGCCGCTGGCTCGGCTGGGCCTCGCGCTGGTGGCGATCGGTTTCGGGTTGTGTGCGATCACCGGGCTGCTGATGTTCGCCACCATGCCCGAGGAACTGTTGGCCAACCGCGTGTTCACAGCGAAGATGGCGCTGATCATGGTGGCTGGCTGCAATGCCGGCTTGTTCCATGCCCGGCATTCGCTGCAGCGCCTGGACGGCACGGCACGCATGCTCATGCTCGTGTCCACAGCCCTGTGGCTGCTGGTGATCACCTGCGGCCGCTGGATCGGTTACGTCTGACGAAGGAGACCTTGATGGATCGCAGAACCCTGTTGCAGGCCGGTGGTGTGCTGGCCCTTGGCGCCACGGCGGGCCTGGCCCGTGCACACCACGGCTGGAGCAGCTTCGACCAGGGCCGCCCGATCTACCTCGCCGGCCGCGCCGTCGAGGTGGCGTGGCGCAACCCGCACGCCGAGATGGTGCTGGAGGTGCCCGACGGCCTGGCGGTGCCCGCCACGTTGGCGCAGCGCCCGGTGCCGCCCCAGACGGCGTCGGTGGATGGTGCGGCCTTGTTCGCGCGCGCGGTGGTCCCCACGCGCAAGGACAAGCGCTGGCAGATCGAGCTCGCGCCGATCTTCCGCATGAACCAGTGGCAGGTTCCCGAGGTGAAGGTGGGCGACCAGATCGCGATGGTGGGCTTCACCTTCCAGGGCGAGCGTGGCGAGCCGATCCTGCGCGTGGAGTACCTGCTGATGGGTGACAAGACCTACGCCTTGCGCTCCAGCCCGGCCTGAGCCCACGCCGTGCGCCAACAACAAAGCCCCGCATCGGCGGGGCTTTGTCATGGGGCCGCGATCGGCGCGTGCCGGGACGCCTCAGCTGGTGAGTGCCTGCAGCGCGCGGGCGGTGATGTCCTCCACGCTGCCCACGCCGCTGATGGCACGGTATTTCGGTGCTGCCGCTGGTGCGCTCTGCGCCCATTGACGGTAGTAGTCCACCAGCGGGCGGGTCTGCGCGCTGTAGACCTCCAGCCGCTTCTTCACGGTCTCTTCCTTGTCATCATCGCGCTGGATCAGCGGCTCGCCGGTGAGGTCGTCCTTGCCTTCGACCTTGGGCGGGTTGAACTTGACGTGGTAGGTGCGGCCCGAGGCCGGGTGCGAGCGTCGACCGCTCATGCGCTCGATGATGGCGTCGAAGGGCACGTCGATTTCCAGCACGTAGTCGAGCTTGACGCCCGCGGCCTTCATCGCGTCGGCCTGGGGAATGGTGCGCGGGAAGCCGTCGAACAGGAAGCCATTGGCGCAATCGGGTTGGGCAATGCGTTCCTTCACCAGGTTGATGATCAGGTCATCGCTCACCAGGGCGCCGGCGTCCATGACGGCCTTGGCCTGCAGGCCCAGCGGCGTGCCCGCCTTGACGGCGGCGCGCAGCATGTCACCGGTGGAAATCTGGGGAATGCCGAACTTCTGGCAGATGAACGCGGCCTGCGTCCCCTTGCCAGCCCCCGGTGGGCCCAACAGAATCAGTCTCATTGCTTTCCTTTTCAGAGTTTCGATGGCGTCGCCGCGTGTCTCGCGCAGCGGCCCCTGGGCATGCCCGCCGGGGTAACGCGGTGAGGATAGCATGTGCCCCCCTACAGGGCCTTACGGTGCACCACACGGGTGCGCGCCTGTCAACCCGCGGCGAGCAGGGCGCGCACGCGCGCCAGATCCTGCGGCGTATCGACTCCCGGGCCCGGTGCGTGCGACGTCACGTACACCGCGATGCGCTCGCCGTGCCACAGCGCGCGCAACTGCTCGAGTGACTCGAGTCGCTCGGTGGGCGCCGGTTCCAGCGAGGGAAAACGGCGCAGAAATGCCGCCCGATAGGCGTAGATGCCGACATGCCGCAGCGGCGCCGGGTCGGGCAGGGTGTCGCTGCGCTCCATGCCGTCGCGCCACCACGGAATCGGTGCGCGGCTGAAGTAGTGCGCGATGCCCGCGCGGTCGAGCACCACCTTCACCACATTGGGGTTGAGCCAGTCCTCGCGCTGCGCGATGGCGTGTGCTGCCGTGCTCATGGCGCAGCCCGGGTGCTGGCGCAGGGTGTCGGCCACCGCGTCGATCAGCGCGGGCTCGATCAGCGGTTCGTCGCCCTGTACGTTGACGACCAGGTCGTCACCGTCAAGCCCGAGCTGCGCGCACGCCTCGGCCAGGCGGTCGCTGCCGCTCGGGTGGTCGGCCCGCGTGGGGATGGCGGCCACGCCGTGGCGCTCGCAGGCGCGCAGGATGCGCTCGTCATCGGCGGCCACCACGCAGCGCGTGGCGCTGCTCAATGCCGCACGTTGCGCCACGCGCACCACCATCGGCAGGCCGGCGATGTCGGCCAGGGGTTTGTCGGGCAGCCGGCTTGAAGCCATGCGCGCCGGGATCAGGACGGTGAAGCCGCCCATCAGTCTTGCGGCGCGGGCGCGGGAGGGCGGGCGGCTTCCTCTTCGGTGAGGGGTCGTGCCTCGTGTTCCAGCAGGATGGGAATGCCGTCGCGGATGGGGTAGGCGAGCCGCGCACTGCGCGAGTGCAGTTCCTGCAGGTCGCGGCGCATGATCAGCGGGCCCTTGGTGACGGGGCACACCAGCAATTCGAGCAGTTTGGTGTCCATGGCGTGAATGATAGGCGTGGCTCAGGCCCGCAGCGTGGCCAGTCGGGCGTCGACGGCTGCAAAAAAGCCGGGCTCGATCTGCAGCTCCAGCGGCACGGCCCAGGCACGTATCCCGTCGGGCAGCTTGTCGAGCTTGACCAGATCCTTCTCGGTGCACAGCACGTCGCCACGCCAGCCGGCCACCGCATCGCGCAGCACGGTGGCATCGGCATGGTCGGGCAGCGGCAGGCAGCGCTGCGGCGCCACACCGGCGTCGGCGAGCATGGCGAAGAAGACCTCGGGTCGTGCGATCGCGGCCAGCGCCATCGTCGGCGCCCCCGCGAAATCGGCCAGCGCGCGTTGGCTGCCCTGCGCATCCACGGCGAAACGGCTCAGCTGGCGCCGCACCTTGAAGGGGGTGACGCCGGGCGGCACCGGCACCTCGCATGCGGCGTCGCCGCGCGTGTGGCAGAGCATGAACTGGGGCGCATGGGCTGCGGTGCGCACCGGCCAGGGTTCGCGCAGCAAGCCTGCGGGCAGCAACCAGCCGTTGCCCAGGCCGCGATCATCGAACACCGCGATGCGCACATCGCTGCGCAGCGCCCAGTGCTGCAGGCCGTCGTCGCACACGATCAGGTTGACCTCCGGATGGGCAGCCAGCAGCGCGCGGCCCGCCTGCCCACGCTGGCGACCCACCCACACCGGCACACCCGTGCGCTGGCGGATCAGCCGGGGCTCGTCGCCACAGAGTGCGGGGTCGGTGTCTGACAGCACTTGCGTGATCCCCGCTGAACGCCGGCCGTGGCCGCGCGAGACCACGCCCACGCGCCAACCCTGGCGGGTGAGGTGTTCCACCAGGGCGATGGTGGTGGGCGTCTTGCCGGCACCGCCCACGACCACGTTGCCCACCACCATCACCGGAACCGGCAGGTGGGTGACTTCACGGGAGCCGCTGGTGTGCGCCAGGCGGTGGCACGCCAGCAATACCCGGTAGACCCACGACAGCGGCAAAAGCAGGGCGCCAAGGGCGCCGCGCCGCTGGGCCATGCCTTGCCAGCCCGACTCGCGCACGGCCTGCGCCATGTCGGTTGCTCCGCCCTCAGGGGCGCTGGCGCGCGCTGCCCTGCTGGGTGGCAAAGGTGATCTGCACCAGGCCCGCACGCCGGGCGGCGTCCATCACGTTGATGACGGATTGGTGTGCGGCGGCCGCGTCGGCGCTGATCACGACCACGGTGTCCCGCCCGGCCTCGGCACTCTCCTGCAGGGCCGCGGTGATCAACTCGACGCTGCCGCCATCGAGCACACGGCGGTTGACGGCGTAGCGGCCATCGGCCCCCACCGCCACCACGATCTCGCGCGGGTTCTGTTTCGGCGCCTCGGCATCGGCCGAGGGCAGGTTGACCTGCAGCTCGGTGTACTTGCTGTAGGTGGTGGTGAGGACCAGGAAGATCACCACCACCAGCAGGATATCGATGAACGCGATCAGGTTGATCTCGGGCTCATCGCGATGCGCGCCGCCGCGGAAGTTCATGGTTTGCGCACGTTCAAGAGGTGCCGCGCAAAGCGCTCGGCAGCCACTTCCATGGTCAGCACGTATTCGTCCACCCGGGCACGGAAGTAGCGCCAGAAGATGAGTGCCGGAATGGCCACGATCAGGCCAAAGGCCGTGTTGTAGAGCGCGATCGAGATGCCGTGCGCCAGCTGGCCCGGGTTGCCGCCGCCGGGCACCACGCCCAGGCCGTCACCGGCCTGCGAACCGAAGATCTCGATCATGCCGATCACGGTGCCCAGCAGACCCAGCAGCGGTGCGGCCGACGCGATGGTGGCCAGTGCCCCGAGGTACTTCTGCATCTGCGCCGCGGCCTGTCGACCCGCGGCCTCGAGGTTGGCCCGCAGGTCATCGCCGGTGGCCTTGGGGTTGTTGTTGAAGGTGCGAAAGCCGGTGGCCAGCACCGTACCGAGCAGGGAGTTCTGCTCGAGCTGGGTCACCACGTCGGGGCCCGGGATGCCGTTGCGCGACACCATGATGGCTTCGTCGAGCAGCTTGGGCGGTGCGACCTTGCTGGTCTTGAGGCTGATGAAGCGTTCGATGACGAGGGCCAGACCGACCACGGAACAGATGATCAGGGGCCAGATCGGCCAGCCGGCGGCTTGTATGATGGAAAGCAACTCTGGGCTCCGGACAGGGGTGCCAACGGCACCGGGCAACAGCAGCGGCGGATTATGACCCAGGCCCCCGGCCTTGCCGCCCGCCGACGGCAGATCGCGGCGCCCTCGATACATCGGCGGCAATGCCCGGCACCATTCACATCTTCTGTGGATAACTTTGTGAAGAACCCCGCGAACAAGATCGCCAGCGACGCATTCCGCGCGGGATTCGCTGGTTTGCCTGTTTTTTCAGCAGTGCAATCCGCTTTGAAATCAAGGCACTCTGCGGAAAACCCTGGCTTGTCGGGCATTGGCGACAGCAACTCCAGCAACGGCGCGGCCTGTGGACACGTTTGACCCCGAAAGGCCCGGGATGACGGGCCTTGGCGATGCACAACCGCTTGCCACCGAGCGTGTGTGGGCGGTTGGCCCGCTGGTGCGAGCGGTGGCGGACACCCTGGCCGCGCGCTTCAATCCCGTGGCCGTGCAGGGCGAGATTTCGGGCTTCTCGCGGGCGGCCAGCGGGCATTGCTACTTCGCCCTCAAGGACGACGCGGGCCAGTTGCGCTGCGCCATGTTCCGTCGCTCGGCCGACGCGTTGGACTTCGCACCGCGCGACGGCCTGCGGGTGCAGGTGCGCGGGCGCCTCGACGTCTACGGCCCGCGTGGTGACCTGCAGCTGATCGTGGAAGGCATGAAGCCTGCCGGGCAGGGCTCGCTGTACGAGCAGTTCCTGCGCCTGAAGGCCGCGTTGCAGGCCGAGGGCCTGTTCGAGCCGGAGCGCAAGCGCGCGTTGCCGGTGCACCCGCGGCACGTGGGGGTGGTCACCTCGCTGGGCGCCGCGGCGCTGCGCGACGTGGCCACCGCGCTGCGCAGGCGCGTGCCGCACGTGGCCGTGACGGTGTTCCCCGCCTCGGTGCAGGGCGCGCAGGCGCCGGCCGAGATCGTGGCAGCGCTGGATGCGGCCAGCACACACCGCGGACCACGCGGTGCGTGTGACCTGCTGCTGCTGGTGCGCGGCGGCGGCTCGCTGGAAGACCTGTGGGCCTTCAACGACGAGCGCGTGGTGCGCGCCGTGGCCGCGTCGGCCCTGCCGGTGGTGGTGGGTGTCGGTCACGAGACCGACTTCACCCTGGCCGACTTCGCTGCCGATCTTCGTGCGCCCACCCCGACGGCCGCGGCCGAGCTGTGCGCGGCCCCGCGAGAGCAGCGCCTGAACGAACTGGCCTACCTGCAGGAGCGCTTGCAAGGTGGCGCGCGCAACGCGCTCGATGCGCAGGGCCAGCACCTGGACCGCCTGGCCCAGGGCCTTGGTCGGCCCAGCGCGAGGCTGGCGCAGGCGCAGCAGCGTTTGCAGGGGTTGCAGGCGGGTCTGCAAGGCAGCACGCGGCTGTGGATGCAGCGCCAGTCGCTGCACCAGCGGCAGTTGGCCGAGCGTCTGCCCCTGGCGCTGGTGCGCGGCCTGGAGCGCCGCCGCGAACGCCTGGCGCGCAGCGAAGCGGCGCTGGCGCTGCTCGATCCCCGCCTGGTGCTGCAACGCGGCTATGCCTACCTCACCAATGCGTCGGGCCAGGCCATCACCCGCACCGCCCAGGCGACACCCGGTGAGGCCTTGCAGGCCACGCTGTCCGACGGTGTGTTGCCCTTGCGGGTGCGCGAGCCTGGGGCATAACCCCGTTGACGAGGCCGTCACACCCGCTGCCTACAATCGACGATCCACCCACAACCAATCAAAAGAGGAACCGCATGGAACACACCCTGCCGGCACTGCCCTACGGTCTGGACGACCTCGCTCCCCACTACAGCCGCGAGACGCTGGAGTACCACCACGGCAAGCACCACAATGCCTATGTGGTGAACCTCAACAACCTGCAAAAGGGCACCGAATTCGCGTCGATGAGCCTCGAAGAGATCATCAAGAAGTCCAGCGGTGGCGTCTACAACAACGCCGCGCAGATCTGGAACCACACCTTCTTCTGGAACTGCATGAAGCCCAACGGCGGCGGCGAACCCACCGGCGCGCTGGCCGCAGCCATCAACGCCAAGTGGGGCAGCTACGCCGCCTTCAAGGAAGCCTTCGTCAAGAGCGCCGTGGGCAACTTCGGCTCGGGCTGGACCTGGCTCGTCAAGAAGGCCGACGGCTCGGTGGACATCGTCAACACAGGCGCTGCCGGCACGCCGCTCACCACCGCCGACAAGGCCTTGCTGACGGTCGACGTGTGGGAGCACGCCTACTACATCGACTACCGCAACGCCCGCCCCAAGTTCGTCGAGACCTTCCTCGACAAGCTGGTCAACTGGTCGTTCGCCGAAAAGAACTTCGCCTGATCGCTCCGGCGCACAAGGCCAGGGCCCGAAGGGAAACCTTCGGGCCCTTTTTCGTGGGCGGGTACCGCTCGGGTCGCAAATTTCTTCGCTCGCGTTTTGTATTGTGGGAGTTTGATCCCGAAAACGGGTAACCGGCGCTGGCGCTGAAAGCACAATGTCGGGGTTCCCACGCGCTCGCGCGCAAGCCGCGCGAACGCCGTGCGGCAGTGAACCCAACAACTTATGGAGATAAGCCGTGAGCAGCCAGCAACCCACCATCATCTACACCCTGACGGACGAGGCGCCTTTGCTGGCCACCAGCGCGTTTCTCCCGATCATCCGCACCTTCGCCGCGCCGGCGGGCATCAACATCGAGACCAGTGACATCTCGGTGGCCGGTCGCATCCTGGGCCAGTTTCCCGAGTTGCTCACCGACGAACAGCGCGTGCCCGACAACCTCGCCGCGCTGGGCAAGCTCACGCTCAAGCCCGAAGCCAACATCATCAAGCTGCCCAACATCAGCGCCTCGGTGGCCCAGCTCAAGGCGG
>VFQO010001264.1_pt1 | contig 20360 bp, 15 predicted proteins | sample 3512331 | NCBI WGS metagenome assembly VFQO01 (sample SAMN10412371, study PRJNA504923) | tailings metagenome | isolation source: Replicate 3 from Balatoc abandoned mine | place: Philippines: Itogon, Benguet | collected 2017-08-28 | reverse complement strand
TGCTTTTATATCTCCGCTTTCTTCAATTTTTAAAATGCTGGTTACAGGATCATAACTTCCAACTACATTTCCATTTGCATGCCTTGCATTATGATCAAACTTTAAGGCTTCTCCTGTAGTTAAATCAATCAATCTACCATCCCGGTCATAGAGATATTGTTGATCTTTTGTAATAAAAAAGTAGCCTATTTCAAGGTTTGAGAATGTTGTTCTATGGTCAATCTCTCGCTTCGGATCCTTTTTCTCTTTATTGCTATACGTAGAAGCCAATTCCACTCGCTTTCCATCCGGATACACAAAATACAGTTTCTCTTTTTTCTTCAGGTACTCTAGAACAATGCTCGTGTTTTTCAGCGTACTCACCTCATTCTTATAAGGATCTAGCTTTATGCTGTACAACTTTTTATCCCCTTCAAAAACAGTAAATTCCCGACTATTCTCTTTAAAAATATAGTTAGATGGAGGAATGTGGCTAGAGTGTTCCGCGTAAATCTTATAGGCTTCTGCACCCGTTGCTTTCAATTTCCCCGTTTTTATTTCGAAGAGTAGACTTGGATTACTCATTCGCTCAAGTAAAAAATATTCTTCATCATCAGTCAACAAATACCTGTCATTTCCTACCATTGAAATGAGCCCATTGGGAACTGGCAAATCAATTCGTGAATTTTGACTCCAAACAGCGGTTTGCAAAAAAAGCAATCCAATAATTAGCACTTGTTTTACACATTTATACCCTTTAAAGAACTTGAAAATTGGCATCATAATTCGCATTGAAAGATTAAAAGAATAAATGTAAAAATCTGCTAAAACACCAGTCCAAAAAATGGGCTCTTCGGCCCATTTTCTTTTCACCTTTACATTTTACTAAAGGTTAAATTACTTAGGTTCAAGGGTGGTGATTTTCAAGTCAAAATTACCTTCAGCAAGTATTTTGGAACCTTTAGAAGGAAATCGCTGTACCAACTCAAAAGAAAATCTTCCTTTCACACGCGTATCAGAAATTGCTTCTATTTCAACAAAACCTTTTAGTGGATCGTTTTCGGTTATCCACTCCTGCATAGTCACTCCATCTTTTTGCTGAATAAAATATCCTTTAAGCCTATAACCAAAAGATTCACCGGGTATATAGTCTAAATTTTGCTGCTTGTAATTAAAATGATAATACCCCCTCTTAATAATATTAGTACCCGTTTTATCTGAAAAAAGCATTTGTACTTGAAGCGCATGATTGATCTCGCCTTTTAAATTGCCTAATAGGGTAAATGAGCTGTCTTTCCTAAATATGGCGCCAGCAAGGGGCATATCATACTGAGAGCCATCACTAAATTTTACAAAAAATCTATTCCCTAATTTTTGTGCGGAAGCAGAAATAGAAAACAATAGAAATAAGAGAAAAAATATTTTTCTTAGCATGCTGAAAATTGTGAAGTGATTAAAAATTGTATCTAAAACGGCAAACTTTAGTTATAGACATTTTTTACTTTATTAAGTGTGATTAGTGCAATATATTTTTAGATTGTAGGTATAAAGAATATTGCCCCTATCCCTTACGTTAGGGACATACATCCGAAAATACAAACAATCCGTTTGAATATAAGATCAAAAGTAGCAACAAACCATTTGGGGTTCGCCCATAATGCCCATCAAATTTTTGTTCATTTCCTACAATTAACCAATTAGGAATCCACTCTCTTCTATTCTTTCTGGGTACAAATCGCACATAATAGGTTTTGGCTTTATAAGCTGTTTCTGAGAAATCATATTCAATAGTGTCAAATCTACCCTCTCTCATAAAAGTTAACTCCATCCGGATACTACCAATTGCTTTAAAAGGATTTGGTTTTACGTAAGCAGACAATACCTTCGCTTTTTCAACAATACTTGCTTTAACATACAAGTGTTCACGCCAATACTTCCTAATTCCCAATAGCCCGAAAACGATTCCAATTATGAAAAAAAATTACTGATTACCCGCATTACAAAAATTAGAATTTAAATAATCATTTGGGTTTCCGATACTGAATTATCGCAGCATATACACTTATACCAGTCGCAACTAATGCCAGCCCTACACTCCCCTTTAATCCCAATTTTTCTGCAATGGCCATTAGCATTTCTTGCTTTCCAGTATTTGTACTTGCCAGTTTTATTGAAATTCCTTGCTCAATATCATGGGCAAATGCTATTAACAATATTGAAAAAATGGCAACCGCAAACGCATAAAGCCAAGCTTTCATTCTACTTGGATTAAAACACCAAAAATCATTGAAAAACTTAATAAATGCAATGGGCCATTCAGCCCATTTATAATGAATAGACCCCACGCATAAAGCGCAGTGCTGCCAATGGCCTCTGAATAAAATGGCCAGTATTTGAAATGCTCATGAAAACTAAGCATGACAATGCGCAGGCTTTTTTTCTTGATTAGAAACAAAAAAGTGTTTCAAAAAATTTGCAAACGAGCATCGGCTAATTTTAATTGAAGATTTTAAGTATTTCAAAATATTAGTGAGTGAGCATTTTTGAAATACAGCATGATATTTAATCTAGCAATAATAATTATCCAGCTGTATTTCAAGGCAGCGAACGGAATAAATTTTTGAAACAATTACAATTCAAAACTATGCCTGCGCAGTAGGACCGCCGAAATTCATGGGAATTTCAATCTGCTCCAGATCCTGAATAGGGCCATTGGCAGCTTCAAAGCGATGGATGTTTTCTTCCAGCGCCTTCATAAACCGCTTGGCATGCATGGGCGTAAATATAATTCGCGACTTCACTTTGCTCTTGGGAGTACCCGGCATTACATTCACAAAATCAATTACGAATTCCGCATTGCTATGGGTGATGATGGCTAAGTTAGCATAGGCTCCTTCTGCCACTTCTTCGGTAATTTCTATGTTCAACTGGTTGTTGGGTTGCTGCTCCATACAAGATTTTTGAGTGTCAAAAGTAGGGCTAAAATGCTAATTAGGTTTACAAAAAAATAGGGCCTGTAAGAATACAGGCCCCCATGAGAATTAAAAACTGAGAATGAAAAACTAGTTCTTATTTATCCCACCATACTTTCGCATCTTGAGAGTTGCTATTGAACAACGCTGCAGCAGCTGCATAGTTGGTTGGGTTATATAGAGGTTCGTTTGGTCCGTAAGGAATTCTTCTAGGAATTGCTTTACCAGCACCTGGAGCAGGAGTTAAAGCAGGGAAACCTGTTCTTCTCCACTCAGACCATCCTTGTAAACCATCAGGATAGTGTGCCAACCAGCGCTGTTCGCCAATTTTAGCATTATCTGCTGCAGAACCATCCAATGCTACAGAAGGCTGAGCAAGGTAGTTGGTGATTGCAGTAGCATTGGTGATTCCCCATCTGTTCATTTCTGCAGTTACACCATTGTTGTACATGGTGGTTGCATTTTCAGAAGTCCATCCCAATTTAGCCGCTTCTGCTCTTGCCAAAAACATTTGACCAGCAGAAATTAGGCTCAATGGCATAGTCTGAGGAGTTCCAGTGTATCCGAAGATGAATGCAAAACTTGGGTTGTTGGTCTGCCAGGCCAAAGCATCTGCTCTGGTTAAACCGTAAGGGAAACCTTTGGTATTGTTACCATATTTATCAATACGAGGATCGCCTAAAGCAGTTAACTTGTCAGTTATCGTTGAACTTACCGCATAGTCAAAACGCTGTGTGATGACATAGTAAGCATAAACAGGATTCTGATAGTTACCACCTGGATAAGTGATGGTTGCATTGTCTGCGTTTGCATCAATAACACCCGCAGCAACTGCCGCAGCAAATTCAGCTTTACCCAAAGTTGGATTGGCTTTTGACATACGCAATGAAAGCACAGCAATCAAAGAGTTGGCGAATTTCTTCCACTTGGTAGTATTACCAGAATACATGATATCACCTTGGATAGCAGTACCAGTGGTAAACTGTGCGTTAGCAGCTTTTAATTCAGCAATCAATGCAGGGTAAATAGCCTCTTGCTTATCGTAAGGAATGGTACCATTGCCTTTTAAAGCCTGAGAATAAGGAACATCACCGTAAGCATCGGTTAATACGGAGAAGTAGTAAGCCTTTAAAATACGGGCAATGGCAATTTGATTGGCATTGGCTCCGAATTCTGCAGCAGCTCCTGCGGTTCCCGGATCGCTATTGGTGTTGATAATGTTCTGTAAATCGTACATCGCACCCGCGTAGAAGCCATCCCAGTTCTGGGTTGGAGCTGCATAGCGAGAGATATCGGTGTACTGGGTTTCAGACATGTACTGCGCATATAAGCCTGCAGTAGTGTTGATGGCGTTACCCCAAACGTTACCACCAATACCGGCTAGTACGTTGGTCAATAATGCTGATGTGATAGGAACGGTTGTGGCGTTCGGATTACGGTTGATATTGCCGAAATCACTAATTCCCTTGCTACAACCCACCACTAAAGTGGCACAAACCCCTAACGACAGCACTGCTTTTTTTATATTCATACTTTTCATGATAATTGTTTTAGGGTTTTAGAATGATACCTTAACGTTAAATCCAATGGTTCTTGCACCTGGCATCTGACCATCTTCCCCTTGTACCCCACTGATTTCAGAAGGATCAAAGTTCTTAGAGTCTCTGTAGATAAAGAACAAGTTGCGCGCAGTTAAAGAAACTGAAGCGCCTTGGATAGATTTACCAAACTTCCCTAGTTTGTTGGTTGGAATAGAATAGCCTAAGCTAAACTCACGCAATTTTGCATATGACAATTTGTGTACAAATGGCTCAGCAATTTGCTGATAGTAGAACTGGTGGAAATAATCGTAAGCATCTACATAAATATCTACTGGCGTTCTTCCGTCTCTTGCATCCACACCGGTAACACGTACACCACCACCAGCAGAAACTGCATCGCGGATTGGGTTACCCTTGTCGTTCAAGCCAGCTGTTTTGTCCATCAAGCCAGAGAAAGTTCCCCACTGCTCAGATAGAGAGAAGAAACGTCCGCCAAACTGATAGTCAAATGTTAAACCTACATTGAAGTTTTTGTAGCTGAAGAAGTTTTGTAAACCTCCTGTTAACTTAGGAACTACTGAACCCCAGTCTTTGGTTGCATCTGCTTGGTACCAGCCTAATCCACCGCTGAAACCGTTAGTAGTAATCAATGGCTGGCCTTGTGCATTACGCGCTATACCACCACCTCTTAGCATACCCCATTGCTCACCCACAAAGTGGAAAGCACGGGCAAAACGAGTTCCGAAAGAACCACCTGCTAAAGTATAGCTGGTTAAACCTGGAGCCAATGCTCTAACCTTGTTGTCTAACAAGTAGGCAGCAGTTGTATTAATGGTCCAATTGAAATCTTTTTTCTTCATGATGTCTACACCCAATTCCAATTCAAGACCTTGGCGACTAATCCAAGCAGCATTGATGGTTTGAGAAGTAAATCCAGAAACACCAGATACAGATACCGCTAAAGGCTCGTTCTTGTTGTTCTCGTTGTAGTAAGTAAGATTCATACGAACCTTGTTCTTTGCAAAACGCAAGTCGATACCTGCTTCCCAAGTAGTTGTTAATGCACCGCGAAGGTTTGCATCAGGAGAACCATCAGGAGTTCCCATTAGGAAGTTGGTACCCCATAACAATGGGTTAACAGAGTAATTCAGGTTCAAAGCATAAGGATTTAAAGCCTTAGGCTTTTTACCCCAAGATCCAAATACCTTACCAAAGTTTAACCAAGGCAATGCTGATTTGGTGAACTCAGAGAACACAAAAGCACCACCCACAGAAGGAGACAACAAGGAGTTGTTACCTGCTGGTAAGGTAGAGAACCAGTCGTTACGGACTGCCCAAGTTAAGCTCAAGAACTTCTTGTACTCAACGTCTCCGAAGGCAAACAAAGAATTGGCCTGTTGATCAGATCTTGTATTTGTAATTGTTGGAACCGTTTTAGAGTTACTGATGGCATATAAACCAGGAACGTTTAATCCATTATTGGTATTCATAGCCACTTCTCTCTGACGAATATTCAAACGGTTCGCACCCACATTAGCCGCTACTACGAAATCTCCAAATGTATTGTTGTAAGACAAGATACCCTCAAAGTTCCATTCACTGTTAATGCGATTGTGTGTAGCATAAGAAGCCAACAAACCAGTTTGTCCACCAGAAGTCTGAAGAATATTTGGATCAATATTTTCTATATTTCTATTGAATTGATCTTTACGAATGCTACCCTTGAACTTCAAGTTCTTAGAGAACTTAACCGTCATATTGATATCTCCGTACAAGCGATCTCTGCGTTGGTCGCGCTGAATATTATTAAAATAGGTAAATGGATTGTACCAATAGTTACCTGCCCATACACTGTTCTGAGGTGCAGCTGCACTCCATGAACCTGGGTTTCTGCGGAAGTTCCAAGAAGGAATGGTTCCGATTGGAGTTCTGATATCTGCTAATTCCTTTAAAATATTAATATCCAAATCTCTGTGGAACCACTGGCTAAAGTTACCAGAAGAGTTATTAGAGTACCCATCATTGAAATCACCAGAGATCAACTGATTGGTATAAGTTAAGTTCGCACCTATAGTTAAGAAGCTACCCAAATCCATTGAAAAATTGGTATTCAACGTATGTCTCTGACTCTTCGAGTTAGGCAACATACCTTTAATGTTCTGGTTGGTATAAGATACTCTTAAGCTTTGACCAGCGCCATTGTTTTGAGAGAAACTTACGTTGGTATTAGAAGTTACCCCTGTGTTCCAGAAATCTCTGGCATTGTTGGGCTGAGGAGTAAAGCTGGCTGTTTTACCAGATCTAGAATGACCAGGAATGAATGCATACCAAGGAATATATTCAGATCCGTCAATTTTTGGACCCCAAGAAGCATCATCGGTAAAATCGCGGTAACGCTTACCGTTCAATGCCTGCCATTCTGCTGGCATGGTTGGGTTGTAGGTAAAAGTTAACCAACCACCATCACCACCACCATACTCATTCTGGTAGTTAGGCATGAAAGCAGCTTTGTCGAACATAGTTGACTGGTTTACTTCTACACCAATACCCTTGCCTTTTCTACCTTTCTTAGTAGTAACCACAATGGCACCGTTACCAGCACGGCTACCAAACAAAGCAGTAGCATTTGCTCCTTTTAGTACTGTAAGGTCTTCTACATCATCAGGGTTAATATCAAATGAACTAGTGATGGTACCATCTACTACATAGATAGCTCCATCGCCATCGGTTAATGATCCACCCCCTCTGATACGAAGGAAACCCTGATCGTTCAATTTAGCGGAAGACTGACCTCTGAACTGCACACCAGCCACTTTACCTGCCAATGCATTGTTCAAGTTGGGCTGACGGATTACGTTCAACTGTTCTGAGCTTACAACCTGAGAACTGAAAGGAGTTGTTCTCTGTGATTTTTTAACGCCGAAGGCACTTGTTACAAATACCTCTTCCAGCTCACCAGCTACTGTGGCTATTTTAACATTTTGGTATCCAGTTGTTGCTGCAAACTCAAAAGGGGTATGCCCTACTGCGGTTACCACAACAATTGCTCCCTGCTTCACTTTAAAGCTGAATTTTCCCAGCTCATCGGCACGAGTGATGTTTTTTGTGCCTTTTTCCTGCACGGTTGCGTTAGGAACCGGACCGCGGTCGTCGGTTACTTGTCCCTGCACAAGAACTGTTTGAGCGAAAGTTGCTATGCTAAATAGCAACGAGGCCGCCAACAGTGTCAGACTTTTTCTCATGTGTTAATTTTTTGGTTTAGAAAAATTGTTAAAATTTTTAACAATACTGCTAATATAGAATAATTTCTAACACTACCGTCTATATAAATTGACTTTATTTTAATATAAGCTAATTTTAATCATTGTTGCAGTTTTTTAACCGTTCCTCCTTAAAATTGGTAATTTTGCGCCATGTTAGTACTAGATGGCAAGCTGGCTTCAGCAGCAGTAAAAGAAAATCTGAAAGCAAAAACCGCTGAATTACATGATAAAGGCCTTCCTGCCCCACACCTGGCAGCTATTTTAGTGGGAAACAACGGAGCCAGCGAAACCTATGTTGCCAGCAAAGTCAAAAACTGTGAGGAGACTGGTTTTGAGTCAACTTTGATCCGCCTGCCGGAAGAATGCACCGAATCTGAACTACTAGAGACCATACAATCGCTGAACCAGAACCCAGCTATTGATGGAATACTGGTGCAACTTCCCTTACCGAAACATGTTAGTGAAGAAAAAGTCATAGAAACCATTGATCCTCGCAAGGATGTGGATGGTTTTCATCCCAGCAATATTGGCCGTCTGGTTCAGGGGCTTCCGACTTTTATTCCTGCCACTCCTTACGGAATCTTATTAATGCTGGAACATTTTAACATCCCTACCAAAGGAAAACACGCGGTAGTAATTGGTCGCAGCAATATTGTGGGCAGACCCATGAGTATACTATTAAGTAGCAATATACCACAGGGGAACTGCACGGTAACCCTTTGTCATTCTCATACCCCCAACCTGAAAGAGATTTGCCAGCAAGCCGATATATTAGTTGCTGCTTTGGGTAAACCTGAATTTGTAACCCCCGATATGGTAAAACCTGGTGCGGTTATTATTGATGTGGGCATTACCCGTGTAACAGATGCCACCGCTAAAAAAGGATTCAGGATAAAAGGAGATGTACACTACGAATCTGTTTCAACCCTTGCCAGTGCTATTACACCGGTACCAGGTGGTGTGGGTTTAATGACCATTGCAGGTTTGCTTAAAAATACTTTACAAGCTTATTTAAATAACAGAGGATAATGCAATTGCCCGTGGGATCAGAACTGCCGGTTATGGAAGCCTTCTACACTTTACAGGGAGAGGGCGCTCACCAAGGACGTGCTGCCTATTTTATTAGATTGGGCGGATGTGATGTGGGCTGTGTATGGTGTGACGTGAAGGACAGCTGGGACGCCAGTAAACATCCGGTTATTTCAGTAGAAGAAATAGTTGCCAAAGCCAGTAGTTATCCTGGAAGACTGGCGGTGATTACCGGCGGAGAACCCTTACTGCATCAACTGGATATGTTAACAACTGCCCTGCATACGGCTGGTTTTGAAACCAATATGGAAACTTCTGGATCCTCTCCCCTAACTGGTCATTGGGATTGGATTTGTTTGTCGCCTAAAAAATTCAAAGCACCCCTGCCCGAAGTAATTGAAAAAGCGAATGAACTGAAAGTGGTGATTTTTAATAAACACGATTTTAAATGGGCAGAGGAATATGCTGCAAAAGTTCCTGCTAATTGTCATTTATACCTGCAACCCGAATGGGAAAAAGCCAATGAAATGACCCCGCTGATATTGGATTATATCAAAGAAAACCCCAAGTGGCGATTGAGTTTGCAGGTACACAAATACTTGAATATCCCTTAATCGTTACCAACCCTTCTGCAGTGCAATTGTCACTGCTTTGTAAAAAGCAAAACAAGGGTTCTTCTTCTACAGTTCTGTGACAATTCACGAGGAAGGCGAGTGCAATTTTGCACTCTAATTAGTGAGTATGATGAAGCGGTTTATGTTGCCCCTTTGCGCGGGATTTCTTTCACAAACCTTGATTGCACAAAACAAGGCTGCACAGCAAAAAGATACTTTGGTTGGTGAGAATGCCATCACTGTTTTCACCGCTACCAAAACAGAAAGACAACTCACCAATGTTGCGGTTCCTGTTCAAATCATTTCTCAAAAAACCATTCAACAAGCCGGCTCTCTTCGTTTATCAGATATTCTTTCAGAACAAACTGGGTTGTTCATGACCAATGGGTTCGGTACAGGCGTGAGCATGCAGGGTTTAAATCCTGATTACACGTTGATTCTGATAGACGGTGAACCCCTGATTGGCAGAACCAGTGGCGTACTAGATTTAAGAAGAATTGCAGTAGGCAATATCAAACAAATAGAAATTGTTAGAGGCCCTTCTTCCAGCTTATATGGGAGTGAAGCCATGGCCGGTGTTATCAATATTATCACCGACAAATCCAAAATCAATTCGCTTGGCCTAACTGCCCGATATGGCACTTACAACACGGCAGATATTGGATTAAAAGCTGGCATCAGAAGCAGTCGTATTAATTATCAGGGTTTCGGAAACTTTTATCGCACCGATGGATTCAGTATCCGTCCAAACAGCAGGGAAAGAAGCATTGCACCCATTGAAAGAATTACGCAACAACACCAGTTAGGCTTCCGCATCAGCGACCGTACACAGGTAAGTGTTTCTTTCAGATTGAACAATGAAACCATCCAAAATAATATTACCGTTACCAATAATGGCAATGCGATTAATTCGGTGGGATATGAAAAAAACAATGACCTCAATACCAGTTTGCAACTGGCGCATAAGTTCAATGAAAAAGTAAAAAATACTACCCGTCTTTACGGCACTTTTTTCAAAAGCATTCAAGACCTGATTACCGACAACGGCACACCTTATGTAGATGAGTTCAGACAAAGTTTCGGAAGAGCAGAAAACCAAACTGATATTCAATTCAACAAACGATTAGAGATGAATGTGGGTGGAGGCTATATTAATGAAACTGCCAGAAGCACTCGTTACGACAACAGCAGCAGTGTTAAGACCAATCGAATTGGGTATGCCTATTTGCAGACAGAATGGAAAGCCCTGGATCAATTGATTTTGATTGGAGGTGCCCGTTACGACCACAACGAATTATTTGCTGCCGCTTTCAGTCCCAAACTGGCTTTGCAATATAAAATAAACCCTAAGCTCTCGTTAAAAGCCAGTGTGGGAAGAGGTTTTAAAGCACCTGACTTCAGACAGCTTTACTTAAATTTCACCAACACAGCTGCTGGCAGTTACAGTGTATTCGGTTCGGTGGAAGCACAAAAAATTATTGGTGAACTCAACAGACTGGGACAGATCAGCAGCCTGGAACCTGCTTTCTATGGTTTGAATACCCTGAAGCCCGAGTTCTCTACTGGATTCAATATTGGGATACATTTTCAGGATAGTAAATGGTTGGTTAGTGCCAATATTTTTAGAAACAATATTGAAAACCTAATCGATAGCAGACTGGTGGCTTACAGAACTGGTGGTGCACAAATTTTTAGTTACCTCAATGTAAAAAATGCCTTTACTCAGGGCATTGAAACCGATGTGCAATACAAAATGAATAAAAATCTTTCCTTAACTGCAGGCTATCAGTTTTTATTGACAGGTGATCAGGCAGAGATTGATGCCATTAATGCCGGAAAAGTTTTCACCAGAGATCAGAATGGCTTCAGCAGAAGAATGAGCAGAAGCGAATATGTGGGCTTGCCCAATAGAAGCAAACATATGGCCAACTTTAAAATATTGTATGCAAAGAATGCCTTCTTTGCCAACACCCGTGTGGTTTACAGAAGCAGATGGACTACCACCGATACAGATGGCAATGGCCTTTTTAATTCCAACGACGCATTTGCAAAAGGATATGTTCAAGTAAATGCAGCTGCAGGATATGAATTCAACAAAGGACTTAGCGTGCAGGCAGGCACCGACAATTTACTCAACTATACTGACGTAATTAACCTCCCCAACTTACCGGGAAGAACTTTTTATCTCACCGTATCCTATCAATTTTTTAATAAAAACCCTAAATAATGAGCAAGATGAAAAAGATGATTTTAGTGTTAGGCATTGCAATTGGATTTGTGGCGTGTACTAAAGATGACAATGGAGGATCTACCAATGTAGTTTCAACCATTACTGTAAAAGATTTGCCTGCTGATACCATTATTGGTATTACTCCGGGTGTTCCTCCAACCGGTGGCTTCCCTTACGGTGCAGGTCGCTATACTTTCTTCAGCTTGGAATCCAACAAAATTGTTCCAGCTTCTGATAGTGCCAGCAACAAATGGGACTTGGCTTTTAAAGGAACCACCATTGCTACCAATAGCGGAAACAGTGGTCCAGGCGGAGCTGGCGCATTTGTATTCGTGGGTTTATTCGACGATTTAAAAACCATCCCTGCGGACTCTACGTTCAGAATTGATAATGCACCTACTGCATTCGCTATTCCTACCGGAAGCAACAGAGCCTGGTATGCATATGATGGTATTAACCAATTGGTAAATCCAATTCCTGGTAGAGTATTGGTGATCAGAACAGCTACTGGCAAATATGCCAAAGTAGAAATCCTGAACTACTACAAAGGTGGTACTACGCCTGCTACTACTGCTCCGGATGCTGTTAAATTAAGCACACAACGTTATTATACTTTCCGTTATACTTTCCAGCCAAACGGAACCAAAACTTTCTAAGGAAAGGCTTTTAAAATCCAATACAGAACCCGGCCCCGTGCCGGGTTTTTATTTTTAGCAAATCGAGACACTCAATTACAGCCGCCAAAAATTTTAACAGCAATCAAAATGAAATTAACAAAGCAACTCCTGAATTTTTCCGAACTTGTTCCCGATGAAAAAATGGCTTTGTTTTCTTTTACTGTTTCCCAGCTGTTTTATACTTACAGCTCAACAATACAACCCTGATAAAGTGAATAAAAAAGCAATGGCTTTATACGATAAAGCCATTGGCCTATTAAAAGAAGACGCATTAAAAGAAGCTGTTCCTGTTTTGCTCGAAAGTATTCAGGCAGACAAAAATTTTGCAGATGCCTATCTATCGCTGGCAGGTGTTTTCGGAGAATTAAAACAATACAAACGCTCTCTACAGTTTTATGAATTGGGAAGAGCCATCGATACCATTTATTTTCAGCCTTATCTACTTCCCTACTCTATCAACCTTGCGGGGGATGGACAATTTGATGCGGCATTAAAAGCCGTAAATCTATTTCTGCAAAATCCCAAACTAAACGACAGAAGTATCCGAAGTGCTGCGTACCGAAAAAAGACCTATCAGTTTGCCATTGATTATGCAAAGCAACAGGCAAACGATTCCAGTTATGTTTTCCTTCCTGAAAATTTAGGGGACAGTGTCAACTCTGCATCTTCCGAATATTATCCATCGGTTACCGTAACCGATAGTTTACTGGTGTTTACCCGCAGAGGGAAATTCATGCGAGAAGATTTTTATTCGAGCACCATTCTCGGAAAACAATTTTCAAAATCGGTTCCTATTGGGGGTCGCATTAATGAAGAAGCGCAGAAGGGCGCCATTACGGTTTCTCAGGATGGAGAATGGATGTTGTTTACCGGAAGGTTTGCCGAAAGCGGTTACGATCATTTTGATTTATACATTTCTTACTATACCCCGGATGGATGGAGTGAACCTGAAAACCTGGGACCTTCCATCAATACTGAATTCTGGGAGAGTGCCCCCAGTTTAAGCCCCGATAAAAGAGTTTTGTATTTCAGCAGCAACCGGCCTGGAGGCTATGGTAGCAGGGATTTGTATTACAGCGAAAGATTGCCCAATGGAAAATGGTCTCCTGCCAAAAATATGGGACCGCATATAAATTCAGCCGGAGACGATCAGGCCCCGTTTATTCATGCAGACAATCAAACTTTGTACTTTACCTCGGATGGATTGCCGGGTTATGGAGGTGCTGATTTATTTGTAACCAGAAAAAACAACAATGGAGAATGGAGTATTCCCGAGAACCTGGGTTATCCCATAAATACCATTGAGAATGAAGGGAGCATGGCTGTTTCAGCAGACGGACTTACCGCCTATTATTCCAGTGATCGTTTCGATAGCAGAGGTGAACTCGATTTGTATCGTTTTCCATTGAAGGAAAAAATAAGACCCATCCGAACATTGTACCTCAAAGGAATTGTTTCTGATAAAATTACAGGCAAGAAATTGCCCTCTTTAGTAGAGTTAATTGAGAACAAGGATCGTGTGGTATTAATGAAAATTCAGACCGATGAAACAGGTGGTTATTTTGTAACCCTTCCGGTTGGCAAAGACTATACCTTATCTGTTAACAGGAAAGGGTATCTGCCTTATAGTGCTCAATATTCGCTGGCCAATAAAGAAGCCGACAGTGTATATATACAGGATATAGCGCTTGAACCCATTCAATTACACGCCGTATTCACTTTTAAAAATATTGAGTTTGCCAGCAATGCTTTTGACTTGCCCCCAGCTGCATCCATTGAATTAGACAAGTTGGTGAATCTATTGAATGAGAATCCTTCCTTAAAAGTTGAAATCAGCGGACATACCGATAATACTGGCAAAGAGCCTGACAATATTTTACTCTCTAAAAACAGGGCATTGGCCATTGTAGATTATTTGCAATCCAAAGGCATTGCAGCTGAAAGACTCACGCACAAAGGATATGGAAGCAGCAAACCTATTGCCGGCAATGATACGCCCGAAGGCAGGGCTAAAAACAGAAGAACTTCCGTTGAAATAACCGGACTCTAAAGTAGAAATACGTAAGGCATTTCTTCCACTTGTTTTAGTTTTCGCAAAAGCTTGTATGGATGATTCCCTGCTCAATCAAATTGCCTTTACCCAAATCCCTTCTATAGGACCGGTTACCCGGAAATTATTACTGGAAGCATTTGAATCGGTTGAAAATATTTTCAGCGCTGCTGTTGCGGATCTTTGTGCAGTTAAGGGGGTAAGAGAAAAAATGGCCAGGGAAATCAAAGCCTTTCTGCCCAATGAAAAAACAAAAGAAATGTTGCAGTTTATTCAGCAGCACAGAATTGTTCCGCTCTTTATAACCGACCCTGGTTATCCGCAGAAATTAAAAGAATGCCCAGATGCACCAACCTTATTGTTTTACAAAGGAACTGCCCATCTTAATGCGGTTAAAATCATTAGCATAGTGGGTACCAGAATGCCTACTGCTTATGGATATCATATTATTGAAACCCTGTTGAAAGCCCTACCCAAAGAAGTATTGATTGTAAGTGGTCTGGCCCTGGGCATTGATACCATAGCTCATCAGCTGGCTTTGGAAAACGGACTGCAAACCATTGGTGTATTGGCGCATGGATTGGATGAAATCTATCCTCCCCCCAATAAAAACTTGGCCAAAGCTATGATTCCACAAGGAGGATTATTAACCGAGTTTCATTGCAATACCATTCCCGAAAAACACAATTTTCCCAAAAGAAACAGGGTGGTGGCAGGCTTGGCTGATGCCACCCTTGTGATTGAAACGGCTCTAAAAGGAGGCAGCATCATTACAGCCGATTTTGCTGCTCAATACCACCGCGAAGTGATTGGTAGTAGCGGGTATGGCTGATGCCACCCTTGTGATTGAAACGGCTTTAAAAGGAGGCAGCATCATTACAGCAGATTTTGCTTCCCAGTACCACCGCGATGTGATTGCCGTACCCGGCAGAATTACCGATCAGCGCAGTAGGGGCTGCAACAAACTGATTCAAGAAAACAGAGCTTCTATTTATACGAATCCTGAAGATCTGTTACAGCAATTGAATTGGGTACCTGCTTCCGCTTCTCTGAATGAAACAGAAAAAAAATGCATTGCGTTTTTGAAAACCAAAGAACTGTTTTCACAAGATGAATTATTAGCATTTACTCAATTGAGTTTTGGCGAATTGGCCAGCCTGATTTTTGAGCTGGAAATGAAACAAATTATTCAGGTATTACCTGGCAATCAGCTTACGCTGATGCCCGCTTATTATTCCATTTAATCAGTAACAGGCATGCCACCAAAGAAAGCACTGCCGGAGTAGCAAAAGCCCAAATAAAATATCGGGCATCATTGTGATAAATCCAGCTCGAAAACAAAGCACCGGTGCCAATGCCTACCTCGAGCGCGATGTACATGGAAGCAATGGCTTTGCCTCGGTTTTCTGGCTCGCACAAATCTACGGTCCAGGCGGTTATCACCGGGCTGTTGATACCCCAGCTCAGGCCATACAAAACGGACCCTGCCAACATAACCGGCACCGATCCTGCAAGAGATAAAATAGCCATGGCAACCACCAGTGCGGCACTCGATCCTATCAGCACAGGCACTCTTCCGTATTGATCAGAAATTTTTCCGGCAACAAAACGAATGAACAGAGAGGCCACGGTGAAAAAGGCAAAAAAAGTTCCTTTGTTGTGGAGCCCAAGGTGTTCACTGAAATCGGGTGCAATGGTTAATATGGTACCAATGGAAAAACAAAGCAATAGTGTTATGATGGCGGGCCTTACAGCAGAAGCGTCAAAAATATCGCTGCGCTGAATCTGCAAATCTCGCCACTTGAAATTACGGGCAGTAGGCAGGGTCTCTCTTACATTGTATAAAATAATTACCGAACCAAGGGCTAAAAAAGCAGATATATAAAACATGGGATTGTATCCGAAATTATTTACCAGGTAACTTCCCAGCATGGGCCCTGCTGAAGCCCCGATAGTATAGCCAATGGCCAATGCCCCCATGGCTTCTCCCCTTCTGGATTCATGCACCACATCGGCTCCGTATGCGGCTGTAGCAGTGGGCTTGAACCCGGTTGAAAATCCATGCACAAAGCGCAGCAATAAAAAGCCTACCACAGAAGTTAGCACCGGATACAGCAAACTACACACTACACAAACAAGCGAGCCAAATACCATTACCGGCACCCTGCCAATGGTATCGGTCAGTTTCCCGCTAAATGGACGGGAAATACCAGCCATCAACGTAAATAAAGCAATGATCAGCCCCTTGTATTCCGCTCCGCCTATTTTGGTTAAATACCCGGGCAATTCAGGAATCATCATATTGAAGCTGGCTGAAAATAAAAAATTACTCACGCAGAGCAATCCAAACTGAAAGGTAAAATAACGATGATGCGGTTGTAGCGTATTGGATTCCATTGCGTAAATGCGCGAATTACTTTGATCAATTGAATGAGCTGCTGCGAAGGTAACAGAAATAATTTTGGAAGAAAGTTCTGGCATCTGCTATCTTTGCCTATGGCAACAAATCTCAATCAATCCCGCAAAAGCAGTTCTGCTTCTCGTTTATTTGGTGAAGGTTTAACCTTCGATGATGTTCTTCTGATGCCCGCTTACAGTGATATTCTTCCCCGCGAAGTAAACATCAGTACCCATTTAACCAAAGACATTATTCTGAATGTACCCATTTTATCTGCAGCCATGGATACGGTTACAGAAGCCAATCTGGCCATTGCTTTGGCCAGAGAAGGTGGACTGGGTATTCTGCACAAAAACATGAGCATTGAAAAGCAGGCGGAACAAGTGAGAAAAGTAAAGCGCAGTGAAAGCGGAATGATCATTGACCCCATTACTTTATTGGTGGATGCAACCATTGGTGATGCGCTGAAATTGATGAGAGAGAATAAAATCGGGGGCATTCCTGTGGTGGACAATGCTGGTAAATTAGTTGGCATTTTAACCAATAGAGATTTACGCTTCGAAACCGACAACAAGAAAAAGGTTAAAGAAGTAATGACCAAGGAAAATCTGGTGACTGCTCCAGAAGGTACCGACATGAAGAAAGCAGAACATATTCTTCGTCAGTATAAAATTGAGAAACTTCCCGTAGTAAATAAACAAGGAAAATTGATTGGGTTAATTACCTACAGAGATATTTTACAAATCAGAAATTTCCCTAACGCAGTAAAAGACAATCTCGGAAGACTGAGAGTGGGAGCGGCTTTGGGCATTACTAAAGATTTAATGGATCGCGCTGCCGCTTTACAGCATGTTGGGGTAGATATTGTTACCCTCGACTCTGCACATGGTCATAGCAAGGGAGTAATTGAAGCACTGAAAGCTTTGCGTAAAAACTTTAAAAAATTGCCCATTATTGCTGGTAATGTAGGTACCGGTGCAGGTGCAAAAGCACTGGCTGAAGCAGGAGCAGATTGTGTGAAAGTAGGGATTGGACCTGGCTCTATATGTACAACGCGCATTGTAGCCGGTGCCGGGGTTCCTCAGCTAACCGCTATAATGGAAGCCACCAAGGCTTTAAAAGCCAAAGGCATTCCGGTAATTGCAGATGGAGGTATTCGTTACACAGGGGATATGGTTAAAGCTTTGGCAGCGGGTGCCAATATGGTCATGATGGGTAGTGTATTTGCAGGTGTGGAAGAAAGCCCGGGTGAAACCATTATTTACGAAGGAAGAAAATTCAAGGAATACCGTGGCATGGGCAGCTTAGGCGCCATGAGCCAGGGCAGCGGCGACCGCTATTTCCAAGATGTGGAAGCCGATATTAAAAAATACGTTCCAGAAGGTATTGAAGGACGTGTGGCATACAAAGGAAATTTGAGTGAAATCATTTATCAGTACGTGGGTGGTCTGCGTTCTGGTATGGGTTATTGTGGTGCCAAAGATATCCCTGCTTTGCAAAAAGCCACTTTCGTAAAAATCACGAATGCAGGTATGAAAGAAAGCCATGCACACGATGTAGACATTACCAAAGAAGCTCCGAATTACAGCAGAAAATAAAACAGTTTCTCATGAAAAAGGGATCTGCTTTTTCTGCAATCGGATTAAGTATTCTTTCTGGCTTAATGCTCATATTGGGTTGGCCTGAATGGTCATTTACCATTGCATTGTTGTTTGCCTGGGTGCCCTTGCTTTGGGTATTGGATCAGCATACCCCTGCATTTAAGTTATTGAAATATCCGGCCCTTACTTTATTGGTCTGGAATACAGGCACTACTTGGTGGTTGTGGAATTCTACGGGCTTTGGTGCAATTGCTGCCATTATTATCAATACCAGCTTAATGTGTTTGCCTTGGTGGGGATACATTACGCTGAGAAAAAAAATGAACCAATCTCAGGCTTTACTGGGATTGGTTGCTTTCTGGTTATGCTTTGAATGGGTACATTTAAACTGGAGCATCAGTTGGCCCTGGCTAACACTGGGCAACGGATTAAGCCCAATTACGCCAATGATTCAATGGTATGCCTACACAGGTGTAGCAGGGGGTTCCTTACTCATCTGGATCATGAATATCCTGGCTTTTCAGTTTCTTTTGGCGCAGAAAAAAAGGAAGCTTGTTCAAGTGGGTATTTTCAGTGCTTCGATGTTTCTGCTGTGGTTATTTGTAGGATGGATGAGCTATCTCTCACAATGGGACAATGGCAAGGAAAACACAAAAGAAAATATTGTTGTGGTTCAACCCAATATTGATCCTTACCAGAAATTTGAATCACTTACCACCGCACAACAAATTGAGAAGTTAGTAAGTATTAGTAAAAGCAAAATAGATTCAAACACCAGCATACTGGTTTGGCCAGAAACAGCCATGAGTGCGGCAGACTGGCAGGATAATATTCCTGTAAATCCTTATTACCAACCCGTGTTTCAACTGCTGCACCAGTACCCGAATCTGCAACTGGTTTCAGGAATTGAAACTTTTAAAAGATATGGAACCACGGCTGCAACTGCCACCGCACGTAAAACAGAAGAAGGCATTTATTACGATGCATTTAATGCAGCTGTTCAATTGCAGGCAAGAAAAGACAGTCAACCCATGGTTGCAATTCAGCCACCTGTTTTTTACAATAAAAGCAAACTGGTTCCCGGCGTAGAGACCCTTCCTTCCTTTCTTCGTTTTATGGCACCCGTATTTGAACAGTTTGGCGGATCTACCGGTGGTTATGGGATTTCAGATACCCCTGTTGTTTTCAGGCATCCCATGTATCAGCAAAATGCAGCACCCATTATCTGCTATGAAAGTGTGTATGGCGAATATGTAGCCAACTATGTAAAAAGAGGAGCCAATCTGTTAACCATTATGACCAATGATGGCTGGTGGGGCAATACAGATGGACACAAACAACATTTGCAATACGCAAAACTAAGAGCCATTGAAACCCGAAGATGGGTGGCGCGTTCCGCCAATACAGGTATTTCTGCTTTTATTGACCCAACTGGGAAAATTGTTCAACAACTGGGATGGGATCAGGCAGGTGCATTAAAGCAAAATATTTACACCAGTAATGAATTGAGTTTTTATGTGCAGCACGGCGACTATATTTTTAAAATTGCAGTTACCTGCAGTGTATTCCTACTACTGATATCTTTGCGTAAACGAAGCAAAGATGTCCGTAAAAACCAGTCAGCTTAAAACGCCATTTTACTCACTGTCCTATCGCATTATTGGTAAAGGGCAACCCGTTTTTTTAATTCATGGATACGGAGAAGACAGTAGAATCTGGAACAACCAGATTGAATCGCTTTCTACTATTTGCCAGTTGATTGTATTGGATTTACCCGGTTCAGGACAATCTTTTATTACTCCAAAAGGATATGCAGAATGGTTGCCTGAACTAAGCATGGAAGACCTGGCTGAATGCATACACGAAATAGTTCATGTAGAAGATTTATCACCTGCCATTCTCCTGGGTCATAGCATGGGCGGATATATTTCACTGGCATTTGCCCGTCATTATCCGAATCACCTGAAAGCCCTGGGACTGGTGCATAGCACTGCATTTGCGGATTC
>VFQO010001258.1_pt1 | contig 20397 bp, 7 predicted proteins | sample 3512331 | NCBI WGS metagenome assembly VFQO01 (sample SAMN10412371, study PRJNA504923) | tailings metagenome | isolation source: Replicate 3 from Balatoc abandoned mine | place: Philippines: Itogon, Benguet | collected 2017-08-28 | reverse complement strand
TCTCGAATGCGCTCGGGCCGGTCATGCCGATGACGAGCTGACTGATGTCTTCTCGCTCGTCCATGGCTTCGTCGAGAGCGCGCTGAATTCGCTCAAGCTTGGCGTTCAATAGGTCCCAAATACGCGCCTCTACGGTGTCCGGGTTTCGCAGGATAAAGACCTGAACCGGCCGTGTCTGACCGTATCGGGAAAGTCGCCCGACACGCTGATGCAAACGCATCGGATTCCATGGCATGTCTACATGTATCAGCGTGGCGCAACGCTCTTGGAGATCGATCCCCTCGCCTGCAGCCTCGGTTGAGACCAGAAACCGGATCGAACCCTGATTGAAAGCCTCTGCCGCCGCATCGCGCGACCAACTTTTTGGCCCGCGAGACCCGTCTGCCTTGTTGATCTCCTCCAAGCGCTCATCGCCGTTGATAAAGGCACAGCAACCGTGCCCAAATCGAGCATGCAGGGCATCAACGACCAAGGCTTGTGTCGCCTTATATTCGGTGAAGAGAAGTACGGGCTCACCTGAAGGTAGCTCGCGTTCAATGAGATCGACCAGACGTTCGATCTTGCGCTCCTGCTGAATAGGCTCTGCCAATTGGAGCAACTCATCAAGCCGAGCAATCTCCCCCTCCATGAGTTCGGCAAGCATCTTGCTCCACGCTTCTTCATCGGCTCGGGCGCGATCATCCAAAGTCTCGTCTTCGTCTTCCTCCGTTATCGTCGGAATAGGTGCGCGAGCCTGTTCGGCGACATCTGCCAGTTTGGCCCGGCGCTTGGTCAAAGCGCTTCGAATTGCGGCGATCGAACTGGCGGCCAGTTTTTGAAGCGCAATGAGCAAGAGCATCCGGGCTGACTGCGCCCGGCCATCGAGTGTCGATGCATAAGCTCGCCCATCAATGATGAAGCTGCTCAGCGTTTCGTAAAAGGCGCTTTCCTCAGGGCTGAAGGCGTATTCTCGCGTCTCCACCGTGACCGGCGTGAAGAGGCGGTTGCCTTTGAGGTCAGTGACCGTCGCCTTGTTATTGCGGATCATCACGTCCGGAAGCTTGGTCAACTGCTCGTCGATATCATGTTCGGGTCCGAACTGGTCCGGATCGAGCAGGCTGAGTAGGGAAAGAAAGCCGAAGTCCTTTCCACGGTGCGGCGTACCGGTGAAAAGCAAAAGCGAGCGGATCTTGTGTCTTTCTTCCAGCGCGCGCAGGAGCTGGAAGGATAGAGTTTCCCCTGTCCGCTCATCGGCGTGAAGATGGTGCGCCTCGTCGACCACCACAGCGTCCCAAGGGTCGGCAGAAAGGAAGCGACTACCATCCGATCGACCATCGGCAACTTCACGGCGCAGAGTGTGAACCGATGCCACGACCATGTTCGCTGTGTCCCAGAAGTCCACGGTCGGCGTATCAACCGAGCGATCATAGACCTGCAGACGGATATCGAACATCTGACGGAGCCGCTTCTGCCATTGGGGCACCAGTTTGGCAGGCGCCAATACCAGTAGGCGGCGGATTTGTGCTCGTGCCACTAAAGGCATGAGCACGAGGCCAGCCTCAATGGTCTTTCCCAGCCCCACATCGTCGGCCACCAGCCAGCGGAAGGGGAATGTCCGGTTGACCTTGTGACAAACCCAAAGCTGATGCGGGAGCAGCTGCACCCGCGATCTTGAAAATACCCCCCACTGATCGTTTACCGAGCGAATAGCCATGGCGCTGGCGCGCATTAAAGTTTCTGCGCTTTCATCAAATGTGCCGGTGGAAAGAGCCTGCTCGAGCGACCGAGCAAGGGTGAGTTCTGTGCGCAAGACCTGCTGAATCATCGCGCCGAAACGAACAACGACAAATTCACCTGCATCCGCAATCACCTGGCCAGCGCCGTGGCGTGGGTGATTGACCCTTGTATCGGTGGCCAGTGCTTTAGGCATCGTCATCTTCGGCATCGTCCCAACTGTTATCTGGCAATTCTGCGACGTCGGCATCATTGAGGATCGACACGAGGTCATCGCGGTGCTTGGCGAGTGTGATGACGTGCATTGGCAAATCACCGTCACCATCGAAATGGGCGGCATCTCCAATGCGGCGCTCGACTGCCCCATACAGGGCGCGTCCTTCGTCAATGCCACGCTCGAACTGGCCCATGCCGAGCGTGTGGGCGAGGCGGCGGACGCGTTCCGCTGCGCTCCAGCCATAAGGCATAATCTGTTCGGATTGAGCCTGCGAATAGATACCCTTGCGGCCTAATTCGCGCACCAGCCAGTTTGCGCCTATACCAAGCGATCTTGCTAGGGGCGCTGCCTCGATGCCCATGCGGGCCGCAACGTGGGAGAACGCTGGCCGCAAGTGCCCGCGAAGAGATACATTGCCCTCTTGGGCAACTACCGCCGGTAATTTCATAAATAGCCTTTGGTAGCTCTCAAGGTGCCGTGCGATCATGCATAGATCGGGAAGGCATCGGCGCCACATCAGGTAGCTCTCATCCGCATCCGGATCGCTCCAGGCTCGAAGCCGCTCGACAAAAGGCCTCAGCTCCTCGTCACAAGGGTCGATTGTCGCGAGTTCCTGCCACCATCCATCCTGAATCGCCCTGGCAACAAATTGCCGGGATTGAGCCGGTTTGATCCTCCCGAGCGTCTGGAAGGTTGCGAGCGAGAGCATGGTAAACCAAGCAGGCTTATCCCCGTCAGCCAAAGCCCCGAAGGAAAAGTCTTCAGGATAGACCGCACGATCATAAGCTTCGCGCAGACCGACGTGATTGTCGTGCCACCATTGCGCGATGCCCGAAAGCGCCTGCTCTGCATCGGGTTGCCAAGAGCTGCTCGGATCGACCGGTATTGGAAGGAACCCGAAGGAATATCCAAGTTTGGCGAGCAATCGGTTTTTTTCGTCCTGCTGCAGTCCGGCGAGCAACGGAGAGTTCACCAATTCGTCCACAGTGGGAAGCCACTTTGCCGCGCTCGCCAATTGAGCGACAGTCCGATCATCCGCGCCGACCAAATAGCGAATGAAGGCTGTCTGGCGCACTGGACTGTCACCAGCACTCTCAGCCCATTTCTCCCAGACATTTGGCGTATGTCCGGACTGTTCACGTGCGAAGGCGGCGAGGTCAAAGGCAGCCCCCGTGTAATTCGAAGCCAACCGCCCTGAAGGAGGCGCGAAGTCTGCCCGCTCTTGTTCATCGCTATTGCCCTGCGGAAATGCCAGCAGCCGGATGGGCTGCCAACTTCCATCTTCGGCTAGCCAGTTCCGCTCGCGCAGGACCTTGCGGAATTCCGCTTCTTCCTCGCCGGTCATGGCAAACGACACGGCTTCTCCGCAAAGGCAGGCAAGACTTTCCGCTAGTGCGCAGTCTATGCCCTCGCCTCCGGAGAGCGCTTCGACCAACGTAACGGTATCCAAACGTTGCCCCGAAGGGAGCCCAACAGATTGCAGCAGCCGGCCAGTTTCCTCCGTGACAACGGCATTTGCGAATTCTTCCAAAGCGAGCAATTCAGTGATCGCGATTTGAGCTTCATGGTCGGCGATGGCTCCTGACAAGCGCCATTTTACGTCAGCCGCGCACGATGCACCGCCGAATACCAAGGGAACTAGGGGGCGTTCCGCCCATAGTCGTGCGAGGCCCTGACCTGATTTATGCAGTGAATGTTCAGGTCCGTAACTTGCCAAGTCATGCCCAAAAAGCTGCACGAGTTTTCGCCAGAAGTCCTCTCGCCCTTCGGGATCTAGGCCCGTCGCGTGCGCAAAGCCTTTCCAGTCGGCACTGCATGCGTCGTAAAAGGCGATAAGCCGGGGGCCAAGGGAAAGGCCCAGCCGCGCAAATCGGCTTTCCTTCTCGTCTGCCGTACCGGACAATTGGGTGCGTCCAGGATCGACCGGAAAGCGGCCTTCCAATAGCCAGGCTCCCCGGCGGCGTTCGCCAACGAGCGGGACAAGATGCCAGAACTGAGACACATCACTCGGGAATGCATGGGGTCCATTGCGACCGAAGGGCAGGAAGAGCCGGAAATCATTCCCCAAATCGAAGCGCAGCACGCGGCGAGTGCCATCGATTGCCAGCCAGCTTACGCCATCAACCAGCCGGTGCTCGTCGTGTCGGAATACTTTCTCGCCTTCTGGGCCTGCCACTTCGATGGATGCGCCCTGACCGAGTGCAGCCAAGAACGGAGCTGCGTCTCTAAACGCTTTCCATGCCTCAAGCGCCCCTTCTGCTCGACCAGGTGCCACAGGAATTTCAATTAGTGTCGCCTTGCGCCCCCTGTCGTGAAAAGGGGCGATCGTCCTGCTTCCCCCTTCCCAGTCGGCAGGGATCATGCCGCCCAGGATACGAATGGCTATGCCACCGCTGGCCAGCCGAACTTCGTCGGCGAGCATGTGCACGGTCTTAAATCCAAGGCCGAAGCGACCGGTTACTGCATCCCCATCCTTTGCAGAGTGATTGATCGCGAGCATGTTCGAAAGATCGCGGCGATGCCCTTCCTCTTCTGCCTTTAGAGGATCGCTTCCGGGCTGATTGACCGGCCGCCCCCAATGGATCACCCGCAAACACGTGATCATTTGATCGCCGTCGGAGATGGCTTCCACACGAAAGCGTCCGTTGCCGTGCCACTGCGCCTGTGCATCGACAGCATTCTGGTACAGTTCGAACAGCACGCGATGTGGGGCATAGCCCATCTCATCGATCTTCTGGCGGGTGGCTTCGAGGAGTTCCTTCGCCCCCTCGTCCGACTGCGCGGCGGCCCATAGCGCGCTGCGCGCCTTGTCGCGGTCGCGATGCGCATCGCGATGGTAGTCACTCACTGCAGAGCGCATCACAGGCCCGGTCTTGATACCGGCCAGGCGATCATGAAGGACTTCCTGCAATTCCGCGCAGGTGTCTGACAGTGTGCGTTGATCGCTAGCGAAATAGCTGGCCAATAGCTCGGACAATGCCGTCTTGTGACGCTCGAAGCCGAGCATCAGAGCAATGGCCAGTTTTCTGACAAACTGATCCAGTAGCTGCCGAGCCTCGGTTTCATCGGATGGTGAAACCGGTCCGATCACCAAATCGTAGACGTGTCGGTATCCCGCTGCGTCGCGCTCAATTCCTCGCTGGATGCAATCGAGGAGCAATGCATCCTCTTTGCCAGACAATGGTACCGTGCAGTCAGTCCCAGCCGCCGACGGCACACTAACCTGCCCGTGATCTGGCAGCGCTACGGCGAAGCGGATTTCTGCAAGTCGGTCCAGATTAGCGTTGTTCATTTCGCGCTGTTCGTCGGCCAGCTTATCGAGATCATCGCAAATTCGGTGAAACGAACGCTGCCCTTCCCATTTCGCGGCAAGCGACTGGATCCCGCGATCACGGCCGAGCATGGCCAAAGCCAAAAGAATGCCGTCATGCACATCATATTGGCTGAGCGGCGAGAAGGCGCGTTCGATGCCTACAAGCCAATCTGCATCGACCGACTGGGCCGTCAAAATTTCTTGGGTCGATTGATCTGTGGGCTGGTCGAGTTTGCCCGCATAATCACGTGTAAGGAGCGCTGATGGATCGATACCCGCTGCAGCGAGGGCAACGCTGTCCGCCCTTTCGAACCGACCGGCTTCGGTTGGAACAAGCATATCTGGCGGAAGAAAGCGGGAAGCATGCGTCAAAACCGGCAAGTTTCGGTCAAACGCGGCCCGATAAAGTCTTCGTGCCGCTTCAGCAGACGAGCCAAGTCCGGTTTGAGCAGCCATTGTGTTCATTTGAGCAACTATGCCTATCGAAGATGGCGCGCATAGAACTTCACCCATCCCGGCAATGGTCGCGTCCACCATGCCGTCTCGCAACGCCGCAGAAATCAGGGGCCAGGCTTCAGCGTTCAGCTCGGCATTCGCGCCAGCCAGCTTCGCCAAGTCATCAAGGTGCTCTACGATATCGAGGCAAAGGCCGGTCGCACCATGATCAGCGGCAAGTTGGGCCGCCAGAAGGAATGACTGGGACCGACCCGGTCGAAGCCTCTCCAGATGCAGCTGCACTTTGGGCCCGCGTAGAGGGCCGGGAAGCGCACTGGCAAACAGATACCCGCCCTTCTCGATAATCAACCCCTCGAGTGCATGTTCTCCTTCCACAGGTAAGTCGAGGACTCTGGTTGGCGCCCATGCATCACCATCTGCACTGATCCAGGCCGTCTGACGAAGCGTATCGATCAAATCATCCGGCAACTGCTCCAATTCGCCCAATGCACTGGCTATTTCCGGGGTGAACCGATGGGGGTTAGACGCGGACAACGCTGTCCGAATTGCCGCCTCAGGCCCCCAGCGCGCGATAAGCCTGTTCTGGACCCCCGCTGCCGAAGGGTCCCCCCAAAGCTCGACAAGATGGGTGAGTGGCATCAGCGCTGCCGGGACATCAGAGGCTCGCCCCCGGAAGATATCTGTGGCTGGCAATAAATCATCAGCCCCATTGGATTGATGCAAAGGCAGCATTTTCAAAATGCCGTCATCGATACCCGACTTGAGCAATGCGATGGCCTTGGATTCATCCATCGAAGGCAAAGTGCCCTCAACTTGTGCATCACGGAGCCAATCTCCCAATTCCGCGACATCGATCCGACGCAAACCAATGCGGTCGCGAAGTGCCTTTTTCAGTTCTGCGGTTGTTGCGGAGGCAACGAGGCGATCTTCCCTGTCCAGTAAGAGGACTTGGACCAACTCATCGAGAATGCCACCAAGTTCATCCAGCTCGATCAAGGTGACATTCGCAGGCAAAGCCGGATCGAGTGCAACAAGTTTGCGCAGGTCGTCGCGCGAAGCATCGGTACCAAGAAGTTCCGCAAGCTTACCGCAACTACCGGGATCCCCGAAGCGCTCAGCCTGTCTCAAAACGGCCAAAAGGCAGTCCGTCTTTTTGGCCGACGCCAGATTTTCAAGACCACCGTCCTTCAAACCTAGCCGGTAAATACGAGGTGTCGCCACTGCCGCGGCTAGCACGCCCAGCTCTCGATTGGGTGCGGCATCGAAGAGCAAGGCTCGTCGAGTAAGAGCTGCAATGGATCCCAATGAGAGGCGAACGTCACTCTCATCCTGCATCAATCGCGCAGGGATGACCTCCAATTTGTTCCCCCGCTCATCGGCAGCGAGCGCGTCCAGCGACGGGCCATTTCGCAGAAGGTGCGAAATGAGGGCAGACGCCTCTTGCGCTACTGTCCCTCGAGCCGAGAGGAAGGGTTCTGTCACCGCCAACAATTCGATCGTCTCGTGCAAACCCAATTTCCGAGCTATCGATCCGCTCTGCTCTGCCCAAGACGATTTGATCGGGATGCTGCTGCCCGCAGTGACGAGAGCGCTAAGAAGTTCGCGGCTTTCGACGCTGGGAGGCAGGACGAAAATGCGATCCGGAGGAAGGTGGCGCACCAACCCCCGCAGCTTTTCCGTTCTTGCGAAACTCTGATCTACGTCGGCGACAGCTTCCCGATAGATGTCCGCCAAGGCTGCCTGTGTTTCCGCTCCAAGGGGTACCGAGTCGAGGAGCGCAACCAGCGTCTCGGCCACTTGGCCTTTTTGAAAGACAGCTGGTCCGGCAAGCCTCACCAACTCGGCTAATTGAGTATCTGGCCACCTTGGCTCGACATCCGCCAAAACAGTGCCGAACGCCAAAACGAGGCCGTTCTTATCGCACCATTCTTCAAGCCCTGGAAAAGCCAACTTGAGCCGGGTGAGCGTCGTCGCATCACCCCTCAAGATGGGACGTAGTGACACGCCCGAACATGTATTCCAGCTTTCAGATCTATCGCCTGGCCAGCATTTGGCTAGCGCCCGGCCTTGACAGACGGCACCTCGGTTTTCGTCCCACCACGGCGTACGATGTAAGGTGCGGACGAGTGCATGTCGCTCCGCATCGCTAGGCAAACCGGGCAATGCATCAGCCAATGCTTCGAGCAACAAAGGCAGCGTCGCTTCGCGGCGGAGGGCCTGATTCCATCGGGTTTCGATATGGTCATCATCACGCAGCTTGCGACGGTCACTCGAAACAAAAAAATAGCCGTGAACGAGCAGGTCGATGTCGTAAGAACCGCGCTCCAATTGTTCGGAGAACAGTGGTTCGCCTAGGGGCAAATACACTGCGTGACGCAACCGCAGATGGCCCGTGCCTTCCGCTGCAGCTGAGCGGCATAATATCACTGCGCCATGCGGATTCGCCTTGGGGCGAATATGCTTCCCATGGATATCGAAGACTTTATCCCAACCATCTTCATGCAAAAGCCGCGCCGCTTGCCCCTCAGGCTTCCATTGTTGGAAGCCGCTAAATGTCAGCTCAAAACCCGCACCATCAACTTTACCTTCGATGTTATGCTGTCCGCCCTCAACCCCTGGCCCCGAAAGGCGTCGAGCGTCGTGGGCCATTGAGATTTTGCGAGGTTTTCCGTCCACCGGAATAATCTCAATGGTCTCGAGATTTCTCAGGCAGGACAGAGTTGCAGCCAGTTCGCCCCCTTCCAGGATTTCGGCAATAGCGCCATCGGGCGACCAATTCCGATCGGACAGACTTAGTTCTGCACCAGGTCGCAAGTGCTCTGTGCGAAGCGGGAGAAACAATACCATCCCTCGCTCCATGCCGAGCTTCGCAGCTTTTTCGATTAGAGCCGCTGCTTCGAGGGGATCCAGTTTAGTCCAATCGCGCTGCGCGGTATTGGCTTCGCTAACCTGTCCCCAGGGATTCATGATCAACGTTTGCGACCGGCCCTCCTGATCCTCTACTCGGCCTACCGCAATGAACGCGTCACAAAGGTGATAGACTGATTTCTGGCCAAGACCGAAACGCCCCACTGCCGAGCGCTCATCCGCTTTACTACCGCCACTCGCGCGAGTGATTGCCTCCATGTGACGTGCAAGCACGGGACCATCATTTGCGACGATCAGCCCCGGAGTGCGAAGTAACGGATTGATTGCGTCAACGAAACCGTTGTGACCGGCAACGACCATCCGGCGCGCACCGGCATCCTCCGCGTTTTGAAGGAGTTCCTTGAAGATCGTGAAGCCGGAAGCGTATCCCTCACGCAAGATTTGCTGCAGGCGGAGAATGTCACTTTCCGCCGAATGGACCAGCCCGCTAGACCTAATTTCTATCGCTTGAGCGTGAGAGCCAACAACGTCAGATTCGGTCACAATTCCCCCAATCGCATGGCCGTTCAGACGCAATGCTCAAAATTTTGAAAGAGTAAGGCCGTTCAACGGCCAGAGCTCCATGGAAGTTCAAGCAAAGTCTCGATGTCTCTGCGCGACACTACTTTGGTCCAAAGTTCCCAGTCAGCATCCCCATCGCCAACTTCAAGGAAATCACCGTACCTCAAGCTGAAAACATCAGCCGGACTTTCCGGTTTGGTGAATGATTTCAGCTCCTCCTCAAGTCGTTCAATATTTTCAATCCAATCGTCTTCGATGGTGTCCGGCAGCGAACCAAGTATGTCGTAACGGTCCTGCATTCGCTCAGAGAGACGTTGATAGACCCGCTCATCGATGGTGCCCGAATAGACAAGGTTCGCCATGTCCACCTCTCGGCGCTGCTGACCGTACCGTTTTATCCGCCCGATCCGCTGTTCCAGACGAGACGGATTCCATGGCAAGTCTACATTGATTAGGGTACCCAAGGTCTGAAGATTCAAACCTTCGCAGGCCGCGTCAGTCGCACAAACGACCCGAAGCTTTCGCTCCTTGACCCCACGTTTGATCTCCTCGCGGTCGATCGACCGCCACTCGCCGCCGAGTAAAATACCTGACTTTCCGACCCCGGCGTATACCGCAACCGGCTCGGTGGGATGCGTCGCGCTGATTAGCTCGCCTACCCAGCGAGCCGTGTCATAATACTGGGAGAAAATGATACAGCCGAGCGCGATCCACCCCTCTTGGTCAAGATAGTGGAGGACCGCCCGCCCCTTTGGGTCTTCCTGCTTGGCCGAAGACAGAATCTCCAAAACCCGTTCCAGATGGATCGCTTCCACATCTACGGCGGCGGCATAGGCCTCTGCCCCCATTTCCTCGATCGCCTCGAGGAGGTCCGGATCTTCAACTTCCTCGGCCATGATTCCTTCGCGGCGACGTTCGAGCATTTTTGTGGCGGTGGCTATTCCGGAAGCCACGGAGGAGCATATGCGCTGCATCATCAGGTTTCCTAGAAACCCAGTTCCGGCCTGACGCGCCTTCATTGCCTTCGTAAAGAGTTGGATCTCCTCGTAGGCACGGTCATAGAAATGCGGGGTGCGGACCGCGCTGCGTTCGAACACCGCCGGTGAGGTGCCGGGCCGCGGGTGGATGTTCACCGCGATTCGGTCCATTAGTCCCGCTTCCTCGAGCGTCTTGCGGCGCCGGAGGACGACGTGGCGGCCCAGCGGGTTGTGGTAACGCATGAATGGCAGTCTCCGAGCGATCTCCCCCCTCTCGATTACTTCGGTCAAATCCTCGCGGGTAAAATCGTCCAAGTCCGCGGGACCGCGGTCAGTGAAGAACTCGTTCTCCGGGACCTTTAAGTCCTCCCGGATCCCACGAAACACGGCCGCCTCGCGGGCATGAGGGAGTGGGGAACGAAGCCATGGCCAAGCCACCTCCGGATCCGGCAGGGCCGTTCGACCGGAAACCAAGTCGAGTGCCTGCTCCGAATCCCACCACATAGACGCGCTCGGCCGGCCGAGGACATGATCCTGCCCGTAAGCGAGCAGCTTCATAAGGTCCCAGATCTCCTCCCGGTGCGTCTGGATCGGTGTAGCAGTCCCGATTACCAAGTGCCGGGTTCGACCGGCGAGACGTTCCATTGCCTGATAGAGCTTACCCGGCTCCGGCTCCTCCGTCCCGATCCCGCGTTTGACTCGGGCTTTGTGCCCCTCGTCGAGCGCGATCATCCCAAAGTTTCCACGCATTAGCGCCTGCGCCTCGGGACCGCCTCGGACCAAAAGACCTGTAGAAACGATACCGATCTGTGCTGGGCAACGCAGCACGTCCTCCGGATTCCGAGACCTGTAAAGGTGGCCGCGGTGGTCCACCCAGCCGCGCTGCGGGGCCCGAGCCCAGACGCAGGCAGGCAGCCCCAACTTGTCCCAGAGCTCCATCTGCCACTGGAGAGTCAGTGTCGCCGGACAGAGGATCAGGAAGGGCCCATGCCCCATCAGGACGGTGAGCGCGCCAGTCGCTGCCATAGAGAGGGTTTTCCCAACCCCGACCTCGTCTGCGAGCAGAAGCCGGGCAGCCCCGTACTTCTGGTCATGCTCGACGAAGATCTTCACGAACGCCTTCTGCCACGGTGCGAGTCCTTCGCCGCGTCGAACGAGTGGGCTCTCCACGGTGACGGATTTCGCTAGCCCGACCGGGTCCGTCCGCATCGCCTCGATCTGGACTTCCACCTTATTGGCTGTCCGGCCGATCTCGTCGATTACCGCCTGTGAGAGGGGTACCCCCTTCTTCCATAGCCAGTCGAACTCGGACTGAACCCAAGCGGCGGCCTCCGGGGACGGGTCCTCCCAGATCATCTCGTAGGATTGGGCCCAGCCGTTCGCCGTCTCGTTGATGGAGCCGATAAAGCTGGAAGTGGTCCCGTCCGGACGCGTGATCACTCCGGCCTTGCCGTGCAGGAACGGGGCATTGTCTCGCGAGACTACTCGGATTTCGACGTTCCCGGCGGTCAGGAGCTCGTGTAGGCGCCGCCAGCGAGGCCGTTCGAGGAGCGCGTCGATATCGTTTTCGTGCTCGTGCCACCGCTCCACCTGCGCTTGGTCTCGGGCCTTCTGGCTCAGGGTAGCTGCGGTCAGGTCGCGCGGATCAAGGTCGGCGTTGCAGACGATTCGGACCCTACCGATCGTGCTGATCTCCTCGTGGATCAGGTCGAAGATGGAAGAACGGAAGTACCCCGCAATGCGGTCATAGGTCTGCGCCCCCATCAGCCGGTCCTTCAGGAACACATGCGAGAGGCGCTGGTTGCGGGAGGAGAAGCGGGAAATTAGGTCAGGCATAGATCATAAATCTCGCACCTGGTGACTTCTCTGTTCATTCTGAATACCCCGGATCCGCCTCACCCTGTGCGATCCGAAGCAAGCGACGCACCGCGTCATTCCGGGAGACTTCGCAGAATTTGTGGATTGCCATGAAAGAGTACTGAAGGTCCTGATCGAAGCGGGACATGGGCACTCCCGGGTTTATCCAGCTCACCTGGACCGTTATGGATGTGCCGGTCACGTTCGAGCGTTCTGACAAGATCTCCCCGATCATCATAAATCGCCCCTTGTCTCGCGGGACGAGCGCGAGATCCCCCTTGCGGACCTCATTGAACAGGTTGTCGATCTGACCGGCGCGTGCACGCACTCCCTTTTCGGACCGGTCCTGATTATGGGTCCGAATTGCGCTGATCAGATCGTCTCGCGTCATATCCGGACGCAGATCGGGGACTTCGTAATCCAGCTGGATCTGGCCAGTCTTCAGAACCTGCTGGACAGTCTTATCGTCAGACCCAGGTCTCAACTTCCATGCGCGTATCTTCGTCATGATTAGATCCGCTCCGTCTGGATAGCCGTCCCAAGTATTCGGGCCGCGCTCGCCTCCTCCGGATCGGTCCGTACCCGCTTCGTGGCCACATAGGCGACGATCTGGAGTAGCGTATCCCGCTGGCGCAGGTAGTCCGGGATAAAGTCGCGCAGCTCCTCGAGAACGTCTTCAACGTCGTCTCCCTTATCTACACGCCAAATTCCGCGAAGGGCGAGCCGGACAATGCTGTCTCGGCCGAACTGGACGCCCTCCGCCATGGCACTGCGGCCGAGACCTTTGGCAGTCTTGAGCCTGGCGTTGTTAGGAGACTTCGACGCCATCAGGTCGTCATAATCTCCGACCCGGAACGCCTTGGCGAAGTTCTGGAACTGGTCCAATTTCGCCTCACCCGCCTCCTCGATGTCCATCATTTTGAGGTAGAATCGCTCCGCGCCGTTCAGCTGTAGCCATAGCTCCCGTTCCAGTCTGTCCGGGACGAGGAACTCGTTGGCAGTCTGAACAGCGAACTCGGTCAGCTCGTCGACCAGGGTCTTTTCTCCCTTCTTGCGAGGGCGCAGCGCCTCCCGAGTCATGTCAATCCCATCAATCTTGGTATAGGACGTCAAAACCCGAAGTGCTGCCGCGTAACCAGCCATTTGAAGATCTGCATCGTTGAAGATGTTTTCCCCGCGAGCTGCGTCCGTCTGGTCATTGAGCCCGATCATGTCCTTGATTTGGCGCTCTACTTCTTCTCGAATCTCGTGGACGATCTCATCCGTATAACCCGTCTGTTCACTACGGCGCTTCCGAAGGACGATTATGTGGGTACCTTGGACGTAGCCGCCCTTCTTCAACTCAGTCACAGTTTCAGTCGAGACGTACCAGTCCTGTACGACTTGAAGGCCCGCGCCCCAAAAAATCTGGGCCATGTCTGACCACGTCTTGGCATCTTGATGGGTAAACTGGACGATCTGGAGCCCGTTGTCCGACAAATGCTCGGTCATCGACCGGTAGGTCTCTATCATCGCCGACTTGAACGCTTGACCGTCGCCTTTGATCGCCAAATTTCGGCGTGAGTCCCATAACCATTGGTTGAACGGAGCAGGTGGGTTTTTCCGAAGCCACGCAATAAAATATTCCGTAATTTCATCATAGTTCACAGCATCCGCATAAGGGGGGTCTGTAAGAAATATATCGGCACATTCGGATACTTCAGATGAAACGCAGTTATTAATAATCCACGATCTTTCTGGGAATTTTTCAACTCTTTCCGGCACATTCATATTTGGCGCTGCATGTCGCCAGCCCCTAGATCCATAATTAAGTAAAGTATTAATCACCTGATCGTCGAAAGTCTGCTCGACATTCATTTCCCTCGAATGCCAGCGATTAGTCCTTGCCGACCTATCGTATAGGCAAGCCAATCCAATATTCATAAAGGGAAGGCTTTTGGCATGTTTGGTAGCGATCGCATTTATAAGAAGATGCCTAGGTCCATAGAGATGATGCCAATATGTCCATCCGCGCTCTCGAATGGGCTGAGTTGTGTTGTACCCGGGCTCAATGGCCATATCGGGCACAAGCCCCGAATCTTGCCAATTGGAGAGGTTTCGCTCGATATACTCAGATACAATATCCTCGCGACGTAGGTCATGAGAACTTGGAGATGAGAACCAGAACAACGGGTTCTTCTTGCCTTCCGACAAATCCTTCCCGGACATCCACTGGATAGCGTATAGCCGTTCTTGAAAAATATCATCTTTCCGCGGGCGGAAATCAGATTTTTCCCAGTGTCGTAGACGATTACGACTAACTCCATTTTCGTCTTTGTAATCACCTCGTATATCTTTGAGAGAGACGCCAAGACCATCTTCCAAAATCGGATGATGTAAGCGCCCGTTGCGAACGGTTCCGAGCGCCGCTTCCTTCATATCGCTGTCGTCAACCCCACTATGAACCTCCAGCTCATAACGGCGGTGCACGTGATCTGGGATCATACGGGCGACGACGTTCCGCTTTTTTGAAATCACCCAAGAGGGCGCCATTGGCACCATCCATCCTGTTTGGGGGCAGCGGGTTTCAAGGCAGTAGAGGAACACCTTGGCACGGTTCCCAGCCTCGTCATGCTCCACCCCCATGGCAGTTATCTCCGCGTCAATCGCAGCTACAATCCGCTCTTGCTCGGCCTTCATGCGCGCATGCTCATCCGGGGCAGCGCCAACGATGTTGAATGCGCCCCACGTGAGCATACAGGCGACCGGGTTCAGGTCTGAAGCGTAAACATCGCATCCCATGCGGGCCGCCTCAAACGGGATCGAACCAGAGCCCGAGAAGGTGTCAGCGAGCTTCGGGCGGCGACCGAAGCGCATAATTCCAAGTTGCTCGACAAGCTCCGAAACAGACGAGGCAGATGTATTTAGATGACTATTAACTTCTTTCCAAATCCCATTCAAAAGATTTTTCTCGAGAATTTCTTCGGGACGCCTTATCGCGTACTCTTTCTCAAGCCGAAAATCATAAGGTATCTCACTAAACATTGCAGATATATAATTTTGACGTTTCTCTAAATCTATATCATCTCTCCAAGAGCACGATCGTCCGCTGTCTTCGACGACATCCGTATACCTCTCAGGAAATAGATTCTTTAAGTCCCTTGCCGTCCCTGAGTATCTTTTACCAAAAGCTTCGTTGTTAATCCCCATCAACAGTTCAAATATTTCGACATCGCGTTCAATATTATCGGTTGCTGGAATAAGTGATGCCAACACACAGGCGCGAGTTAGAAAAAGAGGCTTTCTCCCCTTCCAATAGGAACCTAGGCCGGTAAGTGTCTGAGCCTGTTTTGCGTTCCGTTCTCGACGTGTCTCAGCCGATATCTTCGCTGTCGGCCAGGCCCGCTCGATCAGGGACGGCGCATCCCGCAAGCTGAATGGCACGATTTCGGTCTTCAAGGCAGTGGTCACGGCCATTGTCGGTCCTTACAATTTGCTAAATAGATCAGGGATTTTCTCTGGAGGTGTCGCAGGGCGCACGCGACGCGCTCCTAATGAAACCTCCTCACCTTCTCGAATTAGGGCATGCCGAATCGCGATACGCCACCCGATCTTGGGGCTGTCCCACTCACCCCCGTCTTTATCGATCTGCTGGAATAGCCACCAAAGCTCCTCCGGCCGATGAGAGGACCACCGGGTAAAGGCGATCGCCGCCTCGTCCGGGGTCGCGTTCTCTATCGCCCAAGCGAGCACGCAGAGCTCGCGCCCGAGAATCCGTTCGACTTGGTTATCCCTGGCGTTGAACCGGGACGTCTTTAGGCCTTTTCCTTTCAGGCGCCGGTTCAGGTGGGCCTTCACTCCCTCCGCAACCTGGCGCCAAGTGTCGCGCGGCATCGCGGCCCGACAGATCCGCTGCGCGGCGGTTCCGACCCCTGCCGCGCCGAAATCTTCCCAGACCTCGACTGGGTCTGTGCGACCGGCCGGTATCCGGACTAGGAACTGGTGCGGCAGTGGGTCATTCGGAACTCCGAACCCGTGAGTAATAACCTTTTCCGCCATCAGGCCTCCTGCTCCACGTCCTCGATCGGGATGTCGATCCCGACCTGAGTCGCGAAGTCCTTCAGGGCGTAGCCATCAGGGAAGTCCGCCTCACGAAACCGTAGCTGCACCTCCGCGTCCGCCTGCCCAAGCGCACCGCGCAGACCCTCGATTATCGTCTCGATGTCCGCACCCGACAGGGCGACGTCCCCGCCACTACGCACCCGGAGGCTCCGCTCTCCCTCGCCAACGGTGACGCTGACCCCGTGGAACCGGACGCTCTCTTTCCCTTTCGCGGCCCGGACAACTCTGAGAACCTCACTCTTGGAGGCAAACTGAAAGTCCCGTTTCGCCTTCGCGGGGCGCTCGTTGTTGATAGTTCGCTGCGCACCGACTGCGTCGAAAGCGAAGGTCCGCTGAGCCGATACGCTCCCCTTGATCGCGTAAACGTAGAGCGTGGTCTTCTGGCGCCCGTCGATCTCGATCGCCTCCCCATCGTAGACCGCCCCATCCTTCGGGTTGATGCCCGAAATGTTCCAACGCAGCTCGGCCTCGGGGCGCGCCGCGAGAGTCACCTGCCACATGCCGGCGTTATCGCGCCTCTCATGGGTGATCGTTATCGACCCCGCCCAGCGATAGGGTTCGCTCACTTCGCCCGATTCCGGATTGCGGGCCTGGAACCAGAGCTCGACTTCCGTGGTCCGGTAGGTCCGGTCCGTGATAGTCTCACCCGCGCCCAGCCCTTCCCGGGTCGGGGCGACTAGGACCTCGGGTGCTCGTCCGGCATTCGAGACAGCGAGCTCAAGCTCGCTCTCCCCGGTCGTGTCGTCCCCACCGATCCGGGTGACCCTGACCACGGGCTGGGGAGGTGGCGGGCTCTTGTCGACGTAGCCGTTCTCTTCGACCCAGCGGCCCTCCGCGAGGGCCGCTGCCTTGGTCTCCTCCATGCCCTTCGGGGGAAGCCATATCCAGCGGGGGTTCGACGCGGCGCGCTCCAGCACATCCGACCAGCGTGTGCGGGACTGGTTTTCCGGAAAGAGTTGATCTTCGCAACGTTGGATCAGCCCGTCCATTTTCTCCGGGTCAAGTTCGACGAGCTTCTTTGCCCCTCCCCCCGCGAGGGCCGCCTCAACAGCCTTTTCCCCTTGAATCACTCCCCGCTCCTGGAAGTGGCCGAGGTCGATCCGGGCGCTCTTCAGCTCCTTCGTCTGGGGGTACCAGACCGCGTTGAATAGGCTCTTAACGGTGGAGTTGAAGCCGATCTCCGTCGTCTCCTGCTCCGTCTCGATCTCCCGCTGGTGCCTTGGGGTATCCGCGACGATCGTCTTCACGGCAGCGATCGCGAGGAGGCGACGAACGCTGTCCTCCGCGCTGGCCATCTTCGACCCGTCACCGGTGACCACGCAGAACGCATTCTTGTAGACCACGTCCTCAAAGAACCGTGCCGCTGCAGCGGGCGGGGACTTCGCGTCGGGAGAGAGGACCAGACAGGTCCGCTTAGACGAAGTCAGGTTCACGTCATCAACCCGCGGCAGCACCACCAGCTCGGAGTAGGCGAGCTTGTTCACTGGACGGAAGATATCCGTGAGGCGGCGACGCATCTCTTCATCGACCCGGTCCTGAGGGATCTTCCCGACCTTGTCCTCGATCTGCTTGCGAACGTTGGCTATGTCCGAGAAATACCACCGGTCCCCGTCCCGGTTATGCAGGTACCAGCACCGGTCGCGGAGTTGATCGAACGCCTCGATGAACCGCGTGGGCTCTTGGCCGGGAGAGACCAAATACTCGACGACCGTGTCGCGCGGCAGGCCCCGGATCCCATCCGTATTGTCCGACAACGAAGAGATGAACAGGAGAGTCGCCACCTGCGACGCGACGCGATCGTGCCGGTCGCCGTCGATCCCCTGCGCATGGGCAGACCCGTCCGTGTCATAGACGTCGCTGGCGAGGGCGGACTCGAGCGACCGCTCAATCTCCTTCACCTGATCTCGGGTCTCCTGATCGGAGAAATCGAGGAACTGCGCTCCGATCAGGAACACCTCCTCTTGGTCCTTCCTACCCCAGACCCCGCGCATCAGATTCGCGGTGAACTGGATCAGGCCCCGAGTCTGGCGGAACTTCTCGTTCTCCTTGAAGAGGGAGAGAATGTCCTTGTAGCTCGGGTGGAACGGATAGGAGCCGACGATCTCGTCCGCCATTTGTTCTGCGGATTTCGCCAGTGCCCGGCCCCGGATCGCCTCCTGGTAGGTGGCGAGATAGGCCTGCGCCACCCGGTCCACCTCCGCCCCGTCCGGGTCCGGGAGCCGGGTAAAGAGGCGTTTGCGCAGGATATCGTAAATCTCGCCCGTGTTCAGGTCGACCGGTGTGATCGACTTCGCGCCGCGGCTCGTCTCCTTCTGAAGGTCAGCGAGCTGCCCGCCCAGGATCCGACGCGCTTCATCATAGGCGGCATCGAGAGAGGCGACTACGACCACGCAGCGCTTGAGCTTCATCGCGGCGGAGAAGAGGTTGGCGATTGAGTATTTCAGAAGGTCGAGCAGGGTCCCCTGACCGATCGTTTTGGTGTGCGCCATGGCGAGGTACGGGGGCAGTTCGTCGAGCATGATCAGGGTGGGCCGCTCCCCAATGAGCCGGATCCAATCCCCCTCGTTCATCTCCTTCGGCCCGTTCACCCAGTGGTCCCGGAACGCCTCCGCCTGGCCGAGCTGCTCGGCAATGTCTCCCCAAATGAAATTCTGAACGTCCCGCCCATTGACGGTGGCAATCACGGCAGGCTCGTCGCTCATTCCCGCCGTGACCGTGTCCGGGAGTTGGCCTTTCAACTCCGGGAACCGGGCCAGGAGGCCGAGGGCGATCATATTGTGGGTTTTACCTCCCCCCATGGCCTGACGAAGCTCAAAGACCGCCTGCTGACTCTGGCCGGACAGGCGCCGAAGTGCGCCACCCAGGAACTCGGACATCCCGCTAGTGACGTGGTTTCGCGCGTAGAAAGCGCGCGCGGTCGATAAATCCGCATCGCCAATCGACGAGAGGTGTTCCACTTGCTCCGACCGGCTCATAGAAAACACGTCTGGGCTGACGTCGCAGAGAGAGGTGACCAAAGGAATATTGTAACCCAAACTCATCTGCAGTTCCCCATAATCCGATATAGACATCTATTTGATCGTTGCGCTTGCCCAAGATCATTTAATAAATAATCGACACGAAGCATTACTTATTGATGTCACCCAAACCTAGATTGACTTCGTGCGAATTTAACAGGACAATTTGCTGATCCTGGGGCCGCCGAGCCGACGGGTCCGTGTCGAGCCCCAGGCGCTTTAGTGCGTAGTAGAGGAGCGCGCGCTTGACCTGGATCGTCGCCCTGCCCCGATCCATAGCATAATCGAGTTCGATCGCCTTTCGTTGGCCGACGCTCAGTTCAGGGTGAGGCGCGATGACGAGGTCAATATCACTGAGCCAATCATGATCGCGCGAAGCTGTCCCCTCGCTAGCCTTGCTCCCGCGCGTTTCACCGATGCGGGACAGGACGAAGTCCTTGAATTCACCGCTACGGACGCAGTGTGCTCGGGCGTGCCATCTGAACCCGTCAAAGACCAAGGCATGCGGCGCGATCCAGCGCCAGGACGGATCCGGTGAGGACATCGACTGATAGAGGACCTCGAGTGCTTCCTTGCGCTTGATCGCGGTCACGACCGCTCGGAGAATGGGCGCAGACACACCGCGGGCAGGTGTTGGCGCGCAAGCAAACCCCGGAACGCTGCCGATCCAGGCATCGTCAGGAGTAATGATCCCGTCAGCTATCGACCGGATCTGGGTGAGATACCGCTCGGCGTCAGGTTTATGGAAGATTGGCTTAAAGGAAGAGCTTCGCACATAGGTCCGTGCGCTTTTGTCGTAGACCATGTTGGTCTCGGCCAGACCCAGATATCTGTTGAGATCGGCTGACGCCTGATTGATCGAAACCCCGAATGTCTCGACGATGTCGCTTCGGTTTACGTGGCCTTCCCAGAACAACCGGAATTCGATGAATTCCAGCCTGCTCTCGACCCCCCTTCGTAATCCTGATTCGCCGTCCATGCCCCGTAGCCCCCACAAAAGCTGGAATGACCAGTTTCTGTATGGGCACACCTACTGGACGGATGTGATTAAGGCAATGCGAATCTAATCCGCCAACACGTCAACACGATCCGAGTGTGTGGAAGCAACTCACTCTGTAGACGCGAGAAAATTAAGGACGCGTTGCGTCGTCTTGCGCCTCGGCCGACGCCCTTCGCGAAGATCCTGAACAAACCGGGGATCCCCGACGGCCTGCCTACCAAACATGCTGGCTTTCGTACCGCTACGCGCCAAATAGCCCTCGATCTGGTCCAGGAGCTCCATCGCCTTCGACTCGCTTTCCGCTTGTGTTCTTGTTA
>VFQO010001257.1_pt1 | contig 20416 bp, 33 predicted proteins | sample 3512331 | NCBI WGS metagenome assembly VFQO01 (sample SAMN10412371, study PRJNA504923) | tailings metagenome | isolation source: Replicate 3 from Balatoc abandoned mine | place: Philippines: Itogon, Benguet | collected 2017-08-28 | reverse complement strand
GTTGAATCATGGGCGGAAGATTTTTAACATCGCTTGATATACACGAGGCCAAACGGTCCGAAGAGATTTGGAATTCAATGGTCAATCGTGGTGAAATTGATGCCGATACATATGTTCGAACATCATATGTTGTATGTGGGTGTGGTATTATAGGTTGTGGGCACATTACAGCGTGGCTAAAAACTAATCCAAATAACATCGATCTAAAGCAGCAACAGGTGGCATATGAAAAATGGTTAAAAGACAATCATACTAGACACTGTGCCCCTCTCGTATAATGGAATTACGCCTCACTTGTAATGAGGTTATGGCAGTTCGATTCTGTCGAGGGGCTCCACTAAATTTTCACGGCATATTCGGTCTCTAAATTAAAAATACATGACAAACACGCCACTTTGGTATATCTAATTTAAAAATTACCACATGAGCAATATCCTTTTCCTTGATTTTGATGGTCCACTATGGTCGGACAGAGTCACAGAGTTCCACCCGGATAATCTAGACCTCGATCATCCCCGGCGTGGTATTATTCACGACACCATGGTATTAAATGGGGATACATTCATTGCTCAGATTATGACGTATTGGAAAATGGATGATATTGCGGTTGGAATGCTTAATACGCTAGCCGAACTGTATACATTTAAGACCGTGGTATCGAGTTCATGGAGAGAAATTTGCAGCCGAGATACCATCGAATGTATCTTTAAGCAGAATAATCTAAATATAACACTACATAGTCATTGGGCTACTGATAGTCATCGTGATCCTTCAGGTGCTCGTGGTAATGTTACAGATAGATTGCTTCAGATTAAACGTTGGATTGATCAGTATGATGTAAGGAATTATGTCATTGTCGATGATCCAGAATCTGGCGGGGCTCTTAATGACCCCAGTATGGTGACTCAATATGGACTGAATCCAAATAATGTCATTATTGTTGATCCTTTTATTGGACTAGAGCTAAAACACTACTACAGGATGAGACAGATTTTGTCTATAGGAAACTGAAATGAAAGTATATATCGGACCATTTGTTGATTGGATTGGGCCATATCAAATTGCTGAAAAACTCTGTTTCTGGGCTAAAAAGGAAAAGGATGACTATGGTTTCCTTAGTACACCAGAGTGGGTGCATAATTTTGGTACATGGCTAGCCAATGATCGCCATGGCAATGATTCATGGCTAACTAAAGTCTGTAATTACATTTACTCCAAACAGAAGCGTACGATTAAAGTCAAGATTCATGACTATGATACATGGGATATGGATAGTACACTGGCCGTTATTATTCTTCCTCTATTGAAACAAATGAAGGAAAGAAAACACGGTTCCCCCTTTGTTGATGATGAGGATGTACCAGATGATTTAAAATCAACGGCGGCTGAACCCAAAGAAAAGGAATATGATGTTGACTCTAATTATCATAAACGTTGGGATTATGTTGTCGATGAGATGATCTGGGCCTTTGAACAATTACAACCAGATAATGATTGGGAAGAACAGTACAGAACTGGTGAGTTTGACATGCAGTTTGAGCCGTGTGAATTGGATGAGACCGGTAAAGCAAAACTATATACCATGATTAAAGGTCCTAAACATACATTTGAAGTAGATGATGCTGGGGTTAAAATTCACCATGATCGGATTGTACGTGGTACCAAATTGTTTGGTAAGTATTTCCAATCATTAAGTGATTGAACTCAATAGGAATTCGTTGAAGGTAGTTGATTTAAATTAAGACGCGAGAGTGACGCCTCGCCATCTCCACCATAAGCATAAATTTGGTTTATGTTTATGATGGGGATGAGAAAGTCTATTCGATTGATTTAATGATATTACTGGAGAATCGGCAACGCTAAAGCCGTAGGGTTGGGGTGACTCGACCGAAGAAGCAAAACAGCAAGTGCAAACGACGACTTGTTCCTTGAGGTTCGTCTAGCGGCTTAAGCCGACGGACACTAGACTCGGAGATGACCCCAGCCTGCTCGGCAACAGAAGTGGCTGGAATTTTTATGAGCGGTGGAAATTTATTCGGGTTCTGTGTTATAATAAAGGAAACCACTGGAGAAAATCATGGATATGGGACTGAAGTTTATCGCTCGCCGTGATTTTGAAATCAGGTCCTTTTATTATGACTGAGGTTCATCTTAGTCGGGAGTTCTACTCCAGTCAAGCTAGATTAATTGACTGGTGTAGAGTAAATATAGGACCCGGCGGATGGGAAGAATGCCCGACCCTATTATGCCCCGACAAACACCAATGGGTCTGGTCACTTGAATGCACATTCGGCTGCTCAGTCTTTAGGTTCGATGACGATGAGGATGCAAAGAGATTCAGAATAGCTTGGTGTTGATATTTGAAGGACCTTCGGGTCCTTTAATCTTTTGGTGAACACAGATTATAATGAAATTATGACTCAGCTGTATATTGATCTTAAGTATGCCAAAATCCTAGGCAGTAGGTTACCTAACTTCAAGACTAGGAAATCCGACTCCTGGGCATTTTCTCACACTTGTGAGACACCCAAGCCCGGGCGCACAGCTAAGACTCGTGGCTGTTTCTTTGTCTGGAAAAACTCACTCATCTTCAAATGTCATCACTGTGGTGCCAGTTCTTCCTTTGCTACATTCCTCAAGGAAACGGCACCAACACTACACGATGAATATAGACTAGAAATCTACCGTGACCGCGTTGATAGTGATGTACCCATTATTCCTAAACCCACATCTGCCCCAGTTATAACCAAAGAACCCCCCAGGGAAGATGATGTTTTGCGTGGACTATACTCACTCTCATCTCTAGCCACCGATCATCCGGCGGTTAAATATGCCACCCGAAGAGCTATACCTCGTGAACACTTTGATCGGATATACTTTTGTCGTAAAATATATGAGTATGCATCTAGATGGAAACCAGAACTGAATACCACCAATGATCATCCTAGATTAGTATTTCCCTATTATGATGCCAATGATAGGGTATATGCATTCACGGCTCGAGCATTCGGTAAAGAAGAACCTAAGTATCTGTTCATCAAGATCGATGAGAATATGTCTAGGATATATGGATTATGGAGAATCAACCCAAAGGAGAAGATAATAGCCCTGGAAGGTCAGATTGATAGTCTATGTCTAGATAATGCTATAGCGGTTGGTGGGGCAGATTATTCGGACCCAATTCTAAAACAATTACAATCCAATCTTATCATTGTCCCAGATAACGACTTTGTTCGGAATAGACAAGTATCTAATCAGATTGATAGGGCTATATCAATGGGGTATACCATCAGCCTAATGCCAGATGGGGTTAAATACAAAGACATCAATGATGCCGTTAAAATGGGTTATAATCCAGCGGAATTACGCGATGTTATACTAAAAAATGCTAAACGTGGTCTAGAGGCTAAATTAGAACTTATTCATAGAAGAAAAAGATGATCATTAATTTAAGTGAATTCCCTTGGCTTGGCGATCAATTTGACTTCATTCAAGTTGATTTAATGATAGATGAAGATAGTAGATTCATACCAATCATCACGTATCTAAAAGTTGATGATGAGAATAGCGGATTTGTACTGACTAATGGTCTATCATTTGATACACACAAAGCTGCAGCAATTCTCCTTGGGTCATTAATATCCAATGGCTTTTTCCCTATACCAGTATTAAACCATGCTGATCTGTTCAACTTAGATGGAGAGCAGATAGGATGTTTTGAATGGTCAGAACACGAAGTCCCAAAATCAAGCCTACATTTCAATGATTCAATTCACTAGGAGAACATATGGATTTAATGGAAAATATAGAAAACGATTCATTCCTTAGACAGTACATTACAGGGAAACCAGTGCCGATTAAATTGCCCAGTGATACTCCAGATTATATCATTCAGAGATTAACATCGGTGGTAGATAAACTTAACTTTGAGAATGAGTCAAAGATTGGTATTGATGTTAGATATAGTGTAGTCAGAGAAAACAAGAAGCCAACAAAAACAAAGGATGAATAATGGAGTTAAAACGGTTACCTATAACAAAAAGAGGCTCTGAACCATTTGTGGAATTTACTAATACACAATTACATATTATGTGGTTCCCAGATGAGATTAAGGTTGAGAAAGATATTCAGGATGTGATGGTTAATTTCACACCAGCAGAAAAACATGGTGTAATTACAGTCCTGAAGCTGTTTACATTATATGAAGATTTTGCCGGTGAGGAGTACTGGGGTGGTCGGTTCAAGAAAATGTTCAATGATGATATTGAAGCCGTGAGAATGGCATCAGCTTTTTCAATGATTGAGAACTGTGTTCATGGTCCGTTCTATAGGAAGATCAATGAGCTGCTGCATATTGATACCCCGGATTTTTATTTGTCCTATATTGATAACCCAACACTAAAGGGTAGAATGGACCATATCGGGGATATCGTTGACGATCCTGATGATCTAGTATCAATTGGTATGTTTTCATTGGTTGAGGGTGTGGCTTTATATGCCAATTTTTCATTCCTTAAACACTTCCAGAGCCAGGGCAAGAATAAGTTAATGAATCTGGTTCGTGGAATAAATTTTAGTTTGAGGGACGAAAATTGTTTACACCCCGATACTGAAGTTCTAACACAATCTGGCTGGGTTAAGATTAAAGATGTGAAAGTTGGGGACTCAATTTTGGCATATACACCAGACAGTGGAAAGATGGAGTATCAGAATACCCTTAAGACATTTACGACAAACAATAAAGAGTTCTATACCTTTAGCAGTGATAATTTACACCAGGTGGTTACCCCAGAACACCGTATGATTACTGATTCTGGCGTAGTATTTGCTAAAGATTCTACTGAAGATCATAATTATATCCTGAGTGGATATAAAATAGGCACAGATAGTAAACTGACCGATGAAGATAAGGTGATGCTAACTCAGTCTGCTATTGGCAAAAGAAATCTAGACTGGTTTTATACCAAACTCAATAGTGCATCTTCTGATTGGGCGCATCAGGCAAAAAATTATCTCATCTCTAACACATAAACTAATGGAGTATAAATAGCTCAGGAGGGCTATTTATATGTCAATTTATATCGTATACAAAACAACGAACTTGGTGAATGGTAAAATATATGTCGGTATTCATAAACAAAAAACTAAGGGGTTTGATGGCTATTTTGGTTCTGGGATTCTATTACAAGCAGCAATAGAAAAATACGGAATAGAAAACTTTGTCAGGGAAACTCTTCATGAATATGAAACATTAAATGAATGTAGGAAAAAGGAATATGAAATTGTAGATGTTGAATTCTGTAAAAGAAAGGATACCTATAATATATCTATAGGTGGGACTGGCGGCGATACATTAGCTGGATATGATGAGGATACAATAAAAAAGATGCGGGTGAAAGCTGGGAATAACATTAGTTCAGGCATTCAAAAGAAAATTGATAGTATGGGGGAGGAGGAAAGAGAAGCATTTATGAATATGCGACGTGAGAACATGTTAAAGGTGAGGATTCAGCCTAATAATAAAGGTAGAAAACATACCGGCAAACAACTGGAGAATATAATCGCGGCTTCACACGCTAGGGGTAAAATCTGGTGTAACAATGGATCAAAAAATAAGGCAGTATATTCGGATGAGCCTCTACCGGAGGGTTATGTTTATGGCAGAGTTATTGCCCCCGGTAAAGGATTTAAAGGGCATAATCCAGAAACACTATTATCAATATCAAAAGAAAGAACCGGAAAAATATACTGTAACAATGGGGTCACATCCATTTTAGTAAAAGATGAAAGTGAAATACCACCTGGCTACGTTAGAGGATTACGGAAACAGACTGGGCCAAGTTTAATATGGATCAATGACGGCGAAATAGAGAAAAAGCACCCGAAACATGATTCTATGCCAGAAGGTTGGCAACAAGGTAGAATGAAAAGGAAAAAGAATGAGTAATAGACAAGAAATGTTATCATTATTGGATGCAATTTCTTCCAATGAGACCACAAAGGTCAATATAACAAAAACGGTTTTGGAAGATGGGCAAGATTTTTACTGTATACAAGTACCAAGCGGTGCATTTCTGATCCGTAGTGATAACAAAATCTCAGTGACCGGAAATTGTCATGCGATGGCTGGGGCATTGGCATTTAAGTATAAATTGGACAAGTTAAAATCCACAATGAATAAAGATGAGTTTGATTTATACTATAAACAAGTAGAGGAAAAGATCCGCGAGGGTGCTAGACACTTATACCAACATGAGGTTGAGATTATTCGTATGATTTTTGAACACGGCAGGATCGAGGGTATCACCGAATCACAGATGATTAAGTTTGTTCAATCCAGAGTCAATCTATGCCTGAAGGAACTCGGATTTGAAAAAGAGTATGAAGTCACAAGTAATCCAATCGCAGAATGGTTTTACAAATCATTGAGTGATTTTAGTTTTAATGATTTTTTTAGTTCTATCGGGAACGAGTATCAGCGTGACTGGGATGAATCCAATTTTGTCTGGAAGGCGGCGGCATGAGTAATCTATATGAGAAAATTTCACAGCGGAGAAAAGCTGAACAAGAACAGGGACTAGTGCCAGAATGGTACTCCACCGCGGCTGCCCAGCTGTTCTATCAAAAGTATGAGTATGAGACAAACGGTAGATCGGTCCGTGGTCAGTTTGAGCGGATAGCAAAGACCGCGGCTCAACACCTCAAGGGCACAAAGTGGGAGAATATTGCTGAGCAAAAATTCTTTGACCTGTTCTGGAAAGGTTGGGTTAGCCCATCTACCCCAGTGCTGGCGAATATGGGTACCAATCGTGGACTTCCGGTAAGTTGTTCAGGAAATTATACACCAGACTCAATTCATGGTTTCTATAGTAGTCGGCATGAGACCGCCATGCTGACTAAGAATGGATTTGGCACAAGTTCTTACCTTGGGGATATTCGTCCCCGAGGTTCGGCTATCTCCGTTGGTGGTACAGCATCTGGTGTTGTTCCTGTGTTCAAGGGATTCGTGCAGGATATGCGTGATGTGGCCCAGGGCACCGCTCGCCGTGGGGCCTGGGCTGGATACATTGAGATTGATCATGGGGATGTTGATGAGCTGATTGACCACATTACAGCCGAGCCAGATGATGCTAATATCGGTTTTATCATTAAGGATGAGTTTATTGATCGGCTGAAATCCGGGGATGTGGAGGCACTTCGTCGGTACCAGAAGGTTATGAAGTTCAAGATGGTCACCGGTAAAGGTTATTTTTTGTTCATTGACAAGGTGAATGCAAAACGCCCTGAGTCATATATCAGGAATGATCTGAAGGTCAAGGCAAGCAATCTTTGTCTAACTGGTGATACTTTGGTTGATATAGAAACAACTGATGGTAAACGTTTGAAAATTAGGTTAGACATTTTGGTATCTGCTTTTAATAATGGTGCTTCTTTCAAGGTGTTGTCGTATAATACTAGCACAAAAGAAAATGAGTATAAGCCAATTACGGCTGCAGCGTTGACAGCCAAAAATGCTAAACTTATGTGCATTACTGACTCAGCTACAGGAAAAAGCATTAAGTGTACTCCAGATCATAAAGTCTACACTCAAAATCGTGGGTATGTAGAAGCAAAAAACCTTAAGCAAGAAGATGTTCTAGTCATTAATTGAAACCATAGGAAATAACAGATGCTTACAATAGAATATATCGATGACACAGAAGATGTCTATGATATCACAGTAGAAGATAACCATAACTTTTTTGCCAATGATACATTGGTACATAATTGTAATGAAATAATGCTCCATAGTGACCCAGATCATACTTTCACCTGTGTTCTATCCTCTATGGTCTTAGCTAAGTGGGATGAATGGTGTGAGACCGACGCTGTATATTGGGCCACAATTTTCCTCGATTGTGTAGCATCAGAATTCATTGAGCGCGCTAGACATGTCCCTGGGCTAGAAAAGGCTGTTCGGTTCACGGAAAAAGGTCGGGCACTGGGTCTGGGTCAGATGGGGTTGCATACTTTATTCCAGCAGAAGATGTTGCCCTTCGAGGGATTTACTGCTCATATGTTGAGCCAAGAGGTTGCTGCGCATATCTGGGAAGAATCTGAACGTGCGTCTAGAAATATGGCTGTAGAACTAGGTGAACCAGAATGGTGTAAAGGACTTGGTCTTAGAAACACACATCGGATTGCCGTCGCACCCACAAAATCATGTGTTTCTGCTAAAACTAAGATCAGACTTGCATCGGGCGAAGCAGTTTCCGTTGAAGAAATTTTGAATAAGAACGGTATTACTGTGTAAAATATCACACCAATCGTTTTCTGAAGACTGGGCGGGCTATAGAAATATGAAACCGGCTGAATCGATAAAAAAAGATGTAGAGAAACGTGAGTTAGCTATTCAAGCTGGATATAGATTTTGTGAAATATTGGATTTTGAAGTAAAAACTAAAACCAAACTATTGGAAAAACTTAAACGAATAAAGGAAGATTTTTATGCAAACAGTTCAGTCTAAAACATGGTATGATATTGATCCAATAGAGGTTATCACTCCGAATGGAACCAGAACCGTGAGTAAACTTTATTGTAATGGTGTAGAGCCGACATTGAATATGGTATTCAAGTCACCTAGCGGACAAGAATACATTGTTGAATGTACGTTGGACCATGCATTTATGACCGCCGAAGGAGAATGGATACCGGCAGAATGCATTGAACCGCATCATGTATTTCATGGTGGTTACAAACTATCATATTATGAACTAAATGAAAAACCATCTATGACATTCGATATTAGTGTTCCTGAAGAAAACTGTTATATTCTGGATTGCGGCATCGTTTCTCACAATACAGGTCTATTGATGGGAGGTATCTCAGAGGGCATTAACCCAGACCCAGCAATGACATTTACCCAATTGACATCAGCTGGTGAGGTTGATCGGATTAACCCTAGTCTATTGAAATTAATGAAAAGCAAGGGCGTCTATAATAAGAGAAACATTGCGGAAATCTCAGACAAGAAGGGTTCGGTTCAGCATGTGGATTGGCTGACTGATGAGGAAAAAGAGGTTTTCAAGACGGCCTTTGAGATTAACCAGAAGTCAATTATTCGATTGGCATCGGCTAGAGGTCGATATATTGACCAATGGCAATCACTCAATCTATTCTTTGCCGCAGATGAGGATCCTCGGTGGATATCAGAGGTCCATCAGGAAGCATTCGAGGACCCTAATATCCTTGGACTCTATTATGTCTATTCGATGGCATTAGCTCAGGGTTCTAAGGACGACAGTATTAACCGAACGGAATGTGTAGCCTGTAGTTAATCCAGTTAAATAGCTCTTTAATCTAATGAGGAGCTATTATGCAAAGAGTTTCATTCCAATGCGAGGTATGCGATGCGCATGGCACAATTCGGTTACCAGATGACTGTGATGGCATGCGTGTTGAATTGTGCCCATGTTGCGGGGCCCCGCTGGACCTAGAAGAGGATGACGATGAGTGAGCCGACTCCATGGTTAACTCATGATAATTCTGAATTGATAGAAATACCACCTAAGGTTATTGGGTTTGTCTATATGATAACCCGTAAGTCTGATGGTAAATTCTATGTCGGAAAAAAGAAAGCATCATTCAAGCGGTACAAGCAAGTTAAGGGCAAGAGGAAACGTGCAGATGTAGAATCCGACTGGCGCTCATATTATGGGTCGAATACTGACCTGCAGAATGACGTCAAGACACTGGGTCATGATCAGTTTGAGCGGAGGATATTGCACTTGTGTTATAGTCTGAGTGAGTGTAGTTATAGAGAGACCGAGGAGATTTTTACTCGCCGTTGCCTGCTCAGAGAGGACTGCTATAATTCCTGGGTCTCAGTCAGGGTGACAAAAAAACATGTCCTGGGTAAGTTTTAATTCCAGTCCTGTGTTATAATAGAACCATGGACAAGGAAATATCATGATTTATTTGGCAGGTTTTGCCCTCTGGGCCCTGTGTCTGGTCGCGGTTCTGCCGCTCATGACACTGCGTATCTTTGGTATCTATAGGTTAAGCTACTGGATCATTTTTGCTCCAGTGTATATTCCTATCATTGTGATCAGTATTTTTGTCATGCCTTTCATTGGTCTAATGTTAATCCTCGGTGGAATCTAAATGGACAAACAATTGATAAGCGAGCTCAGCTCACATATCGGGAGAACGATCGATATAGTGATGTTGCGACCACATTAGTCAGTATCATACGGGAAATTCACCTGGACTATCTGTTGATACGCAACGTGAACTGCTTGAAATTATTCTACACGAGAAGGAGAAGGTATTATGAACTTGCAAATTGGTGATCGGATTCGCTGGAATACCCGGTCTGGACCTAAGATTGGTGTTGTTAAGTCCACCGATTTTGGGCTTAACAATCGTGGACAATATGTTCAATGGGTTAATGTCATGACAGGAAAGAACACTGTGAAAATGACAGATCGAAATCTTAAAATGATGGGCATGACACAAGAATGAGAATTTTGCTATTGCCATTCCATTTTAAGGTATATTTTGCCGAAAATACAAGGGTATCCGGTATTGATGAGTGTATGCTTAAACAGTATCGGGTACTAAGTAAGACAAATGAAGTTAAGGTCTTCCTAGGGTATTCAAATATCCAGAATCCGGACTTTGTGGTATTCTCCAGGGAGAAAGAAAACACAGTTCAGAGATTAAAGGAAGATAAGCAGAATCTGTTTAAACTCCTTGGTAAGACCATAAAGGAATTTAAGCCAGATGTGATTTTGTCCAACTATGGTTTTAATAATAACCTCTATACATACTTGAATTCGTTCGGTGTTCCAATTCTCTATCAGAATCATGCCCTCCCGGGGCAGCCGGCTGATGTTTTCACTGCGGATAAATTAGAGAAGTTTTTATCATATGGGCATTCTCTAGGGTGTGTTAGCGAGTTCCATAAGTCCAAGTTCATAGATTATTATTCCAGAAAAAGAACAACATGGACTAATCAGCCGAATATCGGTGTTGATGTCGTTGTTCCTTCATCCTTTGCTATGCAGAGAGATATTCTTCCCGCAATTCCAAAGACAGTTCGTCATATCTCCGCCTGTAATGAAGAAAAGGGCACATTCATTATCCACGGTATGTCTGTAGATACTGATCTAGTTGCTGAGATTTTTACAACAACAAAACATGTTGGTGGTGATACTGAATTAGAATACCTTAATCAGAATCTACTGAAATACCAGGGTAAAGACAACCTCCTAATCAACTATGATATCCCCCACTCGGAAATTATGGAGAGGATCCGAGATTCTGCGGCATTCTTTGTCGGTAAGGCTCAGTCTGATACATTTACTATAACATCAATTGAAGCCCTACAATGTGGAATTCCACTTATGATCTATGGGAACAAGGAAGTTCACCCGGCAAATAACTTTGTTGAACCCCAATTTAGACGGTACATCCGCTACTTCAAGAACCGTATGGAATTCTATGAGATTGTACAATCATATTCTAGAATGACACTTGATGAGAGACGGGCACTAGCCGACTCCTGTTTGAGAAAAATGGGTGAGGATAGTTTTGGTATAGCATATACGGATGCTCTGCATAAGACGATTGAAAAATATGGGAACCGAGAAAAAAATCCTATGGATGAGATTTTCGGTTTTTAAATCGTGTCTTGTGTTACAATAGAATCATCGCAACAAGGAGTTTTCCATGAGTGGTAAAGCTAAATCAGTTCACTTGATCGTGGCGGATTTAAAAACACACAAGACGATGCTTCGGCGGGTTTTCATGAACGCATCAGAGTACAATGAATTCATCAAGGATCCGAAATTTCAAGAGAAATATCCTAAGGATCAATACTACTATGTCAAGGAAGTATATTGATGAAGCATCTTTTCATTGATATGGATGGGGTACTGTCGGACTTTGATTCCAAGTGGGTCGATGTTTTTAATGAACATCCTAGTGAAAGTTTCAACTCAGAAAAATGGAAACGGTTTTGTGAGGGTAGGAATTTTCTCACACTTGACCTATACCCTGGTGCAAGTCAACTAATTGCGTACCTTAATGAGCTAAAGAAATTTCCCGACATTTCAATCAATATCCTTAGTTCCACTGGCGGGTATGAATTCCATGATTTAGTTCAAGATCAAAAACTATACTGGTTGAAATCACATAGGATTGACATGAATCCGATTTTTGTTCCAGGTAAGAAATTTAAACGGTATCACGCCAAAGTCAATTCGCTATTGGTCGATGATCACGCTGAAAATTGTGCCGAGTTTGTTCAGCACGGCGGAGTTTCTCACCTATATACAGAGCCGGGACAAGCAATCATATTCATAGATGAATTTTTGAAAGGAAACTATGCAACAACCGCGATGGCCGATTTATGTAATCAGCAAAGGCCGATGGGAAAATAGACTTACATCAAAAACCCTAGAGTACATGGGAGTTAACTATAGGATCGTGGTCGAACCGCAGGAGTATGATAAGTATGCTGCGGTTATTGATCCGAAGAAGATTCTGGTTTTACCCTTTAGTAATCTGGGACTAGGTAGTATTCCGGTCCGAAATTGGGTCTGGGAACATTCAATAAATGAAGGTCATGAACGTCATTGGGTCCTAGACGACAACATCAATCACATTTTTCGTCTACACGATAATACAAAACTCCGAGTAAAATCCGCAGTTCCATTTAGAGTATGTGAAGACTATACCGATAGGTTTACTAATGTAGCCATGTCTGGACTAAACTACCAATTTTTTCTTCCAGTGTATGTAGAGCGACCTGTTGCGTATTATAATACCAGAGTCTATTCTTGTATTTTAATCAAGAATGATCTTAAACATCGATGGCGTGTGCTAGAATGGGAAGGTAAACCTGCACCGTTTAATGAGGATACTGATCTGTCCTTGCAAGTTCTAAAGGACGGGTACTGTACTATTCTCCTAAATCAATTTGCCATCGGTAAAGCCGCCACACTTACAACTAAGGGTGGTAATACTGGAGAGGTGTACAAGAAAGGAAGTGCAGAGTTTGATAATCGGTACGCATTCACAGCATCTCTACATAAAGCACATCCAGATGTTGTTACTATGTCAAAGAAACATGGGCGACACCATCACCATGTTAACTATGATAGGTTTATCATTAATAATAAATTACAACTGAAACCAGGCATCACTTGGCCAGAAGAATATCCAACAAAACTGAAACTCGTCAGGCTGCATGACCCAGATAATCCAACCGGACCGTACACCGATGCAAGTCTAGATGATGTTAGAATGGAGTTAGAATGATGCTATTTGAAGAAGAAGAGGACCGGACAGGTCATATTGGTTTCCCACCGTTCATCCAAAGAAACACTGAGGCCCCATACATTGTGGATGTTAATTTATTGACTACCAGTGATATAATCAAGTTCAATGAGTTGCTGGATCTGAATGTACCATTGAGTCTGAACAAGTGTGCAATAAACTCAAAGTGGTACCCAGAACTAGAGCGCGGAGAACGTGGGTCAAGTCTTAGGTATATGTGGTGCGAGGTCGATGATGTTATTTGAAGATAAAGAAAAACCAGAAGTTGTTATCCCTAGGATGAGAATCGGTGACGGCATGTTTGTTCGTGTTAGGTTTAGGAATAGGGAAGACCTATGTAAATTTGCAGATATTCTTGATCAACCGCATCTAAAGACAATGAAGAAAAATACCGTTGAGAATATTGTCTGGCACGCGGACCCAGAAAAACGACGGACACTGGATTCACTATTTGGAGAATGATTTGAGAAAAGCCATTGTTACTGGTGGTGCAGGATTCCTGGGTTCGCATCTATGTGATTCATTGCTACGCGATGGATATCATGTCCATGCTCTGGATAATCTTCAGACGGGCTCATTGAAGAATATTGAACATCTAATGGTGAACAAGAAATTCAAATTCACAGTACATGATGTCAAAAATACAATGATCAGGTTCAAAGCCGATGAGTATTGGAACCTAGCGTGTGCTGCTAGCCCACCAAAATATCAGCTAGACCCAGTTGACACTATGTTGACAAACATACTAGGGATGAAAAATGTCCTAGAATCTGCATATTATAATGGTGGAAAGGTGTTTCAAGCCTCAACCTCGGAAATCTATGGTGACCCTACTGTCACCCCCCAGAGTGAGGCTTACCGCGGTAATGTTAACCCGATTGGTATTCGTGCCTGCTATGATGAGGGTAAACGTGCAGCCGAGGCACTCTGTATGGACTGGAATAGAATGTACGGTACCGATGTGAGGATTGCAAGAATCTTCAACACATATGGACCGAGATTGAATCCAAAAGACGGGCGTGTTGTCTCCAACTTTGTTTGTCAGGCTTTACGTGATGAGACAATAACAGTCTATGGTGATGGTAAACAGACCCGATCATTCTGTTATGTCTCTGATCTTATTGGTGGGTTCCGTAAGTTAATGGATTCTGATGTAGCAACACCGGTGAATCTAGGCAACCCAAATGAATTCACTATCCTAGAACTGATTGATATTCTTTCGATTATTATGGAGAAAAGGTTGAAACTTGAGTTTTTACCACTACCACAGGATGACCCCATGCAAAGATGCCCTGATATTACTCTAGCCAGAACCGAGTTAAATTGGGAACCGAAGATTCAACTCAATCTTGGATTAGAATATACAATTGATCACTTTAGAGAGAATATTTGATGTCAGCGTTGTCCAAAATCATTGATCAACTACGATCAACCGCATCTTCACTGGAGAAACAGCGGATTCTGAATTCAAACAAGGATTCGGAATTACTTAAGCAATTGTTCTGGATGACAGAGAATCCGGCACTAAACTATTTTGTTCGGCTTGAGTCTATCAGAACAAATGGCACTCAAGAGCTGACTCTGGATATTCTAGAGGACATCAAGACTAAAATCCTTGGTCGACTACTGACTGGCAATGCGAGCCGGGAATACTTCACAGGGCTCCTACAGTCACTATGCCAAGAAGATGCTGATATTCTGGTCTGTATGGTTAACCGCGACCTAGACTGCAAGGTGGGTACTGCTCTTGTTAATAAAACTTGGCCAAATCTTATTGTTGGTATGCCGTGTATGTTGGCATCCAAGATGGATGAGAAGATCGCGGCTTCACTAGATTATAGCAAAGGTCTAATCTGTCAGAAGAAATATGACGGCGGAAGAGCTATGGCTATGGTCGACAACGTGAATGGGGTCACATTTCTTAGCCGGAACGGCAAGCCATTGGAGTTACATGGGACGTTTGACGAGTTGCTATCAAAGTACCGCGGGTATGTTTTTGATGGTGAGTTGTTGGTTAAAACCAAGAACGGCACTGTTGAGAATCGGCAAACTGGGAACGGTATCTATACTCGTGCGGTGCGTGGAACAATATCACAAGAGGATGCAGATAAGTTCATGTACGTAGTCTGGGATATTGTTCCCATTGAGAAGTTCTTTGCCGGATATGATGCTACACCATATCGGGAGCGGTTACAACATCTAATTATAATTACAAATGAAATTAGTTCAGGTCGTATTGAATTGGCTGATGGTATACATACCACGTCTAAAGAGAAAATTGATTCGTTTTATGACGAGATGATTCAACTGGGGGAAGAAGGTGCAATCTTAAAACATCCGGATTCACCATGGGAGGATCGTAGGTCAAAACATATGATCAAATTGAAAAATGAGTCGGATATTGATGCCGAGGTCATTGGTTCTATGCCGCACTCTAAGCAGCCCGGTTGGATTGGTTCTTTGGTGTGTAGGACACGTGATGGTAAGGTTGAGTTCAATGTTGGTAGTGGTCTGACCGATGATCTTCGGCAGAAAGACCCAGAGTATTTTCTGGGCAAAATCGTGGAGTGTAAGTACAATGCAATAATCAAATCCAAGGGTAGTGATATAATGTCGTTGTTCCTACCGATTTTTAAACAGATCAGATGGGACAAAACTGAGGCTAACAGTCTAGAGGAACTGAAATGATTGATGTGAAGGAATTCGCCAGACTACTTGGTGAGTCAGTATATGATATTGAATTCACCAAGGCTGACGGTACTGTCAGGAAAATGTGTGCTACCCGAATGAGTGATCATATACCATCGGAAAAGGCACCAAAAAAGTCAACTGAAATTAAGGATGGTCAGACATACGTACATGTGTTTGATCTAGATATTCTTGAATTCCGCAGCGTAACTGTTGCAAACTTAATCAAAATGGAGCAATCATGCATCTTGAGCACTTGAGCGAAGAAGGTAAAAAGGCACTACGGAGTTTCTGTGGGGAACTGAGTGCTAGTATGACCCGAGTTGAGGGTGAACGTGATTTTCAACGCGAGGCTATCAAGACCTTCGCGGAAGAACACGAGGTGGACAAGAAAATCCTTCGGCAGATTGCACGAATCTATCATCGTCAGAATTTCCATGCTGTATCAACTGAGCATCATGTTCTGAAATCGTGTTACGAGCAGATCTTTGGAGAACAACTATGACGGATTTTGTACAACAGGTATGTGAGTTCAATCGGATTGCCGGGACAAAAAACGAGTTCGATGAGCGGAAAGCAGCACTCTATATTGGTCTGTGTCTAGAGGAACTAGCTGAAGTCATTGAGTCACTGAATGATCGGAAGGCATTTCGTATCATGACGGATTCCCTTAATCTATGGTCTAAGCGGTTCAAGGAAGGCGACTTTGATGCTGATGTGGCTAAGATGGATCGTGTAGAATGTCTTGATGGGTTTATTGATCTAGCCGTGGTTTCTCTGGGTGGGGCATACGCCATTGGTGCGGATGTTCAGGGTGCAGCCAACGAGGTCGGTCAGAGCAACCTTAGTAAATATGACTTGAAACCAGATGGGACTCTTGCCGTTATCCGAGATGAGAACGGCAAGGTTAAGAAGGGCCCGAACTACAAACCACCAGAACTGGAGAAATTCCTATGATGCTACTACTTTTGAACCCGATGTTCCTATTTGGACTATTTCTATCATTCTTCGGTCTAGTCTAGAAAATTTTAATCGGACATCCTGATTTTATTCTGGTCCTGTGTTATAATGGAACCATAGAAACATGGAGTTGAAATGACAGAGACCAAGATTCGAGCCAAGACCAGCCGGATGCTCAAGCATCATGGCGAACCTACCATCAATCCGATGGACTATACTACTTCACTGATACGAGCCCTGAACTGGTATAACGTCGAGGTTGATGGTAAAGCAAAACGAACATGGACACTAAACGAATTCAAGAAGGAACGCGGGCTCCTGGACTCAGTTCATGATCGTGAGTTTCGCCAGATTGGGACCCTGATTCGGATTCGAGCAAATGGTAATACACTAGCCGAGTCCGAGGAAAAGTTCATTCAGTCCGAACTGAACCGAATTCTGGAATTGGCCAAGTCCAATACGGCTAAGGCTGCAGTCAAGAGGGATGAGGATACCTCGCCGGTTGTCCGTATTACAGCCGAAGATCGAAACAAGGAATCTGCTACACAACTGATGGCAGAATTCAATTCAATGATTGATGATTATACCATTGACCGTAATAACACCCCAAATCTCCTGGCGCTGAAGAAACTGCGTGCCAATGCAGCCGTGGCAAAACTTGTTGTACCCCGGCTAGAAAAGATGATTCTAGAACTGACATTAGCTCTATCTGGTACAGATGAGCAGCTGAACGAAGGCTATTCCATTTTCAAGAAACCCGAGCTAAAAAAGGTTTTGGCTACATATGAGCAGTTTGTTCAGGAGCTAGGACAGAATCAGAAGGTCTCTCAGCCTCGAGTCAAAGCCAAGAAAGAAGTTCCTCCAGCCAAGATCGTGGCTAGTGTCAAGTACAAGCCAGATAGCCCTGAACTTGGGTTAAAATCAATTCCCCCGGTTCGTATGCTAGGCACAATCGAGGTCTGGTGTTATAATACCAAGTACAAGCGGTTACAGAAATATGTGGCAGTACAGGGTGAGACAATCTCTGTTCGTGGTACTACTCTACTGAACTTTGATCCAACTAAATCCACTCAACTCGGTATTCGGAAACCAGAGGCACTCAAGGAACTGAACGGCAAAGGTCGGATCAGTCACGATCAGTATCTTAAAACCCTAAAGACAGTTCACGGTACACCCACTGGGCGTCTAAACGAGGACACTATTATTCTAGCGGCATTCACAAAATGATATTGATTGACTATACACAGGTGGTTGTAGCAGCAGCCCTGGTTTTTGGCGATGACTTCAACAAGAACAAGGATACCGAGAAAGCTGTTAATATCCTTCGACACTCCGTTCTGACTACACTGCTGGGGTTCAAAGAGAAGTTCAGCCCGACCTATGGGGAACTGGTTATCTGTGCCGATGGCTCAAAGAACTGGCGCAAAGATTATTTTCCCTACTACAAACAACATCGGAAGAAAGATAGGGAAGAATCAAAGACTGATTGGAAACTGATCTTTGGGTTTGCATATGAGTTTCTGACCGATCTACGGACCGTGTTTCCATTTAGGGTTATTCGGCATGATCGAGCAGAGGGTGATGATGTTATAGCTGTACTGACGAAGTATATTGCTGAGTGCGAGAAGGTCACCTCTGGTCTGATTGAAGAATCTCCAAAAACATTGATTGTCTCTAGTGATGGAGACTATAAACAACTTCATGTGATCAAGAATGTCAGACAGTGGAATCCGATCATGAAAAAGTTTGTCGAGAAACCACCGAAGAATTTTCTGTTCGAGAAATGTATCCGTGGTGATAGTGGGGACGGGGTACCATCAATTCTCAGCCCAGACACATGGTTCGTCAACGGAGAAGGTCGAGCCAAACCGATCACGGCTAAACTAATTCAACGATTGGAATCTGGTCAGTTTACCGAAGAGGAAGCCAGAAACTTTCAACGAAACAAGACATTGGTAGACTTCGAGTGTATTCCCAAGGATATACAGGAAGAAATCATTGCTGATTATAAACAATGTCAACCGATCCGTGATCTAAATCTAGTTATGCAGTATCTGATGCATCATCGCATGAGGTTACTTTTGAATGATATCCATAAGTTTAAGGTCTAAATGAGCAGTATTAAAGAAATCCTCGATGCAGCAAATAAGAACATCGAATCAATCAAACAACATTCTGGGAACAAGTATCTACGGAATCTAATGGAGGCCGCATACTATCCAGATCGGAGATTTAATCTCCCATCGGGTGTTCCACCGTATAATATCAATAGTTTACATGAGTCCCAGACGGCAGGACAGTTCTGGCAGATTGCACGCAAGGTCGATGCTTTCTATAGGGAAGATATTAAATCACTTTTGCGTGAGCGAGCCTTCATTGGTGCTCTGGAAAGTGTCAGCAAGGCTGAAGCCGAGATTCTTGTGGCAATCAAGGAACAGAAGCTGAATGAACTATACCCTAACTTGACATTTGGTGCACTGCGCTCCGTGGGGTATTTTGTCTCATGAAGAAAAAACATATCCGAATGTACATGGAAATAGCCGAGGTCATGGCTAAACAATCCTATGCCGAACGTTTGAAGGTTGGTGCCATTGCAGTTCGTGATCATAGGATTTTAGGTGCATCGTATAATGGTACTCCACCAGGTATGTCTAATGTCTGTGAAGAACTGTATGAGGATATTGAGCATGTACCGACAGATGATGGTGATATATACCTCAAGACCGTGAAGCAACGTACTAATGCCAATGTTATTCACGCGGAAATGAATACTGTGTTGAAACTTGCTAGGGACGGAGAATCTGGCAAGGGTGCGGATTTTTTCATTACACATAGCCCGTGCTTTGAATGTTCCAAGGCTCTACTGACCATTGGTATCAAGAAGGTCTACTATAGGTCACAATATCGGAGTACTGTTGGGATTGATCTGTTGACCCAGAATGGAGTTGAAGTTGAACAAGTGTCTTAGTCTCAATCGGTTGAATACGATTGATTCGGGTAGGTGGTTTAGGATCGCCAAGCAGATTGATATAATGTGGGGCACGCCTGAACTTCATGATCACCTTAAGGGCCTCATTATCGGGGCTAGGGAAGATCGTGGAACCCTGGCACGCGGCTTCCCAAAACATGTTCTGATGCTCCTCTGTGAAATTCAGGCTGAGCATCTACGACAGTATGAGCCACCGGAAAATATCTGGGATCATGAACGATACGAGTGAAAATTTATTCGGGTTCCGTGTTATAATAGAACCATCGCAACAAGGTTATACTAGGAAACCAGAATGACTACTATTGAAATCGTTCTCATCGCCACATTCGCCAGTGTTTTTATCTGTGGCGTTGTAGTTGGACTGATACTCAAGTCCAACAAAGCCTAAAAGGACCATATAATGAGTCTTGATGTGAAACTTGTCGATGAAAATGGCGATTATCTCTATGAGGATA
>VFQO010001256.1_pt1 | contig 20418 bp, 17 predicted proteins | sample 3512331 | NCBI WGS metagenome assembly VFQO01 (sample SAMN10412371, study PRJNA504923) | tailings metagenome | isolation source: Replicate 3 from Balatoc abandoned mine | place: Philippines: Itogon, Benguet | collected 2017-08-28 | reverse complement strand
GCCAGCACGGAGATCTCGTGTCCGCCTACAGGGACATCCCGGTGTCCCTTGACAACGGTATGAACCGACGGGGTTCGGAAGCGCGTGCAGCTTGATACACGATCTGCTCCTGCGAGTCGCCAGCACGGAGGGAGTCGTCGAGTGCCATATGGCCGCACCTGTCCTCATGAGCACAATGTCGTAGGCCAGGTGCTTGCCGAACGAAGCGAACGCGCCGACCGACGTCCAGTAATCGGTCTCGATCTACCCATCTCGACCACTGCTCGAGGACGATTTCCGGGTCGGTCAGCCCCGGCTTTGCCGCAACCGTCGGGCACCAGACTCTTGGTCACCCCAACACCGGTTGGAGAGACGTGCCGATAACTCCGCTCCGACCGCACGAGCCCGGCCGGAAGTCGCGAAGAGGTATCCCACTCGTCCAAAGTGGAGACCTAGGACACAAGGCCCCTTCTGATCAGGGCTTTCTCACCGAGAGAGCGGTGGCCGCAACTCCCTGTGTACCCTGTGTGTCCCGGTGAGGACCTACCGGGGGCACAAGATGCCGCTCATCGAAGGACGGCAAGCACCAATAAAGCCCGGCCGAAACGACTTCTGATCAGGGAAATTCGAGCGGAGACGGAGGGATTTGAACCCTCGGTCCCCTTGCGGGGACTCCACCTTAGCAGGGTGGTGCACTAGGCCGAACTATGCGACGTCTCCAAGTACTCCGACAGCATAGCCGCAGTCACGTTGCGGTTCAGTACGCGTTGGAGACCGAGCAGGTGTAATCGGCCGCGGTCTGACCGCGAATCTGGGATGACACGACCGGCAGCCCGGAGTTGTCCACGGGCACGGGCGGCGCTTCCGTCGAGACCGGGTCTGGGTTCGTCAGGTCGCGGGGCTTCTTGACGGGGGCGGGCGGCGGAGCATCCGTTCCCACCGAGCCGCTGCCGTCGCCCGCCGCTGCCAGCGCGAACGGCTGGTCCGCGGCGATCAAGGCCATCAGCTCGTCGCCGAGGACGGTGTTGGGTCGTACCTTGCCCGCGTAGATGCCCTCACCACCGGTGTTGCCGGGGTACTGCACGAACGTCACGCGCTCGAGCGGGATGTCCTTGAGCGCGAGCGCGATCGACACCATGGTTCCCGGGTCGGCGAGGCTCGACGACAGCTTCATGTTGCTCAGTGCCGCGTTTGCCAGGTTGTAGAGCGTGCCGACGTCGCCGAGGGTGCCGTCGGCCTGCAGCTTGCGCACCAACGACGACAGGAACACCTGCTGCGAGCTGATGCGAGTCAGGTCGCTGCCGTCGCCGACGCCGTAGCGGGTGCGCAGGAAGGCAAGCGCCTGCCCCCCCTGCAGCGTGCTGGTACCCGCCGGGATGTCGAGGCCGGTGTACGGGTCGAAGATGGCGCTATCGACGCAGACGTCGACGCCCCCGATCGCGTTCGACATCTGAATGACGCCGTTGAACGAGATCGTGCCCGCGAACTGGATCGGCAAGCCCGTCAGTTCGGTGATCGTCATGGCGACGCAGTTCAGGCCGCCGTAGTACATGGCGGTATTCAGCGGCTCGGTCGAATAGCCCTTCGTGCCATCGCCGTCCGACGCTGGGCATTCCGGGATGCCAACCACCATGTCGCGCGGAAAGCTGATGGCCACCGCGTTGGTCTGGTCCTGCGAGACGTGCAGCAGGATGTTGACGTCGTTGAGTTCGTTCTCACGGTCGTCGCAGTTGTTCAACGCTGCCTCACACGCGTCACTGCCGACGATGAGGATGTTGAAGCCACCCTCGATCGCTCCGATCTGCGGCGGCGGGCCCTCGGTTTCGGTGATGAGCTCGACCACGTCGGCCTTGGAAGCCAGAGCGCTGACGGCCACCGCACCGACCGACACCGAACTGACCAGGACAACGGCCAGCGCCATGGCGATGAAGCCGAAGATCGCACCGAGCGGGCTCTGCTTCTTTAGGCGCCCGTGGCGTGCGATCCCTGGCAGTTTCGTGGAGCCGCTCGAGCGCGGACGCAACTGTCCCGAGCGCAGCTCGGCACGGGGGCGAAGGTCGCTCATCGTGTTCCCTTTCCATGCCAGGTACCGGTGAAGCACTGGTGGGCGGAGGGCGTGGGATTCGAACCCACGAAGGCTTTCACCTCACCAGTTTTCAAGACTGGCTCCATCGGCCGCTCGGACAGCCCTCCCCGGATGACCAGGTACAGAGTGTACCCGACGGTCTCTCGCGGCTGCCTGAGGATTGGCTAGAGAGTCTTGAGCACGGCGGCGACCCCGTCGTCGAGGTCGGTGCCGGTGGCTTCATTGGCGACATCCCGAACATCCTCGGGCGCCTGCCCCATCGCGACACCACGACCGAATTCGGATGCCCAGGCCAGCATGTCGATGTCGTTGCGTCCGTCGCCGATTGCGATCACGCGCGAACGAGGGATGTCCAGCAGCTCGCGCACCCGTTCCAGAGCGACCGCCTTGTTCACGCCGTCGGGCGCGATGTCGAGCCACGCGGTCCAGCCGACGTTGTACGAGACGCGGTGCAGACCCATCCGGTCGACGACGGAGAGGAAATCCTCGATCTCGTGCTCCGGCGAGATCACGACGACGCGGGTGGCCTCGGTGATGAACAGGTCGTCGAACTCGACCTTCTCGCTGATGGTGCCGAGCGCGCCGTCGGGAAAGTAGCCGCTGTAGCGATAGGTGCCGGCGGCATCCTCGACCGCGTAGTTGGCCGACGGCAGGTTCTCGCGAATCGTGGTGAGCACCTGGGTCGGGTCGAAGGTGGCGACGAACTCCCGGCGATACGCGGTCGGCGCGTCGGGGTCGCGGGCCAGCGTGATGGCCCCGTTGGAGCACACCACGTAGCGCGGGTTGATCGACAGGCGCTCCAAAATCGGCAGCGTCATCGCCACCGAGCGACCCGTGGCGAGCATCACCTCGTGCCCGGCGTCGCGGGCGGCGCCGACCGCCTCGATGACCGCGTCGCTGAGGGTGCCGTCTTCGTGCAGCACGGTTCCGTCGATGTCGAGGGCGACCAACCAGCTCATACGGTTGGCTCTAGCCGTTCGAGACCACCGAGGTACGGGCGCAGTGCATCGGGCACGCGCACCGAACCGTCGGCGTGCTGGTGCGTCTCGAGGATCGCGACCAGCCAGCGGGTCGTCGCCAGCGTGCCGTTGAGGGTCGCCACCGGCGCGGTTCTGCCGGACTCGGTGCGATAGCGGATGTCGAGGCGCCTGGCCTGGTAGGTGGTGCAGTTGCTCGTGCTGGTGAGCTCCCGGTAGGCGCCCTGCGTCGGCACCCAGGCCTCCACGTCGTACTTACGTGCCGCGGACGAGCCGAGGTCGCCACCGGCCACGTCGATCACGCGGTAGGCGAGTTCGCACGCCTGCAGCATCGACTCCTGCCAGCGCAGCAGCCGCTCGTGCTCGGCCTCGGCGTGCTCCGGCAGCACGTAGCTGAACATCTCCAGCTTGTTGAACTGGTGCACGCGCAGGATGCCGCGGTTGTCTTTGCCCGCGGAGCCCGCCTCGCGCCGGTAGCACGTCGACCAGCCCGCGTACCGCAGCGGCCCGTCGGCGAGGTCGAGGATCTCGTCGGAGTGGTACCCCGCCAGGGCCACCTCCGAGGTGCCCGTCAGGTAGAGGTCGTCGTCCTTGTCGAGGTGGTAGACCTCGTCGGCGTGCTCGCCGAGAAAGCCGGTGCCGACCATGATCTCCGGTCGCACCAGCGTCGGCGTGATCAGCGGAACGAACCCGGCCTCGAGGGCCCGATCGAGACCCATGTTCATCAGGGCGATCTCGAGGCGCGCGCCGACGCCGCGCAGGAAGTAGAACCGGCTGCCGGCGACCTTCACCCCGCGCGCGATGTCGATGGCGCCGAGCAGCTCGCCGAGTTCGGCGTGATCGCGCGGCTCGAAGTCGAACGCGGCCGGAGTGCCGACCTCCCGCACCAGGCGCCAGTCGTCCTCGCCCCCGGACGGCACGCCCGGGAGCGTGATGTTGCCGATCGCGCCGACGATCCTCGCGAACTCGGCCTCGGCATCCGTCGTCGTCTGCTGCGCCGCCTTGACGCGTGCTGCCAGGTCTTGCGCCTGCGCGACCAGCGCTTGCTTCTGCTCTTTCGGCGCCCGGGCGACCGTCTTGCCGAGAGCGTTCTGCTCGGCTCGGAGAGACTCGAACTCCTGAATGCTCGAGCGCCGATCCACGTCGGCCGCCACCGCCTCATCGACCAGGGTCACCGACGCGCCGCGCGTGCGCTGGGACCGCCGCACCGCCTCCGGGTCCTCGCGGAGCAGTTGCGGATCGATCACTCGTCAAGCCTAGCGACGGGCAGTAGCGTGGAGAACGTGGCGCAGACCGAACCGACGCAGTCACCCGCTGAAGCTGCCGCGGGTACGACCAAGCGCACGCGGGAACAGCATCCGACCGGTACCGCGACCGCGGCGGTGGTCTACAACCCGATCAAGGTGAACCTCGAGTCGCTGCAGGCGGCGGTGAAGGCTGCCGAGAAGACGGCCGGCTGGAACGAGACCCGCTGGTACGAGACCACCGAGGACGACCCCGGCCAGGGCCAGACCCGGCAAGCCGTTGAGGACGGCGCGGCGGTCGTCATGGCCGCTGGCGGCGACGGCACGGTTCGCGCGGTCGCCGAGGCGTTGCAGGGGTCGGATGTCGCGATCGCCCTGCTCCCATCGGGCACCGGCAATCTGCTCGCGCGCAACCTCGACCTCACGCTCGACAATGTCGAAGAGTCCGTCTCGACCGCGTTCGCCGGAGGCGACCGCGGCATCGACCTCGGTCTCGCCGACATCGAACGCGCCGACGGCACGCGCGAGCGTCACGCGTTCCTGGTCATGGCCGGGTGCGGTCTGGACGCGAAGATGATCGCGAACACCGACGCCGAGCTGAAGCGGAAGGTGGGGTGGGTCGCGTACGTCGACGCGATCCGCAAGTCCCTGGCCGACAAGAACCGCATCACGATGCGCTACCGGCTCGATGACGGTCCGACGCGGGCGATGCGGGTGCACACGATCCTGGTGGGCAATTGCGGCTCGTTGCCCGCGAACATCCTGCTGCTACCCGATGCAGCGGTGGACGATGGCATCTTCGACATCGTCGCGCTACGACCCGAAGGTTTTTTCGGCTGGGCACAGATCTGGATCAAGATCGTGTGGGAGAACGGCGTGCTGCGGCGCAGCACGGTGGGCCGTCGCATCATGGGTGTCACCAAAGAGGTGCGCACCCTGCGCTACATGAAGGGCAAGAGCCTCGCGATGCGCTTCGACCGCGCGGAGGACTTCGAGCTGGACGGAGACTCGTTCGGCGAGGTGGTGGCGGTGCGAGCGACCCTCGAGCACAAGGGGATCAGGGTGAAGGTGCCTGCGGAGACTGCGTGATGCTCAGTCCGGCTCACCCGAGAGTATGGCGCGCAGCCAGTCGCGCGCCTCGATGAACACCTCGTCGCCGTAAACGCCGCTGACCGCGATCATCTGGCGATCGGCGCGCGGATAGGAGCCGAGGAAGATCACGCTCGGGCTGAACCGCTTGAGACCCAGCAGTGCGTCTGCGACCCGCTCGTCGTGGATGTGCCCGTCGAGGTCGATGATGAAGCGGTAGCGTCCGAGCTGGTCGCCGATCGGCCGGGACTCGATGAGACTCATGTTCACGCCGCGGGTGGCGAACTGCTCGAGCATCTCCAGCAGACGCCCGGCACGGTTGTCGGGCAGCTCCGCGATGACGCTGGTCTTGTCGGCGCCGGTGCGGTTCGGGATGCCTCGGCCCCGACTGACCAGCACGAACCGGGTGACCGCGTCTGGGTTGTCCCCGATGCCCTCGGCGAGCACGGCGAGCTCGTGGTGCTCGATGATGCCGGGGGGCGCGACCGCGGCATCCGCCAGCTCGTTCTCGAACAGGCTCGCTGCGGCCGCGACGTTGGAGGTCGCGGGCAGGTGACCGTGCTCGGGCAGGTGCTTGTCGAGCCACAGGTGGGTCTGCCCATAGGCGACCGGATGCGCGTTCACGACCCGCACGTCGGCGAGCGTCGTGCCGGGCCGGGCCACCAGCGAGAAGTTGACCGGCACCAGGTACTCGCCGACGATGCGCAGCCCCGGGATCGTCGCAAGCGCGTCCTGTGCGACGCTCACCCCGCCCTCGACCGAGTTCTCGATCGCGATCACCGCGGCGACACTGCGACCGCTCGCCACGTCGTCGAGCGCCTCGCCGACATTGTTGACCGAGCGCCAGACCTTGCCCGCGGCATCCGGAACCTGCTTCAACGCCGCCTCGGTGAAGGTGCCGGCCGGGCCCAGGTACGAGTACGTCTCGGTGGGCTCGATCATGGGTCGATCTTAGGTGCGGCCCGCGGTGGCGGCTGCCAGACTGGACAGCATGAACGACCGCGCCGGAACGCCGGCCCAGGCATCCGATCTCGTCGATGTGCACGAGCTGCTCGCCGCCTACTACGAGCGGGTTCCGGATGTCTCGATACCCGAGCAGCGCGTCGTGTTCGGTACCAGCGGCCATCGCGGGTCGTCCCTCGACACCGCGTTCAACGAGACCCACATCGCCGCGATTACTCAGGCCATCGTGGAGTACCGTGCCAGCCAGGGCACCACCGGCCCCCTCTTCATCGGCAAGGACACCCACGCGCTGTCGCGCCCGGCCGAGACCACCGCGCTCGAGGTGCTGCTCGCCAACGGGGTCGACGTGCGGGTCGACCAGTACGACGACTGGGTGCCGACGCCGGCGCTGAGCCGGGCGATCATCGTCGCGAACCGCGGGGCCGGTCCACGCGGGGACGGCATCGTGATCACGCCGAGTCACAACCCGCCCCGCGACGGCGGCTTCAAGTACAACCCGCCGCACGGCGGGCCGGCCGACGCCGATGCGACGACGTGGATCGCAAACCGCGCGAACGCGCTCATCGCCGACGGCAACCGCGACGTGAAGCGCGCCGAGCCGACAGGCGTGGGCATCTACGACTTCCGCGGCGCCTACGTCGACGACCTCGCGAACATCATCGACATCGACGCGATCCGTCGCTCGAAGTTGCGTCTCGGCGCCGACCCGCTCGGCGGTGCGAGCGTGCACTACTGGCAGCTGATCGCCGAGCGCTACGAGTTGGATCTCACCGTCGTCAACCCCGAGGTCGACCCGCGCTGGGGCTTCATGACGCTCGACTGGGACGGCAAGATCCGCATGGACCCGTCGTCGTCCTCCGCGATGGCGTCCGTCGTGCAGCGGCGTCACGATTTCGACATCCTGACCGGCAACGACGCAGACGCCGACCGCCACGGCATCGTCACCCCCGACGCCGGCCTGATGAACCCGAACCACTACCTCGCCGTCGCGATCCAGTACCTCTACACCCACCGGCCGAACTGGCGGACGGATGCCGCGATCGGCAAGACGCTGGTCTCCAGTTCCATGATCGACCGGGTCGCCGCCTCGCTCGGACGGCGGCTGTGGGAGGTGCCCGTCGGATTCAAGTGGTTCGTGCCGGGACTCGTCGACGGCTCGGTCGCGTTCGGCGGCGAGGAGAGCGCGGGCGCGAGCTTCCTGACCCTCGACGGCTCCACGTGGACCACCGACAAGGACGGCATCCTGCTCGCGCTGCTTGCCGCCGAGATCACCGCCGTGACCGGTAGCACGCCGAGCGAACTGTACGCCGAGCTGGTAGCCGAGTTCGGCGACCCCGCATACGAGCGAGTGGATGCCGAGGCATCCAAGGATCAGAAGGCCCGCCTGGGCAGACTGGACGGCGACGCTATCGCGGCCACCGAACTCGCCGGGGACCCCATCGTCGCGAAACTGTCGCGGGCACCAGGCAACGACGCGGCCATCGGTGGAGTGAAGGTGGCGACCGAGTTCGCCTGGTTCGCGGCGAGGCCCAGCGGCACCGAGGACGTGTACAAGATCTACGCCGAGTCGTTCCGGGGGCCGGAGCACCTGAAACTCGTGCAGGCCGAAGCGAAGCGCATCGTCGATAGGGCCCTTGCTCACCCCGCGTAGTCGGGCGCCGGTGGCAGGCCGAAGTACTCCTCGAGGGTGGTGATGCCGCGGTTGACCATGTCGGTGGCGAGGTCGACGCCGACGTATCGCAAGTGCCACGGCTCGAACGCGAACCCGGTGATCGCGGTCTTGTCCGACGGGTAGCGCAGGATGAACCCGAAGCGGTAGGCGTTCGCGGCCGCCCACTGCGCCTGGGATGTCTCGGCGAAGCATTCCTCCAAGGAGCACGAAGCGGGCACGCTCGCGATGTCGATCGCCAGGCCGGTCTGGTGCTCCGAGTAGCCGGGGCGCGCACTGACCAGGTCAGCCTGCGCCTGCCCGAGCGAGTTGACCCAGCCGTTGTAGATGCGACCCTGGCTGTCGTAGCTGCGGAACCCGCTGATCGACTCCATCTCGAGCCCGGTCTCGGCCAGATATGCCGCGAACATCTGCTCGACCGCGGTGGCGGCCTCGGCGCGCTGCTCGTACGCCCCGTACGGCACCTGCGGCGCCCGCAGGTCTGGCGGATAGTAGCCAGCGGGGTTCAGCGGCCGCGACTTGTTGACCACCACCCAGAGGCTGTTCGGGTCGTCGATGGACTGCGCGGGCGGAGGCGGCGACTCGGGCGTCGGAGTCGGAGTGGGGGTCGCGGACGGCGTGGGCTTCGGGGGCGGCGAGCTTCGCGTCGGCGAGAGGGTGGGAGCCGAGGTATCCCTCGGGGTTAGCGACACGAAGGCGACCACGACCGCGACGATCACCACACCGGCGACGATGGATGCCACGGCGATCGTCCGCCGCCGCCGCACGTGACTCGGCGGCCGGTTGCGCGGGCGCACCTCCGACATGCTCCGATCCTAGGCGTGCAACGGGTTGCCGTTGCGGTGCGCCCGGTGTAAGTTTGCAGGCTGCGCAAGTTTTTGCGGCAGGCATCACGAAGAGGGTTCATGTCGAAGGTCGAGTCCACAGGCAAGCAACAGGCGCGAGCGATCGCCGACGCCGGCGGGGTGATGACGCACCGGCAGATCCTGTTCGTCATCTTCGGTCTGATGGCCGGGATGTTCCTATCGTCGCTCGACCAGACCATCGTCGGCACGTCGATCCGCACCATCTCCGACGACCTCAACGGACTCAGCCAGCAGGCCAGCGTGACCACGGCATACCTGATTCTGGCGACCATCTCGACACCGATCTACGGCAAACTCAGCGATATCTTCGGGCGTCGTCCGCTGTTCCTCATTGCGATCACGATCTTCCTCATCGGCTCGGTCGCGGCCGGCTTCTCGCAGGACATGACGCAACTCGCCGCGTTCCGCGCGATCCAGGGCCTCGGCGCGGGTGGGCTCATGGCGCTGCCGCTCGCGATCATGGGCGACATCCTGGCGCCCCGCGAGCGAGCCAAGTACCAGGGATACTTTTTGGCGGTGTTCGCCGTCTCGAGCCTGGTCGGCCCGCTCATCGGGGGACTGTTCGCCGGAGCATCCGAGATCGCGTTCATCACCGGCTGGCGCTGGGTGTTTCTGATCAACCTGCCGATCGGCATCGTCGCGCTCGGGGTCGTGCTGCGGTTCCTGCACATCCCGCACACCCGGCACGCGGTACGCATCGACTGGTGGGGCGCGGCGACGGTGATCCTCGGGCTGGTGCCGCTGCTGCTCGTCGCGGAGAACGGTCGCGACTGGGGCTGGGGCTCACCGGCCGCCATCACCGCCTATGTCGTCGGTGCGCTCGGCATCGCCGCGTTCATCCTCACCGAACGGCTGATGGGCGACGACGCGCTCATCCCGCTGCGGCTGTTCAGGAACCCGACCTTCTCGATGGCGACCGTGCTCGGCGTGCTCGTCGGCTTCGCGATGTTCGGCGCGATGATGACCATTCCGCTCTACTTGCAGCTGGTCAACGGCGCGACGCCGACCGAGAGCGGCTTCCTCACCCTGCCGATGATCCTCGGGCTGATGATCTCGTCCATCGCCAGCGGCCAGATCATCGCGCGCACCGGTCGATACGGCATCTTCCCGCGCATCGGCACCGCGTCGATGGCGCTCGGATTCTTCGTGCTCACCTTCGCCACGGCCGACAAGCCGGTGTGGCTGCTGATGATCGGGATGCTCTTCATCGGCCTCGGTCTCGGTCAGCTGATGCAGACTCTGACGCTGGCCAGTCAGAACTCCGTGGGGCCGCGCGAGATCGGCGTGGCGACGAGTTCGTCGACGTTCTTCCGCCAGATCGGTGGCACGCTGGGCACCGCGATCCTGCTCTCGGTGCTGTTCACGCGCATCCCCGACCTCATCGCATCGGCCTTCCGACTGCCCGCGGTGACTCAGGACATCCAGGCTGCGCTGGCGAACCCCGACGTGCTGAGCGACCCGGCCAACGCGCAGATCCTGCGCCTGTACCAGCAGGGTGGCGACCTCGGGGGTGCCCTCGACGGTGACACGTCGTTCCTCAACGGGGCGGATCCGCGGCTGGCGGCCCCGTTCCTCGAGGGATTCGCGAACGCCGCCATCACCACGTACTGGATCGCGCTCGCCGTCGCCGCGCTCGCCTTCGTGCTCAGCTTCTTTCTGCGCACGCCGCCCCTGCGGGAACGCTCGGCCCTGCAGGAGAGCGCCGACCTCGACGCTGCTGCGCAGACCGCAGCCGCGGAGACCGGCGCCCTGCTCGCACCCGATACCGCCGACACGGATGCCTCGGCGCTCAGCCCCCGCAACTCAGCGCCGCGCGGCCCCCGCGCCTGAGCGCCGCTGAGCGCCGCGCCCCCGCGTGCGTCCCGCTGCTGAGCGCCACGCCCCCGGATCGCGGAGCTCCCCCCGTTTCATGGAAACTCAGGAGATTCAGTCGACAGCCTCTCTTCGACGGGTGCACCAACGGCCAGCGCGTTTGGGCGATCAAGCCGCTGGCGGGCGCACGTTTGCCACGTTCTGCTGACCTGAGTGCGCTGAAACCGACGGTATGCGGCAAAGCCAGCGCCTCGCGACCGCGCGGAAGGAAACATGGTGCCGCGCAACTTCTCCTGAGTTTCCGTGAAGGGGCGCGGCCACCGCGCGCGTCGGGGGGCACGAGAAGTGCGAGCCGCGGCATCTGTGGGAGCGCTCCCTTGACAGCGGTCGTGAAGCGGTCGTAGTGTGAGCGCGCACCGTGGGAGCGCTCCCACGATCCAAGGGGAGAGCGCTCTCACCACCCATCCACGCACACAAAGGAGTGACCGTGCTCACACGACGCACCACCGTTGCCGCTGTCGCGACAGCCGCAGCAACCGCCCTCCTCGCCGCCGGCTGCGCAGCCGCGGGCGGGGCCGACCCTAACCAGCCCGTGACCCTCACGCTGGCCACGTTCAACGACTTCGGCTACACCGACGAACTGCTCGCACAGTTCACGAAGGAGACCGGCATCGAGGTCGTGCACAACAAGGCCGCTACGTCGAACGACGCTCGCGCGAACTACTTCCAGAAGCTGGGCAAGTCCGGTCTGGCCGACGTCGAGGCGGTCGAAATCGACTGGTTCACTGAGGCGATGCAATATTCCGACCTCCTCGCGCCGGTGCCTGACGACCTCAAGGGCCGCTGGTTGGACTGGAAGGAGGCAGCGGCAACGGACGCCGCCGGCAACCTCATCGCCTACGGCACCGATATCGGACCGCAGGCCGTCTGCTACCGCTCCGACCTGTTCGCGGCCGCTGGCCTGCCGACCGACCGCGCCGAGGTGGCCGCGCTGTTGGACGGCGACTGGGAGAACTTCTTCAGCATCGGTGCCGACTACACGGCTGCCACTGGGAAGCCGTTCATCGACTCCGCGAACTCCGTGCTGCAGGGGATGGTCAACCAGCTCGAGCTCGCGTACGAGGAGCCCGACGGTACGATCATCGCCACCGAAAACCCCGACATCGCGGATGCCTACCAGGCCGTCGTCACCAAGGCCGTGCCGATCTCCGCATACGCTGGGCAGTGGAGCGAGGACTGGTTCGCCTCGATGGCCAGCGGTGAGTTCGCCGCCATGCTATGCCCGGGCTGGATGCTCGGTGTCATCTCCGGCAACGCACCCGACGTCACGGGCTGGGATGTCGCGGATGTCTTCCCGGGGGGCGGCGGCAACTGGGGCGGCTCGTACCTGACCGTGCCCGCCAACGGCGCCAACGTCGAGGCGGCTCAGCAGCTCGCCGCATGGTTGACCTCGCCCGAGATCCAGATGCAGGCGTTCGCGAACGCGGGCACCTTCCCGAGCCAGGTCGATGCGCTGAGCAGCGAGGAGCTCGCCGCAGCGACGAACGAGTACTTCAACTCCGCACCGACCGGCGAGATCCTGACCTCGCGAGCCGAGGCGATCACCGTTTCGACCTTCAAGGGGCCGAAGTACTTCCAGTACCACGACGCGCTGCAGAATGCGGTGACCCGCGTCTTCGACGGACTCGAGGACAAGGACACCAGCTGGAACACGTGGGTGACCGAGGTATCCGCCTTCTAGCAGTTCTCAGGGGTGCGGGTCGCACTGCGCGGCCCGCACCCCTCCCCATCCGCCCAGCGTCGCGCCGGAATCGAAAGTCAGCACATGAGCACCGCAGTCACCGGGGACCGCCCTGTGAAGGTCCTCTCCTTCTCTCAACGGCGAGCGAAGTGGGATCTGAAGATCTCCCCATACCTCTACATCTCACCGTTCTTCGTCATGTTCGCGATCGTCGGCCTGTTCCCGATCGCCTACACGGCGGTGATCTCTTTCATGGACTGGGATCTGGTTCGCAATTCGGGCCAGTTCATCGGTTTCGACCAGTACGTCTGGATTCTGCAGCAGCCGCAATTCTGGACGGCGCTGCGCAACACGTTCAGCATCTTCCTGCTCTCGACGGTGCCGCAGCTGCTGCTTGCGCTCTTCATCGCCGCCACCCTCGACCGAAACATCCGTGCCAAGACCTTCTGGCGGATGGCCGTGCTGCTGCCGTTCGTGGTGGCGCCGGTCGCGGTCGGACTCATCTTCAATGTCGTCTTCGCCGACAACTTCGGCCTCGTCAACGGCTTTCTGAACGACCTCGGGCTGGCACCGATCCCGTGGCATAAGGAGCCGCTCTGGAGCCACGTCGCGATCGCGACGATGGTCAACTACCGGTGGACCGGATACAACACGCTCATCCTGCTCGCAGCGATGCAGGCGGTGAACCGCGAGTACTACGAGGCGGCCATCGTCGACGGTGCCGGGCGGTTCCGTCAATTCATCAGCATCACGGTGCCCTCACTGAAGCCGACCCTCATCTTCGTCATCATCACCTCCACCATCGGTGGCCTGCAGATCTTCGACGAGCCACGCGTGTTCGACCAGTTCGGGCGGGGCGGTGCCGGCCAGCAGTGGCTGACGATTTCGCTCTACCTCTATGACATCGGCTGGGGGCAATGGAACTTCGGCCGCGCGGCCGCCATGGCCTGGATCCTGTTCCTCATCATCCTGGCCATCGGAGCGCTCAACCTGCTCGTGACCCGCACCCTCGTGCGCGACGAGGGCCGTCCAGGTGGCCTCCCGAGACCGCGCCGCCGCACCCGGAAGGAGGTGGCACGATGAGCACCACCGCTCCTGAGCTGGCCATCGTCGAAGAGTCCATCCCGAATGCCCCGCAGCGCCGACGCGCCGAGCGCACCACGCGCATCCGCGGCAATCGACCCGGGTTCTGGGTGTACGTCACGCTCACCGTGGTCTTCGTCTCGGCGGCCTTCCCGCTGTACTGGTCGTTCGTCATCGGCTCGGGTGACGCCTCGTCTCTGCGCGAACGGCCGTGGTGGCCGGGCGGCAACTTCATCGACAACGCGATCGCCGTGATGACCAACCCCGCGGTCAACTTCTGGCCGGCGCTGTGGAACTCGATCTACTCGTCGTTCCTCATCGCCGCCGCGGTGGTGATCACCTCCACGCTGGCCGGCTGGGCGTTCGCGAAGCTCCGCTTCCTCGGCGGGCCCGCGCTGCTCGCGTTCGTCGTCGCGACCATGGCCGTGCCGCAGCAGCTCGGGGTCGTGCCGCTGTACATCCTGTTCTCGGATCTCGGGTGGACCGGTCAGATCGGTGCCATCATCGTGCCCGCGCTGACCAGTGCCTTCGGGGTGTTCTGGATGACGCAGTACCTGCGTCAAGCCGTGCCCGACGAACTGATCGAGGCAGCACGCGTTGACGGGGCATCCATGCTTCGCACGTTCTGGACGGTGGGGGTCGTGGCGGCCCGGCCGGCGGCGGCGATGCTGTTCCTGTTCACCTTCGTCGGCGCCTGGAACAACTTCTTCTGGCCGTTCATCGTGCTCGACCGTCAGAACCCCACGCTGCCCGTCGCGCTCTCGCTGCTGCAGTCGAACTACTTCGTCGACTACTCCATCGTGCTCGCCGGCGTCGTGCTGGCGACAATCCCGCTGCTGCTGCTGTTCATCTTCGCCGGCAAGCAGCTCGTCAGCGGCATCATGGCCGGCGCGGTCAAGGGCTGATGTGTCGATGACGACACCGCGCACCTTTCCGCCGACGTTCCTGTTCGGTGCAGCGACGGCCGCCTACCAGATCGAGGGGGCCGCGCACGAAGACGGTCGCCGCGACTCGATCTGGGATGTCTTCTGCCGGGTGCCCGGAGCGGTGGTCAACGCCGACAACGGTGACATCGCCTGCGACCATTACCACCGGTATCGCGACGACGTGACGTTGATGGCGAACCTCGGACTGCAGACCTACCGGTTCTCGACGTCGTGGTCGCGGGTGCGTCCGGACGGCGGCGCGCTGAACCCGAAGGGCGTCGACTTCTACTCGAGACTGGTCGACGAGTTGCTCGGTCACGGCATCCTGCCATGGCTGACGCTGTACCACTGGGACCTTCCGCAGGCGCTTGAGGAAGCCGGCGGCTGGGCCAACCGCGACACCGCGTACCGGTTCGCCGAGTACGCACTCGACATGCATGACGCACTGGGCGACCGCGTCACGAACTGGACCACGTTGAACGAGCCGTGGTGCTCCTCGTTCCTCAGCTACATCGGCGGCGAGCACGCGCCCGGTCGCCAGGACCCGGCCGCCGGTCTCGCCGCCGGCCATCACCTGCTGCTCGCGCACGGGCTGGGCGTGCAGGCACTGCGAGCACGCGACCCGCAGCTGAGGCTCGGCATCACGCTGAACCTCACGGTGGCAGACCCGCTCGACCCGAGCGACCCTGCGGATGTCGACGCGGCGAGACGCATCGACGGTCAGTTCAACCGGTTCTTCCTCGACCCGATCTTTCGCGGGGAGTACCCGACGGATGTGCTCGAGGACGTGGCGGGGCTCGGCCTCGAAGCCGCGGTGCAGCTGGACGATCTCTCGATCATCTCCGCCCCGATCGACGCGCTGGGCGTCAACTACTACCACGGTGAACTGGTGGGGGCCCGTCTGCCCTCCGAGCCGATGACGACGCAAGCGCCGTCGGAGCGCCCGAAGCGGTCCCCGTTCCCCGCAGCCGGCGGCGTGCACTGGCACGCGCGGGCACTGCCGCGCACGGCGATGAACTGGGAGGTGCAGCCGGAGGGCCTCACCCGACTGCTGTGCCGCGTGCACCACGAGTACACCGATGCAGCAGGGGTGTCTCTGGCCGTCACCGAGAACGGAGCAGCGTACGACGACACGGTCGGCCCGGATGGCGCTGTACACGACGACGAGCGGGTGCTGTTCCTCCGGCAGCATCTCGCCGCGATCCTCGACGCGATCGATGACGGCGTGCCGGTGCGGGGCTACTTCTACTGGTCGCTGCTCGACAACTTCGAGTGGGCGTGGGGCTACGACAAGCGCTTCGGCATCGTGCACGTCGACTATGAGACCCAGGAGCGCACGCTCAAGGACTCCGCGCTCGTCTACCGACGCATCATCGGCGAGCGGTGCCTCGCACTTTAGACTTCCGTCATGACGCTCGAGAAGCCGACGCGGCGGATCGCGCCCACGCTCGAGGCCGTCGCCGCGGCCGCGGGAGTGTCCCGTTCGACGGTGTCGCGGGTGGTCAATGGTTCGAATCGAGTGAGCCCGGTTGTCGCGGCGACCGTACTCGACGCCATCGCTCGCCTCAACTACGTGCCCAACCGTGCGGCCCGATCGCTGGCGAACAGCCGGACCATGGCCATTGCGCTGGTGATCCCCGAAGACACCACCCGCTTCTTCGGCGACCCGTTCTTCGCCGAGGTCGTCAAAGGCATCACCGAGGCGCTCGAATCCAGCGACTACGTGCTGAACCTGCTGATCGCCAGTCCCTCCGCTCCGTCGGAGAAGACCATGCGGTATCTGCTGGGCGGCAACGTCGACGGTGCCATCGTCGTGTCGCACCACTCCGGTGACGAGTTCTTCACCACCCTCGACGCGTCGCTGCCGGTGGTGTTCGGTGGGCGTCCGTTCCAGCCCGAGCAGCACACGAACAACTTCGTCGATGTCGACAATGCCGCTGGCGCCGCGCTCGGCACCGGCCACCTCATCGACTCGGGTCGACGGCGCATCGGGATCGTCACCGGCCCGCCCGACATGCAGGCAGCACTCGATCGCACCGAAGGCTGGCACAGCGCCATGCGTGCGGCCGGGCTGCGCGACGACCTCGTCGCACAGGGTGACTTCACCCTCGCCAGTGGTGGCGACGCGATGCGGCGGCTGCTCGAACTCGATCCCGATCTCGACGCCGTCTTCGTCGCCAGCGATCTGATGGCTCAGGGCGCGGTCAACGTGCTCATCGAGCAGGGCCGGTCGGTGCCGCGAGACGTGGCGGTCGTCGGTTTCGACAACAGCTCCGCGGCGATCAATGGCGCGGTGCGCCTGACCACCGTGAATCAGCCGTCTCGCCAGATGGGCGCAGCCATGGCCGGCATGCTGCTCGCCCTGCTGCGCGGTGAGGATGTCCCGCGTCGCCGATTGCTGGACACCACGCTCGTCGTCCGGGAAAGCGCGTGACTATGGTTGAAGTATGGCGACCGAGGTGGTGCACGATCCCGGCATGAGCCGCTTCGAGCTGCTCGTCGACGGACAGCAGCGCGGTCAGGTCGACTACGTCGAACGCGATGGCACGATGGTGCTCACCCACACCGAGGTGGACCCGGCGCACCGCGAGCGCGGCCTGGGCGTCGAACTCGCCCGTGGCGCGTTGAATCTGCTGCGTGCCGAGAGCGATGCGCGAGTCGTCGCGAGTTGCCCGTTCATGGCGGCCTTCATCGAGAACCACCCGGAGTACCAGTACCTGCTCAGCCGCTAGCCTCTGCCCCTGCCGGTTTTGTGCTTGCCCGTGGGTTGTGTGCTCGCGAGCGCCAGCACAAAACCAGCTGGGCAGCACAAAACCCACGATCAGTCGGGCAGGGTGGCTCGTGACGGCCGAGCTGCTGCGCGACGAAACCCAGCACGAGAGCTACCGCGAGCACCACGAGAGCCACTGCCCAGGACTCCACCCCGGCAGTGCAACTCAGCGCCCTTGAGCGACTCGGACCGGGACGACGACCGGGCGCCCTGCCACCAGGTGCAGTTGCACGGGCAGCCCGTAGACCCGCTCGACGCGCTCCTCGGTGAGCGCCTCGGCCGGGGTGCCGATCGCCTCGAGTCGTCCGGCGGAGATCAGCGCCATCCGGTCTGCGTATGCGCCCGCGAGCGTCAGGTCGTGCAGCACGACGACCACGGCTCGGCCCTCGTCGGCGAGCGCCCGCGCGATGCGCATCACGTCTTCCTGATGCCGAAGATCGAGCGACGCCGTCGGCTCGTCCAGGAACACCACGGGGGTGCGCTGCGCGAGCACGCGGGCCAGCGAGACCCGAGCCTTCTCGCCTCCGGAGAGGGCGGTGTACCGGCGTGCGGCGAGGTGACTGACGTCCGAGGCATCCATCGCCTGCCGTACCGCGGTAACGTCGTCGCGCCCTTCGACGGTTCGCGCCCAGGGGCTGCGCCCCATCGCGACCACCTCGGAGACCAGGAACGGAAAGCTCACCGAGTTCTCCTGCGTGAGCACGCTGCGCAGTCGGGCGAGCTCGGAATGACGGATGCCTGACAACTCGCGCCCATTCATCGTGACCGTACCGCGCGCCGGTCGCCGTTCACCGCTGAGCACCCCGAGCAGGGTGGACTTGCCCGCGCCGTTCGGCCCGACCAGCACGAGCACCTCGCCGGACACCACGTCGAGCGTGACGTCGTCCAGCACCGTCAACCCGTCGAGGTCGACGCCGACGCCTGCTGCGCTGATCGAGCTCGTCGAGATCATCACGCCCAGCCCCCGCTCCGCGCGCGCTGCCGGAAGAGCAGGAAGAAGAAGAACGGCCCACCCACCAGCGAGGTGAGCAGTCCGATCGGCAGGTCGGCGCCGGGCACGATCGAGCGGGCCAGCAGGTCGGCGAACACCATCAGCGCGCCACCGCCCACCGCGCTCGCGACGACCAGGCCGCGATGAGCCGGCCCGATCGCCATGCGGACGGCGTGAGGCACCACCAGTCCGACGAAGGCGATGATGCCGCTGAAGGCGACGGCGGCTCCGGTGAGCACCGCCACGAGCACGATCGAGCCGATCCGCAACGCCTCGACGTTGACGCCGAGGTGCCGGGCGTTTCGTTCGCCGAGGGCCAGGATGTCGAAGCGGCGCCCGAGCAGCACCGCCACGACGGTGCCCACCACCGCCACGACAGCGACGATGGCGACCTCGGGCCACAGCGATCCGTTGAGTGAGCCGAGCTGCCAGAACACGATCTGCTCCCGGCTGCCGGAGTCGGCGACGAACAACGCGAACGCGAGCCCCGCGCCGGCGAACGCGTTCACCGCGATGCCGGTCAGCAGCAGCGTCACCACCTCGGTGCGGCCGTTGGCCCGCGACACCAGGTAGACGAGCAGCGTCGCACCGAAGCCGCCGAGGAACGCGAAGATCGCGATGGTGCCGCTGCCGAGCACGGTCAGCCCGAGCACGATCGCCACCGAGGCGCCGAGTGCGCTGCCGGCGCTGACCCCGACCACACCGGGCTCCGCGAGCGGGTTGCCGAACACCGCCTGCATCACGGCTCCGGCCACCGCGAGCGCCGCGCCCACCGCGAGGGCCATCGCGATGCGCGGGAAGCGCACCACCCACAGCGCCGACTCCGTCACCGGATCGGCGGGGGCCCACCCGGTCTGGATGCCGATCGCGCGCAGCAGCGACCCGGCCACCTCCGCCGGGGTGACCGGCAGCTGACCGAGCACCGACGACAGCAGCACGCCGACGACGACGAGCACCGCGAGCAGTATCGCGAGCGCGGCAGCTCGCGTCACGGCACCCGGTGCAGCCACTCGTCTGTGCCGAACTTCTCCGCCACGAGCAGCTGCGCCGCCGCGTACTCCTCGTCGGTGATGACGCTGTCGGTGAGGCCGTACAGACTGCGGAACGTGCCCACCATGGCCTCGATGATCTCGGCCCGAGGCATCCCGGTCTGGCTGCGCAGCGGGTCGACCCGCTTGTTCGCGCTCTTGGTGCCCTTGTCGCTCATCTTCTCGCGGCCGATGCGCAGCACCTGCACCATTTTGTCGCCGTCCATGTCATAACTCATGGTGACGTGGTGCAGCACGGCGCCGCTGCCGAGCCGCTTCTGCGCCGCGCCACCGATCTTGCCCGTGGGGCTCGTGATGTCATTGAGCGGAACATAGGATGCCTCGATCCCCAGCGACCGCAACGCGACGATCACCCACTCGTCGAGAAACGCGTACGAGTCCGCGAAGCTCATCCCCTGCACGAGTGCGATCGGCGCGTAGATCGAGTAGGTGACGACGGAGCCGGCCTCCATGAACATCGCACCGCCGCCCGAGATGCGCCGTACCACGTCGAAGCCGTACCTCGCGGCGTTCTCGAGGTCGACCTCGTTGCGCACCGACTGGAAGCTGCCGATCACGACTGCGGGCCGGTCCCACTCCCAGATGCGCAGCGTCGGCTTGCGGCGGCGGATGGCGACCTCGTCGGACAGCACCTGATCGAGCGCCATCTGCAGCACAGGCTCCACCGGCGGTCCCTGGATGAGCTGCCATTCGTAGTCGCCGAACCCCGTCGCCGACGACAGCGCTCGACGGATCGCGGTGGCAACGCCGTCGGGCGAGAAGCCGAGCAGCAGCGCACCATCCGGTAGCGCAGCCTGGATCGCGGCTGCGATCTTGGCGTTCTCGAGCTCGGCCGGCAGCCCGTTGACGGCACCGTCGATGGCCTCAAGCGCGCTGTCCGGTTCGAGGAAGAAGTCGCCCGCCAGCCGGAAGTTCGCGATCCGACCGTCCACGACATCGAGATCGACGACGACGAGCTTGCCGCCCGGAACCTTGAACTCGCCGTGCATCTCGCCAGCCTAACGAAGCCGCGCGTCGAGCTCGCTTTTCCGGACTTTCCGGCTGCTCACGAAGCCCGCCGAGGTTCGCTTTTCCGGAGAGTGGCTATCCATTTCGCTGACGTGATCAAGCGGCTCGGCGCCAGGGTCGGTCAAGGGGTGGGCCGGTGAGGCTTGCGGGTGTCCGCTTCCGGCG
>VFQO010001255.1_pt1 | contig 20427 bp, 16 predicted proteins | sample 3512331 | NCBI WGS metagenome assembly VFQO01 (sample SAMN10412371, study PRJNA504923) | tailings metagenome | isolation source: Replicate 3 from Balatoc abandoned mine | place: Philippines: Itogon, Benguet | collected 2017-08-28 | reverse complement strand
TTAGGCTTTTCACATAGCGAACACCGACACGGAGAGATCAGATGAGCAAGGGGCTTCTGGCCGGCGACAATATCGCCATGGGAATGGAGCAGGCGTTTGCCGGGATTCGGGCGCAAGCGGAGTCGAAGGCTGAGCTTGAGCGGACGCAAAGGCTGGTCAAGAAGATTGAGCAATACGAGGGATCGATTGCAGCCAACCTCGCAGAGAAACAAGCCCTTCGCGAAGCACTTCGCCGCGTCGACCCCAAGCACCCGCTCCTCACCAATGTTGCCTTGCAGGAAAAGGTTAAAGAAGCCGGACGACGTGCATTGGCCTTAACCAACGACTTCGACTCCGCACGTGATGCGGGTGGATCGTTTCAAATTTAGACTCAGCGTCAAGCATCCAAAAGCAGAAGGGGCCCTTGGGCCCCTTCTGCTTTTGGATTGAGCGAGGCTCAATCAGTCTTCCCCGATTTCGTTCCGGCGCTACTTGCACCAGCTCCAGCACTCTCCCTGTTGGCCGCCGCCCGCGCCGCCCCTGCCTGCCCCATCGCGCTCGGCCCCACGCGCGCAGCCATGAGGAACATGTTGTTGACCTTGTCCTCGGTGTCGCGCCCCAGCTTCGAATCGACCTGGCCACCCACGAATCCGATCACCTGGTCGGTGATCACGTAGATCAGGTTGAACGACGCTGTGATCAAGGTCAGGTTCATCACGAAGAAGATGACGAGGAACATGGCGATCGAGAACAGACCCGTCATCGAATTGCCCTGCACGTTGGCCATCGCTGGCAAGAACATATGGGCCTGCAGAGTGCCGATCGCGATCATGATTGCTGACGCAAAGAAGAAGCCGATGATCATGAGACCGGGTCGAGCAACGGCGTTGATGTAGAACATGTAGCCGTGTGCAGTCCGCTGCCCCATGCCGTCTCCATCACCATCCAGGTGAGCCATTGCGTGAAGCGTTGCGCCCGCGAGTCCTTCGATCATCGAGGCCGCATATGCCAGGATGGCGCCGATCCACGTGATGAACGGGATCATCGGGATGTAGATGGCCATCGCCGCACCCAGAACAAGCGTCACCATGGCAATGACCTTGATCACGGCCATGGTCTCTTTCAGCGCCTCACCCCCAACAGCTTCAACTGCCTTGGTGGCCACCTTGGCGGCAGTCCCCAGCGGGTTCCAGCTCGTGACCTTCTCGATGAGCGATGAGACTGGGCCAGCCAGGAGAACGGTGGAAGAGAACGACATCACGTAGTCCCCCATGTTCTTCATCATGATGATCGGATTCACCAAGCCCTGACGATCGAACCCGGCGTTTCCGCCACCATCGCCACCACCTCCCGCGCCGATGGCTGTCGCCCTGATGGCGGCCGAAACGATTCCTTGCCCCAGGGAGCAGTTACCGGTAGCGTTGCCGAGGCCTCCCGCCATGTTCACGCCGGCAAGGGTGCAGTGATCCTGAATCGCGCTGTCAAGAATCGCGCGCGAGCCGTCGCCGGACTCGCTTGCTTTGCCGCGTGCCGTTTGCGTGGTCTGGTAGGACTTTGCCGCTGCAGCAATCGCGTTCCATGCTGTGCTGCTGACCTCGTTCTCTGCAAAACTGGCAACGAGCTTCGGCGCCTTCACGGCGTCCGCGAGTCCTGCATTGACCTCAGCAAAGGTGGAGAACCATGCGCCCGCGCCAAACCAACCCACCGACAGCATGTTCTGCCGCGCCGCTTCAGTTAACGCCCCCTGCTGAAGCGCCTGGGCAGCCTGTTGCGTTGCAGCTGCCGCCTGCCGAGTGAATTCGATTGCTGCAGCTTCAATTTCTGCTGCAGGTACATCAGGGACGGGATTCCCAGCATCAAGCGCGACAGATCGAGCGTTGTACCAAGAGATTGCCAGCTGCTCCAAGTAGGCCTGAAGCACGCCGAGTGAGACACGGTAAGCCGCATAGGAGGCATTTCTGATGCCGTCATAGTCGACCGCCTCAACGCGAAATGCGAGCGGGTTCATACCGGCTCTGGCCGTCATTGTTGCCGACACGTACCCGCAGCGCCGATAGTCCTTGGTGCTGCCGTACTGATAGGAAATGACGCCATCTTCTGGCCTGGCAACTGACTGCACCCGAACCACCTCCTCCGGGGTCGCATTCGTGCGCGCATTGTTGTCGCGCTCAGCGGCTGCACACACGTTCGACATGAACATGCTGAATGCAACTTGCTTTGCTTCGGTAGCGGCCGTTGGCTGAAACGCCTGGTTGTTCAACAGCCCCTGCATCTGCGCCGTGTTGTTCACGGCGCCTACCCACATCGTGTTGCCGATGCCGATCCCGATCGTTGTCAGGAACATCATGATGGCCTGGTTCAGCGTGAAGCCGCCGAAGATCGGCACCATGCCGGCGATGCCGGTCACCATGCGGATGGGGAACCAGACGGTGGACATCCTCTTGCCCAGGACCTCGCCCTCGTGGGCTGTGCCCACGATGCCAGACATGATCCCGTACAGCGCCCAGGTGAAGCCAACGACGAAGATGCAGCCGTTGAAGATGATGAAGACGCTGCCAAGCAGGCTGGTCGGCCCGCCAAGCTGGGAGAAGGGATCATCCGCGAAGTCGCCGAAGAGGCTTCGCCACAGCTTCATCGACCAGTCGGCCTCGGGCGTGGCGCCGCGCAGGCCATTGAGGTCAGGGATGCCCTGCGCCAGTGCTGGCCCCGCAATGGCCAAAGCCCCAAGCAGCATCAGGATGACACCTTGGGTGACTCGTTTCCAGCTCGTTTGAGGAGATTGGCGCATGGCGCTCACCTTGCCCTTTTTCAGTTTGCGTTCATATACTCGCGCGAATCATAACGCTCGGCCCTGTCCGCGCAGCATCTTCGAACCCACTACCGGACCGGCAGCAACGCCAGTGCCAGTGCCTTGCCCCAATCAGGGCATCTCAATCTCGAAATCCATCCGATTGGAGCGGCGGCGATCGATGTCCTCGATTTCGGCCTCTCTGATCTTGCGAACCCGGCTCTTGCCCAAGGGCGCGCGCGTGTCGGCCAGGAGCGCCCTCGTGGTTTCTGGCGTCTGGGCGAACAGGCTGTCGTAGAACCGCTTGCCCTGTCCCTTTTTGTCTGCGAGCGCGTCGCTCAAGGCTTCGCGCATGGCCGCCAGGCAGCCCTGGAAGGCTTGCGGCGGCATGGTGATTCCGTAGGCCTTGAGCACACGCATGCCCTGCTCGGCTCGCATCTCGACGAGTTCGCGCGCAATCTCCTGGCGCGCCTGTCCCGTTTGTTCTGCGACCAGGCGCACGGCCTCTTCGTCATTCTTGACGTCGGGGCACATGCCCATCTGCTTGAGTCGCTCGAGCAGATGGCGGCGGGTCAGGTGGTTGCTCATCAGTGCACCTCTCGGGTTGCGGTCATGGATTCCACGATGCTGCGATAGTCATCGAGCACCGATTGCGGGACGGCGAGTCCCTCGCTGAGCGCGCGCGAGATCTCCTTGACGTGCAGTCGACGCAGGGCCTCTCGCACATCCATTCGACCGTCGATCGCGGCGTACTTGATCAGAACCACCGGCGTGCCATGCGGCAGACGCGAGTGCCAGACGTCGTCGCTGAAGGGCGAGGCGAACAGATCCTCGACGCGGCCGCGGGCCCAGTCCAGGTTGGCCCCCTTGGGGGCGTAGGCCATGAACTCCTCGGCCAGGCGGTCGACTGCATCCTGCGAGTCGTCCACGGCACACAGGCGCTTGGTGCCACCGACCATGGCCGGGTTCACCAGGATCGCGATTGCACGCGCGACGAAGTCCTCGCTGCGCATCGCGTGCAGCGGAACTGCCGGCGTGGCGACAGGTGGGTGGTTGAAAACTTGCAGGCTCATTTTTCCGACATCGCTTATTCGATGTGGGAAGAATACCGACCGCGTTTATTGATTGCAAATCGACCATGGCGCAAAACGCAGAACCGCCGACGGCGCGCCCGTTTCGAGCGCGGCGCCGGCGGCCGGTTTGTCAGCGGGAAGCTGCGGTATGCAGCTGGATCAGCTGGGGCATCATTTCGCCGCGGACCTGGGATGCGGCCATTTGCCCGGTCAGCACAGCGGACTGGTCCAGGCGCTCCAGGATTTTGGCGAACTGCATGGACTGGAACGCCAGGAGCGTGGTCTGCTCCTTGATGTGCACCTCAGGAGGCGACGAAGCCATCAGCAGGTGCCACTCGGGGTTGAGGTAGCGGCGTTCGACCTCGAGATTGTTGAGCTCGGCCGCGCTGATCCCCTTCTGCTTCCACTTGGGGTAGTTCTTGTCCAGATACTTCTGCACGAACGGACCCGTCACCGGCGACTCGAGCAGCTGCTCGACCACGGGCAGGAGGTTCTTGTTGGCCGTCATGCTGGCCACCAGGCTGCGCGCCGGCTTCTCAGCCAGCGACATCCGCGCCTCGTAGGCGTCACGGTAGAGGAGGTACTGTCGACCGTTGTCGCTGCGAAGCTCCGCACGCTTGAGCTGGGGCAGATCCACGGGCGTGTTCAGGTTGCGCAGGTAGGCGGCGATGGCCGCATCTTCGGGGCCATCACCGTCGGTGGTCAGTCGACGTCGGAAGTCGCCAGCCTTGGCAGCCGTCTGGGGGCCATCAAAGAGGGTCTCGGCACGGATGTCTGCATCCGGGTGGCCATTGGCCACGCTGGGCGCAAACCCGGCCAACGTGCACGAGTTGGCACGCACCGGATTGGCCGTGGCCGTGACGAAGCTGGAACAAGCGCCAGGCACCGCCAGTGCGGCCTGCTCCTCCGGGGTTGGCGCCTGCTCAGTCCCCTGCGAGATGCGGATCGCGCGACGCATTCTGTCGTCGACACCCTCGATGGGACCGCCGCCGCCGCCTCGGCCAGCGGAACCGCCCCCGCCGCCGCCGCCTACACGGCGACCAGCCTCGGAGGTGCCCATCGTGGGCGAGAGCACGGCGCAGGCATCGGACACCATGTAGCGATCTTCCTGACGGCTTTTCTCGAGCTGGGCCTGGGTTCGCTGCTGGCCCTGGACCCCCATGTCAGCCGCACGTGCCATTTGAGTCGACATCGTCTGGGTTGATCCGCTGATGGCCTGGACGATTGAGTTGGTACTGCTGGAAGATGCGCTCTGAATGGTCGAAGAGATATTCGCGCTTGCATTCGATAGCGCACTTGTGATTGCCGCTTGCGCCGCATTTACCGCAGCGACCACGCACCCATCGCACTTCGCGTAAGTCGATGGGCTAAAGGACAACGCCGACAAGGCGATCAATGCTGAAAGAATCTTCTTCATGCTTTCCCCTTGAGTGCCTGATCAGCAGCTGCTGCTCACCCAGCACGACATGCGGTCGAAGATGCCGCCGCTGCTGCGAGTGCTTGTGCCCACCGACTGCGGCTGGGTCGTGAGTGCGGGAACCTTCTCATAGGCCGACTGCACGCGCTGGTAGGCGCTGTTGAGCCCGGCCTGGTTCGCCGCCGAGTTGACCTTCGAGTCGATCAGGTTGCAGGCCTCGTTCTGCAAGAAGTCGCGCAGCGCGCTCGCATCGAATCCGCCGATGACGACAGCTTGGCGCGAAGCCAGATCTGCGAACTTCTCAAGGCAAGCTCGCTGCCGATCCATCGCCTGCTTCAAGGCAATCTCGTAGTCGTCGATACGCTTGTTCGTCTGATCGCGGCCCGCAACGGCGGCCGCTTGAACCACCTCGCAGTTGTCGGCCGCAGTACCGCCGACGCTAGACAGCGGCAGGCCGAGAAGGACCACCAGCGCCAGATGCTTCAGGTGCTTTGGATTTTTCATAGAGTTCCTCAATGGCGCGGAAGGCGCCTTGCTCGATACGGAGAAAGTTGACCCGTGCGTACTCGAAAATCTGCGGCAGCAGCTTGTCGTCGAGCTCACGCTCTGCACTGGCATACCGGTCCTTGTAGGCGTCCTCGCTGATGGAGGGATCGCGGATCCAGTCCATGACTCGACGCGTCTGCGTCACATATTCCGAGCCCACCAGGTTGGACATGCGAGCGATGGCCGACTGCATGTGGGCGGTGCGCAGGTCTGCCGACTCGACCTGGGCGACCAGGCCGCGGCATTCGTTGACCACCCTGGTGAGGATCTTCGTGACGAGTTCGTGCAGCGGCTGGCCGTAGGAGAAGAAGCGCGAGGGGCTATCGCCCTCCTCGGCGATCTGCAGCTTGGGATGGGTGACCCAGTCGTAGATGGACCATGCGGCATTGGCCGAGCTCACGCTGATACGGAAGCGGGCGATGTCCGGGTGATCGACCTCGACGTAAGCGTCCTCGGAAGCGCCGCGAACAAGTTCCGCGAGGTCGCCCGATTCCTTGCTGAAGATCTGACGCATGTTCTCGGCCAGGCCGGCCATGTCCGCCCCTTCACCGCGCTGCCAGTGGGTTGCAATCGCCACCGACAGACCTTGCATGAGCTGCGTGACCATCCACGATGGCACATCCTTGCCGATCTGATCGGAGATAGCCTCAGCGGTCTCGCGCGCAACGTGGTGCACGCCCACGAGCATGTCGCTGAGGGCCTTGGACTTCTTTGCGCCAGGGCTGTCACTCCCCGGGGCGAACGAGACCGCGGCAACCAGGGGCGTGAGCACCTTCGCGGCAGCCATGCTCTGCTTCATCGTCACCGCTTCGCGGGTGCGCGAGGTATCCACGAACTGCCGCCAGGGCCGCTCGGAGGAGGGCTTGGCGGGACTGGCAGGCGCCTTCGCTGCAGTACCTGCGGACTTCGCGTCGCCCGCCGCGCCATGCCCACCGGACTCTTGTGATGGAGCGGGGGTCTCCGCAGGTGCAGAGGGGCGGAACCGCTCGGCACGGCTGGGCCGCTGGGCATGCTGGCCCGGCTGAGCGGGCGAGATCTCGGGCTGCGGTTCGGAGCCGGGGGCGCCGGGGACAGCAGCACCTGAGGTCACCGCACCGGGACGAAATCGAGCGGCGCGGCTTTGGTATCCAGCCGTTGCGGACGAGGCAGCTGGAGCCCGGGTGACCGGAGCTGACGCCGAGGTCGTCACCGGGGAGGCGTCGCGGGCCTCGGGCGTCGAGACCTGCTCCTGCGCCACCAGGGATGCAAGTTCATCGAGTTCGGCAGCCGGCGCGCTGGCGCCTGAGCCAAAGAACTGATCGAACACGTCCGAGGCTGTCACTTCGACGCGCTCAGGCGCATTCGGCTGCGCGTTGCCGAGCGACATGGCCTGACCGTCAGCCGGTCCCTCGGACTCGGTGAAAACGCCGGTTGGGGGAGCGCCGGCGGGCATGGCCACCGTCGCGACGGTACCGCGTCGAACGCTTCGGCTCAGAGCTCGCGAGTGATCTGTGGCCACGGTACGGCTCCTTTGGTGTCCTGCGCATGAGCGTCCACGTGGGCGGCGAACACCGGCCACAGGCTCTCCTGCAGGGGCAGGACTTCAATGACAGCGTCCTTGCGCAGGCCGAAAACCTCGGTGGCGTAGTGGACGACGAAAAGGGTGCGAATGAGATCAGCGATGTGGCCGGTCATTGGCGGGATCACGCAGCGGGCGCCGAGCATGGAGGGCTCGTCGGCGCCGATACGACGCAGCTCACAGCCGAAGTCAGCGCCGAGAAGATGGCGCCCCGCATCCTGGGCCAGGCCGGCCACGGCCGGCAGCAGGCCCAGCGGCGAGAGAACATCGAGGTTGGGCACCTCGACACCACCCACCATGAATTTCGCGTTCAGGCTGCGGCACAAGCCGTCAAGGACGTCATGGACGTGGATGGAGCCGATCCGATCAGCTTCGGCGATTGCGTGCACCGCCGCGGCAGAACCGACGGATGAAGCAATGACTTTTTCGACAGCAGGGTCGAATACCGCAGGGGGGTGTTCTTTTGCGCTTGAAGGTAATTCGCAGGGCGTGAACTTCGGAAGATCGCCCGAAGAAAGTATCCAGCTCTGCTTTACGGCGTACTGAACGGCGCGGACTGCTGCATGCGTAGGAGTGTGGGCCGACTCATGAGCCGCATAGTCCACTTCAACTGAGTCACCGGCGTGACCGATCCCCGAAATGATGTAGACATTCGGCCGATCACGCTTGACCTTTGCGAGGATGCTCACAACCTCAGTTGAGTTCAGTGCAGACACATGGTCATCGTTCGAAAACCCACCACCACGCGCGATGATCAAAACAGCCGGGTCATCGCCTATCCGTTCAAGCAGAATGCCCAACTGCTTGATCGTCTTGTCGATGTTCCCGAAGGAAGTCCTTCGCACAAGAATGTCATCGCGAAGGATTTGTCGGCCAGAGAAATCCTCGATCGTCGCGAACACATCGCGTCGAGCGTCACTGCCGACGCCATTCTCTTCTTGCTCGGGCGTACCGAAAGCAACCAGCAATGCGATCCTTCCGCCAAGCTCGCCGCGAGACAAGCTTTTAGCCATGGTACGACCCGCGCAGGCTGTCACGCGGCTGGCCGCCAAAGAGCCAGCTCGTGTCGAAATCACCCACCGTGAGGGTGCGGCCGTGGTTCTGATCGCGCGCGTCGGCAAACACCGCCTCGTCGGCGTTCATGCCATCCAGGACCTGAGAGATGCCGCGGGCAAAGTTGTAGGGATCCTTCAGAGCCGCCTCGCGCATGCGCTTGACCTCGGAGGCCTGACCCAGCACGTAGAAGCAGTCGGCGAAGGTCAGGCCGGGCTGGCGTGGTCCACCCGCGATCGCCGGCGTGTCAGCGCCGTCGTCCACCCACGCACGAGCATCCTCGATGATCTTGCGGTTCTCATCGCTGGTCGGGCGCATCTGCAAGTCGGACATCGTCTGCAAGAGCAGGCGAAGCACCAGCTTGCGGTAGCCGCGATGCAGGAAGTAGTCGGTGGGATGGGTGTTCATGGGTGCTCCTGGCGCGTTTCAGGTCATCTGGTCTGGGGCGGGTGTGCTCAGCCCATCGCGCGCATCTCGCGCATGAGCTGGGCATGTCTCTCGTGGAACTGGGCTTCGGTGATCTGTTGCGAGCTGCAGACGGACTCGATGGAGCTGCCATTCATGACGTATTCGTCGAAGATGACCTTCAGATCGGCAGGCAATGCCCGCGCCGCGATCAGGATTCGTTCGATGGACGAGTGCATGGCGCGCTCCTTGAGAAAGGTGATCCGTCAGTGCATCAGCCCGCGCGCGGGCGGTCCACCACCTTGTCGGCGGCGCCGGCCAGTCGCTCACGCCGCGCTTGGCGCAACGGACGCAGGTAACGATCGATCTCGGCCATGCCTTGCTGGCACAGTTCCTGGCTGGGCATGATGCTTTGGCGCAGCGCACCGACAGCTTTCTTCAGCCCGTCGAAGGACAGGCTGTCGCCAGTGGTCTTCGCTTGATCGGTGAGATCGCCGATGTAGCCATCAGCGGCGGCCACCATGCGCTGGCTGGGGATGATTCCCAGGTTGGCGAAGCCCGCCACGCGCTTGATCAGAACCAGTTTGTCGATGGTCATGCTGGTGTTCATGCAATCTCCTGTCATCTCAGGCCGCAGACGCGGCCGCCTTGGTGTTTCCGCCCTTGGCGGGGGTTTTTGAAAAGTGATTGGTGCCAGCGGCAGCCTTGCCCGGCACGTTCACCGAGACCTGGCCAACCTTGCCCTTGGCTTCATCGACGATCACGTTGAGCGTGCTGCGAAAGAATCCCTCGATGTGCTCGAGCTGGGCCTTGCCCTGCTCGATCATCTGGAAGGCCAACTCCCATTTCGCTGTGGTGGCCGGGTCGGTCAGCATCTTCGGCATGTGGCTGATGATGGTCATCGCCATCTCCGAAGGCTTGAGCTCCACGCGTGAGCGCGACCGCTTGGCCTTCTCCACCACGAGGAAGTGGCGATCGATCAGGCCGGTGATCGTTGCTTCGCGCGTACGGCTCGTGCCCAGGCCGGCGATGGAGCGAAGCAGTTCACGGTCCTTTTCGCTCTGGGCGAACTTGTGCGCGGCCATCATCTCGTCGATCAAATCGCTCTGCGTGTATCGCGAAGGCGGCTCGGTGCGAAGCGCTTCGTAGGTCACGCTTGCACAGCCGACCACCCGTCCGACCTGGAAGCGGCCGTTGTCACCAAAGTCTTCCGGCTTCATTCGACGGCCCCCCTTTGGCGCGCTTGGTCCTTGTCATCCTCGCCCATGGTCTCGGCATCCAGCTCCTCGCCGGTTGCATCGCCATCGGCACCGTATTCGGCATCTTTCCACCCGTTGCGGGTGACGGCCTTGTCGTTCGCGCGGAACTCATCACGCCCGAAGGTGGCCTGCAGGCGCATCTTCACGAACTCGTGGTTCGGGTAGAACTGCGCGAGGAAGCGTCGCGTCACCGCCTCGAAGACGTTCTTCTCGGCCTGATTGAGCCCGCTGGCAATCTTCCCCGTAGGCGCGATCGCGAAGTGCTCGTCCGTCTTCGAGTCGTTCCAGGCCTTGCTCACGATGTCCAGGTTGGCGCCGATCGCTTCTCGGCGATACATCTCGCTCAAGCCCTTGATCGTGTGGGCAGCATCCTTGAGCATCGACGTGGGCAGGTACTGGCAGTCCGTGCCCACGTAGGTGATCATCTTGTGGCGCTCATAGAGCGCCTGCGCGGCATCCGTCACCTCCTTGAGGGACATGCCGTAGCGCCGGCTCGCCGTCGATTGCAGGGTGCCCAGCGAGAAGGGAAGTGGTGGCGGCTGGTACTTCTTTTCGGCCTCGGCCAGGCTGATCTCGCCGTTGTTCTGCCCCTGGATGGCCGAAACGATCTGACGCGCAACGGCCTCGCTGATGATGCGACCCTCGCGGTCGAAGCCCGGCGTGCCCTCCGCCCCTTGGCGACGGAACCAGCGCATCTTGGTGCCGTCGGTCAGCGTGATGACGGGCACGAAGTAGTCCACCGGCTTGAAGTTGATGATTGCGCGCTCACGCTCGACCACGATTGCAAGCGTCGGGGTCTGCACACGGCCCACGGCCATCTTGGAGTAACCGGTCACCTGGCGGAAAGCTCGGGAGCCGGTCATGCCCACCGCCCAGTCGCCAGTCTGGCGGGCGTAGGCGGCCACCGACTTGCGCACCCAACGGTCGTCGGAATTCTTTTCCAGCCCAGCCAACACCAGCTTCTTGATCTCAGCCTCGTCCGGGTTCTGCAGAGCCAGTCGCCACACGGGCTTGTTGCCACCACGCGGATCGAGGCCAATGAACTCCAGGAACTCATCGACGATGAGCTGCCCCTCGCGGTCGGTATCGCCCGCGTTGACGATCTCCTTGGCGCCCAGAGCCAGCTCCGCCATCTTGGTGAACTGCGGGATGGGCATGGGCTTGCCGGCGCGGTCCGTGCGGATCTTGCCGTCCTTTCCACGTTCGGACTTGGGCTGGCGGATGAACTTGGCCGGGAACAGCGGCAGATAGGAGAACACGTCCCCCTTGTTCTGCTCTTCCGTCAAGTAGGCCTCGGGAGGGGCGAGCTCGACCATGTGGCCGAAGAAGAAGCCGACAGCATCACCATTGGAGAGCCGGTAGCAACCATCACGGCCGCCCTCCTTGGCGTTCACAACCTCCACCCCATAGGTCAGCGAGAGGCCCGCTGCCAGGGCTTTGGCCATGGCGGGCTTCTCGGTGATCCAGAGGCGATTGAGGCGGGTGGCGGTCATTTATTCAGTTTGGGCGCTGGTACGGTCGCAAATTGCTTTTGCAGATTGTGCCACCCCTTCGCCGAAAAATCACGCCGCGGCCCTTACTCGCTCGAAATCCCCTGCATCGTCGGGCCCGCGGCCGTCATCCGGCTGCGCCTGTGCGACTTGCGACACGGTCGAATCCGCTTCGCCCTGCTGCGTTCGGATCACGCCACGAGCTGCAAGCGCTGTGGCCTGCACCGCCTGGGCCCTGGAACGCCGGCTCAGGAAGTAGTCCTCCTGGATCTCGCGAGCCAGGCTGCCCAGCGCGGTGCCGCGCGGGAGGTAGAACTCGATGCCGCAAGCCTGGCAGAGCATGTCGGAGACCTGCCCGAACTGCTCGGGCGTATCCGCTGAGAGCAGGATGATGGGCTTCTCGCCGCGTTTCTTGGCCGAGGTAGTGACGGTGGGGAAGTCTTTCTTCGCCTCCTCCTTCATTTCCTCGGTGTAGGAGCGCAGATCCGGGTGCAGCTTGCGCAGTTGGCTCTTCTGGTAGCCGCGCAGCGCGCGCGACATGCGACCCAGGTCGCCCTTGTCGACCACCAGCGCCACCCCCTTGCCAGGCAGGATCATCACCCGGGTGCCCACATCGCCATTGTTCTGGCCGAAGGGGGTGGCCGCCTGGAAGCTCGTCGGGATGATGTAGCTGCCACCAGGGCCGTTGGGTGCCAGCACATGCGTCTCACCATCTTCATCTGGGGTCGGATTCGACAAGCGGGTGATGAAGTTCTCGATCATCGTGCGCGACCACAGGCGGATCGGCATCGACTCGATGAGGTTGGATCGATCGGCGTAACGGTTGCTCAGCCACACGCCGCGGTGGCGTACGCCGCGCTCATCGGTGTAGATGATGCCGCTGCCCATCTTGGTAGAGGCCGCCCATTCGTTGGCCAGGTACAAGTTGCCATCCAGGACATAGCCGCGGCGACGCAGGGATTTGGCGCTCTCCCGGTGGAAGTTACGCATCATCGAGTCGCGCCGCGAGGCGTTGTAGGCCTCGACGCCGCCGTCAGCCACCGAGCAGCCAAGGATGTTGCCCTGGATCAGGCACTCCGATGCCACACCCTCGCCGTCCGCCGTAATGACGGCTCCCGCCATCAAAGCGCCCAGGCTGAGGCTGGTCACCTCGGTGCGGCCCGGCAGCAAGACGTCGACCTTCCAGCGCGAGATCATCGCCTCGCGGCCCTTGGGGGGCGACTTGATCGAGGTGACCACCGCCCACTCGTAGAACATCTCGTCGCGTTCCTCGCCCTGCTTTTTGTCCTTGGCCGGGCTTGCCAGGTCGGGAGGCATGCCCACGAGGCAGCCAGGGATCAGGCGAGGCATGTACTTCTCGACCCACAGCTGCTTTGCCTTTGCCCGCTTCACACCGTTGGGGTGCTGCGCGGCAAGTGCGGTCTCGACATCACGGAACTGGCTGCCCGCCAGTTCGATGTGAACCTTGGCTTCCATGATCCGCTTGAGCTTGGTGATGGATTCGCCCAGCTCGACCTGGGGGAGCTGTCGCTCGACACGCAACAGCTCTTCGTGTTGCTTCGTGCTGAACCCGGTCGAGGTGCGAGTCCACTGCTCGCGACGCGCCTGGGTGTCCGCAGTCATGTCCAGGCGGTTGTCGAAGCTCTCGTCGAGACCTTCGGAGCGCATGGCGTAGAACTCCACATCGCCGTCCTCGATCGGCGTTAGGAAGTGGGCCGGCACGTTGCCGTAGTGCCCACCCAGCAAGTTGCTGTTGAGCAGATCCATGCCTGACACCATGGCCACGGGCAGCGCGCCGGCAGCGTTGGTGGGGATGTCGCCGAGCTTGATGCCCTGCGGCAACACCTCGTCGTCTTGGTCGTCAGGCACATCCAGATCGGGCAGACGCTTGAGCATGCCCTGGGCGAGCATTTCCTGCCGACCGGCGCGCACGAACTCGATGACGTTGCGCCAGCCGAAGGGGCGCTTGGCCTCTGTCCACTCGAGCTCGCGCAGATAGACGGGACCGTCGAAGGCAGATCCGAAGCCATCCATCTCCACGCCGAGCACCAGGTCAGACTTGATCGTGGTCGCTCGAATGTCCTTCTCGCGCGGCTTGAGCGGGTTCTCGCCCATCATCTCGTAGCGCACGAGGGTGTCCTCGAACATCGCGTAGACCTCTTCATAGACCATGCGCTGCTCCGCCACGGACAGCAGGGCCACCCGGGTGGTCAGCATCTGCGCCAAGTCCCGTCCGCTCTCCAGGTCGCGCTCTTCCACACCGAGGCGGTTGCGCACACCCCCGTTCTCCTCCAGGAATCGCTTGCAGACTTCACGGCCGACGGGGTTGAGCAGGTCGACGACATCCTTGATCTCGGCCGCGTTGTCGCGCGAGGAGCGGATGTTGGCCGACAGGCGTGAGAGCTTCTTGTTCTGCATCATCAGCTGACGCACTTCACCGAAGATGCCGGTCGTGCTGATGGAGATCTTGGGCGTCACCACCTGGTCGTAGCGGTTCACGCGACCGAACAGCTGGATGCGATTGGTCGGGTCCTCGGGGATCTGCAGCTCGATGAGCTCTCGCCGGCGGATGTCGGCAAAGCGAGGCGACGAATGCAGCGACAGGCCTGTTGCCGCAGACCGGTTGATGAACAGGGCATCAATCTCACCCGAGTTGAAGCCGAAGACCGTGCGGTTGACATCGGCCTTCTTTTTGGAGCGGGTGGTCAACTTCCAGGTCAGGTAGTCCCAGCCTGTGTCATCAATGGCCAGCATGCGCTGCTCTCCCGTGGGCTCCAGGCACAGGCCACGGCCGCTGATCTCGCCGACCTTGAGTCCGGCGTCAGCCAGTCGGGCCTTGAGCAGGTCGACCGCATTCAAGGGCATGGGCGGGAGCTCATCGATCATCTTCATGATCTCCTGCATCCCCTTCTCATAGCCCTCCTGCTGTTCCCGGGTGAGCCCAGGAAGGTCCAGCACGCGCAGATGGCGGCCCTGCGCAGCTGCAGCGTCCTGGCCCTCCACGATCGCGTCGATGTCCACCTCATCTGCTCCGCCCTCCTCGGGCGCAACATCGGCACGCGTGGTTGCGGTATCGAAGTTGCCCTCGTCGACGTTCTCGACGGTGACCACCGCCATGCGCTTCATCACGTTGCGCAGCAGGTCTTTGATCGTCGGCGCGCGCACCATCTCGGGCATCATGTCGCGCTCGCCATCGATACCGGGAATGATCTGGTCCTGGATGATGCGCTTGAGGAACGACTCACCGGTGTCTTCGAAGACGATGACAGGCTTGCGGTTGTCCTCGATGCTCTTGACAGCAAGGTCGTAGACGTTGTCTGCGTTGAGCACCGAGAGAAAACGGCGCATCACCTGGTACAGCACGGAGCCCGTGCCGAACGATGCGCGCATGATGCTGCCCGTGGCCACAGGGGCGGCCTGAGGCTCACGCCCCTCAGCGATGTCCCGACGGGCCTGCGCGTTTTGCTCAGCCAGAGCCGTCGCAGCCGACGAGCGGGCCTCGCGTGCCGACTTCAGGCTGCGCATCGTGTCGCTGTTCATTCGCATGAGCAGACGGTTGATGTCACCCGAGACATAGGTCATCGCGGCCAGGATGCCAGCGACCTTGTCGGACAGCGACTCGTTGCGCTCCTTGCGCTTGGCGTCCACATCGAAGGTGAACTCGATCTTCGAGAGATCATGCTCGCGACGAATGAAGGCTCCATCACGGGCCAGCATCGCGGAGAACACTTCCGAGAAGGCCTCGCCACCATTTCGCATCGTCGCCGTGAGCGAGGCGATGTTGACGGTCTCGGGGAAGGCGCGCGAGTAGATGTGCAGGTTCTCGCTGGTCTTCGCCCAGGTCGCACTTGAGTAGCCCACAGCCCAGGCTCGGTTCACCAATTCGCTCACAGCGAGCGAGGTGTTGGAGCTGGAGCCCGCGGCCACGTGGGCCTCGTCGACCACGACGAAAGACGAGTCCGCCTGACTCAGCAGCCAATCGGCTTTGGGAGAGTCCTCTCCGGAGATCTGGGAGTAGGTCGCAAAGACGATGTTGCACTGCAACTGATCAAGGGTCATGCCATCAGCCATGATCTTGTTCATGACCTTGGGCGGCGTACCCTTCTGCAGCGTCTCGTTGGTGAAGACGTCCACCAGGAGTCCATCGGCGTTCATCACCAACGGCCGGAAGCGGCCCCATTCGCCGACGTCACGCAGGTCGCGCACCAGGTCCGAGAACAGGTTGGCGCGATCGGTCACGAAGATCACGTTTCGGCCCTGCTTGCTTGCCCAGGTGGCGAAGCCGCTCAGGGTGCGGCCCTTGCCGATGCCCGTCTCGTCGCCAATGATGATCCCGCGCCCGCTTTTCATGCGAGCCAGCCCCAGTCCAATCGCATCGACCTGCTCGGGAGAAAACCGCTCGCCCAGGGTGTTGGGCCCGAAACCCAGCTCCTGCTCGACGAAGCTGTCGATCGGCCCGTACTGTTTTTCCAGCTCGGTGAGGGCGTACTGCAGAGGGCCTTGCAGGTTCTTGGGCACCATCGTGCGGGCCTCGCCCACCTTGGAGAAAGCCACGTAGGGGCGCTGGAAGTCGTTGCCCGAGGCCGTTCGCTCGATGTCGATGCCTTCGGACTCGGCTTCGCGTACCTTGGCGGTGGCGATCGCCTCATCCACCGCAGACTTCACCTCATCCCAACTGTGCACGACCTGCACGCCTTCGACGCGGCCTGCCGCACCGATCGGCGCGCTGTTGCGCACAGCGAAGACGCGAAGCGTGCTGTCGGTACCGACTTTCTGGGTCAACTCGGCACCCAATTCGATGGCCGCCTCGACGACATAACGACGCGAGAGCGACTCCAGGAAGCGCTTGGCCTCCACGCTGAGCGCGCCGGGGTCTCGGGGGTCGTCGCCAGCCAGAACGATCACCGCACGCCCTTCGGGGGTGAGCGTCCGCAGCGCCATCAATGCCTGGCGGTAGTCCTTGCGCGAGCCGTCCTCGTCGATTTCAGGATCGGCGTTGAAGAAGATGCCGTTTGCCGGCTCCTCATGGGCGGGGTCGAAACGCTCACGCCAGGTGACGTCACCCTCGCGCACGCCCGTGACGTTGCGCGAGAGGTCCTTCTCGCCGCGGAAGGCCTGGATACGGGTCCCAGGCGACATGAAGGCAAAGGAGGCGCCGTCCCACGCGTTGGGCACAAGCACGCTCTTGTCCTTGGTGTCGCCCAGAAGTCGCTGAGCGATCACCGACAGCGGCAGGGGCATTGCCGCCGCGCCGCGCGCTGCACCCTTGTAAGGGGGCAGGTACTCATAGAGGCGGGCACCGTCGCCGAACGCGTCCTGCGCGGTGTCGTATGCGCCGTTGAGGAAGCGAACCATCGCAGCATCGATGGCAGTTGCAACGCGGTCATAGACCTCCACGCCGTAGGGTCCATCGCGGTCGGTCACGGCCTGGATGAATCGGTCAAGGTCATCGCTGTGTTGAACCTCACCCTGCAGCATGGCGTGCACGAAGCCGTCCGCGCATGCGTTGAGGGCTTCGTCGGTTGGGGCACGCAGGAAGGTTGCCGGGCCCAGCAGATCGGTCTCGAAGATCTTCTGGCCACCCTCGCGGACAACGTGGCGCCCCATCGGGCCGGAGAACACCTCGTCGCCGTCGGCGTTGCGACCAAGGCGCACCACAACACCCGTTTCGACGGAGATGTCCTTTTCCTCTTCGGTGCGGGGCCTCTGAGTCTCGCGCGCCTGGCGAATCGGCTTGACGTCGAGCAGGATCTGCTCGATGGGCAGCTGCGCCTTGCCCGCGTTTGGCCACACTGGACGGAACTGCTCGGCGGTGATCTTCTCGCCGTCGCGGCACATCCGGACCAGGTAGCGCCGTCCTGGGGAGGCGATGAAGCCGAGCTTCTCGATCGCCTTTTGCCAGCGCAGGGAGTCGTTCTTCAGTCCGGTCACGTACAGAAAACGACGCTGGCGGCCATCTTCGCCCTCGATAGTGGCGATGCGAAGACGCACCGCGCCTCCCTCAGGGTCGCGAAGGTCAATCCAGGTACGCAAGTCGCTCATGCTGTTTCCTCAATTCGTCTGCGGCGTCAAAGGCCCAGGGATGGGCTTTTCGGCAGGGCGCTGGAGACGCAGCGCCCTAGCGAAAAGAGGGGCGCAGGGCCCCTCCTCTCTGCAGCGTTCGGCTTCGATCAGCCGCGGGCGCGCTGCTGGGCCATGGCGGCGCCGGCGGCCACGTCGTCCACGCTCACGCCGTCTTCGCCGTCGACATGCGTCTCGGCCGGCTTGATGCGGTCGAACAGGCGCTTGAGCTGCTCGTCCAGGACGGCTTCCCAGGGCGAGCGGTCCTTGACTTCCTTGCCGTTCTGCAGGAAGGGCTTGCCGTTGACGATCACGGTCGGGCACTCGGGCAGCTTGTTGTCCGGGGTACCCAGGTCCTCGACCAGCTTCTGGCCGCCCTGCTTCACGGACACGCCGGTGGTGTCCTTGTCGAAGGTGATGTCGCCCAGCTTGCTGCCGGCGGCGATGAAGTACGGCGCCAGCGAGAAGGGCTCGTTGAAGTTGGCAGCGTTCACCTTGGCCAAGGCCTTGATGCCGAAGCTGGAAGCCACGCCACCGTTGCTGATGCCGAAGCTCACGTGCATGTTCGGCTGGCCGGGCTCGACGTCGCGGAACACCAGGCGCAGCGTTTCGCTCTTCACGCCTTCGAAATCGTTTTCGTCGATCTTGGCGTCGATCAGCACGCCTTCGAGCTGGGTGCGGCCCGGCTCGTACTTCACGGTCTGGCCATCGACCTTTTGCTGGAAGCAGCCTTCCTTGGCGTTGATCTTGTAGAACACGGCGCCGGCGCCGCCCTGAGTGGTTTTGATACCCATGTTGGTACTCCTGTGATGAAAGACAGTTGAGAAATGCCGCCCTATGCAGAAACAGGTCGCGGGACATAGGGCAGCACTTCTTGTCCCTCGCGACCATCCGTGGTGGAGGGCTCAGCCACTTCGGCTGCGTCCTCCAGGTTCTTTTGCTCGGGCAAGAGACCCGAGAACTCACGTTCAAACCAGGCACGCACATCGGCCTGGATCTTGGGATCGACCCGCGCGGTGATGCGCTCAGTCACCAGTGCATCGGCGTCGATTCCGTGCTCGATCAGCGCGTCGTACAGAGCGTCGCTGTCGACGTTGGCCGGCTTGGCAAATCGCTTGGTGTCAATGCCGGCCTCACGCAGCGCCTTCAGCATGGCCTTGTCGTCGTAGGCCTTGGTCGCATTGCCAGCGAGCGGCAGCGCCTCAAAGACCTCCTCCGGGAGCTTCTCCAGCACTTCGGCCCGGTCGAACCGATCCGAGCCACTGAAGGTGAGACCCTCGCAGACGGCCTTGCTTCGGCCGAGGCGATACTTGCCCACGACAGGCTTGATCTCGGCCTCCAAAGCCTCGATGTGGCCGCCGATCACGGTGGCCATCGCCTTCAGGCCCGCCAGGCGGATGGTCATTCCGCGCAACTCTTGCGCGAGCTGGTCTTCTGCCTCCAGACGGGGCTTTCGAACGTACGAAGGCACTTCGCCGCGCATCACGTACGCCCAGTAGTGGTCTCCGGCGTCCAGGATCAGCTGATCGAGCTCGGGCACGTAGGGAACGACGTCATCCTTGAGCTGCCAGTTCTTCCAGTCGAACTGGGAAAGCATCAGGCCATCCACCTCGAAACCGTTGTGAACGAGGACCTGGCGGCCCATGTGCAACTGGCAGCTGTACTGGAAGGCGATTCGGGCAGCGGGATCTACCTCGCTCGGAGCCTTGAAGTCGATGAGGACGCGCTTGTGCTGGCCTTCGAAGGGCATGAGAGCCAGTTCGTCGGGCGAGTAACGCATCCACACACGCGGGCCCACGCTCTTGCTGAGCACAGAAAAACCTTCTTCGTCGCGCTTGCAGCCGTACTTCTCGTAGAACCAGCGGCGGTGCTGGGGCTCCATGGCGATACCACGGCGCATGTGGCCATTGGTCTCGTCGGGCAGTTTGCGCAGCAGCGCGCCAGCGACGATGTCATGGGCAGACGCCTCGTGATCCGCACGCTCGCCCATGAAGTTCTTCACCAGGGCGCCGATCTGGGAGCCGCCGAAACCACCGGCGCGAGTGGCATGCCAGATGGCCAGCTCGCCGAACTCGCCCACAACGCCATCGACCCAGGTCCGGGCATCGGACTCAAGGATCAGCTCGCGCTGAGGAAGCGCGTCGATCTTTTGCCAGACTTGGCTCAGGATCTCGGCTTTGTTGGTGGATTGCACTTGTACTGTTCCGCGAAGTGGATAAACGCACTGTAGCGACCAGAAAAACCGAATGCAAATCCACCCCCGAATGCGGGGGATCAGGTCTCGGGCAGTTCGCCGAAGTCGGTGTGGCTGAGTCCGCCGAAGCCCGTTGAGCGCGCGGGAGATTCGCGCCGAATCGTTCTCGCCGAGTCCAGATCCCCGTGTAGATCCCTGCGCCAGTAGACGGAACGAACCTCGATGCCGTGGGCGTTCTTTGCAGACTGACCCATACGCGCGACAAGCCTCGGCCTTCAGGCCGGGGAAGGATAGCGCCGCGCAGCGAGATGGGGCTTAGCCCCGCCGAACTGGGCGATCAGGCAGGTGTTGCCTGTTGCTCGATGTATTGGCGAACAATCTCGATGGGAGCGCCGCCGCATGAGGCGGCGAAGTAGCTCGGACTCCAAAGCGCCCCACGCCAGTAGTAGCGCCTCGCGATGTCCGGCCGCTCCGATCGAAGGCGCCGGCTGGACACGCCCTTCAGGCTGTTCACAAGCTTCGAAACGGAAACGCTTGGTGGGTAGTTCACCAACAGGTGAACATGGTCCTGCTCACCATCCATCTCAACGAGGTGCGCGCCAAAG
>VFQO010001254.1_pt1 | contig 20451 bp, 19 predicted proteins | sample 3512331 | NCBI WGS metagenome assembly VFQO01 (sample SAMN10412371, study PRJNA504923) | tailings metagenome | isolation source: Replicate 3 from Balatoc abandoned mine | place: Philippines: Itogon, Benguet | collected 2017-08-28 | reverse complement strand
CTCGCTCTCGCAGCCACCGTGCTCTTCTGGCTGTGATCAACGAGTCCTGAGCCTAGAGAGCTCCTCCAGCCGGGTGAGGAGCAGCGCGCGCACGGTCGGATCGGCCAGGTCCACGCCTTCGCTGTTCTTCCGGCCGGGGAACAGGCCCGCTGGCAGCGGGATCGCCGGGTTGCGGCGTGGTTGCATCGCGGCAAGGTCCGCCACCGGGCAGCGGGTCAGTTCCGCCACCGGCACATCGGCATCGGCCATGCGGTTGACGAAGGAGGAATTGGCCCCGTTCTCCAGCAGGCGCCGGACAAGGTAGGCCAGCAGGTCCTTGTGCCCGCCCACGGGAGCATAAATGCGCACTGGGGTGCGATTGTCGCCTTCGATCCGGGCGAGCACTTCGTAAACGTCCTCCCCCATTCCGTGCAGTCTCTGAAATTCAAATTTTCCACCTACCGCTCCGCTACTTGAGGTGGAAAATTTGGAAGCCAGCGCCTTCACCGCCGCGATGGTGTAGGCGTTGTGGGTGGCAAAGGCGGGGTAGATGCAGTCGCTTGCCGCCAGCAGCCGTTCGGCGCAGGCGAGGTAGGACACATCCGTCGCCAACTTGCGGGTGAACACCGGGTAATCGCGATGGCCGCCCACCTGGCTCTGCTTGATCTCGCTGTCCCAGTACGCGCCCTTGACCAGCCGCACCATCAGGCGGCGGCCATGGCGGCGGGCAAGGGCTGCCACCCAGTCGCACAGCGGCAGGGCGCGCTTCTGGTAGGCCTGCAGGGCAAGGCCGAACCCGTCCCAGCCTGACGCGAACAGTACATCGTCAGCCACCAAGGCCTCGATGATGTCCATGCTCAGTTCCAGCCGTTCGGCTTCCTCGGCATCCACGGTCAGATGGATGTCGGCATCGCGCGCCTGCCGCGCCAGATCGGTCAGGATCGGCACCAGCGCCTCGCGCGCGGCATTGGTGTGAAGGTAATCGTAGCGCGGGTAGAGCGCCGAAAGCTTGACCGAAATGCCCGGCCCGCCCCTCACGCCGCGGTGCCTTTCCTGCGCCAGCCGGGCGATGGCCCCGGCATAGGCGGCGCGGTAGCGTTCGGCATCCGCGAAGGTCATCGCCGCTTCGCCCAGCATGTCGAAGCTGTGCGAGAGGCCCTGTTCCCGCTCCGGCCGGGCGCGCTTCAGCGCCTCGTCGATGGTGCGGCCAAACACGAACTGGCCGCCAAGGATGCGCATGGCCTGCAAGGTTGCCTGCCGGATCACCGGCTCGCCCAGCCGGCCCACCGCGCGGCGCAGGGTGCTGGCGAGGCCCGCATCGGGCTGCGTGCCGCCGCGCAGCACCTGCCCTGACAGCATCAGCGAGAAGGTGGCAGCGTTGACGAAGGTGGAACTGCTGGCGCCAAGATGCTCGGCCCAGTCGATCGGGGCCAGCTTGTCATGGATCAGCGCATCGGCGGTTTCGGCATCGGGCACGCGCAGCAGGGCTTCGGCCAGGCACATCAGGGCAATGCCTTCCTCCGTCCCCAGGCCATAGGTGGCGAGGAAGGCATCGATCCCGCCGGTGTCCCGCGCGCGGGCGCCTTCGATCAGCCGGGCGGCGAGCGTGGCGGCATGGCCGTGCAGGCGGGCAGCGCCGTCAGCGGCGGCAATCCTGTCGGCAAGACAGGTGTCTTCGTCCATGCGGTAAGCGGCGCGAAGCTGGGTGCGATCCATCGACATGGCCGCTTCCTGCACCCGGTTTCAATTGCAATCAAGTGGCGCGATTACGCGACAAGCCACTCGTATTTGTAGGCATCGCCATCGCGCCGGACCTTGCCCGCCGAAGTCAGGCGAAAATGGGCGGGGAAGCAGGTCAGGTCCTCGTCCGCCGCCTTGGCCATCACCCGCTGGCGCGTGGCGCTGGCCATCGGCGCATCGGCATCGAAGGCGAAGGGCAGGTCATAGCGGATCATCTGCAAGGGGTGGTGGATCACGTCCCCCCAGAAGATCGCCGCTTCCCCGCCAGCCTGCCCGTGGATGGTGACGTTGCCGGGGGAATGGCCGAAGGCGGGCTCCAGCCACAGGCCGTTGCCGATTTCCCGGTGCGCCACGTGATCCTCGTCCACCAGCACGCCTTGGCCCGCATCCATTACGGGCACGATGGAATCGAGGAACGCCTCGTTATGCGGCAGCTCGCCTTCGGGGTTCTGGGTGAAATAGGCATAGTCACGCTTGCCGAACAGGTACTTGGCATTGCGGAAGGTGGGCACCCATTTGCCGCCTTCCAGCCGGGTATTCCAGCCGACATGGTCAAAATGCAGGTGGGTGCACATCACCAGGTCGATATCTTCCGGCGCAAATCCCGCGCGGCGCAGGTTGCCGAGGTAATCGGTATTCAGCTGGTGGACTTCGGGGATGACCCGGTTCTTGTGGTTGCCGCAGCAGGTATCGACCAGCACGGTCTGGCCGTCGAGTTCGATCACCCACGAATGCACGCCGAAAGTCATGCAGCTGGTTTCCGGATCGTCGGTCAGCTCGCCATCACCCGGATCGTACCATTGCTTCAGCCGCGCCAGGTCTGCCGCGGTGGTGCCGGGCAATTGCGCCAGCAGGGGCGTGGGCGAATCCATTTCGTGGATCTTGTGGACGGTCATCCGCCCCAGCTTGATCGGCTGCATCGGTTATCTCTCTCCCGTTTTCGGGGGAGCCTAACCGCATTGCCTCAGGGATTGAAGCGATTGATCGCCTCGCTCACCCGCGCCTCGATCTCCTCGCGGGAGAGGCCGGTCGGGATCGGTTCGCCAAAGTGGATGCGGATGGTGCCGCGGGCTTTCCACTTGCGGTGATAGGTGGGGCCGGAATCGACCGCGACCGGCACCACCGGCAGGTCCACCAGCTTGTAGAGCGCGGCAAAGCCCGATTGCAGCGGGGCGCGCGTGCCGTGCGGCACGCGGGTGCCTTCGGGGAAGATCACGATGGGTCGGCCCGCCGCCACGGCCGGGCGGATCGCCTTCAGCATGGTACGCAGCGTCTTGGCCCCCTGGTCGCGCGCCACGGGAACCAGACCATAGGCACCGGCCACCGCGCCCCAGCCGGGAATGTCGAACAGTTCCTGCTTGGCAAAGCCTGCCGGGTGGTCGAACAGCCAGGGCATGGCGATGGCTTCGAAAAAGGCCTCGTGCTTGATGGCATAAAGCGCGTTGCCAGCCGGGCGCTGGCCGCTTTCCACGATCGTGATGCCCAGCAGGTGCGTCACGCACCAGTGGTGCCAGGCGGACCATGCATCGCAGATCGTGCGCACGTGCCGGGGCGCGATCCTGATCGCCGCCAGCGACAGGAGGACCGCCAGCACCGTGGCGGAATAGAAGGCGATGTAGAAGGCAAGGCTGCGGATGACGGACATGGACGTTACGCGGGGCTTTCTCAGGTCAGGCTCAGCAGCCAGGCCGCCAGCAGCTTGTGGTATTCAAAGAACAGGGTGGCGAAACTGGGCCGGGTGGGCACGGCGTCACGCAGCACGGTGACATCGGCGGGCAGGCGGCTACCCAGCTCCACCGCGGTGCGGCGCATGTGCCAGTCCGCCGTGACCAGCCGCAGCGAGGTGACTTCGTTGGCCGCCACCCAGTCGGCCGTTTCGCGTGCGTTGCCGCGGGTGTCCAGCGCGGTGAAGCCCAGCACGACGCAGCAATCCATCAGCGGCTGGTCCACGCCGTATTCAGCCATGAACTCGCCGGGCTTCACGTTGATATCGACGCCGGTCACCAGCATCTTTTCGGCAGCGCCCGCGCGCAGCACGTCCAGCCCGCGCGGGATGCGCCCACCGCTGCCGGTGGGCACCACGATGGCATCGGTCCGCTCCATCCCCGCCGGTTGCGGCAGGGTGGTGGCGAACCAGATGAAGCCCAGCGCCCAGGCAAGGCCGATCAATGCGAAGAGGCGGGCAATCACCGGCGGGCCCCTACACCATGCGCCGCAAGGCCGCCAGTACGGTCAGGCGCGCGGTCACCATGGCCAGCAGCACGCCCGCCAGCGGCACGGCGGCGATCATCGCCCAGTCGGCCACGGCCAGCCCGCCGCCCGCCACCAGCCCTGATCCCAGCCCGGCGAACTGCTGGCCCAGCAGCAGGATCGCCGCCAGCCCCGCCAGCAGCCCGGCAAGGCCCCCGGCCAGGGCATCCATCGCGATGGAGCGCTGGAAGATGCCTGCAATCTGCCCGTCGGTGGCACCCAGGTGGTGGATCACCTCGATCGTTTCGCGGTTGGCGCCCAGCGCGCTGCGCGCTGCCAGCCAGACGGCCGCCACGCTGGTGGCGGCCAGCAGCAGCACCAGGCCCAGCGCCACCAGCCGCAAGGTGGTGATCGTATCGAACACCGGGGCGAGCCAGGCGGCCTGCGCATCGATCCGCGCCGCCGGCGCCACGCGCGCCACATCAGCGCGCAGGTCCGCCAGCCGGGCCTGCGTCACTGCGCCGCGCAGGCGGACGTCGATGAGCGTGGGGGTGGGAATGGCGTCGCTGCCCGCGCCGCTGCCGAGCCACGGTTCAAGCAACTCGGCCAGTTCGGCGTCGCTCACCCGGCGAGCGGTGGCGATATCCTCGCGGGCGTTCAGCAGGGCAAGGGCGTTGTCGGTCTGCATAGCGCGGGCGGCAGGCGCCGCCTCGACCACCTGGACGGTGACCCCGCCGGCAATTTCCGCCCGCGCGTTGGCGGCAAGGTTTGCCAGGGCCAGCCCGGCGGCGACCGCCACCACCGTCAGCGCGATCATGATGGCGATGACCCACGGCATCGGGCCGGACAGGCGGGCCTGTGGCAGCAGCCGGCCGGTCAGCGGGCCGAGCGCGCCCGACTGGCGGCGCAGGTCAGACGGGGCGCTCGTCATGCGGTCACCGGTCGGCGCGGGGGATAGCGCAGTGCGCCGGTGGGATCGCTCAGCCGCCCCTTGTCCAGCCGCATGATCAGCGATTCGGGCACCTTGCGCAAAAGGTGCACGTCGTGCGTGGCCACGACGACGGTGGTGCCCAGGCGGTTGAGCGCCTCGAACAGGCGCAGCAGGCGCAGCGCCATGTCCGGGTCCACGTTGCCGGTCGGCTCGTCCGCCACCAGCACTTCGGGCCGGGCGATGACCGCGCGGGCAATGGCCACACGCTGCTGTTCGCCGCCGGAAAGCGTTTCCGGCCGGGCATCGGCGCGGTGGTCCAGCCCGACCCACTCCAGCATGTCCACCACGTGCGCCCGGATTTCGGCTTCCTCCACCATGCCGGAAATGCGCAAGGGCAGGGCCACGTTGTCGAACGCGGTGAGGTGGGGGACGAGGCGGAAGTCCTGGAACACGGTGCCGATGCGCCGGCGGAAATCCGGCAGGCGGCCGCGCCGCAGGGTGATCACGTCATGCCCGAACATCGAGATCATCCCGCGTGACGGGCGCTGGGCGAGATACAGCAGTTTCAGCAGGCTGGTCTTCCCCGCGCCGCTGGCGCCGGTGAGGAAGTAGAAGCTGCCTGGGTAGAGCGTGAAGGAGATGTCGCTCAGCACCTCGCGATCGGTGCCATAGCGCAGCCCCACATTGTCGAACCGGACGATGCCCCGGCTGTCCACGCTCATGCAGCCGCCGGTGCACGCGGCGCGGGCCGCAAGGGGCACGCCCCGGCCAGAATGCCGGGCGACAAGCGGTTCGCTGTTGTCATGCGGGCGCTATAACCCGTGTTCGATGTGGAAAAAAGCCACACGCGGCCGCAAGTTGCCTGGTCCACAGCTTGTTGCTTTCGTTTGCCTGACCTAGTGTCTCAGGCCACCATGATTATCCAGTGCCCTGCCTGCGCAACGCGATATGTGGTGCCCGATACCGCCATCGGAGCCGAAGGACGCACCGTGCGCTGCGCGAAGTGCCGGCACAGCTGGTTCCAGGACGGTCCCGATCTGTCCGCTACGCCGGCGCCAGCGCCACAGGTTGCCCCGACCCCGCCGCCTGCACCTGTCGCAGCTCCCCCTGCGCCCGCGGTTGAGCAGCCCGTCGCGCCGCCCTTCGCCCCGGCAGGCCCGGCGCCGGTCACGGCCGAACCCGAACCGGGACCCGAACCGGGACCGGGACCGGAGCCGGAACTCTCCGTCATCACCCCGCCGATGATTGACCGCATCCGTCCGCCCTCGCGTGAGGAGGAGGATGACGGGCCATCGCCGTTCGATGCGCAGCCGCCGTTCCGCCCGCGCCGCAACTGGCTCAAGATCTGGACTTTTGCCGCCGCTATCTTCGCGGTGTTTGCCGCCGCGATCATATTTGCAGTCAGTTACTGGGGCCTGCCGGACTGGGTGCCTGTCACCCGCCCGGATTTTGCCGCCAGCCAGCCTGACCTGGAGATCGATTTCCCGGCCGAACAGCAGGCCAAGCGCGAGATGCGCGGGCGCGAGTATTTCGAGGTCAACGGCACCATCACCAACATCGGATCGACCACCCGCAGCGTGCCGCCGATACTGGTGGTCCTGCGCGATGCGCGCGATCGCAAGGTGTTCGAACTGGAAATCGTGCCCGAACAATCGCGCCTTGGGCCGGGGGAAAGCATCAACGTGACCCGCGCGGTCCTGGATGTGCCCCGTTCCGCCCGCGTGGCGGAAATCGGCTGGAAGCCGCAATAGCGCGCTTGCAGGCCCCAAGGGTCTTTGCTAGTGGCCCGCTCCTACCTTCCGGGCAGCCCCAGGGCCGCCCTTCTCGATGTGCGGTCGTGGCGGAACTGGTAGACGCGCAACGTTGAGGTCGTTGTGGGCGAAAGCCCGTGGAAGTTCGAGTCTTCTCGACCGCACCAGACAGTCCCACAAGGTAACCGATTTTCGCCCTCGGGCGTCCTGCGCCCGAGGAATGGCGCAGTTCCGGGGCTTGGCGGCACCTCAAAACGCAGGTGAAGCCAGAGACCCTCTGGCCGGTGGCGCCAGAAGCCAAAAATTTGCCGGATTCTCCGTCCCCGAGAATCCGGCTTCACCTCACTTTGTCGGTCGATGTACAGCTCAGGCTGAGAAGCCGAACTGCCGCTCCTGTTCGGCCCAGTCGATCGGCATGTCGCAGACCAGGAGGGCGCGACGGGTCAGCCCTTTGGGCTGGGACCCATCTGCGATGGCATCGATAATCCGGGGGCTCATCCATGAGAGCCGCAGCAGCCGTGCAAACTGGGTTCGGCATCGCCCTTCCCGCTTAGCCAGTTGGGCAAGGCTGAGTTCGGGCGAAGCCAATACCAACCGCCGTGCCGCCATGGCATCCGCGACGAGGGCCAACAGGTCATTCGCGACACTGCCGGTACTAGCATCAGCATCAATCCGAAGCCGGGCTTCACGGAATGGACGCCGCGTAGGGAGAGGCAGTTTCCATCTCCAACTGGCTGCCGATTCGATCCCGAGGGCATCAGGCTTCAGGATGATTTCCACGCCATCTGACCGGATCGTGATGGCTCCCACGAGCGAACGCAGGGCGCCCTCGGCCTTGCCGATCTCGCGCAGCTGCAAGGCGAGGATATGAGCGGTCGCGAACATGGTCCGAAGGGTTGCGGCCTCCTCGACGCCCGACAGGCGCCGCAGGTCATGCTCGTCGCCCAGCAGTTGCTGGAGGTGGCCAACGAGATGCTGCTCAAGGTAGCCGCGCTGGAACCTGACGCCCGGCGGATCTCCGGGTCGGGCGAGATCCTTGCGGGTCTCGTAATAGGCGTAGCGTTTCACCTTGCTTGAGCCATAGGTCGGGACCATCGGCCGGCCGTGGGGGTCAGTGATCAGCCCGCGCAGTATGGCCTGCTGCGGTTCGTTGGTTGAGCGCCTCCTCGGCGGCGCCTTCTCCTTGAGCTGGGCCTGGACGGCGTTCCACAGTGCCTCATCAACGATGGCCTCGTGCTCGCCATCATAGACCTTGCCCCTGTGGACGATCTTGCCGCGATAGACCGGGTTCTTCAGCAGGTAGAACAGACTGCCCCGCCGGAAGGGGATTCCACCACGGTGCGGCCCGCTGGTGCGCTGCTGGATCTTGGTGACCACGCCTTCGACGCGCAGGATTTCGATCAGCGCGGGGACATTCCTGACCTCAAGGTAACGCCGCATGATCGTGCGCACCCGCTCCGTTTCCTCGGGAACTGGAACCAACTTGCGCTCGATCACCTGGTAGCCGAGCGGCACCGGCCCGCCCATCCACAGGCCCTTCTTCTTAGAGGCTGCGATCTTGTCGCGGATCCGCTCACCGGTGACCTCGCGTTCGAACTGGGCGAACGAGAGCAGGACATTGAGCGTGAGGCGCCCCATGCTGGTCGTGGTGTTGAACGCCTGCGTCACGGAGACAAAGCTTGCCTCCTTCGCGTCGAGGCGTTCGACGATCTTGGCAAAGTCGGCAAGGCTGCGGGTCAGGCGGTCGACCTTGTAGACGACGATAACATCGACAAGGCCGGCATCGATATCGGCGAGGAGCGCCTTTAGGCCGGGGCGCTCCATGGTACCGCCCGAGAACCCGCCATCGTCGTACCGGTTGGGCACCAGGGTCCAGCCCTCGTGCCGTTGGCTGAGGATGTATGCCTCGCAAGCCTCCCGCTGGGCATCGAGGCTGTTGAACTCCTGCTCCAGCCCGTCCTCGGTCGACTTGCGGGTGTAGACCGCGCAGCGCAGCGGCTTCATGGCTTGGTCTTCCGCTGGGTCAGGCCGAAGAACAACGGACCGTTCCAGTGGTTGCCCGTGATGGCCTTGGCGATGGCCGACAGCGACTTCCAGTGCTTGCCATCGTACTCGAAGCCACTGTCCAGAACGATGATGGTGTGGCCAACCCCGTGCCAATCGCGCACCAGCCTGGTGCCAGGTGTAAGCTTGCGGGGCGGTGCCTTTGCCGGCCCACCCGCTGGCCCCTGCGCGGCTATTTGACGCAGCAAGGTCCGAGTTGAGCGGTTCAGCCCGCCTAGCCGCTGCTCCTGCAGCTTGTAGCCAAGGCCTAATCGCAGCAGGTCGGACGACAAGTTTGGCGCGGGCGCGGCATAGCGCCGCGCCCACTCGACCTTCAGTTCCTCAACTGGCATCGCTGCCAGCCGTTCGAGTGTGACGTAGGATCGCCTGGCCATCAGTCGGTGACCACGCGGTAGACCCGGTCCTCACCGGATACCTTGTTGCTCGTCACGGCATGGCCCTTCTTCTTCAAACCGGTCAGCGCTGCGCGCGTGGTGTGCGGCTGCCAGCCCGTCGCAGCGACCAGCTGGGAGATCGTGGTGCCCTCCGGTCGCTGCAGGTGCTCGAGGACCATGTTTGCCTTGCTGGCAGGTTTGGCGGCTATGTTGGCGAAGGGCGTGGCCTCCGTCTGCGCTCCGGCTGTCGTTGGCATCGGTTCGCGGGCCATGCGGCGCCCGCGCTTCGTCGGCTTCTTCGTGTCAATCACATCGGTCATGGGTAGTCTCCTTCAGGGAGCAGCGACACTCGCTTCTCCCACCACCCAGGGCCCTGCCGATCGCGTCGGTCAGGGCAGCGGCCGCCAGCGGCGCGCCGATTCAGTGGCAGCACCAATGCTTGCGGCGCTAGGGAAGTCGAATGGAATTTGCAGGATTATGGACCTGGATTCCGGCGAGGCTCAGCTTCCGCTTTGCGCCTTCATTCCGGTCGTTCGCCCCGACGCACCAAGATAGCCGAAGCGGACGTTCAGCGTGAAGCAAACGCGCGAAGAGCGCGACCAGTGCGCCGCACAAACCTGAAAACGGAAAGCTCGTGACGGATGCTCAAGCCAGGCATCGTCTAGGAACCGCTCCATGTCGATCCGCGCAGAATAGCCACTAAAATGCAACAGGATTGCATTATGGCTTGAAAAACCGGCGCGGCAGTGTAGGGCCAGCTTCAATAAATGAAGCAGGCATTCCGCCATGGAGCGGTGGCCAGGGGAGGAGCATCAATGAAGTCTTCGAATTTTCCGTCGTCCGGCCGCGCGTTCCGAGCTTTCTTGCTGGGAGCATCCGCGCTGACCTGCAGCGTTGCCGCGCAGGCCCAGGCTGGTTCGGAGGACACGGCAGAAGCGGCTGACGACGATTCGGTCATCCTGGTTACCGGCTCGCGCATCGCGGCCGACGGTTTCAATGCACCGACCCCGGTAACCGCGCTGGATGATCAGCAGCTTACGGCCACCGCGCCCTCGACCGTCGCCGACGCGCTGCGCGCCCTGCCGTCGCTGGCCAACACCAGCGGACCGCAGCGCAATTCCGGCACCACCAACGGCGGCCAGAGCTTTCTCAATCTGCGTTCGCTCGGCTCAGGCCGTACATTGACCCTACTTGACGGCCGCCGGTTTCCGGTCAGCGCTTTGACGGGCAGCGTTGACGTCAACCTGATCCCCTCGGCGCTGATCCAGCGGGTCGAAATCGTCACCGGCGGTGCATCGGCGGCCTATGGCTCGGACGCGGTGGCAGGCGTCGTCAACTTCATCCTCGACCGCCGGTTCGAAGGGGTTCGCCTCGATACCCATTTCGGCGTCACGCACCACGGCGACAACGAAGAATTCAAGGTTTCCGGCGCCTTTGGCACCAGCTTTGCGGATGACCGGGCGCACCTGGTGGTTGCCGGCGAATATTACGATACCGAAGGCGTCGAGCCTATCGATCGCGACTGGTCGAGCAAGGGTAACTTCTTCATCAACGGCCCCGCCGGTGGGCCGACCCGCATCCTGGCCACCAACGTGCTCACTGTGGGCACCGTCGGTGGCATGATTCTCAATGGGAACGGCGGCAGCGCTGCAGCCAACGCCGCGATTGGTGGAATCCAGTTCCTGCCCGACGGAACGCAGGCCCCCTACAGTTTCGGCTCTTACCGGTCAGGCAGCCAACAGATCGGCGGCGACGGCATCAACAGCGAGTTGCTCCAGGCCATCGCCCGGCCGCTGACGCGCCACAATGTGTTCGGTCGGCTGGATTACGAAGTGGCTCCCGCGATCACCATCTACGCCGAAGGGCAGTACGGCCAGAGCGAGACGAGCTACGTCAACGGCAGCAATCGCAACCAGATTGGTAACGTTCTGACGATCAAGCGTGACAATGCCTTTCTGCCCCAGAACATCCTCGACCGGATGGTCGCAACCGGCGTGACGACACTGACGTTCCTGCGTCATTCGCTCGATCGCGGTCCGGTTTACACTGTCAATGAGGCAAGCACTTACCGCTACGTGCTTGGCGCAGAGGGGGAAGTCGGCAGCTGGAACTGGGATGCCTACTACCAGCACGGTCGCAGCAAGCAGGACAACAACATCTACAACATGATGATTGTTCCGCGGATGACCCAAGCGATAGACTCGATCCGTGTCAACGGCGTGGCCGTCTGCCGCGATCAGTCGAACGGCTGCGTGGCATTCAATCCTTTCGGCGAAAATGCGCCGTCGGCAGCCGCACTCGACTGGACCCGGGGGACCAGCACCTCGGTGTCGACCCTGTCGATGGACAACGCCGCTGTGAACTTCTCGGGTGACCTGCTTGAAGGCTGGGCCGGCCCGATCTCGCTCGCCTTCGGTGCGGAATACCGGCACGAGGACGCCCTGGTTACGGCCGACCCGCTGTCGCAAAGCTTCTCGTTCCTGTTCGGCAATCCGCAGCCGTGGAGCGGCCGTGTCTCGGTGAAGGAAGGCTATGTCGAAACCAACGTGCCGCTTTTGCGGGACATGGCCATAGCACAGCAGCTCGACGTCAACGCCGCCGCGCGCCTGACCGATTATTCCACCAGCGGTTCGATCTGGTCCTGGAAGGTTGGCCTCAGCTATGTGCCGTTCGAAGGCCTGCGCTTCCGCGGCACCCGTTCGCGTGACATCCGCGCACCCAACGTCAATGAGCTGTTCAGCGGCGGCCGCCAATTCACTGCAACGATTACCGATCCGTTCAACAACAACGTGGTGGTGAACGGCATTCCCACCATTGCCGGGGGCAACCCCAACCTGGTGCCCGAGGTTGCCAACACCCTGACCCTTGGTATGGTGATAGAGCCGATGCAGGTATCGGGCCTGTCGTTCTCGGTCGACTATTATGACATCAAGGTCAGCAACGCGATCTCGACGATCCAGCCGCAACAGCTGATGGACCAATGCTTTGCCGGCAACGCCTTCGCGTGCAGTGTAATCATCCGCAACGGCCAGACGATCACCCGCATCCTGCAGGCACCGATCAACCTGGCGTCGCAGCACGCCCGGGGTCTCGACTTCGAGCTGGCCTACCGCGCCGACGTGGGCGACCTGATCGGCCCGAACACACAGTTCTCCGCGCGGGCCATTGTCGGCTACCTCGACAAGCTGGAGGGGACCGTCCCCGGCTCGCCGCCGGTTGACCGTGCTGGGGAGGTGGGCATCAGCCCCACGCCGCACTGGTCGGGCAGCAGCCAGGTGCGCCTAAGCAGCGACCGGTTGGGCCTGTTCGTGCAGGGCCGCTACATTGGCGGCGGTGCCTGGGACATTACCAAGGGCCCGAACGACGTGGACCTGCAGCACATCAGCGCGCAGGTCTACTTCGACACGCAGGTATCCTATCGCCTGCCCTACCTCGACGACGGGGTGGAGCTGTTCGTCGACGTGCGCAACCTGTTCAACAATTCGCCGCCGATCGCCCCGGCAAACGCCAACATCGCCTTCGCCACCAACACCGCGCTGTACGAGATGATCGGAACCAATTTCCGCGTCGGCGCGCGGGTCAGGTTCTAAGCCTGGCCTTGGCGGGGACTGACTTCTCTCTCCTCCCGGCGCCGCAGTCGATCCGTAAGGGCTGGCTGCGGCGCAACTCTCTTGTAGACGCTACACAACCGACTGCTGAGGCAAAGGAACTTTGGTGATCTACCGGCGAACCTTTGTAGCGTCCGCGGCGGCTACCTTGCTGGGTGCCTGTGCGACCACCAGAGTCACTTCGCCGTTTTCGTCGGGCAACAGGCGTCCCCGCCTGCGGCTGCCCCGGGCAGCTTGCGACAGCCACATCCACATCCTCGACCCTAGGTTCCCGCCCACTCAGGGCTGGACCGGTCCAGCGGTCGATAATGCATCGGTCGAAGCCTATCGCGCGTTCCAGGCCCGGATCGGCACGGAACGCGCGGTGGTAATCACCCCATCGACTTATGGTATCGATAACAGCGCCACCCTTGATGCGCTGGGCCGGTTCGGCGGCAGTGCCCGCGGCGTTGCCGTGATCGACTGTTACGCGCCGCCAGCCGACCTGCGGCAAATGGGCGAGGCCGGGATCACCGGACTGCGGGTCAATTTCGTCTCGCCCCAGGTCTGGGGCCGGACCGACGTGCAGCGCCTGCAGGATACCGCCCGGATCGCGGCCGATCATGGCTGGCACGTGCAGGTCTATGCCCGCGCGACCGATCTGGCAGCGATGGCGCAGCAGATTGCCGGTCTGCCGACCAGCGTGGTGATCGATCACTTTGGCTACCCGGCCCTGGGTGGCGAGAGCGCCGATCCAGCCTGGCCAGCCATCCTGCGCCTGCTCGAAAGCGGCCGAACCTGGGTCAAGCTCTCGGGACCCTACATCGCCAGCCGCGCGGGGCCGCCGGGCTATGCCGACCTGCTCGACCTTGCCCGCCAACTGGTCCGCGCGGCCCCTGAGCGGCTGGTGTGGGGCAGCGACTGGCCGCACCGGGGCCAGAGCGCGAACTGGCCCGACGATGCGGGCCTGATCGACCTGCTGCGTGCCTGGGTTCCGGACGCGCAACAGCGCAACGCCATTCTCGTCACCAATCCCGCGCGGCTGTATGGCTTTGCGTGATTGCACAAAACCCGCTCGCTGAGGGCGTCAAGCATTGGAAGGACCTGTCATGCACGTGCGCAAATCTCGTTGGGGGCAAATGGCATCGCTGGTGGCCCTGATGGCCTGCACACCCGTGAGCGCCGCGCAGGCGCAGCAGGCCGGTCACGTGCCAGCGGTAGCCGCGCAACTGGCCCAGGCCGATGCCATCGCCGGTGATGACCCGCTGCTGCACATCATGCGCAACTACCACTGCTACTACGTGGACCCGGCGCCCGCGCCATTCCGGCCCGAGGTGATGGACGAGACCGGCTTCCTGTTCGGCACCCCGATTCTCGATAACGTGACCTACCTCGGCTACCTCAATCTCGCGGTGTTCGCGATTGAGACCTCCGACGGGCTGGTGCTGATCGATGGCGGGGGCACCCCCGCGCAGGGCGAGCGGATCCTTGCCTGGCTGGATCAGACAGGCCGCCCCCGCAGCGACGTGAAATGGATCATCCTGACCCACGAGCACGGCGACCACGTGGGCGGCGCCGAGGTACTGCACGCAGGCACCGGTGCGCGCATCGCCGCCGGTCCGGGCGCGCTGCACAGCGAGGCGGGTTCGATCCCGGCCAGCCTGCAGCCGGTCGACCTGTTGGTTGAGCGCCGTATGGACCTGCAGGTGGGCGACAGCACGTTCGTGCTGCTGCCCACGCCGGGCCATACCCCCGGCACCCTGTCGGTCTTCTCCCCCGTAACGGTCGATGGCGCGCAGCACATGGCATCGTTCTGGGGCGGCAAGGGGATGCGCCCCAACGTGCCGAACCTGCGCACCATGCTGCAGTCAGTCGACCTGTTCGCGCAGGTTTCACAAGAGCTGCGCGTGGATGTTCCGCTCAACACGCACAGTTGGGGAGACGGGACGATCTCGCGCCTGATCAACAAGGTGCTGGCCCCCGAATTGCCCAATCCCTTTGTGCTCAGCTATGGGCAGAACGCCGCCAACCTGGCCCTGCTGCGGGTATGTACGTCGGCCTATCTCGACCAGGTCGAGGCCCGCCAGCAGGCCCGCTGAAATGGGCCTGTATTCGCCGTCAGAATGTTGCGACCGGGTTGACCAGCGCGCCAGTGGCGGTGGTCACCCGGATCGGGGCCACGGTGAACAGGAAGGTGTAGCGACCCAGTGACCGCGCCGTTTCAGCCAAGTCATCGAGGTCGGCATTGTCGATCAGCGGCATTCCCAGCGTGACCAGCGCGAAGTTGTGCGCGGGAAGATAGTCGTCCGGATTGGTCAACTGGGTTGTCGGCGGCAGGGGGACCACGCTCATCGCCGATTCCGTTCCCACCAGGGCAATGTCGCGTTCGCGTAGCCAAGGGATGACCGAGGCATCGAGACCGGCCGCCAAGTTGGCGATATCCCACGGCCCGCGTTCAGCTTCGGCCTGCCAGCGGCCAGTGCGGACAAACACCGCGTCACCCGGACCGATCGTGACACCCGCAAACCGCTCCCAGGCCTCGATGTCCTCGACGTAGATGGGCGTGCCGGGCTCCAGGTAGGGCACGCCGCGCAGGGCCGGGATATCGACCAGCACCCCTCGGGTGAAAACGCCGGTCTCGAACGCGGCAATGGCCCCGCGCGAAAGCCCCTCGGCCATTGACACGTTGTCCGCGGCGGAGAAGCCGTTGTACATCAGGCCGTCGTGGAAGTGGTGCCCGAAGGCATCGAGATGCGTGTCGGTATAGCCATGAGCAATGATGCTGAGCTGGTCGGTGGACCCAGTCGTGCGCGTCGGCGGGCCGGAAAGCATCCGCTGGACAACGGCGGCCCGGGGCAGCGGGCCCTGGTGATCGGACGCCACGTGGGCCGCCGTGATCGGACGTTCGAGCGAGACCGAAATGCCCTCGCGCACCAGCGCCGCAGCGGCGCGGCGCGACTCTGCCGTTATCGTGTTGAGCGTGCCACGCTCGTCCTCAGCGCCCCAGCGGCCCCAGTTGGATAGCGAATGTTTCCATTCGTCGATCTGCGCCTGGGTGACCATGTGTTTACCTTGCTCCTGGCCCAGTGCAGGGCTGCCTGCAGCAGCTACCAGGGCAGATGCCATACACGCCCAGACAGCGCCTTGTCGAAGCTTCGTAACCACCCCATTCTCCCTTGGCGCAACGCCATTCTGCAATTGACCCGACCATGGCGAGCTCTGGTGCGACGAGTCAAGCACACTAAATCATCTTGCAATGCCGTTGCATTATAGATAGCGATGCCGCCACAAACAGATTGGGGTGAGGATGACCGGTTTTTCCGTCAATCAGCGTGTCAGCCGTGTGAGCAGCGCCGATGTAGAACGCTTTCGGGCCTTGCCCGTGGCCGTGATCAGCGATGTGATGCACCGCATGGTTGCTGGCGGCGCACCGCTGCGCCCGATGCACGATGGCACGCTGCTGATCGGCCCCGCAGTGACCGTGCGCACCCGTCCCGGTGACAACCTGATGGTTCACAAGGCACTCAACATGGCCGAGGCCGGTGACGTTATCGTGGTCGATGCAGGCGGCGACCTGACCAATGCCATTATCGGCGAGCTGATGGTCGCCTTCGCCAGGCAGAAGCGATTGGGCGGCATGGTGATCAACGGCGCGATCCGCGATTCCGCCGAGATCGCCGCCGGCGACTTCCCGGTTTACGCCGCTGGTGTGACCCATCGTGGCCCCTACAAGGACGGTCCGGGCGAGGTGAATTCGGCGATCTCCATCGGCGGCATGATCGTCCAGCCGGGCGACTTGGTCATGGGCGACGCCGATGGCGTGATCGTCGTGCCGCAGGCCGAGGTTGACACCGTGTTTGCTGCGGCAAAGGCTAAGCATGACAGTGAGACCCGACAGATGGCGGCCATTCTGGCGGGCACCAACGATCGGACTTGGGTCGAGCGCGAACTGCTGGCGCGCGGCTGCACGGGTGTGAGTGCGGAGAGCGATCAGTGACCAGCGGTCCGGCAGGGAAGATTGCCATCCTGGGCAAAGCCATTGCGCCTGAGGCGATGGACATGGCGCGCGACGCCGGCTTCCAGGTGGTGACTTCGGACACTTATCTGCAGGGTGACGAGCTTGTCGAGTTCCTACGTCGGCACCAGCCAGAAGGGATTGTCCTGCGGCTGGGCCGAGTCAGCGAACAGGCGATGGCCGCAGCGCCGGCGCTGAAGATCATCGCCAAGCACGGCGTCGGTTACGATACGATCGATATCGAGGCCGCCGCGCGGCGCGGGATCATCGTGTCGATCGCCGTCGGCGCCAATGCCGTCTCGGTGGCCGAACATGCGCTGGCGCTGATGCTGGCCGTGGCCCGCGGTATCGCTCACCTCGATGCACGGATGCGTCAGGGCCACTGGGACAAGGCGGACTACCTGGGAACTGAGTTGAACGGCAAGGTGCTGGGGATCGTGGGCATGGGGGCCATAGGCCGCCATCTGGCCGATATCTGCCGCGCCCTGCGTATGGAAATCCAGGTCTATGATCCGGCGCTGTCCGGTGACGGCGCAGTACCCTTTCGCCAGGCCGGTTCCCTGGATGAGCTGCTGGCGAGCAGCGACATCATTAGCCTGCACTGCCCGCTGGTGCCGGCGACCCGTAACATGATCTCGCATGCGCAATTTGCCATGATGAAGCCGCGCGCGATCCTCATCAACACGGCGCGCGGCGGGCTGGTCGATCTCGAGGCGGTGCAATTCGCTCTGCAGGAGTACCGGATCGGCGGCGTTGGGCTAGATACTTTCCCCGACGAGCCGCCGACGCTTAACGAAGCGTTCCGCTCGCTGTCCAACCTGGTGATCAGCCCCCACGTCGGTGCCAGCACCGGTGAGGCCGGACAGCGGGTGGGCGTGATGGCGATGTCTCAGGTGCTCGATTGCCTGGCCGGGCGGAGGGTCGATCCCGCCTGTATCGTCAACGGCGTGACGCTGGACGTTCCGCGCGTGGCACTGGGCTAGGCGGCGGCGGCAAGGCCGGCGGACAAGGCCCGCAGGAAGGTTTCCTCTCCGCCAAGCTGGCGGCTGAGCCGGGCGGCCGCGGTGCGCATCTGGTCGGCCAGTTCGTCCGCCCGCTCGGGCGTCAGGCGGTTGCAGGGTCCGGCCAGGACCAGTGCCCCCAGCAGCACGCCGCCGCTCTGGAACACCGGAATCGACAGCGAGGCGACGTAGGGGTCCGTAGCCCCCGACGAATAGAGCGGCAGACTCACGCCCACCGACTCATCAAACCCGTCCCCGAACTTGCGCAGGATGATGGCGGATGAAGCACCATCCATCGGCCTGATTTCGCCAGGCTGCTTATGGACCCCCAGCTGGTGGGGCGAATTAACGCGGTACTGGCACAGCCGATAGCTGCCGTGGCGGATGTAGATCGAAGCGGTCTCACCCGAGGCGTCCACCAGCGACTGAAGGACGGGGAAGATATACTGCTCGACCGACGTGCTCTCGGTATAAATCAGGTTGAGCCGGGCGATCTCGGGGCCGAGGCGATAGTTGCCCTGGGCATCCCTGATCAGGAAATTGCGATCGACCAGCGAGGCCGACAGTCGCAGGGCGGTGCTTTTGACCAGGTCGGTGCGCTTGGCAATCTCGGCCAGAGAAAGCGCGCTGTCGCCGCGCTGGAAGCAAGAAAGGATCGTAAGGAACCTGTCGGCGCTGGCCCGCCCGGGCGCGATAGGGTTGCTACTGTCCGTCATAACGGTTGTCTAAGCGGGTTGCCCCGCCTTGTATAGCCGCTCCGCCGCCTCGGGCGCTAGGCCTTCTGCGCCATTTGTTTCCCGAAATGCTTCGCGAATGGCTGGATAGAGGCGCCAAACAGAATGATCATGAAACGGTGTTGCATTTTAGTGCGACGACGCTAGAAGCTGGCGGCAACAAGAAACACGAGGATGACCGGAACGTGAAGGGCTGCAGCAGTGCGCTGCGGCCTTGGGCAGGCCAGCATCCCATTAATCGCCCGTGGTCGGCAATTGGGCTGATTTAGTGGCACCGAATGGCTGCGAATCTGGAGCTCTCCCTGCCCATGCCTACCGCCCTGGTTGCCCTGGTGACCTTCATCGTGGTCATCATTGTCTGGAATGTCGCTTTCAAGCGCAACATGGGCGAAGCCATGGCGCTCGGTATGCTGGCAACCGCCGCCTTTGCCGGCAGCGAGGCACCCCGCTACCTGCTGGCTGGTCTCACTGGCGCGCTGGAACACGAGGTGCTGTTTGCCGCGCTGGCCTTTGTCTTCATGGCTTTCCTGGTCGACGAGACGGGCCTGATCGGCAAGATCATCGATATCCTCAACGCCCTGTTTGGCCGTGTACGCGGCGGGCCGGCCTACGTGGCAACGGCCGCCTCGGCGATATTTGGCGCGCTGTCCGGGTCCAATTCCGCCAACACCGCTGCGGGCGGCACATTCACTGGTCCGTGGATGGTTCGCACCGGCTGGTCGCCCACGCGCGCGGCAACGGTGCTGGCAGGCAATGGCGGGCTGGGCGCAGCCTTGCCGCCGAGCGCGTCGATGCTGATCATGATCGGATTCGCGGGTGACCTGGTGACCACGGGCCAAGTCTATCTGGCCTTGCTGACATCGGGCATCTACCAGGTGATCCATCGCCTGCTGACCGTTCGCTTTTTCGTGGCGGTGGACGGCATCAGCAAGGTGGACGCGAACACCGCGTTGCCGCCGCTTGGCCGCTCGCTCAGGCAGGGGCTCGGTGCCTTGTCGATCTTCCTTGGCGCGCTGATCCCCATCGTCGTCACCATCGGGCCGCTGGCGGATTATCTCGGCCGAACCCCAGCCATGCACGAAGCGATGGAGTCCATCTCGATCCTGATCTGGATACCCGTGATGATCACACTTTTTGCGCTTATCGCGGGAAGGAAGACCCTGCCGAGGACTGCCCCCGGCTGGATGGAACTGCTGGGCCGGGCCATGCCCAAGTTCGCAACCATCGGCGCCCTGTTGTTCTTTGCCATCGCCGCCAGCGAAATATTGGGTGACCTTGGCCTGGCAGAGGATGTCCGCAGCATGATGGAGGCCGCGTCGCTCTCGGCGGCGGCAACCCTGATCGTCGTTGGCCTGATGATCGTGCTGGTAGCCGGACCCCTGTCGTCTACCGCCACCCTGACGGCGGTCGGCCAGGTTTCGCTGTTGGCGCTGGTTGGTGTCGGCCTCGATCCGCTGGCGGCCCTGACTGCCATCCTGGTGTTTGCGTCAACCGAGGGTGCGTCGCCACCGGCATCGGGGTCGATCTTCATCGCTGCGGGCCTGACGGGAGCGAAGCCCGAAAGCACCTTTGTACCGCTGGTGGTCTATTACGTGCTGCCGATCTTTGCGCTGGCCTGCCTGATCGGCCTGGGCGTGCTGCCCTTGTGGGGAAACTGACATGAGAGCGACCGTCTACAGTAGCCTGCAGTTCCTGTTCATCCTCTCGCTGTGCGTCTGCATGCTGCTGGGCGCAAGCCTGACCCTGGCGCAACTGGCTGGAGTTATCCTGCACTCGCCTTCGCTGCTGGCGCAAAGCGAAGCATTGCTGCTGAAACCCACGATGGTGTCTGCCGCAGCGTTTGGGCTGATTTCCTACTTTTCCTCCTACTTCAGTCCCGCAGTGACGGTGGAAGTTGACGACGACGGAGAAATCTAGCCAGAGCCTGGCAGCCCGGCGGTGTCTGCGATACGAATTGTATTGATTTTGTGCGGGGTCGTTCTCGAACTACCGGTGCATCAGAATGTCGACTTCTAACTGCCGCGCTTCTTAAAGCTGATGGGGTGGACGCCCCCCGGCGGCATCGATGTGCCAGAGTGGAGGTGT
>VFQO010001253.1_pt1 | contig 20476 bp, 26 predicted proteins | sample 3512331 | NCBI WGS metagenome assembly VFQO01 (sample SAMN10412371, study PRJNA504923) | tailings metagenome | isolation source: Replicate 3 from Balatoc abandoned mine | place: Philippines: Itogon, Benguet | collected 2017-08-28 | reverse complement strand
AGCTGTACTACGGCACCGAGGCCCAGCTACCGGACCCGACGCTAGAAGCCATCTATGGTGTCGGTCAAGTATCAGCGATGCGGGGTCTTGCGTACATCGTCGTCAAGAACGACAACGTCACCGCGAATCAAGGTGCAGTGCCGCCGTACGAAGCGATCCTGGTGGGGAGCGCCGACCTCTACCTCACGACGAAACCGTACCCAATCGAAGTTGTCGAGTCGCTGAACGGCAACGCGACGCTGCGCGACAGCTTTACGCTTACACCTCCACTAGACGAGATAAACGGGAACGCGACGCTCACCGGCGGTACGCTGGTTACGCCGCTGGTTACGTACAATCGCTGGCCGGCTGAGGAGTTGAATGGCAACGCGACACTCAGCGGCGGCGACCTTCGTACTATCCTGATCACTTACAATCGCTGGCCGGCTGAAGAACTCAACGGCAACGCAACTCTCACCGGAGGAAGTCTCACATGATCATCATTCCCAGCGGAAAGTTTCTCGACACCGACGACGCGCTTATCACTCCAAACCAGCTTGAGGGCTGGTTCAAAATAGAGGCGCTGAAGGTCGACGCCCACGGTCGCCCCATCGAGCGCTCGCGCCGCGTCGTCGCAGATTGGTTCCCCAACCTCATCACCACCGTCGGCCTGAATCGCATTGGTGAGTTCGCCGACTCGATGAACCACTGTCGGGTTGGGTCGGGCAACGCCACACCGCAGTTCACCGACTCGCAACTTCAGACGCAGGTCGCGGCCACTTCGACGGTTCAGACCACCGCCGAAACTCCCGGCGGCACGCCACCCAACTACTTCCTGGGTCGCACCCAGACGTACCGCTTTGCCGCCGGCGTCGCGGCTGGTAACTTGAGCGAAGTCGGAATCGGTTGGACGGCCACCGGTGCGTCGTTGTTCAGCCGAGCGTTGATTCTTGACGGCTCGCTCAATCCGACCACGATCACGATTCTCAGCGACGAGGTGCTGGACGTCACGTACCAGAGCCGCTACTACCCGCCGGTAGCGGACCAGACCTACAATATCACGATCACGGGAGTGGGCACGGTCGGGGTAACCGCGCGAGCGGGACGCGTGACGTCGAACACGAACTACTCGCTCGGGATTGGTGGGATATGGTCCCCGGGAGGCGGTAATGCGGTGAGCGCGTACAACGGCGCAATCGGAGCTGTTACCGGCGCGCCTTCCGGCTCAGGCGGATCTGGCTCAGCTTCGTCCAACGCCGCTTACGCAGCTAACAGCCTTCAGAGAAACTTCAGCTTTACGTTCGGTCTAAACAACGGCAACTTGGCCGGCGGCATTCGCAGCCTGGAGGTTGACTTGGGGCAGAGCTCGGGTAATTACGGTTATATGCAGTACGAGTTGAACCCCGTCATTCCGAAGCTCAACACCCAAGTACTGACGTTTAACGGTACACACTCGTGGACACGGCGCTGACATGATTCCCGAAAACTCACTCTCGTCGCAGCAAATAGTTCGGCAGCTCATCACCGAGCACGCCGGCCTGCGACCGACGGAGGCATACCACCGTGGCGGCGTCGCGCTCAACGATCCGTCGTTGGGCCTCGACCTTCAGCTGTGGTCACTGCGCTTCGTTGGGCGCGACTTCCTGCTCAGCGCAGAGCAGGTCGCGGAAGCTGTGTTGTTCAGCGTCACGGGCGAGGTGTCTTCGGCGTCGCTGGCCTTCGACCAGAACATGCGTCCGTTCGTCGCGTTCATTGAGGACGGGACGGCGAAGTATCGTTGGTTCGACACGCTGGACTCGACGACCAAGATCACGGTGCTGCCCGGCGCCAGCTCTGTGAAGTGCTGTACCGATGACCTGCGCGTGTCGCAAATCCAGCGTAGCGACATCATCATGGCCTACATCGGGCCGGCGGGGCTGTGCTACCGGCAGCAGCGTGATCGCTATCTGACGGAGCGCGTTCTTCAGCCGGGGGTCGGCGGCGTCCTTCACAGCGTTGGAATGAACAAAGGCCTGCGGCTTCAGTTTCGCATCTCAGCGCCTACGGGAGTCGCTCCAGGTCTTTCAATCGCCACCGAGCCCCCGCTGGGTGAGGTGGTACTTAACCTCGCCGCCCGTGCCGGTATCACTGGCGACAAGGTGGACGTGTCGGAGCTCTACGCGGACAAGGTGTACGGCTACCGCGTCGCCAACACCGACGGCGTGGACGCCGCCATCAAGCCGCTGGCCGAGGCCTACGCCTTCAACCCCGGCGAGTACGACAAAAAGCTCCGGTTCAAGAAACGCGGTGCGCGCCCAGTTGCTCGTGTCACGTGGCGTGACCTGGTCAGCAACGACCCACCTATGAAGCGTACGACGACCCAGGAGGATCGCCTGCCGCGCCGCGTCCACGTCAACCACCTTGATCCCGCCGGCGGCTACGCAAAGAACAAGCAGAGCGCGCAGCGGCGCAGCAACGTCGTCCGCACGAAGCGTGAAACCAAACTCGACTTCGACTTTGCTCTGCCTGCCGACGTCGCTGCTGAAATTGCGATGCGCGAGCTGAAGGCTCCTTACTACGAGCAGATGAGCTATGAGTTTGAGCTCGGGCTCAAGTTCAGCCACCTCACCGTAAACGACGTGATTGAGTTTGTTGACCGCGACGGTACGCTGGAGGTGATCCGGCTAGAGGAAATCGACCGCGAGGACGGCACCCTCAAGATCAACGGGCGCAGTGAGGGCGGCCCCGACGTTTACGGCGTCGCGGCAGTTGGTCTGTCGCTCAACCCTCCGCGTTCCACCACGCCGGGTCTTGTGGGTAACACGCGCGTCGAGATTCTGAACGTACCGGTGCTGCGCGACGAGCACGACGAGCTGGGTCTGCTGATCGCCATGTCGGGCGACAGCAGCGCGTGGTCAGGCGCTCAGCTGATGACCTCCACCGACCTCGGCGCTACCTACGTCGAGGCGTTCCGGTCGCAGGTGCCGGCGATCATCGGCGACACGACGACGCCCTTGGCGGCTGACGGCGGCTATCTCTACCCCAGCCAGCAGACGGTGGAGGTGCAGACAAACTTTGAGCTGTCGTCAACCACGGACGCGGGCATCCTCAGCGGCGCGAACAAGGCAGTCATCGGTGATGAGATCATCCAGTTCCAGACCGCCACGCACCTCGGCAACAACCTGTGGCGGTTGAGCGGCTTGGTGCGCGGGCGTTACAACACGGTGGCCGACGCGTGGCCGATCGGCACGCGCTTTGTCCTCATTGACGAGTCGCTGCAATTTGTTCAGCTCCAACGCTGGATGCTGGGGCAGACGTTCTTCGTCAAGGGTGTCGGCTTCGGGTTGACCATTGACGAGGTAATCCCGGACACGTTCGAGTTTGACGAAGCCGTGAATCAGACGGAGTGGCCGCCCCACGCTGTGGTAGGCACGCGCGACGGGTCCAACAACCTCATCATCAGCTTCGTACCACGTGCCCGGCTCGGCGTCGAGACCACGCCGTACAACTCGAAGTACTTCCGTGGCTTCCGCATCAAGTTTAGCGACGGCTTCAGCGTCGACACGCTGAGCACCACGTACACGCGAACGGGCACCGTCCCGCCACTCACCTTTACCGTCCACGCCCTCAACGAGATCACGGGCGAGGGCCCAGCCAGCGAGGCCGTAACCGCATGAGCACCACGCCGAACCTTAACCTGGAGCAGATGCCCCAGAACTCGACGCAGCCCAGCGTCCCCTACAACGACGCGATGCAGCTGCTCGACGCGCTGCTGCAGAGCAACGTGTTGGACAAAGACCTGACTACACCGCCCGCCACTGTAGTCGGTGACATCGGTAAGCGTTGGCTTGTTCCCACAGGTGCAACAGGTGCTTGGTCAGGTAACGCTACTCGCATCGCGCTGTGCGTAGGCGCTAACCTGTGGCGCTTCATCGTTCCACGACCCGGCTTCCGCGTCTACGTCGTGGACGAGAACATCGACTACCGCTTCAACGGCACCGCATGGGTGGGCCTTACCTAACCCAAACTCCGGCCCCGTAGCTGCGCAGGCGGCCCCGTGCGCCCCGTTCACCCTGCCCCCGGTGCAACCCTACCGGGGGCAGGCGCGGCGGGCACCTACGCCCGCACAGGGATCGTCTAAAACCGCCCGAGTCGCGCACGATCAGCGTTCATGGGGCGGTTGATCTGGAATCCGGAGGCAGCAGCTCGGCCTTCGTCCGCTACGCACCCAAACGTCGAAAACTTGCGGGAAACCTTGACCAGAGACTTTCCGTAATGGTTATCGACCATTAGTTCCGTGCGGGCTTCTTCTTCGGCAGGCCAACCGATAGCCTCTACCTTGCTGGAAATCTCATCCAGCCAACCGATCATAAACGACAGCCGCGCCCCGCGAACTCCTTTCCAGGACGGGTTGTTTTCGAGGTGCTCCCTCCACGCGCCCTCCATTGCCCGGAAGATGACCACATGAGCATATCCCGCTGTGGCTACTCGGTGGCTCGGGCCGAAGTAACGGATGCGGTAGCTGTAATCGGAGACCCGTAGGTTCCGTTCGATCACAGCCTTAACCTGGAACGCCTTAATGATCAGGTTCACGAAGGCGTTGAGGTGTACCGGAACTTTCTTACCGGCCTGGATGGGGCACTCGACCGCTTCGTTACCGTAGCTCGACCCTTCGATATCGTCTTCGGTGAGGCCGTGCTGCCCCATCATCTTCTGCGCCTGTCGCATCGCGGCGGCGGCTTCATGCGCGTTGGAGCTCTTTCCCAACGCCATGCACTTCTTGATTTTTTCAATGATGCGCTTCGTATCCATTATTTGCCGTTCCAGTTCGGACCATCGCAAAACTGGTCGTAGTTGTTGTTGAAGTCGGGCCAAGTGCCATCTGAAACCATCTGGCAGTACCGCTGAGCTTCCATCTCGGCACCGTCCATGTCATCGCCGAAGATGCTTGCCAGAATCAAGCCAAGCACAACGGCGAGGAAGAACAAGGTTTTAGGGTATCGCTTCACGTTTGCTTCTCCAATTGCAGAATCAGGTCTTTGAAAATTTCTGCATCCCTGCGCCATTGGGCGGCCACTTCCTTATCACACGATCGGCAGTTTTGCATCTCGTTGTATCGGCCTTCTGCGTTGCGCATGGCCTTCGTAAAGGCGATGATCACTTGGCCGGGGTTGGGCACCGTAAGGGCTGCCATTAGATACCCCTTTGGGCCGCGCAGGCGGGGGCAGGGGCCGCGCCCCGGTGCCGGGTGGGGCAGGGGTAGCGGGTGGGGTTGCGCGGCCCGTGGCGGGCCGCCTGTTCACCAGCGGCCAAGGCTTTCTTCCTTAAGAGTGAAGCGGGAATCGTACGGATCAGAGTACATGGCGTCAACGATCTTGTCCAAGCCCTTAGGAAGAGCTTCTACTTCGTTCCCATCGATGAATACTTCGTACTCGCTAGCTTCAAGTTCAGACGGGTCTTCGTAAGTGCCTGCCCAACGGGACTCGGCCCATTCAATGGAGAGTTCTTTCCCGTTCTGCATCCCAAACGAAACGGTCATCTTGTAGTGCTGTGAGCGCATGGCTGCCTCCTTGGTATGGGCATACAATAACGCACGTTAAGCCGGAGCACAAGGACTTTTTGCAAATTATCAAAGGTAGCCGATTTCCTTGAGAATCTTCTCGGCCTCAGCCTCGTACCATGCGAAATCAACGTCGCTGGGGAACTCGGTTGGCAGATCCATAAGTGGCTTCGCTCCATCAGAGCGGGGCACCTTGGAGCCCTTTAAAGCGTAGACAATTGCACCTTCGACATCGGTAGCGTAGTACCAACGGATGGACTTACCAAGGAAGACCTCGTCTTTGTACGCGCCACCCTTCACCGTTCGCACGGAAACAAACTTGCGGATGTCGCGGCAGGCCCGGATCGTGGTCACAAGGGGCACACCCTTCGTCAACAGAGCCTCAACAGCTTCGACGCAGATTGTGTTGGTCGGGTTCTTGTGCAGCCAGAACGACTTGTCATCATTGGATGACCACGGGTTAGCGTATGCTCCTTTTGTCTTAGTGCCGTCAGGAACGTCAAGCCAAACCTTGTTCTGCTTGTCAAACTTCTTCTTTACCGCGATGTAGTTGTTTACGTCTCGGCTGTACAGAGCGAGGTAGCGGCTCTCCTCCATTTCGAATTTGGTGTCGTACTCCCATTGCTTAACAATCGACTGCATTTGTTCAATTTGGCTGCGCCGGGGCTTTACAACGATACCGTCGGTGTTTGCGGAGATTACATGGATACCCGCAAGCTCAAGTCTTTCAATCAACAACAGCAGCGAAAGCTGTCCAGTCAACGTAACTTGGATAAGTAGGTCAGGGGAGTACAGATTGGAAAACTTGGAGCCCAGCTTGCCATAGGATCCGTTCACAACAATCTTCAGTGAGTTGGCCGTTACCTTGTCACCCTTCTGCTTTGCAGCAACACGGGTCTGGACAATCTTGTTGTACACGCGAAGGAAGTTCGGCCCAAGGTGATACGGATACAAACCTTGGTTCAGAATAATCTTCGGGTAGTACGATGTCACGTCGAAGTCATAAATCTCGTACTGGTCATCCTGCACATGGGCAACCTTGCTCTCTGTGCTATGCAGGCCGCCGATACCCATGGTGTAGACGCTACCGTTAATGTCCAATTTCAGCTCGCCAATCTCAGGCGGCATGTCAATGGAGCCATGGTCAGCAACGATAAACTTGGACTTCCGCACTACCTCCAGCGCCCATTGCAGCAGAGGGGACTGGTATTGCAGATAAGCTGGGACTTTGTAGCGGTAGACGGTGCCGGGCGGAATCTTTGGGCGGGATACTCGCTTTCCGTTCAGGTTCTGGACTTCGTGCGAGATAACGTGCTCTGCAATCTGCGCGTCGGAACGGCTTCGAAGATCGAGCTGGTACTGGCGACCCATCTCTAGGCGCAAAGACAATTGCTCGTCAAGTGTTTCGCGGAGCAGCAGGGTGCTCGGGAGGTCTTTTGCAAGGCAGTAGTGTCGAGTAATAACTTTCTGCGGAGCAAGAAGGGATTTGTCGGGGTGGAAAGGTAGGTCTTGCATCTGCCGAGTGTGCATCCGCCCACCGTAGATCTTCAAGCTGGCCCGCAGCGGCGCAACCTCGATAAGGTCAATGTGGTCAATTTCAATTGGTTTGACCTTATAGGAGCGCAATACGTCCCGCCAAGGTTCCTGGTGTTGGATTATCCGGTTGCTGGCCTCCTTCATATCGTACATCGACAAGCCAGCCAGCGCCATGGACGTCACAGGAACGTCATACCCCGTGCTGTTAAATCCAACGATAGTGAAGTTATTCAGGATCCACTCGAGCTTGTCTGTATCAAGATGGCCGTCTTCGGTGGATTCGATGTACACCACCTTGTCGGAAGCGCGGTGGCGGAAACCGGCAAGGTAGTAGTTCCGATAAACCTCAATGTCAAACCCGAGCTCTTGTTTAGGGCCACGGGCAAGGGCGATCAGCTCGGAATCGGACAGAAGCTGGATGCCGTGCATCTCTTCAGCTTCTTGCAGGCCCGGAAGGTAGTCGTCATGTAGCCAGATTGGATCAGGCGCAACGATCTTCGGCTTCTCTTTCTTAATTCGGATAACAGGCTCGTCGCGCCAAAAGAGCCCGAGTGCATCTTTACGCATATTGTCTCCAGAGGCCGTTTAGTGCGGGCCGTAGCGCACGAAGGACTTACTGCTGCGGAGCCGTGGGCATCCGCATACCAACAATCGCACCGCGCAGGCGGTCACCGTAGAACATGCAGGGCGACGGGTAGGTGCTGAAGTCTACCTCCTTAGCAATACCTTCGAGGAGCCTCAACATTTCCAAGCTAAAAATCGAATCCGGGTACGGCCAGTCGATTTCGAAAGACGCCCCCTCGGCAGGGTCTTCGTGGGTGTGCAGCATCTTTTCTTTCAGGTAGACCTGCCCCAGCTTGTTCATAAAAGGCTTCACGACTTCAAGCCCTTCGAACAGGCGCTCGGGGATTGCGCCGGGGGTTGCCTGCTGGTCAAGAACCTTTGCCAGATCAGGCCATTCGGTGGAGTAAAGCTGCGAACGAATCCACCGCCCGTCGGCATAGTGGAACGTGATGGAGTTCGCGTCAATTTGCCCATGGGTAGGAGCTTCGTTAATGCGAATCATCTCTGCCACGGCTGCGCGGGGAACATTAACCACGCGAGGGAAGTCACAGCCCATCCAGTATTCGATCAGGCATACGTTGTTCGTTGCGAACACCGACTGACCCTTCAACAAGACGCCGGTGGCCCACGGGCGGGAAGCGTCGTTGCCAATAAAATCTTGGACAACCTTCAGACCTGCCAGCAGCACGTCCCCATTAAACTGGATGATTTCACCCTCGGGTTGCACATGGGCCTGCGATTCTTCGATGCACTCGATGAATGCCTTAAAGGAACCGCTCTTAATGCTAAGGCGGCCAGCGGGAGTCATCGACAGGCTGATGGTGTGGTCACACTTGGCGATGGCCTGCACCATGGGGATCGCCTTGGGCTTGCAGTTCAGATCGCAAGCGATAGGACTGCTAAGAGCGATGGTGCCATTGTAGGAACGAACGGTGCCGTTCTCAATGCAGAAGTGGGTGATCGCCGGAATAAACTCTTTCTTGGCGACGGCACCCTGTACGAACTTCAATTCCCTAAGCATCAAAGAGCTCCTGGATCTGGCGGCGGAAGGTTGGGTTCTTTCGTGCGTTCACCATTGTCTCGAGTACGGTGTACGCCCACATGTTATAGGCTGCACGAGATTGGTAAACAGTCGCAAGACGCTCCAAGGTGAAACCTTGGGATTCGAGGTACTGGAGAACTTGGTCTTGCTCAATGGCGCTCAGCGTTGTTACATGCTGGCCAGCATCATGGCGGGAGGGGGATTTTTCGGAAACAGACAGCGGGCCGTACTTCGGGGTTACAATAACTCCGAACGACGTACTTTGGATCCAGGACGAGGAGTCACAGGAGTACCAAGGATAAGTCTCCATAAGCGGCACGGACGTAATGCCGAACCCGTGGACTTTCACCTTGGGGCGGCCAGCGCCATCGACAAGGTATTTGTCCCAAATTCTGTCGAGCCAGATCTGTAGCTGCTTAGTCGAACTGCCCACCATGCCGCCGAGGGTGATGTATGGATAGTTGGCAACGTAGTGCTCGAGGTAACGCTCATCTTCTCCAGCGTGGAAGCATGGAAGGGGGCGAACTCCTCGTAGCTCCATTTCAAGTTGGTTTCTCCAGGTTTGCAGCGGGTCTCCAATACCGTCGAGCACGGACGCCATGAGATCGTCATCTTCATTTCGAATAATGTCTGCGTTCCGCTTAATGTAGTCACAATACTCCGCAACACTAAGCTCGACGCCTAGGGTATGGGCAGAGAACGCACCGGAGTCAAGAAAAATGCGAGCTTGGTCTGCTCGCATTTCGTCAACGAATTTTTGTTTGCCGACGTAATGCCACGACTCTAGGATGTTGTGGGGCTTCACCACGGTATCGACTAGGTTGCGCTCGAACTCGTTAAAGTCCTCGTAGAGCCTTTGGCCCTTCATATAAGAGTTCGTGTAGACGGCTGCGAGGTAAATCTGCATTACAGTTTAATCTTGTCTGTTGTTGGAAAACAACGGCCCCGAAGGGCCGTTGAGTGCTCGTTTGGTGACACCCGACCTTAATCTAAGACGCTTAGGGGAAATTCCCAAACTAAAGCCGGGTGTCAAGACTTATTTGCGCATCGTTCTAACCCTCTAAAACGGTTTGCGTTGCTAGGCTGTTAGCCTAGCATAACGCCCGTTTATCGTGCAAGGGCCATAAACTCCGCACGGGCGTCAGCTTCGTCCTTGAGCACACCGCGTAGCGCCGAAGTGATCGTGTGGTGGCCCTGCTGGCAAATGCCTCGGGACTCCATGCACATATGGCGGGCACGGATAACGACACCAACGCCCTTCGGCTGGAGGTGTTCGACCAGCGCGTCAGCGATTTGCTTGGTCAGACGCTCCTGCACCTGGAGGCGGCGGGCAAAGGCGTCTACCACACGGGAGATCTTCGACAGCCCAACCACGCGCCCGTTCGGGATATAAGCCACGGTCGCCGTGCCGAAGATATCCGCCATGTGGTGTTCGCACTTCGAATAGATGGGGATGTCCTTGACGATTACCATCTCGTCATAACCCTCGCCACCATCCTGGAACTGCGTGGAAAGGATGCTCTTGATATCGGCGTTGTAACCTCCGAACCAATGCCGCATTGCCTTCGCGACTCTGTTCGGTGTATCCTGGAGGCCTTCACGCAGTTCCTCTTCGTTGCCGGGTTCGATCAACTTCAACAGCATCCGAATATGCTGCGCCTTGGGGCCGTAGGCTGGGGAGTCCATCAGTCCACCTTATAGGTCGCAGAGCACTTGCGGGTTTCGTCGATTCGACACGAGACGAGAACGCAGCCAGTACCCTCGAGTTCGCGGGGGCCAATCGTCTCAACGAGATACTTGGCCATGTTCTCAGCGGTGGGGTTAAACTCCACCGGAACCACGCCATCGGGATCCATGTCGAGCAGGTCATCCAGGTAGGGGTCATCCACCCAAATAAGCATCTTGTGGTCCCACCACTTCTCCAGCCACTCGCACAGGCGCGTCTTGATCACGCTGAAGTCCAGCACCCGGCCGATCAGATCAAGTTGGCGGTTATCCGGCTCGATGGTAAAGTGGATGCGATAATTGTGGCCGTGGAGGTGGGCACACTTCGACTCGTGGCCGAAGACCCTGTGGCCGCAGGAGATGTCGTGGTAGCGTTCGACTTGGTACATCATTTCACCTCGATCGGAAATACGGTGACCACATGACGATTAAAGGCAAGGCGAACCTCAACCTTAATTGCGGACGGGTACATATCAGAAATAAGATCGGCAATGTCCTCCATGAACATCTTGCGCATGGAGACAGCCCGGCGGATGTCTTTGCGAAGCTTGTAAAGCTCCACAAACTTGTTCTGGAAAACCACCGTCACGTAGATCAGGTCCGGGAGGTTGTTCACCGGGCAGAACGTAATGATCGGAAGCCAATGCCGGTGGGTTACGACACGGGAAGTACGAGGTACATCAGAAGCCATACAGCACTCCAAATAAGGGCAATGCCCAATCCGGTAAACCAGGAGCGGTTAAACCACTCCCATTCTTGGAACTGTTCGAAAACAGGGGTTTCGTCCGGCCAGAACAGACGGGGCGACCATAACTTGCCGTGGGTCGGGATGTCCAGAACGATGTGGCTGGCCCACGCCCAGAAGACAACAAGGGCGATTTCAGGGCCAAATAGCATCAGGCAGAACGTGGAAATGAGCACGGGCGCTAGGCCACCGTGCGCGGCCCTGTACAGGGGCGGCGGCGCGGCCAGCCGGGGGCGCAGCCATAGCGCCGAGTCGGGCACCACAGCCACCACAGCCCCCAGCACGGGGCGACCAAAGGCGGCCCCGGTGGCGGCCCCGGCGAGGGCATGGGTAACGATGTCCATTACGGGATCAGTTCCAGGAAATCGTCAAGCGGCCCAACGTAGTTCGGTGTCGAAGGCAGGTTCACCAGTAGATGGTCGCGCCATGCCCGCAGGATAAGCGGATCTGGCATGTCAGCCTCGATAAACCCCTTGGCACGGAGCAGCGTAGCGTGGTCATGCCCGGTCGGAGGGTACTGGCCGTCGTAGGCGGTGTGACTGTACGCAAGAGCTCCATATGCGTTAAACCCATCCTGGGTCAGACGCCACGCAAGCTGGACACTTTCCGCCTTGGTAAGATCCATCAGTGGGGTCAGGATCTTAATGCCTTCCGGGAACCCAGCTTCGGCGGTAAAAGTACCTTGGTCGATGGACTCGACAAGTGCATCAATAAACACCCGTCGGCAGTCAGGATAGCCGCCGAAATCTTCTTGGCACACCCCGGTAATCATCGTATCGATGCCAAGGCAGAAGGCCCGGTTGGCAGCGATGGTCAGGAAAAGCTGGTTCCGCATAGGGACAAACGTCTTCTCCAGCCCACCGGGGAGTGAGTTGTGGTCTGCGTACTGCTCGAGCTGGTTATTGGACACCAGCGGGGACGTACCCTTCAGAATCGGCCCAAGCTCGATCACCTCGTGGGAAGCAACCCCACCCATCTTGGCGATGATGTTGGCGGCATCGATTTCGATACGGTGCCGTTGGTTGTAGTCGAAAGTTACCGCGTGGACTTCGTAGCCTTCGCGGAGCGCCCAGAACAGACAGGTGGTGGAATCCTGGCCGCCGGACAGAACGAGGAGCGCCTTCTTAGACATTAGTCAACTCCGATCAATTTGTGGACTTGCAAGCACAGCCGGTATCCATTCTTCAGGCAGGATTCCACGACCGCAGTAAGGTTCCGATTGTTGCGCACCGTGTTCTTTTCATCCACGGGTTGCAGGTACACTTCAGCCTTCGACCCAGCATGGGGCCGGGCCAGCATACCACCATTCGGGTGCTCGAGGGCATGGGTTGGCAGACCGTCAGGGCTACCAACAAGACTATCCGCTGTCGCGACGTACTTGTATGCTCGGATGTGCGGGGCAAGTTTCTTGTTCACCGCCCCAGCTTTAGGACTGCAAACAATAGTCAGACCGGGGTGCCCAAACGGAAGTTCCCCATACAAGGTTCCGTTAGTCTCAATTTGAACCTTAACCCCAAGGTACAGCAGGCCCGAAACAAGAGGATAGAGGTTCTGCCGGAAAGGCTCTCCGCCGGTGATGACCACAAGGGGCGAACGGTGTGCGACTGCGAGGTTGGTGGCCTTTCTGGCGACTTCAACCGCAAGCATCGGTTCCCGGTTTGTATATTCCGTGTCGCACATCGGGCACTGGAGATTGCACCCGGCAAGCCTCACGAAAATGGCGGGCGACCCTGCAAACGGCCCCTCGCCTTGGATGGTGTGGAAAATGGAGTTTACAGCAAGCAAAGTTCCGTCATCGCGGACTTGCTTTTCGATCGGTTGGGTGTTCACGTGGCCTCCTGGGGGAATAACATGGCCCCTGTCGGAACAGGGGCCATGGGGAATGTCCAGGTGCCGGTCTTACTCGGCGGAGCCTTCGCCCTCGGTCTTCTCGGTGCCCGGAGCCGGGATGCGGCCCGTGATGCCGTAGAACTTGCGCCAGCGGGCGTACTCGACGCGGACGTTGCCTTCGTTCAGGTTGCGGGCCTTGGCGATCTCCAGGCACTCCTTGATGGAAGCCGGCGAGCCGTTCTTGGCCGACACCTCGTCGAAGATCGCCCACGCCTGACCGCACAGGGTCTCGGGCTTCGGACGGCGGACGCCGTTGGACTCCGGCATCTTCTCCTTCTGCTTGGCGGCCTTGGCGGCGGCCTTCTCGGCTTCCTTCGCAGCCTTCTCCTCGGCCTTGGCGGCTTCCTTCGCAGCCTTCTCCTCGGCCTTGGCGGCTTCGCGGGCAGCCTTGGCGGCAGCCTTCTCTTCCGCCTTGCGGGCAGCGGCGGCGGCCTTCTCGGCGGCCAGTTCGGCTTCGGTCTTTTCGGTGGACTCGGTCATAGCACTCTCCTCTGTGGTTGGGGTAACTGCCGGCAGGCAGGAATGGAACTGTACACGATCCGTATTCGGATTGCAAGCACTATTTTGTTAAACTTTTGTTTTCATCCAGCGACCAAGTTCATTGGAGCTGGTGACACGCTTCGTTCCGTGTTTTTGTTCGAGCTCATCCATGATTTTCCGGCGCAAGGCTAGAAGAACTTTGGTATCCGTCGGCTTACCGGCGGACTCCCAAAACTGGTCAGCCACCGCCCACACAACCCCAGCGACATTCGCCTGCCGTGGGGCCGCAGCCGCGCCCACAGGGGCCGCGCCATGGGTGGGGGCGGGGGCAGTAGCGGGCGGGCGAATCGGGGCGCACGCGGCCACCTGCGTGGGCGCAGCAGCGATTTCATTTTCGTTGGAAGCCTTCGCCATCTTAACCGGGGTGAGTTTAAAAAGCTCAGGTTGGATAGCAGGGAACTTACTTCCCGGGTTGTAGATGTAACGTTCGGAGCGAAGCTCGGGCACGAACGCCGCTTGGATATCTACCTCAGCAGCGTTTACCTCACGAACTGGAATCCTGTGGGCCAGCTCTAGAAGAACGCTGACGAGTTTGGACGCATAGTGTTTCGCAATCTCCCCGGTCGTGTTCTTGTACAGGATCATCCTTTCGAGGTCAGTAAGGCCCGTGAGGAAACCTTTATCCATCGGAGTGATCAAGTAGTGCTGGCCGGGGTAACATTCGATCCACGCAAGGTTAGCGCAGACAAAAAGATCTGGGTGCTTAATCGGCAGAAATACCAGAGCTTGTGTGTCGATCACAAGGCGCACGTTACCCCCCTCTGGAAGAATTCTTTTTCGCCGTTAGGGCCATGGAGAACCATTCCAGGCTTTAGAGCTCGCTTGCACCACAGTCGGGCGGCCTTGCGAGTATGGAATTCTTCCGTGTGGAAGACACGCTCGCCTTTCTTGTCAGTGAATTCAACCTTCCACATTTTTCAGGAGCTCCTTCAGCTCGACCTTCACGCGGCGGGCCACCTCGCCTCTCCATTGTGCAGCATTGGCAAGGAAATACTGGACAATGGACTCACCACTGTCCAGATAGAAATTGTCGCTCACCTTGTTTAAGGAGGCCATAGCATCGATGTACGGAACTGCGCCGAAGTACGGCTTTTTCCAGTCCTTACGGATTTCTCTGGCGATCTCATGGAGTGGGCGGGCCATGTCTGTTCCCTTGTGGTTACGGTGTAGGTATACACTAAACGCACGTTTAGCAGATTGCAAGGACTTTTTGTTTAGAAGGGAATGTCGTCATCGTCGATGACAGGGACGACAGGTTTGGAGGGGACGTTAAGGTGTGCCCCCGCCACGGAATCGACAGAAGGTGCGCTAACGGTTCCGACAGGGTGTTTTCCGAATTCAGAACCGTCAAAACAGTGCGCCAGGATTTGTGGATACTTATTATTCGTCCACACGCGGATGTGGGTAGGGGATAGAAGGTCACTTGCAACAGCGAGAAGGTCTGCCGTCTTGGTAGGGATATCACCCTGCAACCTTTTCATCATCCACCCCTTGGCTTTGTTGCCAGCAGGCGGGCCGTGCTCTACGCAGACGAATTCAGTAAAGTGTCTGAACCCGCAATAGTAGGTCACCTTAACCGAGTCCGGACGGTCAGCTTTCTGGTGACGGCTGTAATTTATGTGGTCGACCTTAAATACTTCGACCACGGGCAGCTCGCCCTTAATCAGCTCTTCTGTGGACGCCCCTTGCTTCAGCTTTGTCTCAAAAACAAACTCATGGTCGCACTTGGAATTATTCTGAAGAATACCCGTGCAGAACCTAACGCTTGCGTGGACGTAGCAGTTACATTTTGGACAGACTTTTACAGGGGCTTCACCGCCACCCTGCCCCTTCTTTCGAGGTACAACAGGGTCGTTAATCGGTCCAAGCCTTCGAGTGTTACCTGCAAAATCAAGGACGAGACAGTTTTCTTTGGCTTCCGGAAAAGCCATAGCAAGCTCGTATTCGTCCTTCTTATTCATATCCATCTTCTTAGGATCGTACGGGCGCGTTCCGCGGCCAAGCATTTGGATCCAAAGAACAGTGGATTGCGTTGGGCGCAATCCAAGGATAAGGTCGATGGGCGGGTGGTCGAATCCTGTGGTCAGGATATTGTTGTTCACAGCGGCTTGGTAGTAACCTCGCTTTAGACCTTTAAGAGCATCGTCACGTTCGCTTTGGCTCATCTTAGAGTGGATGGCCACACTACGGACGCCGTACTCGTTCAGGATATCGGCCGTGTGGATTGCATGTTCAACGCCGGAAGCAAAGACGAGCCAACTCTTTCTAGACTCTCGGTAATCCAAGGCTTCGATAATAGCGGCGCGGGTAATATGTTCCTTATCCACAGCCTGCTGCAACTCGGAAGCAATAAACTCGCCCCCGCGAAGATGCACACCATCTGTATCAAGAACTGTTTTTGTTGGCTTTGGAATCAGAGGTGCAATAAAGCCCTCTGCAATAAGGCGATTAAACGAGTGCAGGCCGGTAATATCGAAGCAAGTATCAGTAAAGATACCTCCTTCATCAGTAATGCGACCGTGCCCAAGCCTCCACGGTGTAGCGGTGAATCCAATAATCTTCAGGTACGGGTTCTTTTGCCGCAGCGCAGCAAAGAACGTCTGGTACATGGTTTGCTCTGTAGGGCTAACCAGATGGCACTCGTCCACAATAACAAGGTCCACTTTGCCAAATGCATTCGAACGCTTGGCAACGGAAGCAATACCCGCGAAGATAACTTTCTGGAGAGTGTCCCTACGGTTTAGACCTGCCGAGTAAACGCCAGCAGGGGCACCGGGCCAGACGCCAAGGAGCTTCTTATAGTTCTGCTCAATAAGCTCCTTAACGTGCGTCAGCACGAGAATCTTCTGGTTGGGGAATTGTGAGAATACGGAATGCAGAAAAAGGGCAATCACAACGGACTTACCTGTGCCCGTGGGGAGGGCACAGATTGGATTACCGTCTTGCTGTCGGAAATAGTCCCAGATGCAGGAAACACATTCTGTCTGGTAACTGCGGGCAATAATGCTCATCAGATCTTAGGATGTTTTTCGTAGCCCTTGCAACCCGTCAGCTGGAGCTCTTTCGGGATCGTCCCGTCGTACTTCAGGCAAACCCATTGCCCGTCATCCGCCGGGCGACTATGGGCGCAGGTGCGGCAGTTCACCTCGGGCTTGGCCCCGACAAGACCATGGCACACCGGCCTGTGGTCACAGAAGCGGCATTTCCAGAAGCCGGGCGATTCATTCAGCTTGGACGGTGGGTCTGCCATGCTAATCAGCTTTTCACCACGTTCAAGAAACTGGTCGGCAACTGCAATGTCGAGAACTACAATTTCAAGGTGCAGTTCATCGGTGTTCTTGTTCACCGCGCCATACAGGCCCACGGCGAGGCCCATCTTGCGCATGTAAGTATTCATCTGAACATAGTGTTCGAACTTTGCGTCACGAACGCCCTTGGTACTCACTTCCTTAAAAGACTTCTCGCCGTGCGTTTTGAACTCCAGGAGTGCAGCCGTGCCGGGTGCAAGATCGGGGATCCCAACCCCAACACCGTCACCAGATCCACCAAAGTGTCCATTGGCGTGGGAGATTCGGAATTGGTTGCCGTTGGCGTCCTGCTGGTAAACCTCGACGCCAATCATCAGCAGCAGCGAGATAAACCGCGCTTCTTCGAGATGACCACGATTAAACAGCCGCAGAATTCGTCCTGGGAAATTAGGCTTCGTCACCCACCGCCAGCCGTACCAGATCGAGCGGGCGCACTCACCGCCAATCAGGGACGCGCCCATGTGGGATCGGAATGCATCCTGCTGCCCACGAAAGGCATCGCCGATATGTGGAATTACAGTTCCAAGGATCTCTCGGTAGCGAGCGCCTTGGTCTGCTTCCAAGGCTTTATCGATGGCGTTTAGTGTTTCAACTGCAAGTCGCATTCCCATCAGCAAATCCCATGTCTGTCGCGGCACCTACCGCAAGCCTTAACCATCTCGCCGTTCTTCTCCACTTCAATCACCCGACTGAAATGCTCCCCACACAAGGCGCAGTCACCTTCTTCTCCTTTTTGGAAAGTAACTGCTTTATCGCAGACATTGCGAACTGCCACGGAAGTATCAAATTCCATGCGCTCACTGGTCTGATCAAGCTCGTCAACCATAACACCTCCCCGTGTCTAAAAAACCCCCGGCACGAATGCCGGGGGTTTTGGTCTACTTCGTTACGCCTTGGGCTGCTGCCACGGCGGAACCGCCACACCGGCGACCGCAGCCGGATCCGCCGCCGGGGTCGGTGCCGGGGCCGGAGCAGCGGGAGCAGCCGGGGCCGCAGGCGCGGCGGGAGCCGGGGCGGCCACACGGGCGCGGAGATCAGCTTCGCTCAGAACCTCCTGGCCCTTGTAGAAGTAACCAGCAGCTTCCGGATGGGCCGTCCAGCCTTCCGGCGGGAACGCCGGGGCGGCAGGGGCAGCGAACGCCGGGGGCGCGGCAGGGGCCGCAGGCGCAGCCGGGGCGGCGGGCTGGCCCCACGGCTGGGCCGGGGCACCGCCCCACGGCTGGGCCGGGGCACCGCCCCAGCCAGCGGCGGGCGCAGGCGCGGCGGCAGGGGCCGCAGCAGCCGGGGCCGGGGCGGGGGCAGCGCCGAAGCCAGCGGGGGCGGCGGGGGCAGCCGGAGCACCGGGGGCACCAGCGGAACCGCCGACATCTTCGTTGATGTTCTTGTAGGCGGTGATCTCGTTCTGAGCGTCGTAGCCGTCCTTCGCGGGCTTGATCTTCACGCGCACCTTCAGCGGGATGCCGTGGAGCTGCTGGCTGTCCTGAACCTGGAGGACACCGACCGCGTGGGCGAGCGCCGAGAGCTGCTTGAACGCGATTTCCTGGGCGACCGGGTTGGCGTTCCGGATGTTGAAGCCCGTGTAAATCTTGCGGTTGGCGAACTGGCCGTCGATGACGGTGAAGCGGGTGGCAAGGCGGGCACCGAGACCGTCACTGGTCGGCTTCAGCTCCGACTCGTCGGCCATCACGTTGTACCAGCCCGGCGGAATGGGATCCAGCTGGCCGGAATCCGGCTGGACTTGGGTTGCGTCGAAACCGAGGTGTGCCATGTGTTAAACTCCAAGGATTTTGTTGAAGATTGCGGTCAGGAACGGGTACTCCATCGGGGCGAGGGATCCTGACCGATCCTTTGCCTCGTACTGCAGATCGGGCTGCGTTTGCAGGAACCGATACGATTCGCCCTGCGGAGTTTTGTTCACCCCAAGGCGGAACACTTCGTCGAAGAAGTACGGCAACTTCGACCCCAGCTTCGCACCGGGCATCGCCGGGCCAAACCGGATGACGCCAGTAAGTTCGTCTTTTTGCGGCTCCATCTTGGCGGCCATGTAGACGTTCTTACCGGGCAGGTCACGGAAATAACGGATGAGGGTTTCCATCTTCTCGATCAGCTCACCGTAAGCCTGCCGGGGATCCTTCACCTGCCGCTTGGCATTGTTCAGGACGACTTCAGCAATCTCGGAGAGACTGTCAAGCCCAATGGATTGGAAGTTCTTGGCTTCGTGGGACGAGGATGCCCAGCGGTAGGCTTCCGTCAGGTCGTCCACATTCTGCACAACGATCATCGGCATGTCGTAAGTAACCTGCGGATGCCCAACCCCAAACAGACGCTCGAGGTTGTCTTTGCGGAGGGAAAGAACACCAGCTTCCGCAGAAATAAGAACCGGAGACGGCAGCGTTGCACTGAGAACCGTCTTACCCATACCAGCTCCGCCGTACACCAGACACTTAATGCCAGATGTCGCAGAAGCGGTACTCGCTTTCGTGAATTGTAGTGCCATGTCCACTCCTTTATGGAAGAACGCCCATTATACGCCCGTTTAAGCCCGAGCACAACAGCTCACATATCCTCGAGGCTCCGGATCGTAACGAAGGTCGGGAAGCGCGGCTTATCCTTAATGCCCTTCGGAAAGAACTTGAACTTGATCGTCTTGCCGACAATCTCATTCTGGTTTTCGAAGTAGAACTTTCGCTGGTCGTGGGGCATGTTTCCGGGGGAGACCGTAATCTCTTGCCCCTCCTGGATGACCACACGAGCGCCATCCTTTACCGTGCTCAGGGCGCGGCACGTCAGCGACCCGACAAGGCCATTGGGCACCATGTTCTCTTGGTGCGAGCTGCGGAACTGGAGCCCGAGTTCGTTGGTCTGCGCTTCGTTCTGGTTCGATTCGCCCTCAACGATAGCTTCAACCAAAGCCTCGCTTTCGAGGAACCGCTTAATTCGAAGTAGGCCACCCTCACGAACTGTGCTGCGCCCTTGCTTGTGGCGGCCCTTGGGGTCACGAATAATCGTGCCTTCGTACCCAAGCTCGAGGTTCAGCTCATCGAACTCAAGAAGTTGTTCCGCGGTGTTGATCATCTGCATCGGAACAATACGAAGCCTGCCAGCCCACGGGGCATAGTCAGGATTTGCTTGCAGGGAAGTTACATGGTTCCGAAGAAGCATGTATCGATCGTAGTACGGAAGGTTGGCAGTCGAATCCGTAATGTAGTCGAACAGCCACCACAGGGTGAAGGGTTGCCCCGTGATGGTGCCGAGTGCGCTCGTGGTCAGGCGGCACAGATCGGGATGGGTTTCGCTTTGCGCAGCCATCTCACCATCGAACCCCTTAAAGAACTCTTGGGAGTAGAAGTCGGTGGTGTAACGGTTCTTGAACAGCTTCAGGCTCCGCCCGGTAAGACCCCCGTGCATGTTCAACGCACGGACGCCGTCGATCTTGGGTTGGGCCATGGCGGGGAACGAAATTCGGTTTTCGTCCCAGTCACATGCAAGCATCGGCTTCACGGAAGCCTCCGGTACTTATCATAGAGTTCCATGGTGCAGGGAAGATGCTGGCGCAGCAACGTGTCAATCGCCTTGGCATACTGCTGGGCTTCCACCTGTGCGTGGCC
>VFQO010001252.1_pt1 | contig 20513 bp, 23 predicted proteins | sample 3512331 | NCBI WGS metagenome assembly VFQO01 (sample SAMN10412371, study PRJNA504923) | tailings metagenome | isolation source: Replicate 3 from Balatoc abandoned mine | place: Philippines: Itogon, Benguet | collected 2017-08-28 | reverse complement strand
CCGTCCGCCGAGCACATAGGACAGCGTCGATTTGCCCGCGCCGTTCGGCCCCATGATCGCGTGGATCTCGCCCGCATTGATGGTCAGCGACAGGCCTTTCAGGATCGGCTTGTCGGCGACGGTGGCGTGCAGGTTTTCGATTCTCAGCATGTCAGACTTTCAGGCAGAATGGAGCGCGGCGCGCGCCGATCGGACGCACCGGTTTGTGGACTGGATTTGGGAAAAGTCGGCGAAGGGCAGGGGCCGCGCAGCGCCTATTCGGCGGCGAAGATTTCCGCCAGTTCCGAATTGGCGACTTCCTCGACGCTGATCACGCTGGTGTTCTGCAGGTGCTGCAATCGCAGGATCAGCATGGTCACCGCATGGTGCGGGACGGTGATCACCTCGTCGCGATCGCGTTCCGATTTCCGCTGCTGCCGGATGACCACGCCCTGGTGCGTCGGATAGGCGGTCACCGCCTGCACGGGGTGGACGACCAGATCGGCTTCGGACCAGTTGAATTCCAAACCGCGCGCCATGACCCCGTCTCCAGATCGAATCGGACAGAAGGCGAGCATATGACAAAGCCGGGATACCCCATGTCCCCAGATGCGGACTGGTGAAAATTATAGTTAATTCTGGGCGATTGACGTCGAAGTTGAGGTGGTTTGCCGCCCATATTGTATCAATTCGGGGCATATGCGGGGGCGCCGCGAACATCGCTGTCCCCGTCAGTTTGGATTGGTTAGCGGCAGGAGCCGGAAGATCGTCAATTTTGCGCATCTTGCGCTTTCATCCGATCCAGAACGCGCCGCTCGGCGGTACCGATGATCGCATCCGCGGCCTTTTCCGCTGTCGCGCGGCTGGCAAAGGGGACCTGCTCGCCGATACCATCGGCCAGGACGTTGACCGCGACTGCGCGCGCCCCGGCGACCGATGCGACGTCGGCGAAGCTGACCGGCCAGCGTCCGAACTCGGCCTTGTAGCTCGCGGCGGCACTTAACAGATCGCGCTCATAAGAGGTGACGGCGCCGCGCACCTCCGGCGGCAATTGCTCGGCGAGCGTGTCGGTGTCGAGCAAGCCGCCATCGCCCGCCGTGACGGCGTCGCCGCACGCGGCCAGCAACATCATGCCCAAAAAGGCGGGAAAGACGAAGCTGCGGCGCATCATCCAACCGAACCTTCCAAGCTGATCCCCAGCAACTTCTGCGCCTCGACCTCCTTAAGCCCTTGCCCTTCGTCACCCCGGACTTGATCCGGGGTCCATTCCGGCGCCGCAGTCGTGGATGCCGGATCAAGTCCGGCATGACGAGGAGAGGTGAGCATCACCGAACCCTCGGCGACCTCATAACCCGACCGTCCGCCGAGCACATAGGACAGCGTCGATTTGCCCGCGCCGTTCGGCCCCATGATCGCGTGGATCTCGCCCGCATTGATGGTCAGCGACAGCCCCTTCAGGATCGGCTTGTCGGCAACAGTGGCGTGGAGGTTTTCAATTTTGAGCACTATCTGATTCCGGCTCTGATTTCTATAATAAGAACAGTGATTTCGTCTCGGAGGCTTTTATCAATGAGCTGATCGACAAAACTCTCCGCCCGCTCGATGGAGTAATCCTGTCCCTGCTTCTCTTTGCGATCCACTATTCCAAGGAGGATCGTCGCCCGCTCGTTCTGGCACTTGGCGAAAGAAGCAGCGACGGTGTCGGAGAGGCTTTCTTTTGCGCGCTCGAATATAAGTGCACTGGCGCGAACACAGGTTTTGTATGCTTTACTATCTTTTATAAAAGTGCCGTCACTGCTGGCCTGCGTGGATTGAAGCGCGAGAAGCGACGAGAGAACGATGCCAATCACCCCACGCTCCCCTCAAGGCTGATCCCGAGCAATTTCTGCGCCTCGACAGCAAATTCCATCGGCAGTTGCTGCAACACTTCCTTGGCGAAGCCGTTGACGATCAGCGCCACCGATTCCTCCGCGTTCAACCCGCGCTGCATCGCATAGAAGAGCTGGTCGTCGCTGATCTTGCTCGTCGTTGCTTCATGCTCGACGGTCGCGGTGGGATTGCGGACCTCGATGTACGGCACGGTGTGTGCGCCGCAGGTGCTGCCCAAGAGCAGGCTGTCGCACTGGGTGAAGTTGCGTACCCCCTCGGCGTTCGGCGCGACGCGCACGATGCCGCGGTAGGTATTGTTCGACCTGCCCGCGCTGATCCCCTTGCTGACGATGGTCGAGCGCGTGCGCTTGCCATTGTGGATCATCTTCGTGCCGGTGTCGGCCTGCTGATAATTGTTCGTCACCGCGACCGAATAAAATTCGCCGACGCTGTCGTCGCCGTTGAGCACGCAGCTCGGGTATTTCCAGGTAATCGCAGAGCCGGTTTCTACCTGCGTCCACGACACTTTCGAGCGGTGGCCCTGGCACAGCGCGCGCTTGGTCACAAAATTATAGATGCCGCCCAGCCCCTCGGCGTTGCCCGGATACCAGTTCTGCACCGTCGAATATTTGATCTCGGCATCGTCCAATGCGACCAGTTCGACCACCGCGGCGTGGAGCTGGTTTTCGTCGCGCATCGGCGCGGTGCAGCCTTCGAGATAGCTGACATAGGCGCCCTTGTCGGCGATGATCAGCGTGCGTTCGAACTGCCCCGTATTTTCGGCATTGATGCGGAAATAGGTAGAAAGCTCCATCGGGCAGCGCACACCCTCGGGCACATAAACGAACGTCCCGTCCGAAAAGACCGCGCAGTTCAATGTCGCGAAATAATTGTCGTGCATCGGCACGACCTTGCCGAGCCACTTCTTCACCAGCTCGGGATATTCGCGGATCGCCTCCGAAATCGAAAGGAAGATGACGCCTGCGCGCTTCAATTCCTCACGGAAGGTCGTTGCTACGCTGACGCTGTCGAACACCGCGTCAACCGCGACCTTGCGCGCGCCCTCGACCCCCGCAAGCACCTTCTGCTCCTCGATCGGGATGCCGAGCTTTTTATAGACTTCGAGGATTTCGGGATCGACCTCGTCGAGGCTGCCGAGCTTCGGCTTCGGCTTCGGCGCCGCATAATAATAGGCGTCCTGATAGTCGATCGGCGGCACGTTGAGCTTCGCCCAGTCGGGGGTTTCCATCGTCTGCCAATGACGAAACGCCTTCAGCCGCCAGTCGAGCATCCATTCGGGCTCGTTCTTCTTTGCCGAAATGAAGCGGACCGTATCCTCGGTCAGCCCCTTGGGCGCGAAGTCGGTCTCGATGTCAGCCGACCAGCCATGTTCGTAATCGGCGACCTTCGCGGCCGCATCGTGCGCGGCCTGGTCTTTCACGGGGAGGTCTGTGTTGTCGGTCATATCTCTAACTCGTCGCCCCCGCGAAGGGCGTTGGGAGGCACGTGACTCCCAACGCGGCCGCGGTTGTTCTATTGTGCGGCGTCGGAGTAGATCCTCCAACGGCCCCCGCCTTCGCGGGGGCGACGGACAGACTCGCCAAGCTGATCTTCGCCAGCGCCCCGCGCACCGCGCCGTTCACCACGCCCCAGTGCGGTTGCACCTTGCAGCTGCCTTCGAGCGAGCAATCGTGGCGCCCTTCGGCGACGCAGGCAGTGAGGGCGATCGGGCCTTCGACCGCTTCGATGATGTCGGCGACGCTGATTGCCGCTGCGGGCCGCGCCAGCCGCACCCCGCCGCCGCTGCCACGCGAGGCAACGAGCAGGCCGGCGCGTGCAAGGCCGCTCACCAATTTTTGCGCAGTCGGTCCCGGAATCCCCGTCTGCTCGGCGAGCATCGCGGCGTGCAGCGGCACCGACCCGCATTGGCGGGCGGCGGCGCTCATTAATACCACGGCATAGTCGGCAAGATTGGACAGGCGCATCGTTTCTCCGTTCGCAAACTGCGAACGATTCTTAACTGGAGTAAATTACTCCACTTATATAGGCGAGGCGTTCGCAGGGCGCAAGCAAGCCCGTTTGGGTCCGGCGATAGAAAAGCTGCGCCCAAAAAAAAGGCACCCACTTGGCCGGAGCCAAATGAGTGCCGAGATGAAGGTCTCAGTCCTCGTCAGAGGATGAGCTCTTCTGGGTCGCAGGGGTGGATTATGCCCGCGCGATGATTCGCGATTGGATGGAAACGCCAAAAATGGACTCGTTCGGATTTTGATGGTTAACCCGGTGTGGATAGGAACCGCTTAAGCCTCAATCGTCATTGCGAGCGCAGCGAAGCAATCCAGAGTGTGCGTAAACCGCTCTGGATTGCTTCGCTGCGCTCGCAATGACGTTATGGGGACGTTTGAACTTACGTCTCCGACACCAGCGGGCTGACCTTGCCCGCGAGCTGCTTGCGGCCCTTGGTCGTTGCCTCGGTATAGGATGTCGGTTTGCTCAGCTGCCCCGGCGTGGCGCCTGCGAAACGCTTGATCTCGCGGATCAGGTGCGACTGGTCGTAAAAGGCATCGCCGAGCTGGGCCGCATCGAGCCCTTCGCCGCGCGCCAGCGCCGAGGCGGCGCGCACCGCGCGATATTTGCGCGCCAGCATCCGCGGCGACAGCCCGTAATAATGTTTGGTCATCCGTTCGACCGAGCGAATCGACATGCCGGTGGCGACAACCAGATCGGGCACTTGCGGCGAAGGCGAAGCGGTCAGCCATTCGTCGACGGTGCGGATGAACCACAGCGGCGGCGCTTCGCCGCGCGTCAGCACTTCGCGCGCGAAATTATTGCCGATGACCAGCCGCGCCTCGACGTCTGCGGCGTGTTCCAGCGTCGTCGCCACGTCCTCGATCCATGGTCCGAAGCGGTCGGTGGCGTCGATCGCGCGGTCGGTCAGCTTTTCGGCGTCGTCGCCCATCAGTGCCGCCCACCCCGCGGGCAGCAGGCCGAATCCGAACAATTGCGCCGGGCAGTTGCTGATTGCGCGTACCCGTCCGCTGGTCGGGCCGATGATGATCGCGCGCGTTACGGGCGCGCGGTGGCCGTCGGCAAAGACATATTCGCCGTCGGCATTGGTGACGAACCGGAACTGCGGCCGGTCGGCGCGCTCATATTCGTCGAATTTCGGCAAGTTGAGCCGTGCGAAATAAAAACTCGACACCAAGTCCGCCAGATCGGGATCGGGCGGGAAATAGTGCAATTCGAACGGCGCGCTGCCGTCCGCGCCTGCGCGAGAGGATGAAACTTCTGACATGACGAACCCAGACCTGACAACCTTTCCCCGGGTTGCCTTGTTATCTGGAACAAATCATTTGCGTTTCATCCCTGCGCGTCAAGCGCGAACTTTGTTTTTTAATTAGCTTTTATAAGCGGCGATCCACGCATCGACACGCCGTTCGAGGATGTCGAGCGGCACCGGTCCCGATTCGAGGACGACGTCGTGAAAGGCGCGATAGTCGAATTTGGCACCCATCGCCGCCTGCGCGCGGCTGCGCAGTTCCATGATCTTCAGCTTGCCGATCAGATAGGCGGTCGCCTGTCCTGGGTAGACGATATAGCGCTCGATCGCCTTTTCGATATCGCCATCTGGGTTCGGTGTATTGTCTTTCAGATACTGGATCGCGCGTTCGCGGCTCCAGCGCTTGTCGTGGATGCCGGTATCGACAACCAGGCGGCACGCGCGCCAAAGCTCCATGCCGAGACGCCCGAAATCGCTGTAAGGATCGGCGTAGAAGCCCATGTCCTTGGCAAGTTCCTCGGAATAGAGCCCCCAGCCCTCGGTATAGGCGGTGAAGCCGCCGAAGCGGCGGAAGGGCGGCAGGCCGGTGAGCTCGGTCTGTACCGCGCGCTGCAGATGATGCCCCGGCACACCCTCATGATAGGCGAGTGCTTCCAGCTCGGTCTTGGGCATGTCGCGCAGGTCATAGAGGTTCACATAATAGGTGCCCGGACGCGACCCGTCGGGCGAGGGCGATTGGTAAAACGCCTTGCCCGCCGATTTTTCGCGGAAGGCCTCGACCGCCTTCACCTGCAACGCCGCCTTGGGCAGGGTGTTGAAGAAGGCGGGAAGCCGCGCTTCCATCGCCTTGGTGCGCGCGTCGACTTCGGCCAGATAGGCCTCGCGCGTGGTGTGATAATATTGCGGGCTGGTGCGTAGATGTTCGAAAAACTGCTGCAGTGTGCCCTTGAACCCGACCTTGGCCATGATCGCCTTCATCTCGCCGTGGATGCGCGCGACTTCGGCCAGGCCGAGGTCGTGGATCTGCGTCGCGGTCATGTCGGTGGTCGTGTAATTGGCGAGCAGGGCTTCGTAGTACGCCTTGCCGTCGGGCAAGCGCCAGACGCCGTCCTGCGTCGGGGCGCTTGCCTGCTGACGCTTCATTTCGGCCAGCAGGCGGCCATAGGCGGGACCGGCGCTCTCCGCCCACGCCGCTTTCGCCGCAGTCGTCAGCCGCGCCTTTTCGGCGGCATCGATGTTCAGCTTGCCGACCTTGGCCGTGATATCTTCGATCACGGCGTTGTCAGGCTTTTGCAGATTGCCGATGTCGGAAATCAGATAGGCATAGACCCATTTGGGCGGCTGGACGCCATTGGCGGCGCGGGTCACCGACTGCGCGGTCAGCGCGTCGAGCACCGGGCCAAGCCCACGGATGCGCGCGATATAGGCCTCGGCCTCGGCGGTGTTCGCAACGCGGTGGATGTTGATCAGAAATGCCGGCAGCTGGCTTTGCGGGCCGTTCATCTGGTCGAAGACGTAGCCGCGATCGCGGAACGGGAACAACCGCTCGGCGCGCGCCGCCTGCGCGTTGAACAGTTCGAACGACAGGGCCTCGTCAGTCGACATTTTGGACGGATCGAAACTGCCGCGCATCGCTTCGGCGGTCGCCTGCTGCAATTTATGGCTGGCGACCGCGGCCTCGTCGCTGACGTCGTTCCAGCGGCCATAGTCGGCATCGCGAATGCCGCGATAGGCCTTGCCTTGCGGGCTCAGCGAAAGCTGCGCCGCGTCATAATTGTCGAAAAATTGCGCCAGGTTCGCCCCGGCGGGCACTGCGTCTGGCGCAGGCGCTGCTGCCGCGGTGGCGGGTGCCTCCTGCAACGCGGCAGGCGCGCAGCCCGCGACGGCAAGCAGCGCGATGGCGGTGGACAGACGAGCGAGGATGCGAAGCTGCGACACGATTTTCTCCCGGTTTTTCCGATGGCTTTTCGATGGTTGACGCGGGGCTTGCCATAGCAGCGCGGGGCGCGCAATGGCGGGCCATGTCGCTCTTTGCCTCCGCCGCCGACGCCGCCTATGCGCTGGTCCGCCCGATCGTCCACGCCACCGATGGCGAGGCGGCGCATAATCTGACGCTCAATGCGCTTCAGCCCTTGCCCCGGGCGCGAACCGCCCTGACCAGCCCGGTGCTCGGGACCGAATTCGCCGGGCTGCACTTTCCCAATCCGGTCGGCCTGGCCCCCGGCTTCGACAAGGACGCGCGCGTGGCGCATGCGATGCCGCATTTCGGTTTCGGTTTTGTCGAGGTCGGCACGCTGACCCCGCAGCCGCAGGACGGCAACCCGCGCCCGCGGCTGTTCCGGCTGGTCGAGGATGGCGCGGTGATCAACCGCATGGGGTTTAACAATGGCGGCCAAGCGGCGGCGGCGGCGCGGATCGCGTGCCTGCGCCGCCACGGCCTGCCGGTGCCGCTCGGGATCAATATCGGCGCCAACAAGGACAGCGCCGACCGCATTGTCGATTATGCCAAAGGGACCGCGGCGATGGCGCCGCTCGCCGACTATCTGACCGTCAATATCAGTTCGCCGAACACTCCGGGCCTGCGCGCGCTGCAGGACAGGGGCGCGCTCGAGGCGCTGCTCGACGGTGTCGCCGCGGCGCAGCCCGCGGGCGCGTCAAAGCCGGTGTTCCTGAAGGTCGCGCCCGATCTGGCGCCCGCCGACATCGACGACATTGTCGCGGTGGCGGTCGACAAGGCGCTGGCCGCGGTGATCGTGTCGAACACGACGATCACCCGCCCCGCGCTGACATCGCGCCATGCCGTCGAAGCTGGAGGACTGTCGGGCGCGCCGCTGGCCGAACTGGCACTCCAGCGCGTTCGCGATTTCCACGCCGCCAGCGGGGGCAGGGTGCCGCTGGTTGCCGCAGGCGGCATCGCCTCGGCGAGCCAAGCGTGGGAGCGCATCCGCGCGGGCGCCAGTCTGGTGCAGATATATTCCGCGATGGTCTATGCCGGGCCGGGCCTCGCGGCGCGCATTGCGCACGGGCTGGAAAAGCTCGTGGTGCGCGACGGGTTCGCGCGCGTGAGCGACGCGGTGGGGAGCGCGCACTGACAGGGTTGCGCTGGGTTGATGCGCGCGCCAAAGTCGCCGCCATGTTGAAAAGATTCCTGCCGCTGGCCGCGGCGCTCACCCTGACCCTGCCGTCGCCCGCCCTCGCACAGGGGGTTACCTCGTCCGCCGATTCGCGCGCGACCGAGGCAGGGCGGGAAATTTTGCACCAGGGCGGCACGGCCGCTGACGCCGCAGTCGCGATGGTCGCCGTGCTGACCTTGGTCGAGCCGCAATCGAGTGGGATCGGTGGCGGCGGTCTGATGCTGCACCATGATGCCAAGGACGGCAGCATATCGACGATCGATGGCCGCGAAATGGCGCCCGCATCGGCCAAGCCCGATCGCTTCCTTGGCGCCGACGGCAAACCGCGCAGCTATTCGGATGCCATTCCCGGCGGGTTGTCGGTGGGTGTCCCCGGCAACATGCGTCTGATGGAAATGGCGCACAAGAAATGGGGCAAGCTCGAATGGGCGGCGCTGTTCCAGCCCGCGATCAGGCTGGCCGAAGAGGGTTTCGAGATCACCCCGGTGCTGCACAACTGGATGACGCGGTTCGAATCCCTGTGGAAGGATTTTCCCGAAGCGCGCGCGATCTATTATATCGATGGCAAGCCGGCCCCGGTCGGAACCCGGATCCGCAACCCGGCCTATGCCGCATTCCTGCGCGACGTTGCGGCGCGCGGTCCCGATGCTTTCTACAGCGGCGCCAATGCCAGGGCGATCAGCGCCGCGGTTGCAAAGGCGCCGCGTAACCCCGCGCAGCTGACCGTCAAGGACGTCGCGGCCTATAAGGCAAAGGAACGCCCCGCGGTCTGCACCAGCTATCGCATTTACAAGGTGTGCGGCATGGGGCCGCCGTCGTCGGGCGCGACCACCGTCTTTGGCATCCTCGGCATGATCGAGGGCTGGGACATGAAAGCGATGGGGCAGGACAATCCGATGAGTTGGCATCTGCTCGCCGAGGCGATGCAGCTGTCCTATGCCGATCGCGGCGCCTATCTTGGCGATTCCGATTTCGTCGATGTCCCGGTCGCGGGACTGCTCGACAAGAAATATCTGGCCGAGCGCCGGCAGCTGATCTCGCCGTTCGGTGCCGCGGGACAGTACGAACCCGGCACCCCGCCGGGCGCGAAGCCGCGCGCCGCCGCCGCGCCGATCCCCGAGCAGGGGACGACTCATTTTGCTGTCGCCGACAAGGCAGGCAACGTCGTGTCTATGACCTCGACGATCGAAAGCATTTTCGGCAGCCACATCGTCGCCAATGGCTATTTCCTCAACAACGAGCTGACCGACTTCGACCTCGCTCCGGTGCAGAACGGGGTGCCGACCGCCAACCGCGTCCAGCCGGGCAAGCGCCCGCTGTCGTCGATGTCGCCGACGATCGTTTACGGTCCCGACGGCAAGGTCGTGCTGGCGGTCGGTTCGGCGGGTGGCAAGCGGATCATCATGCATGTGACCAAGGTGCTCGTCGGGGTGCTCGACTGGGGGCTCGACGCCAAGACGGCGATGGAGCTGCCCAATCTCTTCTTCGGCGACAATGGCGTGCTGATCGAAAACACCCCAGCGGGCGAAGCGATCGCCGCGAAGATGAAACCCTTCGGCTATAGTTTTACGCCCACCGATCTCGGATCCAAGCTGAACGCGGTCGAACGCGTCGGCGAGGGCTGGCGCGGTGCGGCCGACCCGCGCGGGCCAGGGACATCATCGGTGGATGGCGCCCCGCCGCAGGGGTGAATTCACTGACACTGCTATCTCGTCATTGCGAGGGCCGCAGGCCCGTGGCAATCCAGAGCGGCGCAAGACCACTCCGGATTGCTTCCCCCAGCATTCGCTGGGGTACCAATGACGTGTATTTGAAACGATAAGAACAGAAAACGGTCTCCTTGGAGAGAGGTAGAATGAAGCTGAACAACCCCCATCTCGACCATTTTCCGAGCCTGGTCGCGATGTTCTTCGACCGCGCCGAACGGGGCGGTGAAGACCCGTTTCTGTGGCGCAAAGCCGACCGCGTCTGGCATCCGCTGAGCTGGCGGCAGGTCGCCAATCAGGTCGCAGCGCTCGCGCATAATCTGCGCGAAATGGGGCTGAAGGACGGCGACCGCGTGGTGCTGGTCAGCGAAAACCGCCCCGAATGGTGCATCGCCGACCTCGGCATCATGGCCGCGGGATGCATTACTGTCCCGACCTACACCACCAACACCGAACGCGATCACCAGCATATCCTCGACAATAGCGGGGCGAAGGCGGTGATTGTATCGACCGCCAAGCTGGCGCGCACGCTGATGCCTGCGGTGACGCGCTCCGACGCACACACCGTGATCACGATGGAAAGCCTGCGCGTGGGCCAGCAAGGTGACATTGCGGTGCGCGATTGGGCCCCGCTCGTTACCGGCGGCGAGGCCTGGCTGGAGGAAACCAAGGCCCGCGCCGCGGCGATGACGCGCGATGACATTGCCTGTCTGATCTATACCAGCGGCACCGGCGGCGCGCCGCGCGGGGTGATGCAGCATCATGGCGCGATCCTGCACAATGCCGCGGGGGCGGCCGAAGTGCTGGTCAATGATTTCGGCATCGGCGACGAAGAGGTGTTTCTCTCCTTCCTGCCGCTTAGCCACGCCTATGAACATTCAGGCGGACAATTCCTGCCGATTATGGTCGGCGCACAAATCTATTACAGTGAAGGCTTGGAAAAGCTCGTCTCGAACATCGAGGAGACGCGCCCGACGATCATGGTCGTCGTGCCGCGCCTGTTCGAAGTGATCCGCGCGCGGATGATCAAGTCGGTCGAAAAACAGGGCAAGCTCGCCAACTGGATGTTGGGCCAGGCGCTGCGCGTCGGCGAAAAGGATTATGAGCGCCGCATGGGCGTCCTCGATCGTCCGGTCGACCTGATCCTCGACAAATTGTTCCGACCCAAGATCCAGAAACGCTTTGGGGGGCGGATGAAAGCGCTGGTGTCGGGCGGCGCGCCGCTCAATCCCGAGATCGGCGTTTTCTTCCACTCGATCGGACTGACCTTGCTGCAAGGCTATGGCCAGACCGAGGCGGGACCGGTGATCAGCTGCAACCGCCCCAGCGCCGGGATCAAGATGGACACGGTCGGTCCGCCGCTGATGAACACCGAGGTTCGTATCGCCGACGATGGCGAGATATTGGTGCGCGGCGAGTTGGTGATGAAGGGCTACTGGCGCAATGACGCCGAAACGGCGCGGGTGCTGGTGCCAAACCCGGCGGAGCCGGACAAGGGGGCATGGCTGCATACCGGCGACATCGGCCATATCGACGACAAGGGCCGGATCGTCATCACCGATCGCAAAAAAGACCTGATCGTCAACGACAAGGGCGACAATGTCTCGCCGCAGCGTGTCGAAGGCATGCTGACGCTGCAGCCCGAAATCCTGCAGGCGATGGTATATGGCGACAAGCGCCCGCACCTGGTCGGGCTGCTGGTTCCCGATCCCGAATGGATGGCCGAATGGGCGGAGGCGGAGGGACTACCAAAAGACCTGTGCCGCCTGCGTGAGCACGAGAAATTCCGCGCCGCAATCCGCACCGCGGTCGACCGGGTCAACGGCCAGCTGTCGGTGATCGAGAAGGTCCGCAAATTCGACTTCGCCGACGAGCCGTTTACGATCGAGAATGAGCAGATGACCCCGTCGATGAAGATCCGCCGCCATGTGCTGCGCGAGGTCTATGCTCATAAGATTGCGGCTTTGTATCGCCCCTAACTGAAAAACTAATGATATGATTCAATTGTGTTTTTCATAGTTCAAGAAAATGTGAGTTAGCCCACACGCAACATATCAAAAGCCAACAAAAAAGTATAGCTTTAGGCTGTGTGGGAGAGGGAATATGGCGATATTCATGCGCGCAGTCGCTTGCTTTGCGACGCTTTCTTTTTGCGTTGTCGGAGCGGGGGACGCTAAGGCGGACATCTGGGGTGACATCGTTAACGTCGCTACCGCTCCGATCCGGGCACCGATCGAGGCCACGATAGATATTATACAGGGCAATGATCCCACCAAGGGAGTGCAGGGTACAATTAGCGCATCTGGTCGAATTATCACGGGCGTGACCAACCAAGCGGCGCGGGCACATGATATTTTTAATGGCATCGAGCAAAATGTAATCAGAAATGCCCTTGGCAATCAATGGGCGGATGCCGTTGGGGCTCTTCGTGCTTCGCAGCGCGTACAGATGGAACTCGGCTTTACCAGCGGACGATTTCTTGGTGGGTGTTTGCAGGGACAGCCCTGCACGATAAATCAATTGGTCGCGGCGCCGGTCGCGGCGTCGCTGAGGGATGCTTACAAAAACTATTATCCTTATTCGGTGCCACTTGATCCCAATTTACAGCGGATCTTCAGCTACGCCTACCCGCCACAAGTCGTTTATAATACACGATGGGTTGTCGGAAATACGCCGAACTTTACACTTCCCGGGTTTTTGAACGCCGGGCATGAGGCTTTTGGTGGCGGTCATGCGGTAACGATCGGAAATTTGATCATATTTTCTCGCGTGCCGAACATGAGCAATGTCGATGATCGAATCTGGGTGCTGCACGAAATAAAGCATGCGGTTCAATATTCTGGATATAGCTCCAGCGTTCCGGAATCGATCGATGGATTTTCGGTTGATTACCTCATGCACTATAATTCTATGGAAAGTGATGCCCAGAATACCGCGATCAACGTTGAATATTTTTTGCAGAACCGCTGCCGGTTCGGCTGCTGATTTGTTAGAGCAGGCGGGGGTGCGACCCGAAGAGCTCGGCGCAAACCGGTCCCCGCCTGCGGCTGAACCACGGGCTCAGCCAGCGTCCCCCGCCGGTTTGCGATAGGGGACGAATTCGCCAAAAACGCAGGTCGGACCGCGAATGCCGCTCGACCGATCGACCAGATGAAAGAAATCGCCTTCGCAGGTCGATGATCCAAATTGGCGCACGACCATGATGTCACTGTCGCGGGCAAGGCCGGGGCAACTATTTTTGAGGTCGTTGCGATACACCAGATTGCCGCCCGACCGGTACAGCAGGATGCTGTCCGAGACGCGGATCGTGTCGTTGCTGCGATAATTGGGCAGGCAGCGGATCGGTTCGCCGGCAACCTTGCCGGCCAGCTGTTTGTCGAGCCGCTCGGCCTGTTTCGGCGTCAGCGCCGCGGCGCCCGGTTCGGCGGTTCCAGCAGGGGCGCAGCTGGCGACCAGCGGCGCCGCTGCGATCAGCAGCACGGCGCGCATCGGGTTCAGCGTTGCCATGACGTTGCTCCTTGAGATCGCTTAATATATTTCTGGCAGATGAACGGGCGCTGAAGCGTCCGCATCATGCCGCATCCTTTAGCGCCCGGATACGCCCGAGTACGGCGGCGCTCGGGGCGCGTAAAAAGGGATTGGTCGCGCGCTCGTCACCGATCGTCGTCGGCACCGTCGCTTCACCCGCGGCGCGCGCCGCCTCGACCGCCGCAAGCCGCGCGGCGAGCGCCTCGTTGTCGGGATCCACCGTCACCGCAAAGCGCGCGTTCGACAGCGTATATTCGTGCGCGCAATAGACGCGCGTCGCATCGTCGAGCGTGCCGAGTTTCTGCATATTGGCGAACATCTGTTCGGCGGTGCCTTCGAACAGCCGGCCGCAGCCCATGGCGAACATCGTGTCGCCCACGAAGATCGCGGCGTCATCGGCAAAATGATAGGCGATGTGGCCCGCGGTGTGCGCTGGGACGTCCCACACCTGCGCAACATAACCGCCGAGCGACACGCTATCGCCGCCCTTCACCTGGACATCGAGCGTCGGAATGCGCGCAAATTCAGCGGCCGGGCCGGTGATTTGGCAGCCCGTGGCCTCCTTGATCGCGGCGTTGCCGCCGGTGTGGTCGGGGTGCCAATGCGTGTTCCAGATATCGGTGATCGTCCAGCCACGTTCCGCGGCGGCGGCCAGGACGGGGTCGGCGACGGCGGGATCGACGACCATCGTTGCGCCGCTCGCGGTGTCGTGGACCAGCCAGACATAATTGTCGCTCAGGACCGGGATACGAACGATGTCGAGTGCGGGCATCATGTCTCCTTTCCAGCGTCTCGCTCCTTCAAGACGGAGCGCCGCCGCCGGCGCCTTGGTTCGTTTGTTCATGTCGCCAGGGCGTCATAACCCCGTTCATTGAATTCGATCAGGCAGAATCCGTTGCCGAACGGATCGGCGAACATCGCCTGTCTGCCATAGGGCAGAGCCAATGTCTCGCCTTCTTGCACCGCACCCGCGGCCACGGCCCGCCGGATCGCGTCATCGAGATTGGTGACGGAAAAGTCGGGATGCAACGGCGTCCAATGCCGATTGTAGCGGCGAAAATCGTCGGCGCCGGGACCAATCGCCGATCCCGCGGGCTTGGCAATCAGATAGATGGGCGCCTCGCAGCCGATCAGCTCGACGATATCGTCATCAAAGCGCCGAGCGGCAGTAAGTCCCAGCGCGTCGCGGTAGAAGCGCTCGCCGGCGGCAAGGTCGGGCACGTCGATATTGATCAACAGGCCCGGCACCCGCGTCGGTCCTACCAGCTACCGGTGTTGGGCATCGACGCCCAGGGTTCCTGCGGGGGCAAATGACCTTCCTGCAACAACTCCACCGAAATGCCGTCGGGCGAGCGGACGAATGCCATATGGCCGTCGCGCGGCGGACGGTTGATGGTCACCCCGGCGTCCATCAGCCGCTGGCAGGTGTCGTAGATATTCTCGACCCGATAAGCGAGGTGGCCGAAATTGCGCCCGCCGCTATATTTCTCTGGCGCGCTGCCATCCGCGGGCGGCCAGTTATAGGTCAGCTCGACCTCGGCTACCCCCGCCTGTCCGGGCGGCGCGAGAAAGATCAGCGTGAAGCGGCCTTGCTCGCTGTCGAAACGGCGCACTTCCTCGAGCCCGATCAGCTTGAAGAAGTCGATGGTGGCGTCCGGATCCGACACGCGGATCATCGTGTGAAGATATTTGGTCATGGCGACCTATCTAGGCGCGAAGCGCGCGACCTTCAAACGCTTCGAACAGGGATACGAATTCATCGGGTACCGGCGCGGTTGCGCCCTGCGCTTCCTCGACATGGACGCTGACCTCCAACCCAGTCGCGCGCAGATCGTCCTTGCCCGCGCCATGCAGCTCGAACAAAAAGGTCATCGAACTGCGCCCGACCCGCGAGCAGCGCACGCAAATATCGACTTCTTCGTCGAGCAGGATCGGCACTTTGTAGTCGACCTCGGCGCGCGCGACGTGAAATTCGGGGCTCGTGTGGCCGGGCCAGCGGTCATAAACGCCGACGGCGCGCCAATATTCGGTGATGCCGATGTCGAAATATTCCAGATAGCGGCTGTTGAACACCACCGCCTGGGCATCGATCTCGGCATAACGGACGCGTTTTTTGACACTGAATTTGAAATCGCCGCGAGCCATGATGTTCCTCTAGTTTGATGTCGCGAGCCGCGCGACGGTATCGATCAGCAGCGCGATGTCGGTATCGCGCGACAGGCGGTGATCGCCGCCCTTGACCAGCGTGACCTGAACATCCGCGCTGGCCAGCGCGGCGGACAGGCGCAGGCTGATTTCGGGCGGCACATCGCGGTCCTGCTCGCCGTGCAACAGTCGCACGGGGCAGGCGAGCGCGATAGGTCCGCCGAGCAACCGGTTCGCTTCGCCCGACTGGAAAAACCCGCGCGTCGTCACATAGGGCTGGTCGCTATAAGGTGTGTCCTCACGCAATTCGCCTTCCGCCAGGATGATCGCCTTTTCGGCGTCGCTGAAACCCCAGTCGGTGAAATCGGGCGCCGCCGCGATCCCGACCAGACCGGCGACGCGGCCCGGCCCGTCGCGCTGCACCAGCGCCAGCGCCGTCAGCAGCATCAACCAGCCGCCCATTGACGATCCGACGATGATCACCGGCCCCTGGGCCTTAGCGTCGATCAGATCGAGCACATCGCCGCGCCAGTCGAGCAAAGTCTGGTCGGCAAACAACCCGTCCGAAAGACCGCATGCGGCATAGTCGAGCAGCAGGCAGGCCTGCCCCTCGGCCGCCGCCCAGTCGAAAAGCGCGGTCGCCTTGCCCCCCGCCATATCGGACATGTAGCCCGGCAGGAAAACGATCGTCGGCCCTGCGCCGGGGGTATGGCGATAGGCTAGCCGGGGGCGGCCGGGCCGTTCGAGATAATCGGGCGCGGCGTCCACCGGCGTCAGATGACCCAGTCGATCGTATTCATCTGGATTGCAGCCTGCCCCTTTGCGGCGCGCTGTTCGACCATGATCTTGTTGAGGCGGCGGATCGTGTCGCTGCCGGTGGTGATGCACCAGCCAGGGACGACCGCATGGACCAGCGCGCATAGCCCGCCCCAGATCATGGTGACGCCGAATTTCGACGCGACGCCGAAATGCTCGATGTAATTTTCATCGACGCTCTTGGGGTGGTCGACGAACAGGCGCTTGAACATGGAATGGCTCCCTTCCGACTCCCGTCGCCCTAGCGGCGCGGCGGGAGTGGGGCAAGGGCGGGGATAACGCCTTACTCCGCCAGAAACGCATCCACCGCTTTTGCGAAGGCCTCCGGCTGGTCGAGCATGATGAAATGCCGGCTTGCCGGCACCATCTGCGCCGAAAATTTCGCCAACCCCGCATAGTGCGGCTCGAACGCCGCTCTGGCGCGCTCGGCAGGCATCAGGCTGTCGTCCTGCGCATAGAGCAGGGTCACTGGTGCGGCGACCGCAGGCAGTTCGCCGCGCATGTCGGTGGTCATCACGTCGTAAAATGCCTGCGCCGTCACCCGGGCGTCGGCCGACCGCATCCAGCCGAGGACCGCGGTGCGCCCGGCGGGCTGGTTCGACATGCCGCCGACCATACCGACCGGGCCGGGATCGCTGACCGGCGTCGTCGGCGCGGGCTGGCCATATTGTGCGCGCATCATCGCCGCCATCTGCTCGGCTTGCGGCCGCATGGTGTTTGCGGTCGCTGCCGGGTCGAACAACGTACCGATAAAGGGCAGCGCGTCGACGATCATCAGCTTGCCGACCTCTTGCGGCGCACGCGCGGCAATTATGAGCCCGGTCAGCCCGCCCATCGAATGGCCGATGATTGCGGGCGCGCTGCGGCCCTGATCGGTGACGCAATCGTCGATATAATCGGCAACCTCGCGCATCATCGGCTCGAGCACCGGACCCTCGGCATTGACCCCGGCGTCGTCGCCAAAGCCGCGGATCTGGACCCGGTGCAGCCGATATTTGGCTTTCAGCCGGTCGGCGGTGGGGTCCCATACCGCGCGCGGAGTCGACAGGCCGGGGATCAGGACTACATCCGGGCCATCGCCCTCAACCAGCACGGTGATGCGTTTGCCTTCGGCGAGCCCGGCCGGACACGCTTCGGCTGCATCGGCGCGGCCCGTGATCAGCCCGATCGTCAGAATGAAGATCGCGGCAATGGAAATCTGTCGTTGTGCCATGGTCAATCTCTCAGGAAAATCTCTTCGATCGGGAGCCCGAACAGGTCCGCGATGCGAAAGGCGAGGGGGAGCGAGGGGTCATATTTGCCCGTCTCGATCGCGTTCACCGACTGGCGCGAGACCTGCAATCGCTCGGCGAGGTCGCCCTGACTCCAGTCGCGCTCGGCGCGCAGGACTTTCAGGCGGTTTTTCACGCGCAGCTGCCCGCCGCGCCAATCGTCAGCTTGTTGTAGATCGCCCCCAGTCCCAGCCCGACGAACCAGAAAAAGGCGGCGCCGAACCCGCCATTGCCCGGCGGGACGAGTTCGAAATTCTGCAAAAACTCCCAGATCGTCATCACGGTCAGGCAAAAACCGGTCGCGAACAGGCACTGACGCACCAGCAACATGCGGATGAATTCGTCGGGTTCTTCGACCAGGAAGCGCATGACTGCCCAGAACACCCCGATAATCGGCAATGCGGGCGCGATCGCCAACGCATAAGCGGGGATGCCGGCGATGTCGGTGTGCCGAAAAATGCGCGAGGCGGCGAACAGCGCCACCAGATAGATGCTCATCAGCACCGCGATACGGATCAGATAGCGACGCAGCGCCGGGCTTCGATATTGGATCATGTCAAGCAAACTCCCTAAATTGACAATGATCCTTTACACAGCTGCTTCTCTGGTGTCAAGGAAGCTGTACATTATGGAAAGGATGCCAATCTGACACAGTCGATGCCGCGGCGTCGCCCCCCGAGCGACGATCGGCGCCCGCTACCGCCGTTCAGCTCGGCGTGTGGCGCCAGCGCCAGTTGAGCAGATGCGCCCCGGCCAGCGCCAGCGCCAGTTGAGCAGATGCGCCCCGGCCAGCGCCAGCGCGCCGATCGACGTCGCCAAACGGTCCGCCGTTTCGCGATCGGCGATCGCGATCCATCCCTCATGCACCGACAAGCCCAGTGCGAGGAGGGCAAGCCCGGTGGCGGCCAGAATAGCGGGCGCGAAACGTGCGTGCCGCCGCCGACCCTCGGTCATCGCGATCAGCGCCGCGGGCAGCGCCAGCAGCAGGATCACGCTATGCAGCCATTCGGGCATTAGGATCCATACGCCGAGCGCGGGCAGGAGCACGAGCAGCAGGGGCAGGACGAGGCAATGCACAAGACAGGTCAGTGACAGCGCAATCCCCACCAGATCGGCAAGGCGCGGGCGCGCGGTGGGGAGGCACATGATCGGGAACACTTTCACGGGAGGAGCTTACGAACCCAGATAATGATACAATGTATCATTGCAAGTCGGATTGTGAATCGGCCCCTTGCCGCTGGGGGTTCATGCTGGCAAAGGAACCCGGCAATTTTGCCCAGAAAGGCCGATTTTCCGATGTCCCAGATGATCCGCGTCACCCTTCCCGATGGCTCTGCCCGGGACGTCGTGCGCGGCACTACCCCGGCACAGATTGCCGCCGATATCGGACCCGGCTTGGCCAAGGCGGCGCTCGCCGCGCGGATCGACGGCGAGCTGCGCGACATCATGCGCCCGCTGGAGGAAGACACGAATCTCGCGCTGGTGACCAGCCGCGACGAGGCCGATGCGCTCGAACTCGTGCGCCACGACTTTGCGCATGTGCTGGCCGAAGCGGTGCAGAATCTGTTTCCGGGGACGCAGATCACCTTTGGTCCCTCGACGGGCGACGGCTTCTATTATGATTTCGCGCCGACGGCAGAGCATGGCCCGTTCCGCGACGACGAACTGCCGCTCATCGAAGAGGAGATGCGCAAGATCATCGCCGCTGACCTGCCGCTGACGCGCGAAGTGTGGGAACGCGACAAGCTGATCGCCAAGTGGCAGGCCGATGGCGAGACGTTCAAGGCCGAATGGGCGGCCGAACTGCCAGCGAACGAGGAATTGACCGTCTATCGCTCGGGTGACGGCTGGATGGACATGTGCCGCGGCCCGCACCTTGCCTCGACCGGCAAGCTCGACCCCACGGCGTTCAAGCTCACGAGGGTTTCGGGCGCCTATTGGCGCGGCGATCAGAAGAACGCGCAGCTGTCGCGCATCTACGGCACTGGCTGGCTCAACAAGAAGCAGCTTGCCGAACATTTGGTGCGCCTGGAGGAAGCGGCCAAGCGCGACCATCGCAAGATCGGCCGCGAGATGGACCTGTTCCATTTGCAGGAGGAAGCGCACGGCAGCGTCTTCTGGCACCCCAAGGGCTATCGCATCTACCGCGAGCTCGAGGCCTATATGCGCCGCGCGATCGACGGCGCCGGCTATCAGGAGGTCAAGACCCCGCAGGTGATGGACGCGAAACAGTGGGAGCAGTCGGGCCACTGGGGCAAATATCGCGAGAATATGTTCGTCATCCCCGACGAGGTGCCGAATATTGAGGACGAAGGCCCACTGGTCTCGGACGATGCCGAGTGGATGGCGCTCAAGCCCATGAACTGCCCCGCGCATGTCCTCATCTTCCGCCAGGGGATGAAGTCGTACCGCGACCTGCCGCTGCGCATGGCCGAAATGGGCTGCTGCCACCGCAACGAACCCCACGGCGCGCTGCACGGCATCATGCGCGTGCGTCAGTTCACGCAGGACGACGGCCATATCTTCTGCCGCGAGGATCAGATCGTCGAGGAAGTCCGCGCCTTCTGCGAACTGCTCGACCGCGTGTACAGAGAGCTTGGTTTCGAGAAATATGCGGTGAAGCTCGCGCTGCGCCCCGACATGCGCTTCGGCACCGAAGAGTTGTGGGACAAGGCCGAGGCCGAGTTGCGCGAAGCGGTCGCCCGCGCCGGGATGGCGAACGACGATTATGGTTGGGAAGAATTGCCGGGCGAGGGCGCCTTCTATGCGCCCAAGCTCGAATTCCACC
>VFQO010001251.1_pt1 | contig 20521 bp, 15 predicted proteins | sample 3512331 | NCBI WGS metagenome assembly VFQO01 (sample SAMN10412371, study PRJNA504923) | tailings metagenome | isolation source: Replicate 3 from Balatoc abandoned mine | place: Philippines: Itogon, Benguet | collected 2017-08-28 | reverse complement strand
CTTTTTTCTTTCTCCACTACACAGTCTACTGTTTGACGGTACTACCCCGAAGACCCTTCGGTGTAGCACTCCGGCAGGGTCATGGTGGAACATCTCAGTGCCTCCCTTGCAATGCTCGAAGTGCCTGCGCCGCTGGGTCTGTCATGACCTATCTGCGGAGCTCTACATGCCACTGACCAAGCCCATTCGTGTCGTTCGCGCCCACCCCGAACCCCGCGCCGAGACCCTGCCCAGGTGCATGGCCCGACGCGGCCGCACGCTCTACTTCAAGCGCAAGATACCCAGCGACGTGGCAAATGCATTTCCACAACATGCGGGCCAGTCGTGGAAGTCATTGGGGACTGGCGCAGCGCGAGGACGGCGCCTTCATCGGCGTGGAGGCCGTGATCGACAAGGACCACGCCAGCGGCCTGCTGGCGGCGGCATTGGAATTCGATGCCTTTCTCATGCTGACCGACGTGCCCGCGGTGTTCACCGGCTGGGGCACACCGGCACAGCGTGCCCTGGGCGATGTGACGCCGCAGCAGCTCGACGTGTCGGCGTTCGCCGCCGGTTCCATGGGCCCCAAGGTGCAGGCGGCCTGCGATTTCGTGATGCGCACCGGGGCCATGGCGGGCATCGGTGCGCTGCAGGATGCGTCCGCCATCCTGGCGCGACAAGCGGGCACCAGGGTCGTGCCTGGCCTGCTGTCGTCCTGACCCGCTCCTTCAAAGGAAGCGGTTGAGCAAACGCCGCGAGGCGCGATCCAGCGCGAACTGGTCGGGCACGATGAACTGGATGCCGCGGCTGTCGAGAATGAGCAAGCGGCCGTTGCCCAGGCGGCGGATATCCTCCTCGGCCTTGAGCACCAGCTGCGTGGTGCCGCGGTCGGTCTCCACCGTCCAGGTGCTGGGCGTGGCAAAGGTCGAGACAGCGACGATGCGCTGGATGCGCGGCATCAGTTCTCGCGGTGCCAGCGCCTCGTGAATGATTGCCTGCGTGGTGGTATCGAGCGCGGAGAGGCGTTCGATCCACGCCAGCTCGTGGCCGTCGGCGCCGACCAGCGAGACGCCTTCGTCGGGCGCTGCCAGCGGGAAGGCGCGCACGGGTGTCACGCCATCGTGCACCTGGGCGTCGGCGGTGATCAGCTGCAACCTGCCGTGCGGGTCGCGGCGCAGGGTCCAGCCGTTCATTAGGTTCGGGCTGTCGTTCATGGCGTGCCTGCGGTGGCGCTGTGCGCGTTCGGGTTGGGAATGCTCGCAGCCAGCAGCGGCCCGTCCTCGGTGTCCACGTTGCGCAGCTGCGCGGTGTAGAGCCGCCAGTAGGCGCCTTCGCGCGCCATCAACTCGTCGTGCGGGCCCACCTCCACCACCTCGCCGCGGTCCATGACCACGAGCCGGTCGGCCTTGCGCAAGGTGGACAGTCGGTGCGCGATGGCAATCGTGGTGCGCCCAGTGACCAGGTTGTCCAGCGCCTTCTGGATTTCCTTCTCCGTCTCGGTGTCCACGCTGGAGGTGGCCTCGTCCAGGATCAGGATGCGCGGGTCGATGAGCAGGGCGCGCGCGATCGAGATGCGCTGGCGCTCGCCACCCGAGAGACCCTGCCCGCGCTCGCCCACCAGCGAGTCATAGCCCTGCGGCAGGCGCAGGATGAACTCGTGCGCGTGCGCGGCGCGCGCCGCGGCCACGATCTCGGCGCGCGTGGCGCCCGGCTTGCCGTAGGCGATGTTCTCGGCCACGGTGCCGAAGAAGAGGAAAGGTTCCTGCAGCACCAGGCCGATGTGGCGGCGGTAGTCCGCCACCGCGAACTGCCGCACGTCGGTGCCGTCGACGCGGATGCTGCCGCTGCTCACGTCGTGGAAGCGGCAGATCAGGTTGACCAGGGTGCTCTTGCCGGCGCCGCTGTGCCCCACCAGGCCGATCATCTCGCCCGGGCGGATCTGCAGGTTCATGCCGCGGATGATGGCGCGGCTGCCGTGGCTGAAGCTCACATTGCGCAGCTCGATACTGCCTTCAACCTGGGGCTTGTGCACGGGGCTGGCTGGTTCGGGCACGCTGGAGACGTGGTCGAGGATGTCGAAGATGCGCTTGGCGCCCGCGGCCGCCTTCTGCGTGACCGAAACGATGCGGCTCATCGAATCGAGCCGGCCGTAGAAACGCCCGATGTAGGCCAGGAAGGCGGTGAGCACACCGACGGTGATGTCGCCGCGCGAGACCTGCCAGACGCCGAAGGCCCACACCACCAGCAGGCCAAGTTCGGTGAGCAGCGTCACCGTGGGCGTGAACAACGACCAGATCTTGTTCAGCTTGTCGTTGACCTCCAGGTTGTGCTGGTTCGCGGCACGAAACCGCTGCGCCTCGCGCTTCTCCTGCGCAAAGGCCTTCACCACGCGAATGCCCGGAATGGTGTCGGCCAGCACGTTGGTCACGTCAGACCACACGCGGTCGATCTTCTCGAAGCCGGTGCGCAGGCGGTCGCGCACCAGGTGGATCATCCAGGCGATGAAGGGCAGCGGCAGCAGCGTGACGAGCGCAAGCCAGGGGTTGATGCTGAAGAGGATGGCCGCCGTCATGAGCAGCATCAGCACGTCGGTGGCGAAGTCCAGCGCGTGCAGCGAGAGGAAGACGCAGATGCGGTCGGTCTCGGAACCGATGCGGGCCATCAGGTCACCGGTGCGCTTGCCGCCGAAGTACTCGAGCGAGAGCGCAAGCAGGTGCTCGAAGGTGGTGGTGCGCAGATCGGCACCGATGCGCTCGGACACCAGCGAGAGCACATAGGTGCGGGCCCAACCCAGGCCCCAGGCCGCGAGCGCTGCCATCAGCAGGCCACCGAGCAACCAGGCCACCTGCATGGGGTCGATGCGTTGCCCGCTCTGGAACGGGATGAGCACATCGTCCATCAGCGGCATGGCCAGGTAAGGCGGCACCAGCGTGGCCGCGGTGGCCGCCAGCGTGAGCCCGAAACCGAGCGCCAGCTGGCCGCGGTATGGCCGGGCAAAGCGCCACAAACGCAACAAGACCCAGGTCGAAGGAGGGGTGTGTTGTTCCCGCGCACATTGCGGACACTCGTCGCTGTTTGGCGACAATTCTGCATTGCACAAATCGCAGTGCTGCGTGGGCGATTTCACGGTCGCCGTGGCGGGCGAACCGGTTTTCAATCGCTGCAGTTTTTGTCCGAAATCAGCGACAAATCGAACGAGACGCGGGTTTTGCGTCGCCGTGCAACGCCAAGTGCCCAGACGTTGCATTTCGTTGTGCAGACTCAACTGCGCAACCCCAGCGAAATCGCTGTGCTTCAAGCACAATTCTGGCTCCAGGGGCCATTCACGCCAGCCGGCAGCGGCCCCGCCGGGCTCCCAGCTCAACAGCCGTTGGGTCGTCAGCACCAGCACGCCGGCCGAAAAATTCAATTGCGAATCGAGGTCAAGCTGCAGCCAACTTGAAACGTCTTCGTTGGGCAGTAAACGGGAACGCAGCGTGGGCATCCACGGCTGCTCCCCGGCACTGAATACCGGCGCGGTTTCGGTTGATGGTGAATTCATTGAAGCGGATGTTTCCGGCAATTGTCAGGGCGCGTATTGGCGAGCCCGCATTGTCCGGGATGCGCCGAATGCAGGCACGCTGTGCTGACACGACAACCCCACCATGAAGAATCCCATCCGGTTCCTGCGCGTGAGTTATCTCGGCGGGCCCAACATCTGGACCTACCGTCCCGTGCTCGAGAGCTGGCTCGACATCGGCGAACTCGAAGACCTGCCTTCGGACAAACTACCCGGCCTCTACGAGCGCCTGACGGCCATGCTGCCCGGGCTCATCGAGCACCACTGCGGCGTGGGCGAGCGCGGTGGATTCCTGCAGCGCCTGCGTGAAGGCACGTGGGCGGGGCACATCCTCGAGCACGTGGTGATCGAGCTGCAGAACATGGCGGGCGTGCAGACCGGCTTCGGCCAGACCCGCAGCACACCGGTGCGCGGCGTCTACAAGATGGTGTTTCGCGCGCGCGACGAGCAGGTGGCGCGACGCGCCCTCACGCTGGGACACGACTTGCTCATGGTCGCCGTCAACGGCGGACACTTCGACGTGGCGGCCGCGGTGCACGAGCTGCGCGAACTGGTGGACGACCTGTGCCTTGGCCCGAGCACCGCGAGCATCGTCGACGCGGCCACCGGCCGGCGCATTCCACACATCCGATTGAACGACGGCAATCTGGTGCAGCTGGGCTACGGCGCGCGCCAGCGCCGCATCTGGACGGCCGAGACCGACCGCACCAGCGCGATCGCCGAGAGCATCGCCAGCGACAAGGACCTGTCCAAGCGCATGCTGGCCGCCTGCGGCGTGCCGGTGCCCGAAGGCCGCGTGGTCGAGAGCCCCGAAGCCGCCTGGGAGGCTGCGCAGGACATCGGGCTGCCGGTGGTCGTGAAGCCGACCGATGCCAACCACGGCCGCGGCGTCTCGCTCGAACTCACGCGCCCCGAGGAAGTCCGGGCCGCGTTCGCCGTGGCCGATGCGGAAGGCAGCGGCGTGATCGTGGAGCAGTTCATCCGCGGCTTCGAGCACCGCCTGCTGGTGGTGGGCGATCGTGTGGTGGCGGCCTCGCGCGGCGACGAGGCCTGGGTGACGGGCGATGGCCGCAGCACGGTGCTGCAGCTCATCGACAGCCAGATCAACAGCGACCCGCGCCGCGGCCTCAACGAAGACTTCCCGCTCAACGCCATCCGCCTGGAGGAGTACCCCGCAGTGGCGGTGGAACTGCAGCGCCAGGGCAAGTCAACCGACAGCGTGCCCGCCGAGGGCGAGCGCGTGCTGATCATGCGCAACGGCAACCACGCCATCGATTGCACCGACGATGTGCACCCCGACGTGGCCGCCCTGGTTGCGCTGGCCGCGCGCGTGATCGGGCTCGACATCGCCGGCGTGGACCTGGTTGCGCAAGACATTTCGCGTCCGCTGCACGAGCAGGGAGGTGCGATCGTCGAGGTCAACGCCGGCCCGGGGCTGCTGATGCACCTCAAGCCGGCCGTGGGCACACCGCGCCCGGTGGGACGCGCCATCGTCGATCACTTGTTCGCACCTGGCGACAGCGGTCGCGTGCCGGTGGTTGGCGTGGCGGGCAGCCGCGGCACCACCGCGGTGGCGCGCCTGATCGCCTGGCTGGCCAACCTCAATGGACCGCAGGTGGGACTGGCCTGCCGCGCCGGCCTGTTCGTGGGGCGCCGCCCGCTGCAGCACGGCGATTTCTCCCAGGCGCGCGCCGCGAAGCGCCTGCTGATGAATCGTGGCGTCGAGGCCGCCGTGTTCGAGAACCCGCCGCTGACCATCGTGAGCGAAGGCCTGGCCTACGACCGCTGCCACGTGGGTGTGGTGACCGACGCCACCGGCAGTCCCGCGCTCGAGGCCTTCCACATCCGTGAGGACGAGCACCTGTTCAAGGTGCTGCGCACGCAGGTCGACGTGGTCCTGCCCGATGGCGTGGCCGTGCTCAACGCCGCCGACCCGGTGGTGGCCGAGATGGCGCCCCTGTGCGATGGCGAGGTGATCTTCTTCGCGCAGGACCCGGCACTGCCCGTGATCGTCGAGCACCTGGCGCAGTACCGCCGCGCGGTGTATCTGCGCCATGGCGTGGTGGTGCTGGGCGACGGCCAGAGCGAGCGCGCCGTGGCCGCGCTCACCGATGTCTCGCTCGGCGAGGACGTGTCGGCCGAAGACAAGGCGCCGGTGCTGCTGGCCGCACTGGCCGCGGCCTGGGCGCTGGGCATCTCGCCAGAGCTCATGGGCGCCGGCCTGCAGACCTTCGCGCGTGAAGCCCCGATCGCGCTCGCGCCGGTGCGCCGTGCCATGGAAACGGCTCGCGCCAGCACCACAACCGAACCTCTTGAAAGTGCCTGATGGAACTCACCCGTATCCGGGCCCTGCGCGGGCCCAACCTCTGGAGCCGCCACACCGCCATCGAGACGGTGGTGCGCTGCGACGACAGCGAACGCGCGCTGGCCAGCCTGCCCGGTTTCGAGGCGCGGCTGCGCGCGCAGTTTCCGCACCCCGGCGCGCTGCACAAGGCCGGCGGCTCCCTCTCGCTGGCCCACGTGCTTGAGGTGGCCACGCTGTCGCTGCAGGCGCAGGCCGGCTGTCCGGTCACCTTCAGCCGCACCTCGGCTACCGTCGATGCGGGTGTCTACCAGGTGGTGGTGCAGTACAGCGAGGAGGCCGTGGGCCGCCGTGCGTTGGCCCTCGCCCATGCGCTGATCGAGGCCGTGCTGGCCGGTGGCGATTTCGACCTCGACGCGGCGGTGGCCGAATTGCGTGAGCTCGACGAACACGAGCGCCTGGGGCCCAGCACCGGCTCCATCGTCAACGCGGCCGTCGCGCGCGGGATTCCTTATCGCCGCCTCACCAGCGGCAGCCTGGTGCAACTGGGCTGGGGCAGCCGCGCGCGCCGCATCCAGGCCGCCGAGGTGGACCGCACCAGCGCGGTGTCCGAATCGATCGCGCAGGACAAGGAGCTCACCAAGCGCTTGCTGCAGGCGGCGGGTGTACCGGTGCCCACCGGGCGCCCCGTGAGCGACGCCGACGATGCCTGGGCGGCCGCACTGGAGGTGGGCCTGCCCGTGGTGCTCAAGCCGCGTGACGGCAACCAGGGCAAGGGCGTCACGGTGAACGTGAACACCCGCGAGCAGCTGGACGCCGCGTTCGCCGGTGCCGCTGCCTATGGCGATGTGATGGTCGAGAAATTCCTGCCCGGCAGCGACTACCGTTTGCTCGTGGTCGGTGATCGCCTGGTGGCGGCGGCGCGCCGCGACCCGCCGCAGGTCATCGGCGACGGCGAGCACACCGTGCGCGAGCTGGTCGACAGCGTGAACACCGATCCGCGCCGCGGCGAAGGCCACGGCACCGCGCTTACCAAGATCCGCTTCGACGACATCGCCCTGGGTTGCCTGGCCACGCAGGGCCTGCAGGCCGACAGCGTGCCCGCCAAGGGCCGCCGCGTGGTGTTGCGCAACAACGCCAACCTGAGCACCGGTGGCACCGCCACCGACGTCACCGACGACGTGCACCCGGAGGTGGCCGCGCGTGCGGTGGCCGCCGCGCAGATGATCGGCCTGGACATCTGCGGTGTCGACGTGGTCTGCGAAACCGTGCTTGCCCCGCTGGAAGAGCAGTCCGGTGGTGTGGTCGAGGTCAATGCCGCGCCTGGCCTGCGCATGCACCTCTCGCCCTCCTACGGCCATCCGCGCGATGTCGGCAAGGCCGTCATCGACGACATGTTCGCCCCGGGCGACGACGGGCGCATTCCCGTGGTGGCCGTGACCGGCACCAACGGCAAGACCACCACCGTGCGTTTGATTGCCCACCTGCTGGCTGCCAGCGGCCTGGGCGTGGGCATGACCAACACCGATGGCGTGTACGTCAATGGCCGCCAGACCGACAGCGGTGACTGCGCCGGCCCGCGCAGCGCACGCAACGTGCTGGCCCACCCCGACGTCGACGCGGCGGTGTTCGAGACGGCCCGCGGCGGCATCCTGCGCGAAGGCCTGGGCTTCGACCGCTGCCAGGTGGCGGTCGTCACCAACGTGGGCGCGGGCGACCACCTGGGGCTGAACTACATCACCACCGTCGAGGACCTCGCGGTGCTCAAGCGCGTGATCGTGCAGAACGTGGCCGACCAGGGATTTGCGGTGCTCAATGCGGCCGACCCGATCGTGGCCGACATGATCCACAACTGCCCGGGCGAGGTGATCTACTTCGCGCGCGATCGCCAGCAGCCGGTGATGGCCACACACCGCGCGCAGGGCCGCCGCGTGGTCTATGTGGACGATGGCAGCGTGGTGGTGGAGCAGGGTGACTTCAGCGAGCGCTTCGACCTGCGCGCCATTCCCATCACGCGCAATGGCCAGATCGGCTTCCAGGTGGACAACGTGATGGCCGCCATCGGCGCGGCCTGGGGCGTCGGCCTGTCCTGGGGCGCGGTGCGTCGCGGCCTGGCGAGCTTCCTGAGCGATTCGCACAACGCGCCGGGTCGCTTCAACGTGATGGAGCACCACGGCGCCACCGTCATCGCCGACTACGGCCACAACCCCGACGCCATGCGCGCATTGGTGCAGGCCGTCGAGGCGCTGCCGGCGCGCCGCCGCTCGGTGGTCATCAGCGGCGCAGGCGACCGGCGCGACCAGGACATCCGCGAGCAGACGCAGATCCTGGGTGCGGCGTTCGACGAGGTGATCCTCTACCAGGACGCGTGCCAGCGTGGCCGTGCCGATGGCGAGGTGATTGCGCTGCTGCGCGAGGGGCTGGCGGGCGCCACGCGCGCGCGCGACGTGCTGGAGATCCAGGGCGAATTCAAGGCCATCGACACGGCGCTGGAGCGGCTGCAACCGGGCGATCTGTGTCTCGTTCTGGTCGACCAGGTGGAGGCTGCGCTGGCCCACCTGCAGGCCAGCGTTCAGCCCGAGCCGGTGGCGGCCTGACGCAGTGGTGTGATGCCGCCTTGTGGATCGGCGCTCAACGCACCGGTTCCAGCCACCGCAACCGCACCAGTCCGGTGGACAGCGCCGTGCCGCAGACGATCACGACGCCGCAGGTCAGCATCCAGGCGCTGATCGTCTCGCCCAGGAACACCGCACCGTAGAACAGCGCGAACACCGGGATCAGGAAGGTCACGGTCAGCGCCCGGGCCGGGCCGGCGCGCTCGATCAGGTGGAAGTACAGGATGTAGGCGATCGATGTGCACAGCACGGCCAGCGCCGCAACCGCCAGCCACGCCCCGGCGCCGGGTGCCTGCGCAGGCCACAGCCACCAGGTGGGCAGGGCCAGTGCCAGCGTGGCGCCGATCTGACTGCCCGTGGCCGATGCCATCGGGTGCACGCCCGTGAGGTAGCGCTTGGTGAAGCTGGCCGCGACGCCATAGCACAGCGTGGCCAACAGGCAGGCACCCATGGCCACCAGCGACATCGCGTGGCCACCCGCGCTCACCACGCCACGCGCATCCACGCCGGACTTTCCCAGCACCAGCAGGGTGACGCCCACGAAACCGATTGCCAGACCGAGCACGCGCGAACCACCCGGGCGGTCCTTCAGCCAGAGCCAGGCCACCAGCGCGCCGGTGAGCGGCACCGTGGCGTTGAGGATGGCCGAGATGCCGGTGGGGATGTGCAGCACCGCGAACGAGAACAGCAGGAAGGGCAGCCCCGAATTGAGCAAGCCGACGATGAGGATGGGCCGCCAACGCGCCACGAAGCCTTGCCACACCGCAGGCCGCAGGAACACCGGCAGCAGGCACAGCGCCGCGATGCCCACGCGCAGCCCCGCCGTGGCCACCGGCCCGAACTCGGCCGCACCCAGGCGCATGAACAGGAAGGACGCGCCCCAGAGCGCGGCCAGGACGATGAATTCGAGCAGGAGGAGCGGGGTCATGCGAGCAGGGGTTGTGCGGCGTCGGCCTCGAGTTGCAGCAGCGCGGCCTTGCGCGGCAGCCCGCCAGCATAGCCGGTGAGATCGCCGCGCGCGCCCAGCACGCGGTGGCAGGGCACCACGATGGACAGCGGGTTGCGTCCCACCGCGGCGGCCACGGCGCGCACCGCGCTGGGTGCATCCAGTCGTTGCGCGAGCGCGCCATAGCTCAGCGTGTGGCCAGCCTCGATGCCGCGCAGCGCCTGCCACACCGCGCGCTGGAACGGCGTGCCGGTCGACAGGTCCAGCGGCAGATCGAACACCGTTCGCTGACGCGTGAAGTAGGCCAGCAGTTGTTGCCTCGCTTCGCGCAGAACGGGGTGCGCCGGGTTCGGCTTCCATCGTTGCACCACGGCCGCATCGGGCGCGTGGCGTTGGTCGTGGAACCACACGCCCACCAGCGCATCGTCGGTGGCGGCCACGCGCATCTGGCCCAGCGGTGTGGAAAGCTCGGTGCAATGCAGGTCGGCGGGCAGTTTCATGGCGTGCTCGTGGAAGGTTGATGCAGACCGGCCCAGGCACGCAGCACGGCGTAGCTGCGCCAGGGCCGCCAGGCCTGCGCGGCGGCCTCGCAGGCGCGTTCGCGCTCGCGCGGTGTGCCCTGCAGGCCCAGCGCGTGGTGCAAGGCAATGTCGCCCGCGGGCCAGGCATCGGGCCAGCGCAGCGCGCGCATGGCGATGTACTGCGCCGTCCAGGCGCCGATGCCGGGCAGGGCTTGCAGCGCCTGAACGGTGTGTGTCGGGTCGGCATGCGGGCCGAGGTCGAGTGTGCCGCTGTGCACGGCGCGCGCCAGGGCCTGGATCGCGCCCTGACGCTGGCGCACGATGCCCAGTTCGCCGAGCGCGTCGGCGTCGGCTGCGGCCAGTGCCTGGGGCGCCGGGAACAAGCGCGTGAGGCCGGTGTCGGGCGTGTCGATGGGCTCGCCGAAGCGCGACACCAGCCGCGCCGCCAACGTGCGAGCCGCCGCCACCGTGACCTGCTGGCCCAGCACCGCGCGCACCGCAAGCTCGAAGCCGTCGATGGCACCTGGGACGCGCAGGCCGGTGCCGCCGGGGAAGTGCGCGCCCAGCACGGCATCGATGGCTTGCGGGTCGGCGTCCAGGTCGCACAGCGCTCGAACGCGCCAGATCAGTGCGGGCAGGGCGGGCAACAGCCCGTCGCTGGCGTGCAACCAGACGCGGTGGCGCGCGGGTTCGAACTGCAGGCCGAACCAGCCGCTGTGGGTACCGTGACCACTGGTGATGCGCAGCGTGCGCCAGTAACGCAAGGCATCAAGGTCGATCGCGTCCACGCCGGGCAGCAGTCGATCGGCCAGGAAGCGCAGCATGGCTGTGGTGTCCAACGGCGGCCGCCAGCCCAATGCGATGGCCCGGCTGCCGCCGACGTCGGTGCCACGCCGCCGCAGCGCGAGCGGGTTCAGGCCGTAGCGCTCCTTGAGCGCGGCGTTGAAACGTCGCAGGCTCGCAAAGCCGCTGGCCTGTGCCACCGCACCCACCGGCAGGGTGGTGTCGGTGAGCAATTGCTTGGCCGCCAGCAGGCGGCGTGTGTGCAGCACCTGCAACGGCGACACGCCCAGCCGCGCTTCGAACACGCGGCGCAAGTGTCGATCGCTCACGCCCAGGCGGGCGGCCAGGCGCTGCATGGCGGGGCCGTCGTCGCCGCTCCATTGCGCCGGGTCGTCGAGCAGGCGGCTGGCGTGTTGCACCAGCAGTTCGCCAGCGTCCTGCGTGCTCCAGGTGCGTGCTTGCGGCGCCAGCTCGGGGCGACAGCGCAGGCAGGGACGAAAACCCGCGCGCTCGGCCTGTGCCGGGCCGTCGAAGAAACGGCAGTTGGCGCGCCGTGGCGTGCGCACCGAGCACACCGGGCGGCAGTAGATACCGGTGGAGGTGACGCCGGTGAAGAAGCGGCCATCGAAGCGCGCGTCGCGCGTGCACAGCGCCAGGTAGCGGGCGTCGTCGTCGAGGGCTTCGGGCTGGTCCATGGGGTACATCCTAGGCCACGGCGGGCCGCCCGACTCGCCGTTTCCGGACATGATCCTTCGCCGCGGTGAAGTACGTGCTTTCTACAATGGCCGCTTTTGTGGAATCGAAACGGGAGCCCCTGCATGCAAGTGTCCGCCTCCATCTTCAAGGCCTATGACGTGCGCGGCATCGTGCCCAGCACCCTCGACGAGCGTGTGGCCGAGGCCCTGGGTCTGACCTTTGGCACCGTGGCGCGGCAGCAGGGCGAGCGCAGCGTGGCCGTGGGACGCGACGGACGCTTGAGCGGGCCGGCGCTGTCATCGGCCCTGATCCGTGGGTTGGTGGCGGCAGGCATCGACGTGATCGATGTCGGCATGGTGACCACGCCCATGCTGTACTTCGCGGCCGCCACGCTGTGCAACAGTGGCATTCAGGTCACAGGCAGCCACAATCCCAAGGACTACAACGGCTTCAAGATGGTGCTGGGCGGCCGTGCCATCTACGGTGAGGACATTCAGGCACTGCGCAAGCTGATCGAGAGCGAAGGTGGCCTGCGTGCCGATGGGGGGCGCGTGCGCAACGTCAACATCGAGGGCCCTTACCGTGACCGCATCGTGGGCGATGTCAAGCTCGCGCGCTCGATGAAGATCGTGGTCGACTGCGGCAACGGCGTGGCAGGGGCGTCGGCACCGGCGATCTTGCGTGCCCTGGGCTGCGAGGTGATTGAACTCTTCAGCGAGGTCGACGGCAACTTCCCCAACCATCACCCCGACCCCAGCAAGCCCGAGAACCTGCGCGACCTGATCCGCACGCTGGCCGAGACCGATGCCGAACTCGGCCTCGCGTTCGACGGCGACGGCGACCGCCTGGGCATCGTCACCAAGCGGGGCGACAACATCTTCCCCGACCGCCAGATGATCCTGTTCGCGCAGGACGTGCTCTCGCGCGTGCCGGGTGGCAACATCATCTACGACGTGAAGTGCTCGCAGCGCCTGGGCCCGGCCATCGAGGCCGCGGGGGGCGTGCCACACATCTACAAGACCGGCCACTCGCTGATCAAGGCGCGCATGAAGGAGCTCGACAGCCCGCTCGGTGGTGAAATGAGCGGCCACATCTTCTTCAAGGAGCGCTGGTTCGGTTTCGACGATGGCACCTATGCGGGCGCGCGCCTGCTCGAGATCCTGAGCCGCCACGCCGACGCCAGCGCGGTGCTCGAAGCCCTGCCCACCAGCCACAGCACGCCCGAGCTCAACGTGGCCTGCGCCGAAGGCGAGCCGCATGCGGTGGTGAAGACGCTAGTCGATCTCGCGCGCTTCGATGCGCCCGCGCAGTTGTCCACCATCGACGGCGTGCGCGTGGACTGGCCCGACGGCTTCGGTCTGATCCGCGCCTCCAACACCACACCGGTGCTGGTGCTGCGCTTCGAAGGTCAGACACCCGAGGCGCTCAAGCGCATCGAGAGCACCATGCTCGAACTGCTCAAGCGGGCCAAACCCGACGCGGTGGTCGGTGCCAGCGCCCATTGACATGAACGCCGGCGATCCGCTCGATCAGGTCACGGTGGTATTGGTGACCTACCACAGTGCCCACTGCCTCGATGCGCTCGACGCGCTGATCGCACACTGCCCGCACGTGGTGGTCTCCGACAACGGCAGTGGCGACGGCACACCCGCCAAGGCGCGCGCGCGCTGGCCGCACGCCGTGGTGCTCGAGCATGGTCGCAACCTCGGCTTCGGCACCGCGAACAACCGTGCGCTGGCGCAGGTGAAGACGCCCTTCGCTTTCCTGCTCAACCCCGATTGCGAGGTGACGCCCGATGGACTGGGTGCGCTGGTCCGCGCTGCGCACGACATGCCCGAAGCGGCCATCCTGGCCCCGCAGCTCGAAGGCGCCCCCGGACAGCCCGACGTGAACTACCGCTGGCCCAATGTGCTGTGGAAGTCCAGCGGCCCCGGCGCCGACGCGCCGGCCTGCGTGGGTTTCGTGGTTGGCGCGGCCATGCTGTTTCGCCTCGAGCGCTTCGACGGCGTGGGCTTCTTCGACGAACGCTTCTTTCTCTACTACGAAGACGACGATCTCTGCCTGCGCCTGTTCCAGGCGCGCCGTCCCATCGTGGTCTGGCCCGCCGTGGCCGCGGTGCACCGAGCGCGCGGCTCGGTCAAGGGCAGCAAACCGTGGAAAAGCGAATACCTGCGCGGCTACCACCACGCGCAATCCAAGCTCATCTACACCGCCAAGCACCGCTCGGTGACGCAGGCGCGCAGCCAGCGCTGGCGTGTGCTGGCGGGCACCACGCTGGTCCTGCCACTGCGTGCCATCGCGTGGTCGCCGCGGCTGCTGGCGCGCATGGCGGGGCGGTGGGTGGGGTTGCTGCGCTGGAGGCACGATGCCTGACGTACCTCGTCCCACGCTGGGCATTGCGGTCCTCACGCTCAACGAAGCGCAGCGCATCGAGGCCTGCCTGCGAAGCGCCGCATTCGCCGATCAACTGGTCGTGGTCGACAGCGGCAGCACCGACGGAACGCGCGAGAAAGCCGCAGCGCTGGGTGCCGAAGTGCATCTGCACGCCGACTGGCAGGGGTTTGCGCTGCAGCGCACGCGCGCGTTGCAACGGCTGCATACCGATTTCGTTTTCTTCCTCGACGCTGACGAGGAGATATCGCCCGCGCTGCGTGCCGAGATCGAAGCCGCGGTCGCATCGGGCGATGACGCAGCCTGGCGCGTGTGGTGGGACGAGGTGGCCTTTGGCCGCGCGCTATCGCGCATGAAGCCACGCGGCGGCATACAACGTCTGTTCAAGCGCGAAACGCTGGAACGCTTCGAGGGTGTGGTGCACGAGGCGCCGGTGCTGCGTCACTCGGTGCCGGTTCGTTCGTTGCGTGAGCGACTGCTGCACCACTCGCGTCCCACGGTGTACGGCAGCCTGCGCAAGCTCGCGCAGTACGTGCAACTCGGCGCGGCCAAGCGTGGTGCGCAGGGCAAGAAAGGCGGTGTGCTGCGGGGCTTGGTGATGGGCGGCGTGGTGTTCCTGCGCGTCTATCTGTTCCAGCGCGCCTTCCTGTGCGGGGGGCCGGGGTTCCTGTACGCACAGTTCATCGCGCTGGAAACCTTCTTCCGTTACGCCGCGCTGCACTACGACGTCGACGCCGCGAGCGAATTGGCGCGCCGCTGAGCGCAGTATCGGATCCGGCTCAGCGCGGCTCAGTTGCCGCCCAGGCGCATTTCCAGTTTGAGTTGCCAGTATGCGAGCGTATCGCGCCAGCCGATCGTCAGTTGCGGGTGGCGGCGGTCGGGGTTGCGCAACGCGGGCTGGATCAGGTGCCGGTCAAACAGGTTCATCACGCGCGCGGGGTTGTAGAGCGCGGTGTAGCGGTCCCAATGGCCGGCGCGCACGGCAATCTTGTCGAGCGTGGTGATGGCGTGCACCAGACCGTCGGCGTCGTGGTAAGGCCAGCCCGCGTCGCCCAGCACGGCCAGGTGATGGCGGTGCTTGCTGTATGCGTAGGTGAACACCGGCTTGTTGCGCACCGAGAACTCGCCGCACGCCAGGCCGAAGGATTCGCCCTGCAGGCGCGCGTGCAGCATGGCGTCGCAACTGTTGATGAAGCGCGTCTTGCGCAGCAGGTCACCGGTGCCAGGCAGGAAGATCGCTCGCGGGTGATCCACGAAACGCTCGATGTTGAGGAAGACGAACCACACCGCGGGGGCGGTGTCGAGAACGCGACGCACGGCCTCGACGGCGCAAGGCACGTCGAAGCTTTTTGCACCGCCGTGGCAACCCAGCACCGTGGCCTCATCGGGAATGCCCAGTTCGGCGCGCAGGTCGTCATCGACCGCAGGCAGCGTGACGATGTGTGGAACGGCTGGAATGTTGCCGCGCGAACAGCGCTCGCTGAGCCAGTTGGAAATGAAGGCAAAGGACGCGCCGTGCGCCTGGCGCGGCGCGGTGGGGAACACCGCGTGGACCATGGTTGGCACACGCAGCGAGAGCAAGCCGTCAGGCCGCCCGGCCTTGATGGCGTAAAGCAGGTTCGCACCACAGCGCTGCAAAAGCCCATCGATTTCGCTTCGGTCTCGGTAGCACAGCAGCTCGAAGCGGTGTGCGAATCTGTCGACCGCCTGCGGATCGTTGTGTGCGCTGTCGGCCGGGTACAGCACCACGCTGCGATGGCCGAGCTGTTGTTCTGCGCCCTCGGCGTAGTCGTACAAGGCAACCTCGGTGCCGCGCAGCGAAAGCTGGTTGGAGTGGAAGGCGATGGTGAGCGCGGTCATGTCGGCGCTCCCGCCGTCCGCCGCGCACGCAGCCCTGCCATGATGAGTGCGCTCATGAGGATGAGGCAGTGGCTTTCTGTGGAGAGCCAGAAGGCACTGTGCGTGCTGGCCGCCACGACAGCCACGGCCACGAAGGCCAGTGTGAAGGCCTTGTGTGCGGGTGGTTGCCGCAAGGCCGTGCGCCCGATGACGGCCAGGTAGGCCAGAAAGAGGCTCAGGCCGATGAGGCCTTGCTCGACCAGGAAGAACAGGAACTGGTTGTGCGGGTGTGGGCAGGTCACCGAGCACCACTCGACGGTCGAAAAATACTTGCTGGCAAGCACCGGGTATGCCGCCGTGCCTTGGCCGAAGAAGGGTGCTTCTCCCGCCGCGCTGAGTGCCAGTTTGATCATCTCCACGCGCGCCCCGGCGGACGTCACGTTCCCCAGGCCGGACTGTGCCAAGGCGGCCATTGCGTCTGTCCAGGCGTTGGCCAGCCGCTCGTGCAGAACCGGCGAGAGCCACCAGGTCATCAGGATCAGGACCAACAACCCGGCACCGATCGACCAGGCCTGCATGCGTGAGCGCGAGGCCACGAAGGTCAGACCGAATACCACGGTGGCGGCGGTCAGCGTCAAGTACCCCGTGCGCCCATGGGAGAGGGCGACGATCGATATTGCGGCCAGCACCCAGAGGGCCATGGCCATCGCCTGCTTCACGCGTGACGCAGAGGTGACCACCGTGAAGGCGCATATCGTGGTGAACAGCGTCATCATCAGGCCCTGCGAGATGTAGTCCTTGAAGACGGTGTGATCGGACGCCAGACCCATGCGGTGGCCCCGTGTCCATGGGAAGTCGAGGAACACATCCAGCCATGAGATGGTGAGCGTGATCAGAAGCGCCAATGCAAAGCCTTGCCAGCACCGGCGGCGCACCGCTTCATCGTGCATCAGCGCAATGAACACCGGCACCATCAGGAACTTGAGGTACTTCTGCCAGAAACCAAGGATGTCCCTGTCCTGGGCCGGGGACCAGGCACTGGCGAGCAGAATCCATGCAAACAGGGCCACAGCGCACACAGCCAGCGGGTTGCGCATCGCCTCACGCAATCGAGAGCGCGCGCCAGGCCACGCCAGGGTGGGCAACCAGAATGCCAGCATCAGCAGCAGGCCGACGTTGGCCAGCGCCACCGACATCGGGAAGGCAAGGAACACCAGTGCAAGGCTCGCCTGTGCTGCGAGGGTGAGTGATCGTTCCAGGGTCATGTGGATTCCGGCTCCCGGTGCGTCCGGTATGCCTTGTTCAGCAAGGCCCAGTCGTCTTCATGCCAATGAAACACCGGCTCGCGCTTCGCTTCCTTGCGCAGCGAGCGCAGCAGGCGGGCCAGATTGGTGGCTTTCCATTCGTCACCGGGTCGGCGTTCGCATTTGTCGAAGTCGACCACCCAGGCGCGACCTTGCGCGTCGAGCAGCAGGTTGTGGGCGTTCAGATCGGCGTGGAAGACTTGCCGCTCGTGCAGTTGTCGAATGGCGTGGCCGATGGCGACCCACGCAGCGGCCGCGGGTCGCGCCTCGCGCAGGCATTGCACGAGGTTGCGCGTGCCGGGCAGCCACGCCACGGCGATGTCGGCGCTGTAGCTGAAGGTGTGAGGATGGTGCCTGGCGGCCACGGGTGCGGGCACGGGCAGATCCCAGGCCTGCATCAGGCGCAGCAGCGCGAATTCGCGCATGGCGCGGCCGCGGTGCACGGGTTCGTGGGCGAAGCGATCGTCGCTCAGGCGTGCCACCAGGCCACCGCGGCGGTAGTGGCGCAGCACGTACGCGCCCAAGGGCGAGGGCACCAGCGCGGCCTGTCCGCGACCGCTGCCAGTGGCCAGGCGTTGCACGGCTTGCGCGGACGCCTGCGGTGCATCGCCCGCCTTGTCCGCGGGCGGCGCGAAATCACGGGGTGACAGAGTGGCCGCACGCGCGGGATCGCGCCACACGATGCTGCCGTCGTCGAGCGTGCCGGCCACCACGTTGCAAAGGCGTTGCGCTCGCACCAACCCGATGGCTGCGTGCAACGTGCTCAGGCAACGCGCGGTCGCACCGCGGTGGCGCGCCATCAGTGCCTGCGCGGCTTTGCCGCGCGCCATCCAGCCAGCGGGGTTTGCCAGTGCCTGTGTGACGGCGGCTTGCAGCGTCGCGGCATCGTTCACGCACAGGCCGGCTCCCGATTGCGCAGCCTCGTCGAACAGCGCGGGCGCGTTGTGCGTGTGCGGGCCGAACAACACGGGCTGCCTCAGCGACAAGGGCTCCAGGGGGTTGTGCCCGCCCACGGGCGCCAGCGTGCCCCCCACGAAGCACAACGCCGCGTGGCGGTACCAGAACAGCAGCTCGCCCATGGTGTCGGCCAGCAGCACGTGGTGTTCGGCGCGCACCGCCTCACCGCGGCTGCGCCGCGCGTGGGCCCAGCCAGCGCGGCTCAGCGCCTGCGACACGTCGTCGAAGCGCTGCGGGTGGCGTGGTACCAGCACCAGCAACGCGTCGGGATGCGTCCTGGCGATGGCCTGCCAGGCCGTCAGCCACACGGCCTCGTCGCCTTCGTGGGTGCTGCCCGCCACCACCAGTGGGCGGCCCTGCAGATCGGGCGGCAGAGGTGGCAGGTTGGCTGGTGGGGCGATGTCGAACTTGAGGTTGCCGCTCACGGCCAGTTGCGACGCTGGCACACCGAGCGCCGCGAACCGCGTGCCGCTGGCCGCGTCGACCGCGGCCACCTGCAGGCGCGGCCAGGCGTGGGCCATCACGCCCCGCCATCGTTGGTAGCGGCGCGCCGCAGCCTCGGTGAGGCGCGCGTTCAACAGCACCAGCGGCATGGCCCGATCGGCGCAGGCGAACAGCCACTGCGGCCAGAGTTCGCGCTCGATCAGCACCAGCGCCTGCGGTTGCAGGCGGTCCAGAAAGCGGCTCACGGCGCCCGGCGTGTCGAGCGGCGCGTAACGGTGCGCGATGCGATCCCCCCAGGCGGCACGCAAGGCGCCCAGGCCGGTGGGTGTCTGTGTGGTGACCACGATCGTGTGGTCCGGCCATTCCTGCAGCAAGGCTTCGATCAAGGGCCGCGCGGCCTGCACCTCACCCAACGAGGCGGCGTGCAGCCACAGGCCGCCCATGTGGCGCGGCTCGACGGGGATGAAACCCAGCCGTTCGCGCAGCCGTTCGCGGTAGCCTGGCTCGCGCCGACCGCGCCACCAGAACCAGCCCAGCAGGGGGAGCGCGAGTCCGCGCATGAGCAGCCGCCAGGCGCGCAGCGCGGCGGTGGCGCGCGGCGGGCTCAACGCCAGTGGTCGGCCACCCATTGCGTGGGCAGCACGCGCCGGTACCACTTGCCGCTCACGCCGGCGATGGCGTCGGGCGGATTGGGTTTGCCGTGGAAAGCGATGATGCGCGCGCCCGATGGAATCACCGGTGGCTGGAACCAGCCCATGAGGCCGCGGCGCATGCAATGCCGCTTGAAGCTCACGCACCAGCCCTCGGGCCAGTAGCGCACCTTGCCCTGGCGGCCCAGGAAGCCGGTGATGTATTCCTGCTCGTTGCGCACGTCGGCGATGGACTGCGGGTAGCCGCGCTTGAGATGTTCGAGCGCGTCGGTGTGGGCGCCGATCGTGTAGAGGTAGCACGAGGTGTTGCCTGTGCCGTCCTGCTTGTCCCATTCCTTGATCACGATGAACTCGCCCGGCTCATCGAAGAACGGATCCAGGCTGTCGACGATGACGATGTCGAGGTCGAGGAAGAGCGTGCGGCCCTTCAGGTCGTACAGCGGATCGGCAAAGCTCGTGAGCTTGAGCCAGCCGTGACCGAAGGTCCAGGGTTTGCGCTGGTCGAATTCGTCGAACCCCACGGCCGGGATCGGCTTGACTTCGATGGACGGATCGATGCCGGCACCGTCGTCGGTGAGGCAGACAAAGCGGAACGGCCGCTGCAGGTGCCGCGACACCATGCTGTGGAGCTTGTTGACGTATTCGGGGCCGTACTTGCGGCCCCATTTGATGCACAGCACGTTGACGGCTTGCACGTCGTCTCCGGAGGGGGGTTGGGCGGGCATCGCGGGAGTTTATCGGTTCTGGCTCGCGGGTCGGGCCGCCCCGCCCGCGCTGGCTGCCTCAGCGCGCCAGCAGCGCATCCACCGGCTGCAGATCCGTGGGCGTGAGCTCTCCGCTCGCCTGCTTCAGCCGCAGCGTGCCCAGGAGCACGTTGTAGCGCGCCTGCGCGAGGTCGCGCTTGGTCTGGAACAGCTGACTCTGGGCGTTGAGCACGTCGATGTTGATGCGAACGCCGACCTGGTATCCGAGTTGGTTGGCTTCGAGCGCGCTCTGGCTGGACGCTTCGGCGGCTTCCAGCGCCTTGACCTGGCCCTGGCCCGAGACCACACCGAAGAAGGCGCTGCGCGTGGCGAGGTCGACACCGCGGCGCGCCGATTCGAGATCGGCGCGGGCCTTTTCCTCCAGCGCGAGCGTCTGCTTCACACGGTTCTGGATCGCGAAGCCCGCGAACAGCGGCAGGTTGAATTGCAGGCCGACGCTGGCGTTGTTGTTGCGCACGTTGCCCGGGATGCCCTGGATGCTCGAGGGTGCGCGGCTGACCTGGTACTGGCCCACGAGGTCCAGCGTGGGCTTGTGACCCGCCTCGGCACGCTGTGTTTCGAGCTGTGCGATCTCCAGGTTGCGACGCGCCTGCAGCACGGTGGGGTGGTTCTCGCCGGCGCGCTCGAGCCAGGCCTGCGGCTCGGCGGGCTGCAGCGGCGGCAGGTTCACGGGGGCGGCCAGCGGGCGCGGCGTGACCCCGCTGCGGCCCACCAGCTGGTCAAGTGCCAGGCGCTTGACGCGCAGGTCGTTTTCCGAAGCGATTTCCTGCG
>VFQO010001250.1_pt1 | contig 20537 bp, 20 predicted proteins | sample 3512331 | NCBI WGS metagenome assembly VFQO01 (sample SAMN10412371, study PRJNA504923) | tailings metagenome | isolation source: Replicate 3 from Balatoc abandoned mine | place: Philippines: Itogon, Benguet | collected 2017-08-28 | reverse complement strand
TTTTGCCCGACTTCCTGCGCCATATGCACCAGCATGTCGCGCTCGGCTTCGCGCTGGCTGGCGGATGCCGTGACGCTGGCCGGCATCTCGCGGCCTTCGATCAGGGCCAGCAGGCGCGCCTGCTGGCCCTCCGCGCGCACCGCAAAATCGGCGTGCAGGAGATCCTCCTGATCGACGGCATTCTGCATGAACAGCAGCGTGGAAGCGACTTCCAGATTCACCTGTTCGCGCGCCTCGCCATCGCGCCCGGCAGCGGTAAGGGCCGCCGCCGCCAGCTCATCCAGCAAGGGCGTCATGCCGCTGTTTTCGAGCATCTGCGCCTGCGGCTGCATGCGCGCCAGCTGGCCCTGAAACTGCTCCAGCTGTCCGGCATCGCCTTCCACGTAGGCATGCCAGCTGTCGCGTGCGGCCTTCAGGCCGGCCTGCAGGGCATCCAGCACCGGGCGCATGTGCGCCAGCGCTTCGGGGTCCAGCATGCCGCGGCCCGGCAGGTAGCGATCGAGGCCGAAGGTCGAGCGAACTTCCGCAGCGCGGCCATCCAGGGCCTGGCTTTTGGCGACGAAGAACAACGCATCGCGCAGCAGGCGTTCGGCGACCTGCGGCGAGCCTTCCATCAGCCGGCGCATTTGCAGGTCGATGCGGGCAAGCAGTTGCTTGACGTGAAAATCGGCTTCGACGCCGCGGGCAATCAGGCTGTCGATAAAGCCGACGCAGGCCCACCAGAAGGTTTGCGAGGCCTGCGACGGCGCGATGCGCTCGACCGCGGCCAGCGCCTCGCGCATGCGCTGCAGCCCCTGCTCTGCCTCGATATTGCGCAGGAAGGCCAGCAGGCCGCGCTGAAACAGGTTGCGTGCGGCCTTGGCTTCGGCCGCCAGCGCTTCCGGCGGCAGGCCATCGTTGGCAGGCTTGCCCTGCACCCGCGCGCGCATATCGGGGAAAAACAACTCGCCCTCGAACACCCGCTCGGCACCCTGCAGTTCGCGCAGGCGCTTGTACAGGGGAAACAGCGCCAGTTCGCCGCTGCCGCGGCCGTCGGCCAGATCCTTGACCCAGCGCTGCAAGCCTTCGATGGCATTGCGCAAGGCGCGCAGCACTTCGTCGTCAGCCATCAGGCGGTTTTCATTGATGTCGGCCAGACAGGATTCCAGCGCCTTGGCCAGCGCGGCCGCGCCTTCCAGACCGACCATGTGCAGCGCGCCGGTGACCTGGTGCGCATCGTCGCGCGCCAGCCGCAGGGCGTTGGTCAGATCGGCGTCGACGCTGTATGCCTGGATACGCCCCAAGGCGGCCTGCAGGGCGGCGTCGATGTCCCCGCGCACCCAGTTCAGCGGGCCGGTATCGTAGTCGAGTAAGGCGCTCATGGTGTGTTGTTCCTGAGGTTGATTGCAGTGGCCCTGGCCGATTTTCTCGCTTCGCGCCGTGGCCGCCCCGGTCAGGCGAGCTTGAAACCCGCAACCGAATTCTTGAGGTCTTGCGCCAGCTGCTTCATGCCGCCGATCGATTCGGCCGTCTGCTGGGTGCCCGTGCCGGTCTGCGCCGAAATCGCCTTGATGTCCTGCATGGTTTCCGCCACCTTGGCGGTCGATTCCGCCTGGCTCTGCGTGGCAGCCGAGATATCCGCGATCAGTTCGGCCAGCGTCTTCGACACGCTGCCGATTTCGGCCAGCGTCTGGCCCGCCGCATCGGACAATTTGGCGCCCTCGACCACGCCCTGGGTCGAGATTTCCATCGCCGCCACGGTGTCGTGGGTGTCCGACTGAATGGTCTTGACGATCGCCGCGATCTGCTTGGTGGCATCGGCCGAGCGCTCCGCCAGCCGCTGCACCTCCTCCGCCACCACCGAGAACCCGCGTCCGGCCTCGCCCGCGGACGCCGCCTGGATGGCGGCGTTGAGCGCCAGCACGTTGGTCTGTTCGGTAATGTCGGAAATCAGTTCGACGATTTCGCCGATCTCCTGCGACGATTCACCGAGGCGCTTGATTCGCTTGGACGTTTCCTGGATCTGTTCGCGCAGGCCGTTCATGCTGGCGATGGCGTTGGCCACCGCCAGCTGGCCCTTTTCCGCGGCCGCCAGCGATTGTTCGGCCACGCGGGCGGATTCGGCGGCGTTGCCCGACACCTGCTGCACCGACTGCGCCAGGTTCACCACCGCGGCCGAGGTTTCCTCGATTTCCTCGGACTGGCGGCGCGCCGCCTGCTGCAGCGAATCGGACACCTGGCCCGCCTGGCTGGCGGCCTGATCCATCTGCAGCGTGGCGTTGTTGATCCCGCGCACCAGGCTGCGCAGCTCTTCCACCGTGTAGTTGATCGAGTCGGCGACCGCGCCGGTGATGTCCTCGGTCACGCTGGCGTTGATGGTGAGGTTGCCTTCGGCCAGTTCGCCCAGTTCATCCATCAAACGCAGAATCGCTTCCTGGTTGCGGCTGTTTTCCTCTTCGCTCTTGCGTGCCCGCGATTTGGTTTCGTTGATGTTGACCAGCCCCAGCATCACCAGCGAGCCAATCGCCAGCAGGCCGAACAGGGCGGCCAGCAGATAGCCGGTGCCGCCGACCGACTGGTAATCCTGCGACAGCCGATCGGTATCCTGCAGCAGGGCATCGCTGCCTACGAACAGGTTGTTGGCCGCCATCTTGGCCTGCAGCAGCGGTTGCGTGTTGGCGAGCACCGCCCCCACCGACTCCACCATGTCTCCCATGTTGGCGCCCAGGTCTTCCAGGGTCAGCATGCTGTCCTTGTTCTGGCTGGCCGCGCCTTCCATCAGCGCCTGCACCGTGTCGCGGAACGAGGTCGTATCCTTTTCCAGCTGCAGCACCACCTCGGGATCGATCAGGTCGGACGACAGCAGCATGTTGGCGTTTTTCGGCAGCCGCTGGCTCAGCATGACCAGGTGATTGGCGCGCGACACTTCGCGCACGCCGACCCCCGCATCGGCCAACTGGCTGGCGAGCTGTTCGGCGACTTCCTGCAGATCGATACTCAGCGCGTTGATGCGCTTGACGCTCTCGTTCATCGCCACCAGATTTTTCTGCTGCGACAAAATCTGCACGACCTGCGGATTGAACTGCTGCCACTGCGCACTGATTTTTTCCAGCGAATCGCGTGCCGCCCCGCGGGTGGCGGGCACCTCTTCGTCGCCTTCGGCCAGTCCGCTCAAGGTCGCCTCGAATGCAGCCTTGCCCTCCGCCAGCTTCTTGAAGGCGGCGGCATTCCCCAGCACGGACTGCTGTGCCGTCAGCGGCAGTCGCTGCGACAGCACTTTCAGTTCGCCCGCCCGGGCCTCGTAGCCGGTGCGATTGTCGAGCTGGAGCGAGCTGTAAATGGTGAAGCCGGCCGCCAGCAGCAGCGAGGCGATCAAGGTGCCGCCGGTATAGAGATACTGCTTGTCGACGGGCAAATGGCCGATCAAAGGCGCCTGGCCGGGCTCCTTGTCGGCCAGCTTGCGCACCGTCTGCATGATCAGGGTGGTGTGCTCTCCGCCCCTGTTCCTGCCCGTGACCTTTCCCGTCATGCGGCCAGCCAGGCCTTTCAGGCCATTCATCGTTATCGCCCTATTCATTGCTCCCATCCCTCCTCTTGCCGGCGCCAATGCGCCTTCATTATTCGATGTGCGATCAGTTGCCGAGCTGCGCTTCGACCTTCAGGAACTCGGCGTCGCCGAGCAATCGCCCGAAATCCATATCGCACCAGCCGCTGCCCGCTTCGTCCGCGTATTGGCGTGCGGCCCAGGGGTGTATCGCAGCCTCGCTGCGCAGCTGATAGCGATTGATGTTTTTCAGGCCGAGGGTGCCGCGCACCAGCAGCGCCGCGTTCACGCCAAAATCGTGATGCGGAATCAACAGACGGCAATCGGCATGATCGGGCGTCACGCCCTGCCCCATGAAATCGGCAAAATCGCTCACCGCGAACAGGTTGCCGCGAATGTTGGCGACGCCGCGAAACCAGCGGCGCGCGCCGGGCACCTTGACGATGGGCGGCACCGGGATCACCTCTTCGGTATCGGAGAGGCTCACCAGCCAGTTCGCGTCGCCTACCCGGAAGCCCAGGCGGGAGCCGGTATTGTCGCGGCTGGCCGCCGCCTGCAACTGCTGCGAAAGCGTGGTCTGAAATTCGCGCAGATTGAATTTCTTGGCCATGTCGGTCCGTTCAGCCGAGCGCCTTGATCTGCGACAGCAGATCTTCCGGCTTCACCGGTTTCACCAGATAGGCTTTTGCGCCCTGACGCATGCCCCACACCTTGTCGGTTTCCTGGCCCTTGGTGGTGCACATGATGACCGGGATATGCTTGGTCGCGTCCTCCTTGGAAATCATGCGGGTCGCCTGATAGCCATTCATGCCGGGCATCACGACATCCATCACGATCAGATCGGGCAGCGTCTGCTTGGCTTGCGCGACCGCCTCTTCGCCGCTTTCGGCCATGCTGACCAGATAGCCGTTCTTAACCAGCAGCTCGGACAGGAAAAAGCGCTCAGTGGGAGAATCGTCCACCACCAGAATTCGGCTGATCGCCATAATTTATGCTCCTTGGAAAACAGTTAAGCCCCGGCACAGGCGTGCTCGCGCACCGCCGTCAGCAACGTGTCCTTGGTGAAAGGCTTGGTCAGATATTCATCCGATCCCACCATGCGGCCACGCGCGCGATCGAACAATCCGTCCTTGGACGACAGCATGATGACCGGCGTGGTACGGTACTTGGCGTTGCGCTTGATGAGCGAGCAGGTCTGATAGCCGTCGAGTCGCGGCATCATGATGTCGACGAACACCACATCCGGTTCGTGATCGGTGATCTTGGACAGCGCATCGAAACCGTCCTGCGCCAGGATGACCTCGCAACCGGCCTGGTTCAGAAAGATTTCCGCGCTGCGGCGTATGGTGTTGCTGTCATCGATGACCATCACCTTGACGCCTTTCAATGCTTCGTTATCCACACGTTTCTCCAGCAGAATCGTCAGCTGAACGGCACCTGCCATTCACCCTATGTGGTAAGCATTACGGCATCGACGCAGGCTTCTTTAGCGCCCGCCTTGCCGCCGGGCGGGTGCATGCGCCCGAAAAAAAAGCGTCGCATCGCGACGCCTTTCCGGCCTGCCGAACTCAAGCGGCCGGTTTTACTGCTGCCAGGCTTCCGCGCTGGGCTTCTTCTCGACGCCCGCCACGCTGCCCATGGCCTCCATGATGGCATTCGGCAGGGACGAGATGCGCATGAACTGGCCCATCCCCACATCCGGGAACGCCAGGGCGATGCGGAAACGGCCATGCGGCGAGCTCACCTCGTTGTCGACGATATAGATCTCGTAAGGCAGTCCCGCGATGTTGTTCTGCATGTCGATTTTCTTGATCCAGTCGCCATCGTTGTGCTCGGCGTCGTTCATCGCCACGCCGAACACGGCCAGCTTGCGATCCGCCATCACCACCTCGTAGACCTTGGCCGTTTTGCCTGCGCCTTTGGCCAGGTTGTCGCGCACGGTCTTCAGCGCCTCGGCGAAGCTGCCGTACTCGGCCAGCTTGCTCTTCGAGGAATCCAGGCGTTCCATGCCGATCATGTAGCGGTAATTGGCCAGGTTCCCCGGAGGCTCGTCGCCTCCCTGCCCCTTGCCCGCGCCCAGCGTGTCCTGCAAGCGCGCTTGCAGGGCTTTGACTGCAGCTTCCCTCTTGTCGAAAGCCTTGCGGAAATAGGCCCGGTACCAGTAATCCGGATTGGTATAGGCAACGCTGCCGTCCGCCTTCACCCCCACGCGAATCGCCGCGCCCAGCACGGCAGGGCCGCCCGCCGCGCCCACTTCGTTGAGCATGGCATCGTCGGTGGCGACGACCACCCCGTATCCCGTCAGGGTTTTGGGGAAATATTTGCCGACCACCTTGAATCCTCCGCCCTTGAGCTTGGATTCGACAGCCGCCGCCGCGGCCTGGGCGCTGCCGCCGGCCACCGGGTCTCCCTGGATATAGGGAGAAACCGCCCACACGCCGGCCGAAAACGCGAGCAAGCCCCATGCCGAAATCCACCGCAGAATCATGACCGTCTCCTTAGTTCAGTATTTATTTTTAATAAACTTCATGTGAAACCCGCCCGGTCAGGCCGCAGACCCGGATTTCCGCGGCCAGGCCATGATTTCATGGCTAAAAAACCGGCACCGTCAACGTTCTAACGCCTCATTCAATGCTTTTCTTGAGCCGGCAGCCGTAAAAAACCGGGGCGTCAAAACGCCACCATCTCGAAATCCTCCTTGCGCGCGCCGCAATCCGGGCAGGTCCAGTTGATCGGCACGTCTTCCCAGCGCGTGCCGGGAGGAATCCCGTCATCCGGCGCGCCGGCTTCTTCGCGATAAATCCAGCCGCAAATCAGGCACATCCAGTTCTTGTATTTCGGGGACTCAGGCATGGGACAAGGGGGGAATCGGCTAAAATCGGGGCTTGATTTTAAAGCAGTGACGCCATGCCGCCTATTTTCACCCCCAAACCGTCTCCCCCGCTGGTGCTCAGCTTCGCCGCGTCCGACCCCACCGGGGGCGCGGGCATCCAGGCCGATCTGCTGACGCTGGCCAGCATGGGTTGTCATCCGCTGTCGGTGATCACCGCGCTGACCGTGCAGGACACCGCGGGGATCGATGAAATTCTGGCGATCGACTCCGAATGGGTCATGGATCAGGCGCGCATGCTGCTGGAGGACGTCCCGGTCGCAGCGTTCAAGCTGGGCATGCTGGGCAGCCCCGAGTCGATCGCGGTCATCGCCGAAATCCTCGCTGACTACCCGGATATCCCGGTGATCCTCGACCCGGTGCTGGCGTCCGGGCGCGGCGACGAACTCGCCACCGACGACATGATCGCCGCGATGCGCGACATGCTGATCCCGCAAACCACCGTGCTCACCCCCAACAGCCACGAAGCGCGGCGGCTGGCGCTGTTCGAATCGGACGAGGACGACATGGATCTCGCCGCCTGCGCCAAACACCTGATCGACCTCGGCTGCGAATATGTGCTGGTGACCGGCACCCATGAAGCCACACCGCGCGTGCTCAACAGCCTGTACGACGTCGACGGCCACGTGCAGACCGATGCCTGGGACCGCCTGCCCGGCAGCTATCACGGTTCCGGCTGCACCCTCGCCTCGGCCATCGCGGCCACCCTGGCTTATGGCCAGGACGTGCCGCAGGCGGTGCGCGACGCGCAGAACTTCACCTACGAAACGCTCAAGGCCGCCTTCCGCCCCGGCATGGGGCAATACATCCCCGAGCGTTTCTTCTGGGCGCAGGATGCGCAGACGGAAGGCAATGCCTGACTTCCGCCATGCTTGAATTCCCGGGCGGCATCTATGCCATCACCCCTGAGACCGCCGACACCGAACGGCTGCTGAGCCAGGTCGAGGACGCGCTCGCAGGCGGCGTGGCGGCCGTGCAATACCGCGACAAATCGGGCGACGTCGCGCGTCGCCACGAGCAGGCGAGCGAACTCGTCGCGCTGTGCCGCCGCTTCGGCGTGCCGCTGATCGTCAACGACGACCTGCGGCTGGCCGATCTGACGGATGCCGACGGCGTGCACCTGGGACGCGACGACGGCGGCCTGCGCGAGGCGCGCATCATCCTCGGCCGCGGCAAGCTCATCGGCGCCTCGTGCTACCAGAGCCTCGACCTGGCGCAGGCGGCGCAGGCGGCGGGCGCCGACTACGTCGCCTTCGGCAGCTTCTTTCCATCGCCCACCAAGCCTGCGGCCGGGCGGGCCGATGCAGCCTTGCTGCGCGAAGCGGCACGCGCCCTGCTCATCCCGATCGTCGCCATCGGCGGCATCACGCCGGCCAATGCGCCCGCCTTGCTGGATGCCGGCGCGGACAGCCTCGCCGTCCTCTCCGCCCTGTTCGGTGCGCCCGACATCCGTGCCGCCGCGCACGCCCTGAATCAATTATTTGCAACGGAATCTGAACAATGACCCGCAACGAACAACTCTTCGCACAATCGCAACAAGTCATCCCCGGCGGGGTGAACTCGCCGGTGCGCGCCTTCAAGAGCGTCGGCGGCACCCCGGTGTTCTTCAGCCGCGCCCAGGGCTCACGGGTGTGGGACGCCGACGGCCGCGAATACATCGACTACGTCGGCTCGTGGGGCCCGGCCATCCTCGGCCACGCCCATCCCGGCACGGTGAAGGCGGTACAGGACGCCGCCGCCAACGGCCTGTCGTTCGGCGCGCCGTCCGAGGCCGAGCTCACCATCGCCCGGCGCATCATCGAGCTCGTGCCGAGCATCGAGAAGGTGCGCCTGGTGTCGTCCGGCACCGAGGCGACGATGAGCGCGATCCGCCTGGCGCGCGGCTTCACCGGCCGTTCCAAGTTCATCAAGTTCGAGGGCTGCTACCACGGCCACGCCGACTTCCTGCTGGTCAAGGCCGGTTCCGGCGCGCTCACCTTCGGCAACCCCACCTCGGCCGGGGTGCCTGCTGAGGTCGCAGCGCAGACCATCGTGCTCGACTACAACGACGTCGCCGGGCTGGAACGCACCTTCGCCGAGATCGGCAACGAGATCGCCTGCATCATCGTCGAGCCGTTCGCCGGCAACATGAACCTGGTCAAGCCGACCGCGGCATTCATGGCCGCGATGCGCCGACTGTGCGATCAATATGGTGCGCTGCTGATCTTCGACGAGGTGATGACCGGCTTCCGCGTCGACCTCGGTTGCGCGCAGAAACTGCTCGGCATCAAGCCCGACCTCACCACGCTCGGCAAGGTGATCGGCGGCGGCATGCCGGTGGGCGCCTTCGGCGGCCGCGCCGACGTGATGGACGCGCTGGCGCCGACCGGCCCGGTGTACCAGGCCGGCACCCTGTCGGGCAACCCGGTGGCGGTGGCGGCCGGGCTGGCGACGCTGGATGCGATTTCCGCACCCGGTTTCCATGCGACGCTGACCGCCCGCACCGAGCGGCTGGTGCAGGGGCTGACCGCCGCCGCAGAAGACGCCGGCGTCACCTTCTGCGCCGATTCGGTCGGCGGCATGTTCGGCCTCTACTTCGCCGCCAAACCGCCGGCGAGCTTCGTCGAGGTCATGGCAGGCGACCGCGAAAAATTCAACCGCTTCTTCCACGCCATGCTCGACCGCGGCATCTACCTCGCGCCGTCGGCATTCGAGGCCGGTTTCGTCTCGGCCGCGCACAGCGATGCCGACATCGACGCCACCGTCGCCGCCGCGCGCGAGGTCTTCAAATTGCTGTAAGAACATTTGTCCGCGGAGGACGCGAAAAGAACGCGCAGGTGAAAATCCGCTTCGCGAACTTCGCGTCCTTCGCGGATGAAACAAGGTTTTCCAAATGAACGACGAGCTTTCCCCCGAAGACGAGCTGCGCCTCAACGTGCTTTTCAACACTGAGCTCAAGGCCGTCCGCATCGACGAATCGAGCATGACGCTGTGGGCGCTGACGCCGCAGGGCGAAGCCAGCGTGCCGCTGAAGCCCAACGAGCGCTCCGACCGTTACCTGAAGCGGGTGCGCGAGCAGCTGTCCGGCCACGCGCTGGGCTCGCCCGGCGGCTACCCGGTGCATCTGACGCGCTGGACGCGGCAGTCGCAGGCCGGGCTGTCGGCCCAGCACCTGGCGCAGCTGCTCTTGATCGCCGAAGAGGAAGCGGTGGTCGCGGTGGTGCACTCGCCCGCGCTGACCGACGAACTGGCGCGCTACGCGTGGTGGTGCATGCCGACCATCGAGAATGCGCGGCTGATGCTGATGCGCGACGTGGTATGCCGGGGCGGCATGGGCCGCACGCTGGCGGAATTCCTGATCGAGCACCTCGCCTTCCTGCACGAGGACGATGTCGGCATTCTCGATACCGTGGCGGTGATGCTGGTTTCGGGCGTGCTCACCGAAGCCGAGCGGCTGTCGATCTGGAAACGCGGCAGCAGCCGCAATTCGTATTACGTGGCCTTCCTCGAATTGCAGCCCGATACGCTGCCGAATCCGCGCGGCGCACGCGCCGACCACGCCGGCGTACCGCACATTGCCGGCAATCCTTACAGCGCGATGCTGGAAAAAGCGCTGTCGGGGCAGGGCCAGACCTTCCTCGCCACCACCGCGCTCGTCCTCGACCGCCCGGAAATCCAGGAAGTGGTCAACCACGCGCTGAACGCGCTGGCGCAATGGTGCGCGCCGCTGCGCCAGGCCGACGCGGCCGCGCGCGGTGCGGCGCGTGCCGCAGTGCTCGCGGCCGCACCGCAACTGGAGCCGGACTGCGCGGCGCTCGATGCGCTGGCCACGGCGGATGCCGACAGCGCACGGCCGATCTTCCTCAAGACCACCGCGATCGGCTCGCTGATGCGGCGCAAGATCCAGCCCGTCGTCGTCCCGCTGCTGGACGGCATCGCAGTACTGCAGCGCCAGCCCTAAAGGGCCTCAGCGCGCCCGAAAGCGCGTGTGAAGCCGGCCGCCCCGGAACGGCCAGGCGACCTCAGCGTCCCAGCGCCGAGTCGATGCTAGACAGGAATTTCTCGGCTTTCTCGAACCCGATCACCTTGAATTCCGACTGCGCGCCGGCGCTGTTCCAGAAAATCAGCCCGGGCGGGCCGAACAGGCTGAAGCGCTTCAAGAGCGCCTTGTCGGCCTCGCTGTTGGCGGTGACGTCGGCCTTCAGCAGCACCACGTCGGCCAGGCGTGCCTGCACTCGAGCATCGCTGAAAGTGAACGCTTCCATTTCCTTGCACGACACGCACCAGTCGGCATAGAAATCGAGCATGACGGCTTTTCCGTCGGCCTTGGCGGCGGCCAGGCGCGCGTCGAGTTCGGCCACGTCCTTGATCTTCTCGAACGCGAGGCCCTTTTGCTCGGCCGCCAATGCCGCGCCGCCGCCGGCGCCGCCCTTGAACACGTCGAGCGGCTGCAGCAGATTACGGCTGCCCGCGAGCATGCCGAGCAGGATCGCCAGACCGCCGATCAGCAGCACGACGCCGAGGCCTTTCCACAGCCGCGACCAGCCGGTCGCGTGCGGCGGCAGCGGATCGAGCGCATGCAGGTAGATGGCGGATCCGATCAGCAGCATCGCCCACAGCAGCATGCTGACCCAGCCCGGGATGACCGGCGAGATCAGGTAGATCGCGATCGCCAGCATCATTACGCCGAAGAAGTATTTCACCGCGTTCATCCAGCCGCCCGCCTTGGGCAGCAGCGCACCCGCCGACAGGCCCACCAGCAGCAGCGGCACCCCCATGCCAAGCGCGAGCACGAACAGCGCCAGGCCGCCCAATACGGTGTTGCCGGTCTGCGCGATGAAGGCAAGCGCGGCGGCCAGCGGCGGCGCCACGCAGGCGCCGACGATGACGGCGGACAGCGCGCCCATCACGAAGACGCCGATGAAATTGCCGCCCTTCATCTTGTTCGACGCGTCGGAGAACTTGCTCTGGATGAAGCTCGGCAGCTGGATTTCGAAGAAGCCGAACATCGACATCGCCAGCAGCACAAAAATGCCGGCGCCGATGCCAAGCGCCACCGGATTCTGCAGCGCGTTTGACAACAGCGTGCCCGACAATGCTGCCGCCACGCCCGCCACCGCATAGGTGATTGCCATGCCAAGCACATAGGCGAGCGACAGTAGGAAGCCGCTCATCTTGGTCAAGTCCTTCTTCTGCCCGGCGATGATGCCCGACAGGATCGGGATCATCGGAAACACGCAGGGCGTCAGCGCCAGCAACAGGCCGAGGCCGAAGAAGGTCAGGATGACGGGCCAGTAACTGCCGCCCGCGAGCACGCGCTCGATGCGCGAGGTGTCCGATTCGTTGACGACAGGTTCGGTGGGCGCCTCGGCCGCCGCAGCCGTGGCCACGGTGGCTGCGCTGCCGTCCGGATTGAGCGCGAAGGCGCGCGTGTTCGGCGGGTAGCATACGCCGACCGCTTCGTTGCAGCCCTGCCAGGTCGTATCCAGCACCAGCTGCTCGCCGTCGGCCAACGCGCGCGACAGGCTCACGCGGGCGGAAACGTTCTGGTGATAGACCTCGGTTTGGCCAAAGGTCGGGTCGTCCTTGACGTCGCCGGCTGGCAGGTCGACGCCGGTCACGCTGACGTCGGCCGGCGACTTGACGACGAAGCCGAACTTGTCGCGATACAGATAGGTATCGGGCGTCAACGTGAAATTGACACGCACCGTCTTGGGATCCGGCATCGCCGCGTCGACCAGGAAGGCCTCGTCCGGCGGCAACAGCTTGGGCATGTCGAGATCGCCGCCCAGGCTGCGCAGGCTGTCCAGCGCACTGACTGGCGTGCTGGCCGTCGCGGGCGTCGGTGCGGCGGTTGCGGGCGCCGTCGCGGTGACCGCGGCCAGCAGCGCGGGCAGCTTGATCGACACGCTTGTTTCCTGCGGGGTATAGCACAGGCCGGCGTCGGCGCAGCCCTGCGAAACCGTCTTCAGCGTGACGCTGGCGGTGTTCGCGTCACGCTGGATCGGCAGCGCGATGCGAACATCCTTGGTATAGGTCTCGACCTTGCCGAAGAATTCGTCCTCTTTGGTCTTGCTGGCCGGCATCCGCGGCGCGCCGAGCGACGCGCCTTCGACCGCGAACTTGAACTTGTCGCGGTACATGTAATAGCCGTCCGCGATCTGCCAGCGCGCTTCCAGCGTGTTGGCATCGAGTGCGCGCGCCGAGAACTTGAACGCAACTTCGGGGTCAAGAAATTCTTCGGCGTGGGCCACTGGAAAATGCGCAAACGCACCCCAAAGTACGGGCAGTACGCCGAGCAAACGAATCCACTTAATCATGTTTTTCAGTCTCCTTGGCCACCCAGTCGAGATAAGCGGGCAAACCGTGTGTTATCGGTACGGCGATCAGTTCAGGTACGTCGTCAGGGTGTTGCGCGCGGACGATTGCTTCAATCAGCGGGTAATTCGCCGCGCTGGTTTTTATCAGCAAAGGGATTTCCTCCCTTGCTTCCACCACGCCCCGCCAACGGTAGATGGAGTGGCAGGCCGGCAAAACGTTCACGCATGCCGCCGCGCGGCGCTCGACCAGTTCGCGCGCGAGTTTTTCGGCGGCGCCCCGATCGGGTACATTGGTCAAGACTAACAAAGGTTCCATGTCATGCGCTTTGGTTGGATTGTGCTACTGCTGTTGTCGTTTCCGGTGCTGGAAGCCATCGGTATTTTCTGGATGGCCGACGCCATCGGCGGCTGGGTGCTGCCGTGGCTGCTGCTCGACGCCATCGCCGGGGTCATGCTGATTCGCGCCGAGCGCGTTGCCTGGGGCGCGCGTCTGCTGTTCTCGGTGCAGTCGGGCGCGCATCCGCTGGCCGCGCTGTTCGCCAGCGGCCGCATTCTCCTCGCCGGCGGCCTGCTGGCCTTCCCCGGCTTCATCAGCGATGCCGCTGCGCTGCTGCTGTTGCTGGCTCCCGGCACCTGGAACCGGCGCAAGCCGGATCCGCTGCGGCCGGCCAACGACGATGTGCTGGAAGGCGAGTTCAAGCGCGAATCCGACGATTTGCTGCGTTAGCAAAAAACTGCGCCACCTCGACTGCGCCAATCAAAACAGCTTCATCTGCCCGCGTGCCTGTCTGATTTCGCGCAGCAGGTCGTCCGAGGCCGGATAGCGGTATTTCAAGCGCAGTTCGCGCGTGGTGCGCGCGTTCGACAGCTGGCGCGACTCGCGCAGGAAGGACAACAGTGCTTCCGACAACACCTTTTGCGCCTCCGCGCGGTCGACCCGCGGCGGACGCGGCAGGCCGAAAGCGTCGGCGCAGCTGTCGAACCAGTCGCCCATTTTCAAAGGATGCGCATCGACCGCGTGGTAGATGCGCTGCGCGCGCCCGCGAAACAGCGCCGCCCACGCCAGCCGCGCCAGGTCGTCGGCGTGGATATGGTTGGTGTAGCTGTCGTCGCTGGCGATCAGCGCAGGGGTGCCGCGCTTGATGCGTTCCAGCGGCAGGCGGTCGGCGGCATAAATTCCTGGCGCGCGCAGGATGCTCACCTGCACCCGCAACGCCTCGCCCCAGGCGCGCAACTGGCGTTCGGCATCGACCCGCCGCACCGCGCGGCCGTTCACCGGCGCCACCGGCCGCGTCTCGGCCACCCAGTTGCCGCCGCAGTCGCCATACACGCCGCTGGTGCTGATGTACACCAGCGCGCCCGGCTTGCCGCGCCGCATCAGCGCGTGCAGCAGATGGGTCGTGCGCGGATCGGTCGTGCCTTCGCCGGGCGGCGGCGCAAAGTGGAATACGCCATCGACGCGCGGCAGGCGGCGCAGGCTCCGCGGCACATCGAGATCGCCGACATAAGGCGTCACGCCGAGCGCGCGCAGTTCGGCGGCGCGCTCGGCGCGCCGCGTCAGCCCGATGAACTCGGCCTGCCCGGCATAGCGTTTCACCAGCCGTTCGGCCACGTCGCCGAACCCCACAATCAAGATCTTTTTCATTACTGCCTGCCTGTAACCCTATGCCCGCAGGGGTGTAAACCCCGCGCGCTCGGGCGATAATTCCTTGGTTTGTAACCGTATTCTAAGCCCACATCATGCCGCATCAGGTCACCCTCCAGCCCAGCGGGCACCAGTTCACCGTCGCCGACGATGAAACCATTCTCGAAGCCGCATTGCGCGAAGGCTTTGCCCTGCCCTACGGCTGCCGCAACGGCGCCTGCGGCGCCTGCAAGGGCAAGGTGCTGGCGGGCCAGTTCGACTACGGCGTGCATCAGCCCAACGCGCTGAAAGACGAGGAGAAGGCGCAGGGACGCGCACTGTTCTGCCGCGCCAGGCCGCTCTCCGACATGACCATCGAAGCGAAGGAGATCGGCGCCGCCAAGGACATCGTGGTGAAGACGCTGCCGTGCCGGGTGGAGAAGCTGGAGAAGCGCGCCGACGACGTCATGCTGGTAAAGATCAAGCTGCCCGCCAACGAGCGCCTGCAGTTCCTGGCCGGGCAATACATCGATTTCCAGCTGAAGGACGGCAAGACGCGCAGCTATTCGCTCGCCAACCCGCCGCACGACGACGCGCTGCTGGAGTTGCACATCCGCCACGTGCCCGGCGGCCTGTTTTCCGACCAGGTGTTTTGCACGCTGAAGGAACGCGACATCCTGCGCCTGAAAGGGCCGTTCGGCAGCTTCTTCATCCGCGAAGACTCCGACAAACCGATGCTCTTCATCGCCGGCGGTACCGGCTTTGCGCCGATCAAGGGCATGCTGGAGCATGCCTTCGCCGAGCACACCGACCGCGAACTGGTGCTGTACTGGGGCGTGCGCTCGCTGAAGGATTTGTACATGGCCGAACTGCCGCAGCAATGGCTGGCCGAGCGCCCCAATTTCAGCTTCATTCCGGTATTGTCGAATCCCGCGCCGGACGACCGCTGGCAGGGACGCACCGGCCTGGTCCACCAGGCCGTGCTGGCCGACTTCGCCGACCTGTCCGGCTACCAGGTTTACGCCTGCGGCGCGCCGGTCATGGTGGACAGCGCGCGCGACGCCTTCATCCGCACCCGCCGCCTGCCCGAGGACGCGTTCTTCGCGGATGCCTTCAGCTACGCGGCGGACGCCGAAACCGCACCCGCCGCCTGAGGCCGGTCGGCAGGCTTACAGCTCGCCCTTGGCGCCCGCCTGCATGATCTCCACCAGCGCCTGGCGCACCGCGTTGATGCGGTCTTTCAGCGCCTGCGGCACGCGCTTTTCCTGCGCCAGCATGTCCACGTTGACGTCCATCATCACCAGCCAACCCTGACCATTGGCATCTTCGATCATGGCGATGCGGCACGGCATGTACACCGCAAAATCCAGATTCAGGTCGATCAGCGCCTTGGCGGTGACGGCATCGCAGAACTGGAAGATGGTGATGGTGCGCTGCGGCTGACCGGTGACCGCCTCCACCTGCTTGGACAGCGGAAGCTCCGCCACCAGCTGCAGGTTCAGTGCATTGGCACGCAAACGCATCGAATCGGCCGCATCCTTCAAACCGACGCCGCGCTCGATGGCCACTTTGTAAACCTCGGCCTGGACGGCCTGTTCGGCTGGCGGCGCTGCCGCCCGGCTGGCGGGCGCGGCAAGCAGCAACGCGCCCAGCACGGCGCCTAATACGGCAAAAAAAGCAGGGCGCATGGGAACACTCCTCATGAATATAAGCACTTTCTGATAATACACCCCGTCCCGCGACGTACATCCGCACAAACGTGCTACGCGCGCGGGGCGCGCCGCCGGCTTACTGCGCGCGGCACAGCGCCAGCGCCTTTTGATAGTGCTGGCAGGCTTCACCCGGCTGACCGCTCTGGGTCTTGAGTTCGGCCATGCGGACATGGCCTTCGGCACTGGCCGCGATGGCGAGGCTGGCTTCCAGATAACTCTGCGCCTTGCCCCACAGCGCCTGCACGCTGCACAACTGCGCCAGCGTCAGCAGCAACTGGGCGTCGCGCGGCCGGGCATGCAGCCATTTCTCGGCCTGCTCGATCTGCCGCGTCGGGCTGCTGCCGCGCACTTCGCCGTACAGCGCCACCAGTTCCTCGTGCCAGTCGCGGTTGAGCGCGGCTTCCAGCACGTCGAGCGCGGTGTCGTGGCCATTGCGCTGCATGAAGGCACGGGCGGCGGCACGCGCCACCCAGGCATCGGCCTTGAAATCGGCCGGAATTTTCTTCCAGTATTCCAGCAGGCCGCGGTCGTCTTCGGCACGGCGCCTGAGATTTTCAGCATAGGCCATGCGGCGGTTCTGGGTGGCCACGCCGGGCTCCATGGCATTGCTGCGCATCAGCGCGTCGAGCAGGCGGTCGACCTCGTCCCACTGCCCGGTCAGCTGACGCGCCTTAAGTTCGAGACGCAGCAGCGCGGTGTGCTGCGGCGCGATCTCCTTGGCCCGGTTGATCGCCACCAGCGCGGCCGCCGCGTCCTTGGCGTCGAGGCAGGCTTCGGCCTCAAACAGCTGCGCAGCGAGTTCGGCGCCGTATTCGGAGGCTTCCTGGAGATGGCGCTCGCGCTGCGGCGTGGCGCGCATTTCCTGGGCGGCACGGGCGGCCAGCACGCGGGCCAGCCCGCGCCGGGCGTCGTCGCCCTGCCATTGCCCCAGCGACAGTTCGGCGTCCTGGTAGCGGTATTCGGTATACGCCCTGAGGCCACCGACGAAATTTTCGTCGCGTTTTTTCGCTGCGCGCTGCTCGCGCTGTTCGCGCACGATGCGCGGCAGGTTGAGGGTCAGCAGGGCCAGCCGCAGCAGCACGATGCCGCCCACCACCAGGCCGATCGCGATCAGCACAAAGCTGATGAAGGAGATCTCCATCCGCCACGGCGGGTACACCAGCACCACATAACCGGGGTCGTAGCGCCCGGCCATCGCCAGCGCGACGGCCAGCACCGCGACGATGAGGAACGAGATCAGCCAGCGCATCAGTGATTCCCTTTGTAGGCGTCGAGCGCAGCCAGGCTGGCGTCGATGCCGGGCAGCCGGATGGCAATCTGCAGGCCGGACAGACGCTTGACTTCCTTGAGTGCGGCAGCGACGCCGGCGTCGCGCGTATTGAAGTAGCGCTCCAGCATCTCCGACACCGCGCGCAGGTCGGCCTGGAACCCAGCCTGATCCTGCGCCAGCAGCGCCAACCGCGCCGACAACAGGCGCAGACGCAGATTTTCGCGCAGGAAGTAGGCCTGGTCGGGCGGCAGCAGCACCGCCTCGTTGCTTTCCAGCCGGCGGATCTGCACGATCCGCTTGAGCTCCGTCCACAATTCCTGGCCCAGGTTCGTCGCGCCGGCCCGGCGCGGCGCAAGCGCCGTCTCGGAGCCTTGCGCGCTCGCCAGCGGCCAGGCGGCATGACGCGCCACCAGCGCCTCGATGCGTGCGCTCGCGCCCACCTCGTCGAGCGAAGGCACCGCGCGCAGGTTGGCGAGATCGGCGGCGATGGCGCGGCGCAGCGCGGTGAATTGCGGCTTGTTCACCCGCTGCAGCCGGGTATCGGCGCCTTCCAGCGCGATGATCGCCGCCTTCACGTTGCCCGCCAGCTGCAATTGCTGCGCGGCGGTAAGCAGCACCTGCTCGATCTCCGCCAGCGTCCACTGGTCGCGCCCCTGCGCCAGGTCCTTGTACAGGGTTTCGAGCGCCAGCTGCTGCTGCTGCGACGTCGCCATCTGGCTTTCGATATGCGCGACCTTTTCGCCGACCTGCCGCATCGCGTCGTCGGCGTTGCGCGCCAGCAGGCGGGTTTCGCTCACGTCCTTGCCCGACTCGGCCAGCCGACGCCCCAGTTCGGTCTTCAGATCGCGGATGCGCTCGCGGCCGTCGGACCACGACCAGGCCGCCGCCGCCAGCGCCAGCACCGCGACCAGCAAGGCAACCAGTGGCAGCGGCTGGATGCGCGCGTGCGGCACCGCAGGCGATGCGGCGGCGGGCGGCGCGGAAGACGTTTCGGGTGTGTCGCTCATTGATTGTCCCTGAACCAGTTGATCAGCCCCTCTACCAGGCCGGCATCGCCGCCCGGCGTGGCGATGACGTCGGCGATGCCGAAGCGGCGGGCCGCCTCGGCGATTTTCTCATGCGGGGCGAAAAGCGGGGTATGCCGCAGCAGCGGCGCGCCCGGCGCGCCCAGCAGCGCCGCCAGATTATGCAGCGTCTCCGCGCTGGTCACGGTCACCGCGTCGATTCCGCCGGTTTGCCAGCATGCCAGCAACGCTGCGGCATCCGCCTGCGGCCGCACGCGCCGGTAGCACTCCAGGAAATCCACCTGCGCCCCGCGCGCGCGCAGCGTGTCGGTCAGCAATGCGCGGCCGCCGACGCCGCGCACGATCACCACCCGCTTGCCGGCGACGTCGTTGAGTTGCGGCAGCGCCAGCAGCGCTTCGCTGTCCTGGCCGTCCGGCGTGACGATGCCGTCGAGGCCTTGCGCCGTGAGCGCGCGCAGGGTGCCCGGCCCCACCGCAAAGATCCGGGCCGCGGCCGGCAGCGCGGCGCCGGCGCGGATCGCCGCCATGCCGAACTGCGCCGCATTGGGGCTGATGAAAATCACGATATCGGCGCCGGCCAGCCGCGCCAGCGGCGCGGCCAACTCGTCCAGCGGCACCGTCTCGATGGCGAGCGCGGGGAATTCGAACGCCGCGCCGCCCGCCGTCCGGATCGCCTGCGCCAGCGCGGCGGCCTGATGGGCCGGCCGCGTCACAAGCACGGTGCGCCCCGCCAGCGGCCCCGTCATGCAGGCAAAGCGTCGAGGATGGCGCGCGCGCCCAGCGCCAGCAGCTTGTCGGCGAGCGCCTGGCCGACCGCTTCAGGATCGCCGGCGTCGCCCTCGGCGCGGTCGTGGATGAAACCGCTGCCGTCCGGATTCGCCACGAAGCCGTTCAGCACCAGGCAGCCGTCCTGCAAGACCGCGTGCGCGCCCAGCGGCACCTGGCAGCTGCCGCCCAGCACGCGGCTGACCTGGCGTTCGGCGCGCACGCAGGCCGCCGTTTCAGGGTGGTTGAGCGCGGCGAGCATCGCCGCCACGCCGCTGTTGCCGCTGCGGATTTCGATGCCGAGCGCGCCCTGGCCGGCGGCCGGAATGCTGTCCTCCACGGACAGCAGGCTCTTGATGCGCGCGCCCAGGCCGAGCCGCTTGAGGCCTGCGGCCGCCAGCAGGATCGCATCGAACTGGCCTTCGTCGAGCTTCTTCAGGCGGGTGCCGACGTTGCCGCGCAGCGGCTTCACGGTCAGGTGCGGATAGCGCGCGCGCAGCTGCGCTTCGCGGCGCAGGCTGGAAGTGCCGACCACACTGCCGGGCGGCAGGTCGGACAGGCGTTCGTACTGGTTCGACACGAAGGCATCGCGCGGGTCTTCGCGTTCGCCGATCACCGCCAGCATGAATCCCGGCGGCAGTTCCATCGGCACGTCCTTCATCGAATGCACGGCCAGGTCGGCCTGCCCGGCTTCCAGCGCCACTTCGAGCTCCTTGACAAACAGGCCCTTGCCGCCGATTTTTGAGAGGGTGACGTCGAGAATCTGGTCGCCGCGCGTGGTCATCCCCAGAATGTTCACGGCGCAGCCGGGATGCAGCGCACGCAGGCGGTCGCGGATATGCTCCGCCTGCCACATGGCAAGGGCACTTTCTCGGGAAGCGATGGTCAGGGTGTGCATGGCGGTAGAAGTAAACAATTTAATTTGGCAAATGGCGACGCGACACGCATGATATCGATGTGTTCGCACCACAACAGGGACGACAACGATGACTCGACTGATTGCAGTCTGGGCCTTGATTTTAGCATGGGGTATGACGCTGTCCGGCACGGCCGGCGCGGCAGACGGGCTGGTTCACGCAAAGAACTTCCAGGCCGACGCGCGTATTGCGGCCAAACGCGGGGTGCCCATTCTGGTGGTCTTCACCAGCCCGGTCTGCTCGTATTGCGAGCGCGTCAAACGCGAATATCTGATCCCGATGCACAAGGATCCGGCCTACCGTAACCGCGCCATCATCCGCGAAGTCACCATCGGCGCCACCACCCCGCTGACCGGGTTCGACGGCGCCCCCACTTCCGAAGGCGCGTTCGCCGCAGCCAACAAGATATTCCTGGTGCCAACCGTCAAAGTGTTCGACACCAAGGGCGCCGACGCCAGCGAAGCCATCGTCGGCCTGCTGTCGCCCGACTATTACTTCGGCTATCTGGAAGC
>VFQO010001249.1_pt1 | contig 20544 bp, 22 predicted proteins | sample 3512331 | NCBI WGS metagenome assembly VFQO01 (sample SAMN10412371, study PRJNA504923) | tailings metagenome | isolation source: Replicate 3 from Balatoc abandoned mine | place: Philippines: Itogon, Benguet | collected 2017-08-28 | reverse complement strand
GCTCTAGTTCCTTGTTTATTTCCTTTTCAGGCATTGCCATTTTAATGCTTACTCCTTACAGCTTGCCGGCATGCCGTACAGCATGCCCTGACCGTAATTGCAACCATGATGCTTCACGAATTGTTCCTGTTCCAAAGTTTCCACCCCTTCCGCAACAACTGCAATATTCAAGCAGCTTGCAATGTCGATGATTGCTTTGACAATAGATGCACTGTTTTCATCGCCTGGCAGACCAGATATGAACGCACGGTCGATCTTGACCTGATCGATGGGAAGGTCCTTGATGTATGCCAGTGATGAATGGCCGGTACCAAAATCATCAATAGAAAGACAGATTCCCATTTCCTTAAACTCCCGTAGCAATTTCAGCGCATAGTTTTTATTATCGATCATTACCGATTCGGTAATCTCGAATTCCAACTCTCCCGGGCCAATTTTGTGTTTGGTCATTTCCTGCAAGATAAAATCCGGTAAATGTTCATCATGAAACTGTATTGGGCTGATATTGACTGCGACTTTACAGCTTGGTGATTTAGCCTGTTTGTATTTCGCTATCTGCTGACAAGCTTCGCTGATTACCCAGCGTCCCATTTCGACAATAAACCCGTTGTGCTCAGCAAGCTCGATAAACTTCTGCGGCATGATCGTTCCCAGTATGGGATGGCGCCATCTAATCAGGGCTTCGTGACAGAATATTTCCTTGCTTTGCAAATCCACCTTGGGCTGATAATAAAGTTCCATCTCACCTTTCATCAGGCTCCTCTTGAGTTCCGCTTCCAGCCTGGTTTTTTCATTCTGGCTGGTTTCGTCACTTACCATGTCGGAGTAAATGATGCGCTTGGCTTTGTTTCCAATGCTGAAAGCCGCGCGCTGCGCGGCCATCGCAAGCTCAGTTACGGTTTTGCCGTTTGTAGAGTAAAAACTAATACCGATGGTTGGCGTTATTTCAACTTCTATGTTGCCTATGTGACAGGTAGTGGTGATGGTTTCAAGAAATTTTTCCGCCATTTCCTTGATGGGCGCGTCTTTCATTATTCTGTTGACTACGATGAAATCCGAATAACCTACACGATGTGAAATTGCGCTGAACGGGGTATGGGCGCAGATTTTTTCAGCAATCGTTTTGATAATTTCGTCTGAGTTATGCACCCAGATATTGTCGCTAGCTGAGTTGAGTTCGTTGACCGTGATATAGCAGAAAATAATGTCTTCTTGCTTGGTGTTGTGTGTGTGCAGGAGATTGTCAGCACTGGACATAAAATCCTGCTTGTTCGGCAGCCCGGTCAATTGATCTGAGCTTGATTTTGGGATGCTGCGCGTCCCGACATTACTCTCGCTACGTTCATCGATATATTTGATTCCAAACTCAATGTCGCTCACCATTTCGTTCAATAATTCAATGTGCTCGCCATCCAGATATTCATTGCTGCGTGCGATGAGACAAAGCATAAGTGCCGCATGTTGATTAACAAATATCGGGTATAAGCCTACGCATACCGATTTAGGCCGCAACAACATGTCCAATGCTGACTTTTTCAAGATGACAGGTTCATTTGGCTTGGCCGCATCAAACACACTCAAAAGATTTAAGCCTATCGAGATGTCTAGAATTGACTGATTGCCGTCCGTATCAAAAACGACATTGCCGAACCGGTCAATGATGGAAACACGCAAGTAGCCGGTTTTTTCTTTAGCAGAGTTGCAAACCCTAGAGAATAACTCTTGCTTGTCCTTGCAGGTAATGACCGCCCTATTCGATGCGCTGACCGACTCATAAAAGCGTCTTTTACGGTTTGCCTGTCTTGTCATGACCTGGCTGGATAGGATGCTATAGAGCACTGCCGCACACGACAGTCCTATCAAGGCTAAAAACGGATAATTGGTAGCAAACATGGTCGTTATTATTAACCTCAAATTCCATGTGAGCGATAAAAAATAAAGGACTTTTTGCTATTAAATTGAAAAAGTTGCGCGAATTGGATTGTGTTGTATCTTTAAATCACGAAATAACTTTTTTAAAGGAACAACAAACATGGATTTATCACCACACCCACAAATGGCAGGTCAAGTGAATGCCGCTATTCTTATGAACGCCAATCTCTCACCAGCAGCCGCCAGTTTACAGACGCGCCGCGTAGTGGATATGCCAGCAGATGAATATTTTGCTTCAGAAGGTTACGAGTCTAATTCATCACTGAAACCTATCCTGCGCTCAACAGCACACTATGTATATAACAAAGAGAATCCAATGGAGGACAAGCCGCATTTCCGCTTGGGTAGTGCAATTCATTGTGCAATTCTCGAACCGCTGCGCTTTAAAGACGAGTATGTGATTTCTCAGGTATTTGACTGCCGCACCAACGCAGGTAAACAAGCTAAAGCCGAGTTCGAGTCAGCGCATAAAGGCAAGTTCATCATCACTGAGGCAGATATGGAAGCGATCAACGGTATTGCCGAAAACGTGGCCTACCATGACGATGCGATGCGTCTTCTGCAAGCTGGTACCAACGAGGTTTCCTACTTCTGGGAAGACCCTGAAAGCGGTATCTGGATGCGAGGTCGCGCTGACAGTGAATCACGTTTTGCCACACTGGACATTAAAAGCACCGATGACGCTAGTCCTAAAGGTTTTGTAAAGTCATGCGCCAAGTTCTCATACGACATGCAGGCGGCAATCTATAACGATGCAAGAAGCATTGTTTCAGGTGAAGACAAGCCGTTTGTGTTCCTTGCCGTGGAGAAGAAAGCTCCCTACTCAATCGGTCTGTACGTGGCATCTAAAGAAATGCTGGCATCAGGTCTGGTTCAGTACCGCGAGGCATTGAGAAGACTTACGGAATATCGTGCTGACCCTGCGCAGCGTCTTGGTTACCAGCCTGACGGCCGTATCCAAGAGGTAGATTGGCCAACTTGGGCTTACTTCCGATGAACAGCAGCGCAGAAATTTTAAGCAGGAATCCTGCGCTGAAAAAAGCATTCTTTGACCTAGGTTGGGATTATTTTGCCGCAAGACAAGGCATGCCGGATGACGCGCAAGATTACCAGTGTTTTGTTGAGGGGTATGAGGCCGCCCGTGGCCGTATTCATCAATCCAGAGGCGACCGTTATGAATTGAAGCTCTTACAGATCCGCTACGGTGCGCTTAAGCGTAATCGCATCATAGATGAAACCCTTACTGCCCAACTTATCCATGACATTGACGTTAGAAAATGTCCGGTGACCAGGCAAATACTGACGCACTCTTCTTTTTCCGAAACGGACTGGAGTGTGGATCGTGTGCGCAACGACGCGGGATATATAGCTGGAAATCTCGTGGTAGTGAGTACCAAAGCCAATCGCGCTAAAGGAACCCTGTCTTATGACGACATAGAAGCCATTGTGGAGTCCGGAGAATCCTATAACGGATTGAATGCGATTGAATGGGCACGCTGGCGTCTTATCTGCTCTCTCAATGTATCTAGAGTCGTAGATGGTAAGGCCTTGGTAGGTTATGTATGTGCGCCCTATGTCGTGAAGTGCCCGAATATGATGATCATGAACGCATCAACTGCACTGCAGCACGCAATTGCTCGCAAGGCTTACGGAATGAGAAGCTGCAATATGCTCACGCAATTAATGAACGGCCTACCCAAGTCTCTACGCAAGGACTTAAACGGCATTTTGAGCGATGCGCGACAGTACATCAATATCGTGCGCGAGGATGAATGTGAAATCTGGCATGTGACCAAGCTTTTTAATCGATTTCGCAAACTTTACATGTCATTGGATACCGACACCAAGCGCATTATAGTTGAAAACTTTTACAAAGACTTGTCCGTGTCAGGCACACCCATCAACCCGGATACGCCAGCATGGGACCCGGCTTTCAAAGGGTATAACAATTGAAAAATATACAACCAGAGTTGGTAATTAACGAGATGAGCACCGGAAGCTACATGGTGCGCACACAGTTCAATGCGCAGGCTGCTGATGTCACGATTGCCTGTGCGATCGACTATCACACCGCAGGTGAGCGATACACGCTGAAAGTCGCTGGAGACCGCTACTTGAAGCTGCCGTTGAGTTATGAGGCGATTGATTGTGCCAGGATGCTTTACAAGCGCATGTCCGATACCAATGCCAAATCAATCAATGTGGCCGGCAATGGCATGCATGTACTTAGCCAGAAGAATATTACTCAATCGCAAGTAATCCTGTGGTTGCATGACGTGCTTGTTCTCGTTCATACGCATTGGGGTATTTCAAAGCTGTATAGCGGTGGCCAGACCGGTGTGGATATCGCAGCTGCAGTAGTTGGCCCGCTTTTGCATATCCCTACCGAAATCAATATACCGCATGGCTATAAACAGCGATTGGAATCTGGACTGGATGTGCTTCAGACCAAAGAGGAGCTGCTTCAAAAGATCGCTGATATGCGTGAAGAGCTTGTCACAAAATTAAAGAATTTCTAAAAAAATCGGAAAAGTTGCGCGAATGAAAATGTGTTGTAAATTGAAATCAAGTGGGCTGATTAGCAGCTCGCACATAACTAAAGGAAAACAAAATGTCAGATTTCGGAATTCAAGGTTTAGCAATTACTCCTCCATTGTTGGGTCGTATCAGCATTGGTAATGTAGTCGAGAAAAACGGCAAACGCCTACCGGTCAAAGATGACCAAATCACAGTAACAACTCAGGTGCAGGTGAAGGGTCAGTGGATTAAACATCCATTGGACACCGAACTTCGCCGGCATGTTGAAGCCACCAAGCAAGGTAAGCCAGTAGAAGAAATCTCAGAGTCTCCGCTGGACATGATGAACACCAAGCTGCGCTCTATTCCGGTGAAGCTTCTGTTTAATGACCCAAACCTGAACCTGCGCGCGGAATATACCTGTTTTGAGAAAGGCGGCCGTACTTTGTGCAAAGGTAATGGCAAAGAGGCCATGCGAATGAATCATGCAGAAAACAAAGTGGAGAAAGTCGCATGCAATCCAGCTGACTGTCCTGTAGGTCAGCAGAACCGCTGCAAACCTTATACCCGTTTCAATGTGCAGATTGATGGTCAGGATGATGAGCTTGGTACCTTCATGTATCGTACAGTGGGCTGGAACAGCCTGCGCACCCTACAAAGCAAGCTGACTTACCTGCACGGGCTATCAAATGGCAAATTGGCCGGGTTGCCTCTTGAGTTGGTAATTCGCGGCAAATCAAGCCAGCAATCCATGGGCAGCACCTTCTTCTATCTTGATCTGGTGGTACGTAGTGGTTACAGCCTCCCTAAAGCGGTCAAGGAAGCTATCGAGTTCCAGAAAGAATGGGAAGAAGCCGGTATTTCACGCGATGCCTTCGAGGAGCACGCCCGTCAGGGAATTGCCAACGGCATGTTTGAAGACAATCCAGATGAAATGGACAGCATTATGGAAGAGTTCTTCCCAGAACAGGAGGAAACCGTTTCAATAGCCGATAGCCTGCGTGCGGATCTGACTGCTGAGAATGCCGTGTTTGGCATCGATGCTGTGGAATCCACACAAGAGACCCCTGCTCAGCAGCTGACACACGTAGACGCATAGTGTCTGCTAGAATGAAATTTTAAGCACAAGAGCAGATTCATGGAAATTGATTACAACAAAATAAATCCATTGAGAGTAGCTGCCCGCCCTGGTAGTAGTCTGGACGAATTCAATGTCTATTATCAGGCTTACAAGCATAAAACCGGCATGGTCAAGGTGAAGATGAGCCCTCGCGATATGAGGTTGCCTAGCAATTTTCATCGGGCTTTGGCGGAAATTAGAGCGCTGGAATACTTGCTTGCCAATGTTCAGATTTTGTCCGAAGGTCGCACAGGGAATGCAGTGCAAATCACGTTGACCACGCGACACTTCAAAGAAATCATGATGATTAACCAACTGACAAGACAAGCAAGAGGCAAGCTGCTTGGGGAAGCTAGAGTGCTCAAGTACATTCAGGGCACCAAGCTCCCGCTGGCATGTTATGAGGCGATGTCAGCCTATATGCCGTCAGTCATCTCCAGATATATTGGAACTTCGATTGTCGTGTCTGATGATGTCAAATGGATATCACCGGTAGTGTCTGAGAAAAACATCCATTATTTAACAACGGACAGGGTTGTTGAGCATCGTGTTGATATTGCTCGTATTGGCAAGATATCTATCACTGCCCATGCCTTTGCACGATTCAAGCAGCGTTCCAAACTGGACAGTCCCGAAGTGATGTGGGAGGAATTCTTGAAGGCATTGCGGGACCCGGCTACCAAGCTTACGCCATGGTCAACGGAGTCACTGGCCAAGTATAAGGAAGAAAAGTATTCCACCACAGACCGTCATTATTACAATTCGGAAACCCACTGGCATTTCATCATAGTTGAAGAAAACGGAAGCCTGGTGCTGGTTACCTGTTTTGTACTGGAAGATAAAAAAGCATGTCAAAAACAATTACAGTAAAAGATGAAATTGATCTGGTTCTTGCCAACATCCGCGGCAAGATGTCTTCCTATCGTGAGCGTCCTGCACAGAAAATCATGATTTCTGAAGTGGCCAAGAATTTCTGGAATTCAGAATTGCCCGCAGAAGGCGCTGTGCGTGAGAGCCAGAACATTCTCGTATCTGAAGCCCAAACCGGTACGGGAAAAAGTCAGGCATATTTAATCCCTGCGATTTTGCTCGGGCGTCGTAAAGCAAAGCGTGTTGTCATCTCTAGTGCGACCGTTAAACTGCAGCAGCAGCTGTGCGACACCGAATTGCCCAGGCTCAGTGAATGTATAGAAGGCGGAGTCAGCTACATGATCGCCAAAGGTCGCAGCCGTTACGTCTGCCCTTCCAAGTTGGACAAGGAAGCTGGTGCTGCAGGACAGATGTCGCTGCTTGCCGAGTCCCGTGGCTCAAAAATGGATGACAAGGATACGCAGATTATCACCCTGCACCGCAAGTGGCAGAAGCAGGAGTGGGATGGCGAACGCGATAGTATTCGCGTCGAAGACAGCGTATGGTCTGATATCACCACCGACTCTAACGGATGCACCGGTAAAAAATGCTCCAAATACAGCGAATGTCCTTTCTTTGCAGCCAGAGCTAAATTGAGCAAGGTTGATATTGTGGTCTGTAACCATGACTTGCTATTATCCGACCTTAATTTGGGTGGTGGCGCAATCCTGACAGAACCTGAAGATACGTACTATGTACTTGATGAAGCGCACCACATCCCCGATAAGACGCTCTCAGCGTTTGCGAAGCAATTCCCTGCACTTAATACGCTGCGCATGCTGGAAAAGATGGCGGTTGATCATGCTAAATCCCTTCCGGGCAGTTTAAGTCATACTATTCATGATACGGCGGAGACGCTTTACAATTATCTGTCAGACCTGACCGAAGGGCTGGAGCAGATAGCATCACTGAAGAACAAAGGTGATATCCTGCGCTTTTCTTTTGGTGAATTGCCGGATACTTTCAACCTGATGGGTAATAACATTGTGCTTGCTGCAGAGGCGCTGACAAGTTCACTCAGAAATTACTTAGAAATGCTGGAAGAAGAGACCAAGGAAACAGAAGCCAGCGACAAGCAGCAGAAAGAAATGATGGAAACATCCGTCTATCTTGATCGTGCCGAAGCGGTCTATGCGACCTGGCGCATGTTGTTGACCTCGCAGCAGAAGAATATGGCTCCAGTTGCCAAGTGGATTGAAACGGTTTCTTATGGCAAGGACGTGGACTATATGATCTCGGCCTCTCCGGTTTCAGCGGCTCAGTCACTTAAACAGGCGTTATGGGATCGCGCATTGGGCGTGGTGCTGACATCAGCCACCATCACAGCATTAGGACGATTTGATTTGTTTCTGGAGCAGACCGGATTATCGCTCGTGCCGCGGCAGGTGAGAACTATCAGGCTCCCTACTCCGTTCGATTACCAAAAACAGGCTAAATTTGTGGTGCCGAAGATGAAATTCAGTCCGAAAGACGTTGTTGGGCATACCGCAGAGGTTATCTCTAAACTGCCAGAGTATTACCCGGACAAGGGCGGCATGCTGGTGCTGTTCACTTCGCGCAAGCAAATGCTGGAGGTTCGTGATGCCATGCCACGGCATCTACTGGAACAGACGCTGGTTCAGGGTGAGGTCACTTTGAGCGAAATCATCGACTTGCACAAACAGCGCATTGACGAAGGTCAGCCTAGCTGTGTGTTCGGTTTAGCTAGCTTAGCCGAAGGTGTGGATCTGCCGGGTGATTACTGTATCAGGGTAATTGTTGTGAAATTGCCATTCGATGTGCCGAGCGACCCAATCTCCAAGACTTTTTCTGAATGGTTGGAAGCGAATGATCGCAATCCGTTCTTTGAGGTTTCACTACCATCTGCCAGCAGAAAACTGGCTCAATATTCAGGGCGGCTTATCCGTACCGAGCAGGATACTGGCGATGTGGTGTGTTTCGACAATCGTCTTTCCACATCCCGTTATGGCAAACAGCTGATTGATGCATTGCCTCCCTACCAACTGGAGATCGCATAAACATAAAATATTGATAGGCATTTTCACTGTTATTTAGCGTTACCCTGCACGGGATTTTCATTTAACATTTCTATAACTAAACTTTAATAATAAATATGAACACATCAATAATGAAAAAAGAAGTACCCAGCAAGGAGTATGTATATGAACAATTGAAAGACATTCGTATGTCTTCCGAGGCTCAATCCGTAGTCTTTTGCATCCTGAATAGCGCGGGGTTTGAATATTGCATCATCGCCAAACAATTGACTGAGGCATTATCGATGCCAAAGCAGATTGTCGAACGGGCGCTGAAAGAACTAATTAATCTTAGCGTGGTGCGCCAGCAGGCGTTATTTGGTAGCGAGCGTACCTACGTGCTCAACCGCAATTATTTCACCGCAAAGCGTCCGACAAGACGCAGCCGTGAAGAGTTGAAGCAGTTATTGAAAGTTGTAGGTTGATGTTTCTGGCCGCCTAGCAAGTCATCGGGCGGCTTTCTACATGTTGGTTAATCTAGCGCCCAGTTAATCTCAGGTTTCCCCATTGCTTTGAGATATTGATTCGCTTTTGAAAAAGGCTGGCTGCCGAAAAATCCTCGATAAGCAGACAGTGGTGAAGGATGGGCGCTGGCAATGACTTTATGGTGAGTGGCTATAAGAGGCTCGAAAGACCTCGCATCATTACCCCATAGTATCCATACAAGCGGTTGTTCAGACTTTCCAAGCAAACGTACCCACCTTGTAGTAAATTCCTCCCACTCTTTCTGATGCGCGCCTTTCACATTAGGCAATGTTGAGAGTGATGCGTTGGCTAATAACACGCCCTGCTCTGCCCACGCTTTTAGATCTCCATGTGTTGGCGTTTTGCAGCCTATGTCAGCCACAAGTTCTTTAAAAATATTAACAAGACTTTTGGGAATTTTTTGCCCCTTATTCACGGAGAATGCAAGGCCGTTAGCGTCGCCTGGTGTTGGATAGGGGTCTTGCCCGATAATTACCACAGACAACTGTTCAGGCGGAAACATCTCGAATGCCCGGAAAGTCTGGTGTTTAGGCGGGAATATATGTTCGATGGCGGCTACACCGTCAGGATATGACGGTGTGAGCTGCCAGTAGTTGAATATAGACATACTTTATTGGGACTCTGAGTTGAGCAGTTTATACGATGGCTTGCATCGTTAGGCGATACGGTCTTTTAATCCTTTACCGACCTTGAATGTCACTTTTTTACCTGCCTTAATCTGGATTTCTTCACCCGTTCTCGGATTGCGTGCTGTTCGTGCCGGTGTGTTACGGATCATGAATGAACCGAAACCGACGAGCTGAACGCAGTCATCTTTTTCAAGGGCTTCTGAGATGGAGTCCAGTGCGACATTGATAATATCACCAACTAATTTTTTGGTTAGTTTTGGCTGTTTGTCGCCAACCTCTGGCTGCAGCTTTTCTACAATCGCTTCAATCAATTCATTTTTATTCATATTGTGGTCCTTCCAATTTTTGTTAATTTAAGTCACTCAGCGCTGATGTCTAATCTGGCACTGAGATGCGTTTAGGTGGTCTGCATCGACTTTTACATTATCCGCCATAGCATTAAGACGGTGATGAATTAAAAACATAAAAAACTGCTGTTATTTTTCACTAGCCGTACCCCACAAAGAGAATATGCTTACGTTGTATGCAAGTTAAGACCATCACAATACTAGGGTATCAGTACGCTTATGATTCCGTCAGGAATCCCGATAACGCGAGTGTCCAAGCTTTGTTGGCCGGATGCCACGGTCAGGCGCATTTAAGGCCGCTCTGCAACTGCAAAGAGGCTGGCATCCCCTTGCAGATTAGGCGTATCGGTAACATCTATCATCTGGCGCGTATGCCTGAAGATGGCTTGAGTCATGCCGAGACTTGCGGTTTTTACGGTGAAACCGAACATGCTGCTCACGCAGCGTCCGGCGAAAACCTGCGCCTCGGTTTCTCCCTGAATCTAACGGCGTCTGAAACAGATGGTGAAATTACACTCTCCGGCCTGCTTAATCAATTATGGACACGAGCGCGCCTTAATCAATGGAGTCAGCACAACAAGCCCAGAAGCTGGAAATATGTTGCGGAACAAATCTATGCGGCTACACGAGGTCTGAAGCTAAACGGCGTATCAGCATCCCGTCTGCTCTGGGTAATGCCCAGCATGGACGAGTCGCAGGTGTCTAATATGTACGAAGGATGCATGAATTTTATCAAGTCATGCAATGCCAGCGGACGCTACGCGCTGCTCATCGCACCGGTTGGCGCTTCCGAATATCAGGATGGAGCAAGCTGCCTACGATTCCGTGTCATGGAAAGACCGCCAGTTTACATAGAATATCGACATTTTCCTTTTAAGACCTACAACTTGAAGGAGCATGGGGAGTATCCCTACCCTGTGGCCATCATGCTTGCCAGAGTGCCGGATGGCAAACAATATCTGCGCGCGGCCGATATCGCAATGCTGTGGATGACGCCGAGTTATTTGCCCTGTGCGACCAAGGAGCGCAGCGTTTCACTGAAACAGGCCATGCAAACATCTGAATTTATTTCCGTGCCCTTGAGTCAAGACTCAGGGCAGATTTTAGATATAACTGCCAATATTAGAAAAAACGGAAGATTGGAACCGATGTTCCTAACGGAGCCGTCCATATCCCTTCCCTGGAGTACCCATGCACGAAAAAGCTGAATTGCTGACCAAATTAATCGCAGATTTCCCAACTCTAGACCATGTGTTCAATCCGCTGTCTGACCATGATATTGAACATGATGTTGACGAACAAGCTCCCAAGATCAGGAGGGCGCAGTTTCAGAGTTACCTCAATTCACGCATTAATAATGCGCAGATAGTTATTGTTGGTGAGTCGATGACGTATCAGGATGCCAAGTTTACAGGCATTCCCATGCACGATGAGCCGCTGTTGTTAGGCCGCAAGTTATCTGCCCCTTTTGATTATCGGTCTATACTGGATGTCCAACCAACACCCACGAGCAACCCGAAATTGGGTTTCTCACATAGCCGCTACGGGGATTACGCCGCTACGGTGCTCTACAATTTCCTCTATAAGCACAATATCAATCCGCTTCATGTTATGACATGGGATGCCTTTCCGTTCCATACGCATAATGCCGGTGACCGCTTAAGTAATCGCCCAGCGCGGCAATATGAAGTTGAGGCCGTACACAACATTCATCGTGAATTCTTTGGATTGTTTTCCGGGTGCAAGATGATCACTTTGTCTAACACCGCACATGCCGTGCTAAATGAACTTGGAATAGATAATGAATTTATCGCGCATCCTGTAGCTGGTTGTGCGAAGGCTTTTACTGAAAGTTTGGCTAAATATCTTCTGCCTGAAGTGCAGCCTGCTTGAGTAGCTGGTTGGGTATTTCGTCTTCTTCAGGGAATTCGTATGGCACCTGGCCTTTTCTGGTGCTTCTTTGATGCGTCGAATAATCAATACATCGCATCACGACAAAATTACTGCCGAAAGCCTCCATGTGGGCGTCTATCAACTCCGCCACACCTGGCATTTTCCGTCGGTTATCTAGGCTTTTCTGATCCATGATCAATTTTGTTAAGTGTCTTCAGACGCTCGAACAATGTTTCAAACCGAATGGCTATCTGCCGATCAATACCCTCCGGGAAGATAGTCGTGGCTTTCCCCCGATGTGGATTGTCAATCCAGTTGATTATGGGTGAACTTGGCTTTTCATCATTATTAAACATAATTAAATTTAGCAGCAGTCCGAGTTTGCCTCAATGAGTAAGATTGATTTTGCTACTGCAGGAGTATCAACTTTATGTTCTTTAGTACGCATTAATTCAACTTTGAATAGCGCCAATCCTTCTACATTAAACACCAGTTTGTTGCCTTGCATTGAAGCTCCGCAAGCCATCGCCTGACTGATCAATTTCTCGTGGCTGGTTTGTTTTTGAGTATCCATAACTTAATTGTATCCATTATTATTGATTGTCAAATTTTATGCCGTTTTAGCAGCAGGTTTGAGCAAGCTGAACAGCTCATCAAGCAAGGTGTAAAGCCGTTTCCGCTCGGCTGCTATCGGGTATGGCACGCCGGTCAGGTTCAAGGTGTCTCCGGTAAGCACAAGATTGGTTTTCTTGCGAGCAATCATGCAGTCATGAATGTACGCGCAGAACGCTCTGGCAAACATGACCTGTGGCGCATCAATGGTTCCTTCTGGCAATTTTTTCCACTTCATATAGCCAAGTGTTGATTTTAGATATTCGCTGCCATGCGAGCCTTTCACGCCAATCACCATAGTAATTTCATTCACTCTTGTTGCGATTGCCCTCACCAATGCAGATTTCACGTCCGAGAGCGCATTTTTTTCCATTTGTGAGGCATATGTGACCGGCGAGCTTAAATCCTTGCTTGCGCTTTGGGCGATATAGGCATTAAAGCAACTTCCCCATTGATGAGCTATTGGATTGGCACTTTCGTGGCCAGTATAGACAATCGTGTGTGTACACTCGGTATTAGATGATTGTGGGTTAGCCCCTATCTGCAAGTTGACTGAGGCAGAGAGGCCTATCCATCTTTTAGAAATGCCAAGAGCTTCAGCTAGATCAGATAATGCCTGGTGCGCCTCTTGCACCAACTGTCCGTCATCCGCCCTTTTATTCTCCCCGGCACTAGCGGCAAATATGATCCCTTTCAACCCGTATTCGGCTTTAATGGCTTCCGTTTTATCCCCTGTTAGTGAAACCGTCACTGGTGCTGGTTTCGGCTCTAGTTCTGGCTTTTCGTCAGAATGATGGTTGTTGGTAAAGAAGTTCTCTGTGGGCGGCGATCTATGAACAGGGATGTTCGCATGCTGCGCCGTTTCCGTGTCCTGAACTGACTCGCTGGTTGGAATACTCAGTGCTTCGCTGGATATTGCTGGCAACACTGATTTACTAATTGCCCAGTATGGATAGCTCTTTTCAAGCGGCGTCTCTTTCATGAGTTGGTAATCAAGTCCAAGTCGTGAAGCAAAGCGCACGTTGATTTCTGCAACATCTACCTGAGTTTTGGTTTTTCTAAACAGGGCTTTCAGTATATTAAGGCTGGAAGTATAGGCCTGCTGCCATTTCTCGGCAGATATTCCGCCATCTTCTATGCGCGGTTCTTCACGGATATCGTCATAGATGGCATCCAGTAACTTCAGGACACCATCAGGCCGCTCGTCATTAATTCGGCTCGCCCAGTCATCCTTTGGCCAGCGGGTATGGAGCAAAATAATCTCCTGTTCTTGTTGCGCCTTGTCAGACATCTGCTGTTGTTTTTTAGTTACAGAGCTTCATTGAAATCATTGTTCATCTGTTGGATTTTGCTTCTGATTATTTCATCTGATTTTGGATAAACAATCATACTGCTGTTGCAGTCCATCGAAAGCACTTGTGCTGGTTGGATATTGAGCATGTCCATCAGCTGTATTGGCGTGCCAGCGAATAATACGATCTCGGTAGCCATCTCATCGTCCGAGTAGATGCCCGTATTCATGACCAGATAGCCCTTTTCGGTAAACGAATGCATCAGGCCATGGTTGATATGGATAAGCTCTTTGGCGATTGCATCAGCAAGCACATCGATGGCCTTGTCGTAACAATTGGCTGCGCTCAAGGCTTTGAACGTCACCTCCACCGAGCCGAAACGTACATTGAAGATGTGATCTAACAGCATGCCGCGACTCAGTATTCTGAGTATTTTTTTAGGACTGTACTCTGATTGATAATCATAAATGTCCAGACTATCCAGATTGACGGACGACAGTCCCTTCTGCATGGAGTCAGGGATCAAAATGCCGATGCGGATTTCCCCGACATTAATGGCTATGGAATAGCAGAACTCATGGCCACCCAGCTGACAGCTGAACTGCATCGAGGATACGTTCATGTCGCTATCCTGATTTACATAAGGCACCATGTCATTGACCGCCCAGATCATCGAGGCTTTGCGTGCGTGTGTGGCGGCTGCATTCGCCTGGTTGATGTAGTGGACTATCTTCTCAAAAATTGTAAGACGCGCATCCTGTGGGCAGTTGATATTCTTAGGCATATTATTATCCTTATTGATTGCTGGCTCTTGCGGCCAATACAAAGCGCCACTGGCTTCCTGACTGTCTATACATAGCAGAAACAGCGCTAACCTCTCCCAACTCATCCATGCGCTTGGTTGCTTCGTGAATGGCATCCTTGTCACCAATATTGCTGGTCAAAAGCACCATCGTTCCATTCTCTTTCAAGTAATGTCGAGCCTGTTCAATAAATTTGAGTGTGGTTCTGCCTTCCGGATCAATCGCAATGTCGTTGTATTCCTTCTTGCCGACTTGCGCTTCAGGTATGGGTTCGCAGTGCAATAACGGCGGGTTGAATAAAATCAGGTCGAATTTCTCTTCAGGAATGTTATCCAGCAGATCGGATTTGACGACTTCTACCGTCTTGTTAAGACCCAGCGCGTTGACATTATGGACGGCGCATTCAATTGCAGCGTCATTGAAATCAGAGGCGACAACACGGCTTGCACCAAGCTTTGCAGCCAAGCATGACAATGCACCGGAGCCGCATCCAATTTCCAGCACGGACGCAGATGGCGTGACCAATCGCATCAATGCATCGGCAATGAAGTGTGTAGAAGAACCTTCGGCCGGGTGATATACGCCATCCGTGACCTTGATAGGATGTCCGTAGAATGCCAGCTCGATGTCTTCTTTCTGTCTTTCGATGAATTTAAGGTGATTATCCAAGACGCGCTGCATGTCAGCACGCCAATATTGAGGTTCAAGCCACCACCATTTTTCTGTCATTTTTTCCCTTAGCTTTATTACGATTCCAGCTCAATCGCGTGATTAAGTCATGCTGGATTTAACCGCGTTTATCTTAGCAATCAATAGGCGCAGGCGTGATTAAAAATACCGCAGCTTTTGCCATGCTTTGTATTGTTACCTGTCATCTCCGTTTGCCGGATACACGTTTTGGCAACAGTTCGCTCATTGACTGTATCCCAACAGCATCACCTGTCATGTTTGCAACTGGACTCAGGATGTCTGTGATGCCCAGGGTGCTCAGCACTTGCAGGTAGAGTCCCAACTGTACTGTAGATACGCCCTTCTCGATGGCGACCATAGTATTCATGCCGATACCTGACATCTCTGCCAAGTCCTTCTGTTTCCAGCGGCGGGCGCGTCTTGAGATGGATATGCTTGCTCCTATCTTCTGTGCGACTGTTTGTGTAACTGATTGAGTTGATTGATTCATGATTGTTGTCCTCGCAAAATTCATCCGTGACTAACTGTTGTTATTGAAACAATTAGCCGTATGAATCCAGCTTACAGGAAACGGTAGGATGTCAAATTTTCTTGAAATTTTGGGCAAAAAAAATACCGAGGGCGAACCCTCGGCTGAAAGCACGAATATAGAGATAACTTATATCCGTGTAGATCAAGGAGATGATCATGCAATGCAGGATTAAATATACATGGCTCCAGCAGCTAAGCTGATGCTAAATAAAGGCATTTTTTATAGGTTAATTCGTGCTAGTTAAAAGATTGTGCGTGCTCAGCCAATCAAACAGGCTGCAATAGTATCCAGCTAAGGACGCTCATCATTCCTTGAGTATCTTGATTGCTTTCGGCACACTCTTTAACAAGTCTTCCGGCATGATAAAAAACAGGGAAGCATACCTGTCGATAGGATAGGCTTTCAGGTAGTGCAGTAACTCATTTATCTTGATTTCTTGCGCTACTTCCTCCAAGTCATCTTCATCAATTTCACCGAGCTGGAAATTCTCGTTAGCTTCTGCGTAATCCGCATCTATCGCCAGAGATAGTCTGGAAAATCGATCAGCCAGCATGTAGGCGATCCCCATTTTGAGGGCTTCGGGCACAACATCCTTATAATGGCGGCACAACACCCCCCAGTAGTAGCCGAATCGGATTAAATCCAACCTGTCATTCACATCCAGCTCGAATGCTGACAATGCTTGTCCTACCTCTTGCTGCGAAGGAACTTGCTTCAGCCACCATTTTCCCAAAGTGGTTGGAAGTCCTTCCAGTACATCCAGGTCAGCCAGCGGAAGTTTCGGATATTGCCATGAATGGCCATATGTCGGGGACATGTCAGCGATGATGGTTTCCGCCAGAATCTGTACATAACGCTTGCCTGCCAATTCCAGACTGGTTTCTTCATCAGTACCCTTGAAAACTTCTTTAATAAAGTAATCTTCTTCCATGTCGGCGCCGCCCAGCTCTCTAGCCAGTATCCGCATCTGCTCATCGATTCTCTCTTGAAAAGCTTGATCTTCCATATCTTCGTTGAGCGGGCCTGATTTCATACCTTGTTTGATGGCGTTTTCGAGATTGAACCAGTCCTGATGCCCGTATAGTTGTGCAGTGACGGCCTGACATTTTGATAATTGCTGGCTCGGAAAGAACTTGTTGAGTTTTTTGGCGTATTTCTTTGGTGTGTTAATGCTATGTGGTACAACAATACCGATTGGGTTTTTCATGATATTTCCTGTAATAAATAAGCACGACATCCCGCTTACCATGCAATCATTAAAGGAAATGCAAGGTTATGTACTACTGTTTACCACACGATGTCCATGAGACTTTGCCAATGCGGGAGGCGCGGTGTCGTACACCACAACCTCGATATTAAATGACGGCCGGAATTTGTCAAATTATTTTATCCTTGATACTAACTTGCTAAAAAGTTGCGTGATTTATTTAATGCCATAAAATTAGATTATGAAACCAGCTTTCTATGTAGCTTGAACACTTGGAGAAAATCAATTGCGTGACCCGTCTTTCCAACCCCCTATCAAACTTACCCGTCACGGGTTCTCTTTTGATAATGTAGATATTCTTAACCCGACGCTGAGCGGCTGCGGACGATTTGTAGTGAATCCTGCAGATGTTTACGGGTTCGAGGTACGTGAAATTGGTGACGGCTGCACGGCACTTAGGCTCGATGTTGAAAACGGCTATGTTCTGCTGACCGATGACCATGCCAGTCACGACATTCAAATCCATCCTAATGAGCCATTCAATATGAGCTTGTTCACCGATGATGGGGAGTTGATTGAGACATTGGAGTTGCTTGTTGGCGTGTGCCCTGAATACAGTTAAATATTAAAAATATCTCACGGGCATCTAATAATTAAATCGGAGGTATTGTGGTGCTTCATTTAATTCAATGATTTTGTTTCTTGTGTGTTTTGATTTTCAGCCCATGTTTTTCCATGGCCAAAACGACATCGGCAAAGGCTGTACGCCCGAAATTTGGAAGCATCAATAATTCAGACTTGCTTAGCTGCACGATGTCACCTAGCGTGTTGATGTTATTTGTTCTCAGTATAATTTTTACCTTCTCCAGCATTTCCAGCATGGCAATATCCATTTCCAATAACGGGGATGTTTCTGCTGCACTAGCTCCCGTGTCAATTTTGGACTCGTACTGGCTTTTCTTCAGCGCGGAACTGATAAACATCATGCTCACTTTAAGTTCTTTAGCGATTTCTTGGTAAGTTTTTCCCTGTCCCCTTAATACCACAGCCGCCTTTGCCTTTTCTTCCTGCTGGCGTTCCTTATCCTGAGCCATCCTACGCAATTTACGCTCTGCTTCAGTAAGTTCTGCGTCTTCCATTGTTATTGTAGGGTCCATCTCAATTTTCAGCATGTATCTGCGCTGCAGCACTGAGGCATAAGGGATGTTGAGAAGGTCAGAGATTTCACGGGTAGTGTAACGCTTAAAAAGCTCGGATTCATTGTCAGGCCATTTATGCTTGGTATTGTATCCCTTACGGGGTGCAGATGGAGCAATGCCTAGTCTTTTGCGTTTGTTATAGACATGATACCTGGATATGTCATAACGCTCTGCAAACTCTGCATCCGTGATAACCCCCAGTTGGCTGATCATTTCATCTGTCCATTCGATTTTATTGGATACAGGTTCTGCGTTGACAGGCATCGGCTCACTTAGAATCTGACCTACCAGCAATCCAAGCATATTCATCGCATACTCCCTACGTATGCTTGATTAATTTTGTGTGCCGCCGTCCGATTGATATTCTTGATGATATTCATGTGTACCCTACCAATTTCATATAGGGTATGGTGGCAGATTGCCAGATTTGAGCAATATTTTATAACGTCGGTTTTTTAGAGTTTATTTTATCAGTGAAGGCAAGCTGCTTGGCTATGAGTGTTTAGGCCGATTTAGCCATTGAATTAAGTGCAAGCCGTCTTTTTTTGGCGCGTTCCGTGAGATGCTCTCTCTGGCTTTGAGGTAATTTATCTGCTTTTATGTAGTAGCTTTTTTTGTCATGTTTTAGCAACCTATGGTCATATTCAAGCGTAAGAACTGCTCCTGTACTACTCCCGCCTTATATTTCTTTATCAATTTCCATATTTTTTTACAGGGATGCGTTTCCGCCAAACCATCCAGTATTGCATGGCTGCCAGCATAGTGTTTTTCATAGAGGTCATTACGCTTGGTTGCCGTATCAGAGAGCAATCTTTCCAACACAGGCATATCCGGAGTGAGCACCCCGGCGAGATTCGGCAATCCCTGCACATTTACAAGTCCATACGGGTCAATGTCCACGTAAGCAAACACGGGCAACTGGCTGGATTCCAGATAGGACAGCACGGCATCAAGCCTGCTTTCGTTCCTGTCGCCCCTGTAAGTCACCAGAGGCCGAAAGAATGGCGACGGAAGCGTTACCGGATTGCGATGGATATGATTGAAATTGTCATAGTTCTCCACAAGAATCACGCAATCATGGCCAGTGGTTTCAATCGCTGAAATATCTATGTCCAGATGTGACATTTTCGGCAGCAGCAGACTCTGACCATTCAGGTGCAAAGGCTCGCCAGCCGGGGTCTTGATTGAGATGCGTTGGCGTTTCAGGCCTCCCCCACCGGCTTTTTCATTCGGCGTATATGCAAGACGCTCACTTCTGGTCATATCGCTGCTGGCACTGGCATCCAGGGCATAACCTTTGACTTTAAGCAGCTTCCGTATTTCATCCTTGTCCTGCTCGCTGAAATAGACGGACTTCCCTTTGATAGAGCCTAAATTGTATTCCCTTGAAAATGTATCCAATGCCGCAGACAGCGTGAAGCGCAGCTCATCGCTACCAACGATCTTTTTCAGGGTCTCTGCAAGACGCTGGTTAAGCATTTGGCCGCCCTTTGCTGACGATGATATCCCTGACTATCACGTTGCCATCCAGCTCGCTCACGGGGGCGGAAACCAGCTCTGCCTGCCATTCCGAGCCTGGCTTTCTGTTCTGCCTCTCGGACAGGATGCGCCTCACCCAGTATTCTTCCGATGGCATATCCTTCAGGTTCTGGTTGGCTGTCCACCACCTTCTCGCAGACAGGCCTGATTCTGATTGGACGGCTGTAGCGATGAAAGTCCCAACGGCTATCTGCAGGGCTGACAGTTCCTGTTTCTGTATGGGTGTATCCTCGATGGCTATCAGCGTGCCTGCTTCCCGTTTTTTTCCACTGGGAACGAATTCTTTAAATTCAGGCAGATTGGATGCAATCTCACTCATCACATCTTCATTTTCAGAAGAATTGATATTCGGACTTGCCACCATCGCCAATGGCGCAGCTATCGTTATCCAGTCCGGCAAGGACGGCTGCTCATCCCAATCCTTCGGCTGCCATGCCGGATTCTTGTTAAGGTGATTGGCAAATGACCGCAACAACTTGGCTCGTGCCTCGATATTGCGGAAGGTATACAGAAACTCGCGCAGTATCTTCGTCACTGATTGGTATGTAACAATAAAATACGTCATCTTGGACTTTAGCAGCAGGTTAAAAGCCAGCTCCAGGTCACGATGTCCTCTCAGTCGATCTTCAATATCTGAAAAGCTGAAAGTTTCCAGCAAAGCGAGGATGGTTTGAGTACGATTCAGATACCATTCATTCTCTTTCACTTTCTCGGATAGCGTGGTGACGGTAGCAAACTTCCCTTCCGCCAGCCTGCTGATACGCAACAGCTCATCTTCAATGTCACCGGCAATATCATTGA
>VFQO010001248.1_pt1 | contig 20565 bp, 18 predicted proteins | sample 3512331 | NCBI WGS metagenome assembly VFQO01 (sample SAMN10412371, study PRJNA504923) | tailings metagenome | isolation source: Replicate 3 from Balatoc abandoned mine | place: Philippines: Itogon, Benguet | collected 2017-08-28 | reverse complement strand
ATTGAGCGTAATTTAAAGCCTACTTTTAGCTGTGGCTAAATATGGGGGGATTACATCATCATACTTGGCACACCATGGAAAAAATAGTGAACGAGTTAAGTAAAAAGCATCATCCAGAATTGCATCTAGCACCTCCGCCAGGCATTTCAAAAGAGCAGGCAATTTATGACACGGTACTACACAGTATTCGCGTAGCAGCTAAATGGCTGGTCGAAGAAAAAGAATTGATCGAAACCTATCATCAAAGAGCTGCAGAATATAAAAGATTGCAGGAAATTAAAGTCTTAGCAACAATTCCCAATCTTGACCAACTGGATAGCTTAATGCGTTATCAGACATCGCTACAAAGACAGTTATCCACTGCCATGGGTGAACTAATAGCGATTACAAAAATTTAGATTGATTCATCTTTTCTAGCTTATATCCGAAGGAATAAAGCTAATATTGAACCGACTTCGACACAAAACTAAATTACCCTTACTTAAGTTCGCAAAGCCTTGGCTATCTGCTCTACCGCCACTTCAGCTGAAAAGAGCTTTTGGGAAAGATTGAGGCATCGATCAGAAACGCCCGAATCTTCGGTAAGTTCACTGATCAATCTTTCTGCTAGTTGCTGCAAGGTTTGTACGGAATAATCAGTACATACCTGCCCAACGCGTTCTGATTGAATCAGTGTCTCCAGATCATTACCCGGGTTGATTGAAGAAAGTACAGGCAAGCCGCTTTGCATATAAGTCAAAAATTTACCTGGAATATTATGCGTTTTATGTCGGCGATCAAGCGCGACCAAGCCTACATGGCATTGCGCATACAAGGCTGGTATTTCGTATGGATCAATCTCATCAAAAAACAAAACATTAGTCAGTGATTTTACTTGACATAAATCACGTAGTTTCATAGCATCACTGCCGCGGCCAACAAACAAAAAACCGATATCTTCTCGATGATGCAAACGTTCGACCAGATCAATCAATATCGTCATGCCCTGCGCCACGCCCATATTGCCAGCATACACAAATATTTTACGCCCAGCTAACGGCGTTTCGCTGACAGTGATACTTGATTTAACTTTTACAGGTTCCGCAAGCCAGTTCTGCAGCACTTCCACACGCTGGCTAGGCTTTAATTTGGATTTATCAAAATAGGCCAGATTACCAGGTGTCTGCACGCCGATAACATCAGCGACAGAATACTGATAGCGCTCAATCAACTTGAAGAAATAATAAGGCAGCCCCTTGCGCAGCAGCCCCATATCAACCGCCCATTCCGGGAATATATCTCTGATAATCAGATAGCTACGACAATGACTCGATTTTTTAAAAGCTTTTACGATTGGCCCTAGAAATATCGTAGGCGAATACCAAACCACACCATCCCATTTGATTTCCGCAAAGGGACATTTACGAAAATTATGCAGCATTAAAAATGGCAGCAAAAACTCATTAATGGTGCGTCTTACATAGCCAATATCTTTTGTTGGGAAAGCTTTTACACGCAGAACTTGCACGCCCTGCATTTCTTCCAGCACCCAAGGCTCAGTGATTTGACTGGATGGAATAATCACGAGAGGCTGATGCCCTTGCTTCAGCATCTCCTGCGACAAATCCCGCAGCTGTACCGCCGCTGATGTGCGCATTGGCGGATAAGCATCTGCAATGAGCGCGATACGCATTGAAGCCGACATCAATTAATACTTTTTCCAAACCACGCGATTTATATAATCGGTGTAGCTATGAATAATGCGCACCACTTTGTCCGAAACATTCGGCATGCTGTAATCCGCAACCTGGCGTAACAAACGCTCATTACCGCGCGGCTGCTCATTTAAAATAGCCAACGCCTGGCGCACACGATCAACTTCCAAACCTACCATCATCACCGCAGTTTCTTCCATGCCTTCAGGCCGTTCATGCGCTTCACGCAGATTTAGTGCCGGGAAATTAAGGATTGAAGACTCTTCATTAATCGTGCCGCTGTCAGACAACACTGCGCGTGCTGACATTTGCAGCTTCACATAGTCATGAAAGCCCAGTGGTTTCATTAAGCGCACCATGGGATGAAAACGCGAGTTCGTCGCATCAATGCGTTTCTGCGTACGAGGATGCGTTGATACAATCACGGGCAGGTCATGGTCTTCCGCCACAGCATTCAACACATCCACCAGCTTAGCAAAGGTATTGGGTGACTCGATATTCTCTTCGCGGTGCGCGCTCACCACAAAGTAGTTACCCTCTTCCAGCGCCAGGCGCTGTAATACATCAGATGCATCAATCTGAGGACGATAATGCGTCAGCACTTCAAACATCGGGCTGCCGGTTTTAATCACCAAATCAGGTGACAAACCTTCACGCAGCAGATAATCCCGCGCAATCGTGCTGTAGGTCAGATTAACATCCGCAGTGTGATCGACAATCTTGCGATTGGTTTCTTCCGGCACGCGCTGATCAAAGCAGCGATTCCCAGCTTCCATATGAAAAATCGGAATCTTTCTGCGTTTTGCCGGAATTACAGATAAGCAGCTATTGGTATCCCCCAACACCAGCATGGCTTCCGGCTGAATATCAGCCAGCACCTGATCTACAGCAATCATCAGGTTACCAATGGTATGGGCAGCGCTGGAGCTATTAGCGGCACTGTTCAGAAAATAATCAGGCTTGCGCACGCCAAGATCATCAAAAAACACCTGATTCAGTTCGTAATCGTAATTCTGGCCGGTATGCACCAACACATGGTCACAATGTTCATCTAAGCGTGCCAACACTCTTGATAAGCGGATAATTTCTGGCCGCGTGCCTACAACAGAAACAACTTTTAATTTCTTCATATTGATACCTTGTACGCTATCGTATCCGGATGCTGCCGATCAAAAATTTCATTCGCCCACAGCATGACGATCATCTCATTATCACCAATATTGGTAATATCGTGTGACCAGCCTGGTACGGTTTCCACAACCTGCGGGGTTTCACCTTCAGTAAAAATCTCATAGGTTTCACCCGTCACTACATGACGAAAACCAAAACGAGCTTTGCCCTGAATCACCAAAAACTTCTCATTTTTAGAATGATGATAATGCCCGCCGCGCGTTATGCCTGGGTGAGCGGTAAAAAATGAAAACTGTCCTGAATCTTTTGTTTTCAACACTTCCACAAAGCGGCCGCGCGGATCAGCATGTGCCACCAAAGGGTACGCAAACTGCTCAGGACGTAAAAAGCTTAAATACGTGGAATACAAAGCACGCCTTAAACCAGACCCTACAGGCTCGGTCAGCATGGAATCACGGCTGGCTTTGAAAGCCCTGATCTGATCTGCAAGCTCACCCACAGTAATTTGATAAGCAGGCTTCACTTCTGGCCAAACCACACCCGCAGGCTGTTCCTGCAAAACCCTAAGAAAATCACGCACTACATCATCGACGTACACCAGATTAACTACCGCAGAAGGGTCATTGATCTGAATAGGCAAATCATTCGCAATATGATGACAAAAGGTTGCCACGGCAGAGTTATAGTTAGGTCGACTCCATTTGCCGAACACATTAGGCAGGCGATAGATATAAACCGGAGACTGGGTATCTTTTTCCAGTGCAATTAAAGCATTTTCAGCGGCTAATTTGCTTACACCGTAGGGGTTATCCAATGCTGCTTGAATAGAAGATGTATAAAGCACTGGGATTTTTTTGCCACTGGCCTTTATCAACTTGCAAAGCTGTTCAGTCAAACCAGCGTTGCCTTCGGAAAACTCGGTCTGGTCTTTAGGCCGGTTTACACCTGCCAGGTGGAACACAAAATCCACATCATTTAGCTGAGCTGGCAGATCATCAATGTGCATATCATGCGTAAACGGCAGCGCCTCAATACCCTGCTCACGCAAATGCACCATCAGGTTTTTGCCAACAAAACCGTTGGCTCCTGTCACAAGCACCCGCATTTAAAGCTCCGCCTGAGCTGTTTCACCACGTGCTATGGCCTGCATAAACGGCAACTTGAGCAGCAAGTCTTTCATGCCCTCTACATCCAGTCGTTGGGTGTTGTGCGAGTTGTAATCCTCAGCCTGTGAAATCTGCACCTCACCCTGCTCTACAAACTTGCCATAGTTAAGGTCACGCAAATCAGGCGGCACGCGGTAATAACCGCCGAGATCATGTGCTGCCACTCGCTCTTCCCTGCTCAGCAAAGCTTCATAGAGCTTTTCACCATGACGGGTACCCATGATATTGATTGGATGCTCAGGTTTACCCATCAATTCCAGCAACGCTTTCGCCAGTACCTCAATGGTTGCTGCCGGTGCTTTTTGCACAAAAATATCACCATTGTTGCCATGCTCAAACGCGTAGAGCACCAAATCTACTGCATCTTCCAGCGTCATCATGAATCGGGTCATTGCCGGGTCTGTAATCGAAATTGGCTTGCCTGCTAAAACCTGTTCAACGAAAAGCGGAATCACCGAACCGCGCGAAGCCATCACATTGCCATAACGTGTGCCGCAAATGGTGGTTTTGGAGCCTTCAAGGTTTCTAGAAGCCGCCACCATTACTTTTTCCATCATGGCTTTTGATATACCCATTGCATTAATTGGATAAACCGCTTTATCGGTACTTAAACACACAACACGCTGCACACCATTGGCAATGGCTGCTTCAAGCACATTCTCTGTGCCCATCACATTGGTGCGCACGGCCTCCATCGGATAAAATTCGCAAGATGGCACCTGCTTGAGCGCCGCTGCGTGAAAGCAATAATCTACACCACGAAAAGCCTGCACCAAACTGCGCTGATCTCTAACATCCCCGATATAGAACTTAAGCTTTGGGTTGTTATAACGCTTGCGCATATCATCCTGTTTTTTTTCATCACGGCTGAAAATACGGATTTCTGAAATGTCAGTATTCAAAAAACGATTAAGAACCGCATTACCAAATGAACCGGTTCCCCCAGTGATTATTAATTTTTTATTTGCAAACATAGCGCCATTCTTTAAAGAAAATTATCAATCCTATTCACGCTTTTCTGGAAAATCATTTGAACGTTTCATTTTTAATTCAATATATTTGGCATCAATTAATAACGGATACCAAAGCGCTTGGAGAAAATGGAATACAAAGGCTTTTCTTCCATCTAAAAATCCCCCTAGTAAAACATAACGATAGAAAAAATAAATAAACGGCCTTATAAAAGGTGGCAGTCGATTCCAAATTTTGTAACGAATCCAACGCCTTCTTTGTGCTTGCCCGCCAAAGAAATTTAAATCTATTTCCTTATAATCAGGTGATGCCCTGAGATTAAAGAGTTCTTCTGATTCACGTGTTGAATAGTCATTATGCTTTGCAATCCAGTCTGATAATCCCTTATTGTTTTCATCAGTAAAATCATTTTGCAAATGACCAATCATGCCATCTACGATAAAGTGTTCATTCACTGCACGATCTTCACAGCGCCCTTTTCCATTACGAAAAAGTCTTAACTGCCAAGATGGATAATAACCACGGCGTATCCAACACCCCATCCAAACTAGACGACGCTTAATGTAGAAACCATTTTCTATTGGCGAAGAAGCTATAAGGCTAGAAATCTCGGATTTTAATTCTATGGATAGCCATTCATCAGCATCAAGAAAAAAAATCCATTCACTATTAAATAAAAAATTATCAAGTGCAAAATTACGCTGCTTTGCAAAATTAACAAACTTGTTTTGCAAAACATGACAGCCATATTGCTCTGCAATTAAAACAGTTTTATCTGAGCTAAAAGAATCCAAAAGAAATATTTCATCAGCCCAACCTTTTATAGAATCAAGTGCTTGGGCAATATTAAGCTCTTCATTATGGGTCAGGATTACAACCGATACTTTAGCCTTTTCTTTTTCTTCCACGTCCATTGAATGATATTTTTTCTATAGTGCTATTAAACATTAATTAACTTTTAGTCGAGTCTAACCCATGGCGGAGCCTCACCACCTTTTAAAATCCATTGATATGTTATCTTTAATTGCTCCCCAACTCTTTGCCAGGAGAAATCACGCAACATCCAATCTCGACCTGCGCGGCCTTTTGCAGTAAGCATATTTGGCGTCAAAGATAGCGCTTCTTCCAAGCAATCAATTAGAGGTTGCACCCCAATATCAACCCACCAACCAGCACCTTCAGTTTGCAAGCCTTCCCATGGCGCCCCCTTGGTTACTATAGCCGGGGTTCCTACTGCTAACGACTCTGCAACTGTCATACCAAAGTTTTCAGAATGCGAAGGCAAAACATATAAATCAGCCACACGATATGCAACTAACTTATCATTGCCAAACAATGGGCCTACAAAATTAACTCGAGTTAATTTTAGCTCTTTTGCAAGCACTTGCATTTCAGCCAAATAACCACCGTTATCAGGGCCTGCTATATGCAAATCCCATTCCGGAAATTTTTGCTCTACTGCTGCCCATGCATGCAATAGATTATCAATCCCTTTTATTGGGTGAATACGTCCTAAAAACAGCAATTGCCTGCGATCACCAATAACCTTTTCAAACTGTGGTGGAACATCAATACCGTTTGGCAAAATACATACGGGCTGGTTGAACCCTAGACGGCGAATATCCTCGTATTCACTTTCTGCTGTGGCATGTAAACATTTAGCCTCTCGTAATACTGATGCCTGTAACAAATGCCAAAAAATCTTTTTTTGCAATACGCTCCTATTTAGCGCATATTTTGAAAGCGTTCCGCGTGGTGAAACGATTAAAGGGCATTTAGAACCACGCACTGCACTCAGTGGATAAACATTGGGCATCATCCATAAACTGTGATTATGAATAATATCTACTTGACCTGAGCTTACCTCATGCTTTAGCCAATTTTTCATCTTTGGTGAAAAACCAAGACGTTTAGGGCCAAACCCGAAAGGAAAAGTTTTTAGGTATGGCAAATGAGGTTGATTATTCATCGCGCTTAGCGCAACCAACTCCACATCAATATCATGATCAATCAATGACTCACACAAACGAGGAACTGAATAAGATGGACCAGCGGCTTCTTCTGTGATTGCCGGGATAACATGAATTACTCGCATTCAGTCAACCTTTGCACAACCAACATCGCCCATCTTCGCGCCCATGGGGTATTAGATTGAGTCAAACCAAGCTGTTCATTCCAGGCGCTTTTGTCGGAAGATCCAGACAACCATTGCCCCATCGGTAAACTAAATCCTGTTTTTGGACGATTAATAATATGCTCCGATAATGGATTTTCTGGTGAACGCGCCAACATGGCTTTGCCAACTCCGTTAGCAAAATTCGACACATATGGCCCCAAAATTTCTAATAATTGAGCATCTACTAGCGGGGTACGTAATTCCAACGAATGTGCCATACTGGCCCAATCGCTATCACGTAACAGTTGATTACGAAGATAATGCATTGACTCCATCATACCAACCGCAGCAACCCCATCCCTGGCATTAGCCTTAACCATGCCTGGAGGATTACCACCCAAACGTTTTAAACCTTCACGTGCCATATCAGCCCCAATCAGAGCGGGCAACTCTTCGGGTAAAAAAAGGCTACGCTTCAGAAAATACGCACCTTCCAAAGAATCCATAAAATCTGAGAAAGCACTAAGTTTGGACTTATCGAGTGTCTTGGCAAGGTTACTACAAACCTTTTTTAATAATAAACGAGCACCAGGAATAGCCGAAATTGCTCGTCCTAAAGCAGCAATACGTGGAACCTGCTGGAAGGAAGAGTAACCCGAGAAAAGTTCATCTCCGCCAACACCTGAAAGCACTACCTTATAGCCACGCTCAGCTGCAGCTTTACTCGCAAACCAGGTGTTCACACCATCAATAGATGGTTGATCCATAGCGTCTAAGATTTTTGGTATATCCTGCTCAAACTCGGCACGAGATATGCGGCGTACAATATGAGACAAACCATAATAGGCAGCAATCGCTGCAGCCACGGGCACTTCATCCTCAGCTTGGCCATTAAACTCATCAAAACCTATGGTGATACCCGCAACCTTAGTACCTAGCCCAGAAGCAATACCAGCAATTACCGCTGAATCAATACCACCTGACAAAAATACACTAACAGGCACATCGGCAACCATATGTGCACAAACAGAATTGTTTACCGCCTGTTGCACTTGTTCCTTTAATTGCTGCGTAGATAATTGCTTACCTTTGTTACGCCAGCCATCACAAATATCACTCCATAATACCGGCGCCTGTGCAACACCGACACTAACACGCATATAGTGCCCAGCAGGCAAGGCAAAAACATCACGGTAAAACGTCCAGGGCTCTGGCACGCTTCCCCAAAGATAAAACCCTGCTACACCGGCAGGTTCTAGTTCTTTTGATACTATTCTGGTGGCAAGCAGTGCTTTGACTTGGGATGCAAAAATTAAACCATCCTCAGTTTGTGTGTAATAGAGTGGCTTAATTCCATAAGCATCGCGGCAAAGAAACAATTCATCAATTTCAGTGTCCCAAATCGCAAATGCGAACATTCCACGTAGCTTGGAGAGCATCTGCTCCCTATCTCGGACATATAACGCTAATAAAACTTCAGTATCAGATGAAGTACGAAAAACAACACCTTCGGACTCTAAATCACGACGTATGTCTTTGAAATTATAAATCTCACCATTCAATACGATTACATACCGTTCATCAACTGACATCATTGGCTGGTTAGCGCGAGAGATAAGATCAATAATGGCAAGACGTCGATGTCCCAGCTCAACTCCAGCATTACTCCAGACGCACTCAGCATCAGGTCCACGTTATGCATACTCGCAACCATTCTCTGCGTTGCTTCAAATGCTAACACCCCAGATGAATGTGGAATCGTAATGAACCCTGCAATTCCACACATTACTTGTATGATCTCCGCAACATTAAATACTGCAAAATAACTAAAACCGGTAACAGTCTAATTATGTTAATAAAAAAACTATTGAATGAGTTATCGATATTAACCAATGTACCAAACAACCCAAAGAAGACAAGCACACCGCCGCTACCAAAGTGCCTTAGCCCATCATATAAACCACGTTGAGTTATACCTACAATAAAAAACCCCACAATCACAGCTAAAGGACCCCCAGCGAAATTAAGGTAAGTGAACGGACTCATTGCAGTAGAACTATATGAATCGCTGCCTATAACTTGATTTGTATACCAAAGACCATTACTTTCAATTGGTTTACTATTCCATAGAAATCTTGGAATAAGTGCATGCGCTGGCGCAAGAATGATATTACTAAGAAATGCAGGACTTCCTTCCGGCAGTTCCTTATATTTTTCTGCATATTCGACACCCAAAGACGCAATGTAAGTCTGGTTGGTTCGTGAAAGAACACTTAACCCAGTAGATGCACGCTCTCCGCTGTCATTCATATTATTGGGGTTTATCATTGTTGACACGATGCTGCTAATACTTACATCGCCCTTTGCTGAACTCTCATTATAAGCCGTTCTAAAGGGCTCTATGATTGCATAAGCAGACATCAAACCAACCAAAACGACGGGCATTAACCACCGTGGAAAAGAATTCCGCTGGCTATAATATGCTAACCCTACAATAATAAAAGGCATAACTACCGCGCTTTTCATACCAGACAAAATCCCAAAAAATACTTCATAACTTAATACGAACCATAAAAAATGTCGATCTGAAAGTGAAGGGCGTGGCGAAGAATATAATTTTTGAGCCACCACGACCAAAGCAATCCTCCCCAAAGAATCTGCCATACTTAAATACTGTGAATAACTAGCTGATTCCATAATGCTGTCATAACTAGAAGTATATCCATATATTCCTAGATTAATGGCTATTAACTTTGATATAAGACTAAGCAAAAAACAAGAGTAGACAACGTGCTTATTTACCAACAAAGATGGCCTTATTAACTTTTTTAATATTCTACTTTGTTGAAATATCTTAGCCACAGCTCGGCCAAAACTAGAACTGTATCCAGCCCACATAGATATAGCACCTAATATCACCAAAAACATAAGTTTATTCATCCATGTAGTTGAAATAGGCTGCCATCCCACTAAAACTAAAATATCTTCTGGAAAAAAGTAGATAATGTTAGATGCACCAAATGCTAATATAAAGGTTAATAACGATGCACTAACTACTGGATTAATCCAAATTAAGTAGGAATCTCGTACACGTAAATATTTGATTTCAAGATAAAGATACCCAAGCAATATCAATGTGTAGGCTACTAAACCTTGAGCATTTGAAATCAACTCCATAGACAAAACCATGTAAATCAACAATACCGAACATAAAGTTAGGAAAGTTACAGCAATACGTTGTTGCATAAAACCTCTTAATTTTGATTTTCTATGTTTACTGAAGTTATTTTATTTATTTCGTTAAGTGCATTAATATTTCTTAAAATAAACACAATCTGGCTTATTTTCTAGACCCAATAAGTATTGGCAAAATACTCTCCAGGTTTAATTTTTCTGAAATAAACTTATAACTATAGATAGAGGCAAGACTAAGAAATAAGACAAGAAAAGGTCTAGTTAAGGTAACTAGAGCACAGTCTATAAAACTAAAGTAGTAAGCTAAAATACCAGCAAAAGGCATGTGTATCAGATAAATTGAAAATGATTCTTTTCCTATGACATTTATTAACTTTGATTCATAAATAATTGGATGGGAACAAACTGCAAATATAAAATTAACAGCTATAAATTCAAAAAATAAATATTCACTTGTCCAATAACCGATATTCTTATTTATAGAAAATGTTAAGAGAAAAAAAACAAAAATAATTCCCAATAAAACAAAGTTTCTTTTGGCAAAATTCAAGATCACATAAAACTTATTAAATATGAATAATAAATAACCAATTCCAAAATAAAAAAACCAATTAAATGGATTCATATAAGGATTTAATTGAGTTAAAAAATTGCTTGTTGTAAGCAAGATACTTAACAGTGAAAAAATCATTATCAGTATTAACTTATTCACACTCCTATTAATCAAAAATGTCAATAAATAACATACGGTTAACATAGATAAAAAATATAAATAACTTTTGTTTCCAATTATAAAATTTAACCAATCAATTAAATTAATACCATTTTTTCTTATTGCAACGTAGCAATATACGACTGTTCCCGTTATCACCCAAGGTATTAATATTGTAATTAATCTTCTTTTAAAGAATTCAATAATAGAGTAGTTACTACTAGCGAATAAAAAACCAGATACAATAAAAAAAACCACCACCCCTATTGAACCAAAAGATTGAAGGATATTTCCTGCAATAATATTGCTCAAACTATTAAATTTAGAAACATTAGCTGTATGAGCACATATAACGCTTAAAATTGCAAACGCCTTCAATGAATAAATGAATTGGCGCTGATTTTCTAGAGTTGAAATTAATTTTATTTTAGGCACTTAAAATCCAATTACTTTTTCTTAGCAACTGATAAAGCTGCATTTAAAATACCAAAAACACATTCACGTGTATCCCATTGTTTAATTAATTCTGAAGCTTTACTAGCCATTGATTCACGTTGGCTTGAATTTGCGAGCAATATTTTTAAAGAGTTACATAAAGCAGAAATATCTCCACACGGGTAGACAATGCCGGTTCCTTTTCCTTCAACCAAATCAGCTGCTGCACCAACTTCGTTGCTAACAATCACAGGCATACCTGCTGCCATTACTTCATTAAGAACTAGCCCCCACGATTCTGTATCAGAAGGTAGAACAAAAATATCACTTGCTGCATAAAGTGTGGGCAATTGTGTCTGATTCTGGAAACCAAGAAAATGAATCTGCTGAATACTTAAGAGTTCAGCTTGGCTATGCAATTTTTCTTCATCTTCACCCGACCCTGCAATTACAAGATGAACATTTGGGAACTCTTCTGTCAAATTAGCAAAAGCTTGAATTAAATCATCAGCTCTCTTTATCTTAATTAATTTGGATACAAAAAGAACTATCAAACTGTCAGCACTTAATCCCAGATCTGAGCGTACCTTTTGGCGGCAGTCAGCACGACTCTCTTTAGAAACAATAAACTGTTGATTATTAACGGAAAATGGGGCAAAAAACAATCGATCTAAAGGTACCCCAAATTGCAAATAGTAATTTTTATTAAGCGTTCCAATCGTAACAAATCCATTACATAATTTAAAAACAATACGTTTAAATAGCGACTTTAAAATATTATGCTTATGATGTAATTGCTGTCGTGTATCTCCGCGCATCAAAACCTTAGTTCCTATTAATCTAGCCACTAAAATTGCTAAAAGACTGGTGACATTGTTATAACCGTGCACCAACAGCACGTCAAATTTATTGCGTAAAAGTGCTCCGATCACACCCCAGTCAAAACCATCAATTTTATTTTTACTTGATAGAAATTGATGTTTATATCCATCAACAAGTTGAATGTCCCATTTTAATTCAATACCAAAACCTTCATCATAGTATTCATCTAAACCCTTACGACAACGATACAACACTGTAAAATCAACATCATCAGACGCTGCTATTTCACGATAAATAGGGACAAAATACTGTATTGGATGGCTTACAAGTACACCGAGTTTTAATTTTTTTTTCATTAGTTTAGGGTCTTAAACGAGCATTAATTCTTATACGAAAAAATACAATACTTTTAGACTTAAATTTGGCAATTACCATAGATATGACTATCGAACACCTGGCCAAAAATTTCAAATATTAAATCTTAAAATCCGATTTAAAAATAAATCTACTAATCTAGCCTGAACATCACGATCAAGACTTTTCCAGCCCAATACCGTAGCGACTGTTACTCCGAAAAATGTGATTGGCCAAGACCACATAAGTGAAAACCAACCCAAACTATCACCTATCAAAAATAGTAAAACTGATACCATACCTAGAGTGGCAGGGAAAAAAGATGTTAATGACATCTTAACTCCTATTTTTTTTAACTCGACTTTAACAAATACACGCAAGTTTATTAACAAAACCAGTAGTTCTCCAGCCAGAATTCCTAGACCAAAGCTAACTAACCCTAAGGTGTCATATAAAAATGCACCAAATCCTAATCCCAACACACCACGAACTACTGAAGTAATAAAGATGACACGTAAACTGTTTATGCCATTAAGATGCATGGTGATCGCTGAGCCCGCATTAACAACAACTACACTACATAGCAACATAGCCAACAAACCTTTATCCAAGGCAATGTTATGCCCAGTCCAATGTCCATATATAAATGGTAGCAATGGATAAATCAGCAAAATTCCTATATTAATAACCGCACCTGTTAAAAGCCAATGAGCCTTGATCAAAGAAATTATTTTTTCCCCCTCGTTTTTAACATGGAAACGCACTAAATCAGGTAACAAAGGCGCAGTAAATATATTAGAAACGGTATTCCAAAGATTAGATAGCGTGCGTATAGTAGTAAAAATAGGCACAGAAATAGGCCCCGCTAACATTGCAATCATCAATACAATTCCATTGGTTGACCCTTGCTGAATAAGGTTACTAATCATCAGCATCATAGACTGACTTAGATCTCGAAGCCCTGTTTCCATATCGGGTTTTTTCCACCAAGGGTAGTAATCTGGCAACTTATGTTTGATGTAGATTACAGAGGATAAATAAATTACCATCTGAGAAATTGCAAAAAGAAAACTAGTTTGCAACATGTCTAAACTTAGTAGCGCTGCCATCATTATTGCCATAAACTGGCTAGCTTGAAACAACATAGACCACCAAGCAGCTTGAAACATCAAGCCCGCTGGAATTAACAACCTGTGTACTATTCCAAAATAAGATCCCGTAAGTATCCAAGAAATTACGAGCAAAAATAATCCAAACTTATCGGAAATACCATCTCCAACACTAGAGCCTAAACCAAGCATATTAGACATAGGATCAAATACAAATGTGCTAGATGCCAAGAGTAGTTGAAGAGCACCAATTAAGCCAATACCAACCACTGCTGAAGACAAATGCAAACGTAAAACTTGCTTATCCTGATGATACAAAGAGTTAAGTTTATTGCCTACATATGATACATATCCTGCATCTAAAGAACGAAGTAACATAAAAGCAGAGAACAGAGCCAACCAGTTACCATATGTTTCCTTACCCCAAAAGAGAAGGCAGACTGGCACAGAAATTAACTGAAACGCAATAGATAAAAATGTAGAAAAACCAGTAACCAATGTAACTTTAGCTGCACGATGCTCAATACTCTCAATATTTTTTTTCATGCTTAAATTAAACTAAGTTAAAAATGGAAACTGCAAGTAAATCGCATAGAAGATTGGGGCATAATTAATCTGATTTATTAATATATCTTTTTTGTAAAAGCTTACGAAAAAATTTTAACGGCCAGAGGTCATATGGTGTTTCAGAATCACCACAGGTGCTTATCATGATTTTTTTATTGCGAACAACAGCGTATATCAGCCATTTTGCAGTTTCAAAGCTTAGTCTAAATCTAAATATCCACCATGCTAGACGACCAAATACGGTATTGATGTTGTAATAATTAAGCCTATTTAGCGCATGAATTTCATATAGCAATTTTTGCCTTCGCCATGACCAGTGCGTCTCCTTATAGTCATCCGGATAATTTTCAGGTCTCTGATGTCGCACGCTTATAATGGGCTCAGCAACATAACCTACCGAGCCAAGCATTGATAGACGCATCCACATATCAATATCAGCAAGCATTCCAAATTGTTCACGCATACCGCCAATTTTATACCAGGCATCACGCCGAACCATAGCAGTACCTCTTACAGGACACCCCCATCTTTTAAAGATGAAATTCTCCAATAAATGTTTACCATCAATTTTTTCAACATTAAATTTAGGACCGTATGTATATTCAGCATCTCCGTCATCATAAACATTAAACACAAAATTTGTTTCAGGATATCTTTCAATTACAAAAAGCCATTTCTCAAGCAAATCTCGCCTAACAATATCATCATGATGCAACAATGCTATATAAGGTCGCTCAGATTGGCCTACTGCAAAATTAGCATTCCCAGCCATTCCTAAGTTAGATTGAGTACGAACAGGCCTAATCCTAGAGTCAGTACTTGCAAGTTTAAGGATCAAATCCCAGGTGCCATCATTCGAACAATCATCGCTTACAATAACCTCATAACCTGAAATAGTCTGGTCTAGAATGGATTTCAAAGTTGACTCTATGACCCCTACGTGATTATAAGTAAGCAAACAGACGGATATATCTCTTCCAAGGAGTTGATTCATAGCTAAATTTCTCTGAATTCTTCTGAGGTAGATACCCTATTTGGTAATGGCGAATACATCACACATATCGATGCTGGAGCTGTACATACCTCAAGACCTAAAAGTGATGCTTTTTTTTGCTTGATTTTTCTGAGTAACTTTTTAGGCAATACACGCATAGCAATATTCTTCAAAGCAGTTGTTACACCACCTGCCTCTTCTTGAGCACGTCCACGAATCACGGAGTAGTCTCTGTCAAAAATAGGCTTTCTTTCATATACGCTACCATGCCTAGCATTAGCAAAACGTAAGTTATCTGCATAAAATTCATCAAGATTCGCAAACTCCACTCGGCACGTTAAATTTTCTCCAAGAGTTTGCAGCCCTTTTCTTGTGAACCACCATAAATGCACAGGAGGCAATTCGGTATCCCAAAGAACTTCTGAAGGACAAGATTCCTTATTTGGAGTTGTTACGATGAGAGTGCCACCTGGCTGGAGATAGTCCAATAACTCTGAAATAAAGGAGCTAGGGTCAGGAATATGTTCAATTACTTCACTAAGTATAATGAAAGATGGACGTTTATTCGTCCTTAAGAAGAATGAACTTACATCTTCACAAAAGAAATAATCACCATAATTGAGTCTTGCTTTGGCAACTGCTGCCTCCGATATATCCAACCCAATAGCGTTGAAGCCGGCTTTTACTAGTGCATAGGTAAGATAACCTTGACCACTTCCAATCTCCAATATGAGATCATCAGCTTTTCGCTTGGAAGTCTCAGCCAATATCTTTTTAGCTATTCCCCAATAGCAATCTTCACGGCTCATTAAATAACCTAACGGGTCATTTTCTCTCAAAATTTGTCGTGCATAATGCGAATATCGAGCATACCCAGGAACTACATCAACATTATTGTAGATAGCTTCATATATTTTTCCATCCACCTCTAAAGGCAGAGTAAATTTAGTCTCACAACTTTCACATTCCATCACATCAAAAAAAGTATCTACCTGATATCCTTCAATCTTTCCAAGTGATCTTATTGACGGCGCACCACAAACCTTACAAATTAATTTCAAAATAAAATACCTTATATCAAGTTAATAGCCACTAAATTAAGCAAACCTATTAGCAATTAAACGCAAACGAGATTACATAAGTTTGGATCGCAATAACCAACCTTAAATACTTCAATAAAGGTCCTTATTATGTTTGTATATCATGAATAACTTTCCACTTGTATAACTGAAGATAACGACCACAAATATTTACAGGTGAAAATCTAGTTGCATTAAGCAAACCTTTCCTAACAATCTCGTCGCGATAAACTGAGTCGCCGATTATTTTAATAGCCCCCTCACGAATCTGTGATACTTCTAATGGATCAACAAGACACGCACCATCCCCAGCAATTTCACACATAGGTGACAAATTCGAAGTAATCAGAGGTCGACCGCTTGCCTGAGCCTCAATCACTGGCATACCAAAACCCTCAGCAAGTGAGACGAAAGAAACCATATCGCAATCAATATATTGCTGACAAATTTCTTCATAAGTGAGATTGAATCGATTTATGTAAGAAATGCTTTGTTCAGCCAGTTGTTCCTTTTGTTGTGTATCCAACTGCCCAATTACTACTAATTGGCACTTGATACTACTTAATGCTTCAATTAGTCTTGATAAGTTCTTGTTTGGTTTGGTGCCAAGATGCAAGATAACAGGACATTCTGAATTAAATGTGCGATTTACATGCTTCAGAAAAGTACTATGACAATTTTCTATAACCTCGATGTTTTCAGTCAATGGTCCTAGATAAGAACCAAGACAAATCTTAATAGATGACTTAGTCTCTCTTGAGATGGTTGTAACAGCCTTTGCTGCTCGAATTGGCCAAATAAGCCACAGCCATTTATATGTCCACCGTTTTATTCCACTCAAATCCTGCGCATAGTGGATAATATCGTGGATTGTTAACACAGTCTTGTTATGCGGCAATAGCGGAACAAAGTAATGAACATCACCAACAACATGATAAACATCCGCTTTTAGCTTACGCAACCTCCAAACGTCGCGGATGATATTCCACCTAGAGCCAGTTTTATATTCTATAACTTCAACCCGCTTTTTAAGTTCACCCGAAATCGTGTCAAAAAGCTCCTCTATGCTGTACGCACCTTCACATGGTTTACGATGAATTAATACCACTCTCAACGTAAAACACTCCTTAAATTAAGACATTGCATTTATAACCGCCCATCTACTGTATTTTTTGGAAACAAACCCTTAATATCATAGATCACTGCACGACCGTTAGCTAATCGACGCAAACCATCTATCCCCATGGTTTTAAATTGATCATGAGCAACTGCCACCACCACGGCATCATAAACACCAGGTCCTGATACTGTACTTAGCATATCAACCCCATATTCGTGCTTAGCTTCAGCTATATCAGCCCAGGGATCATAAACATCCACTTTGGCACTAAATGCTTCCAATTCGCGAACCAAATCAATGACACGAGTATTACGCAAATCACCACAATTTTCTTTAAATGTAAACCCCAGTACCAAAACACGCGCACCAGCTATTGCATGGCCTTTGTGAATCATGAGCTTAATCACTTCACCTGCCACATGTTTACCCATAGCATCATTAATTCGTCTGCATGCAAGTAATATATCCGGGTAATATCCGACAGATTGTGCCTTTTGAATTAAATAGTAGGGATCAACACCGATGCAGTGCCCTCCTACCAAACCAGGTTTGTAAGGCAGAAAATTCCATTTCGTACCTGCTGCTTCAAGCACTTCATTGGTATCAATACCCAAACGATTAAAAATCAAAGAAAACTCATTTATTAACGCAATATTCGCATCACGTTGAGTATTTTCGATGACTTTAGCGGCTTCTGCCACCTTTATGCTGGATGCTTTATGTGTGCCTGCAATGATGATACTGCGATACAGCGCATCTACAACTTCTGCCGCCTCTGGGGTTGAACCTGATGTTACCTTGGTGATGCCCGTTAAACGGCGCTGCTTATCGCCGGGATTGATTCGCTCAGGGCTATAGCCCACCGTAAAGTCGATATTAAACTGCAAACCAGAGAACTTCTCCAACTCTGGTACACAAATTTCTTCAGTCGCGCCTGGATAAACGGTGGATTCATAAATGACCAAGTCCCCTTTTTTAAGCACTTTGCCTATGGTCTGACTGGCCTTCACCAACGGTGTAAAGTCTGGACGCTTGTCATCATCAACCGGGGTTGGGACCGTCACAATAAAAATGCTGCATTCAGCGATATCTGATGATTCAGTCGTATAACGAAGATATTTGGCATCTTTTAGTTCTTCCTTGTTGGTCTCCAAGGTGTGATCGATACCCGACTGAAGTTCGGCGACACGTTTAGCATTAATATCAAAACCTACCACATGATGCTTTTTACCAAACTCTACAGCCAAGGGTAATCCTACATAACCAAGGCCGATAACAGCGATCTTCATTTATTTAACTCTTTTCACAATTCGAATAATTTTTACTACAGATATTTTTATATAAATTTAGAAATGCAAATAACCAATCAAAACTTATCTTCCATAATGATCCTCAAAACGAACGATATCATCTTCCCCCAAATAACTGCCAGACTGAACCTCAATGATTTCCAGTGGGATAGTTCCTGGATTCCTCAATCTATGCATGGTACCTTGCGGGATATAAGTAGATTGATTTTCCGACAATACAAGAACCTCATCACCGCAGGTAACTTCAGCCGTTCCTTTTACCACAATCCAGTGCTCAGTTCGATGGTCATGTTTCTGTAGACTGAGACTGGCTCCGGGTTTAACTTGAATACGCTTCACCTTAAAACGATCGTCCTGATCAACGCTATCAAACCAACCCCAAGGTCGATGCACCTTGCGTTGTAACTTATGCTCGTCGCGCTGCAGTGATTCGAGCGTACTAACTAATTTTTTCACATGCTGGCTCTGGCTGCGATCAGCCACTAAAACCGCGTCTGCTGTTTCAACCACAATCAGATTGTTAACACCAACTGTGGCTACCAGCCTGCTACCAGCATGTATATAGCTATCAGCAGTATCGGCCAGCAAGGTATCACCATGCGTAACATTACCATGCTGGTCATGCTCTCCAACCTGCCACACCGCCTCCCAGGCACCAAGGTCATTCCACCCTGCATTCAATGGCAGCATATGAATGCTGAACTCTGAATCCGGACAACGCTCAAGTACCGCATAATCTATGGAGTCAATTGGAACTCTGGCAAATGCTTCAGTACCGGGACGCACAAAATGGACATCTCTGGTCTTTTCCACAAAGGCCTGCATGCTCGCTGTTAACATTTGCGGCTGGAAATCCTGCAACGCCTTTAACCAGACACTCGCACGCAAAACGAAGATGCCGCTGTTCCATAAGTAATCTCCGCTATCCACATAAGCCTGCGCGGTGAGAGCATCGGGTTTTTCTACAAACTGTGCCACGCGATAGGCACCATGCATATTTTTGTCTGGATAATGCTTGATGTAGCCGTAACCAGTGGCTGGGGTATCCGGTGTAACACCAAGGATCACAATCGCGCCAGACGCCGCATCGTGAATCGCGGCCTGCAATGTCTCAGTAAAAGCAGCATTGTTTAGGATAGTCTGATCAGCTGGTGCCACGACCAGCACCGGATCGTCCCCATTTTCTATGGCTTGGAGCGCTGCCAGTGTAAGCGCCGGCGCGGTGTTGCGTCCTACCGGCTCCAGTAAAAGGGTCGCGTTGATGGATGGCAGTTCACGCAGTTGATCCAGCACCAGAAATCGGTGTTCTTCATTAGTCACCACCAGAGTGTCACCAAGATGTATATCATCCGCGGCAAGTGCATTGACACGTGCGACTGCCTGCTGAAACAGACTGGTGTTGCCGGACAACACCAGAAACTGCTTCGGAAATCCAGCGCGTGATAACGGCCAAAGTCTGGTGCCTGAACCACCGCACAGAATGACCGGAACAACGTTTACGTGAGGATGCTTATTCATTGATAAATTCAAATTTCTTGAGATTAGTTCTAGATATTACCTGTACCTAGGCATACTTAGTCCTGCTAAAGCCAGTTCTCATGCCTAACCCGCTTCAGCACCTAGGCTGCTATTGCCCGAGAGCACCAGAAACTGTCTAGGGAAACCAGAGCGCGATAACGGCCACAGACCTGTGCCCGAGCCACCGCAAAGCACCACCGGAACAACATTTAAATAGGGGCTGTAGTAGATAAGCACTAAATATCAGCCCACTCCTTTAATGTTTTCAGTT